>Ga0265338_10001744_pt1 | contig 34393 bp, 38 predicted proteins | sample 42126metaG_FD_193579 | JGI IMG/M metagenome (GOLD analysis project Ga0265338, IMG submission 193579) | Rhizosphere microbial communities from Carex aquatilis grown in University of Washington, Seatle, WA, United States - 4-21-26 metaG | ecosystem: Host-associated > Plants > Roots > Rhizosphere...
GCCCGCTGGCCCGCTGGCCCACGGGCCCACGGACAAGGCCATGCAGCATGCCCGCGACCGGATCCGGGAACTGACCCGCCGGTCACGGCTGCTGCTGCCGGTGAAGCAGGTCGTGATCCGGTGTTGGTGCAGGGTCTTGACGGCCGCCGCTCCGTTAGGCAAAACTAACCGTTAGTGGATCCTGACCGAGTGAGTGACGGCTGGAGCGTGCTGGCGGACGGCACCCGGCGTGCCATCGTCAGCCGCCTGGCCGACGGGCCGCAGGCGGTGGGACAACTGGCCGCGGGGCTGCCGGTCAGCCGGCCGGCGGTCTCCCAGCACCTGAAGGTCCTCAAGGACGCCGGCCTGGTCAGCGAACGCGCGGTCGGCACCAGACGTGTCTACCGGCTCAATCCGGCGGCAGTGGCCGCGTTGCGCGATCAGCTCGACACCTTCTGGCAGAGGGCTCTGGCCAGCTACGCAGACGTTGCCGAACAAGCGGCGGAGGAGAGTCCATGACCCGAACCGAGGTCCCTGTTGTCCGCAAGCGGATGGTGGTCAACGCACCGGTCGAGCAGGCTTTCACAGCGTTCACCGAGAGGTTCGGCGACTTCAAGCCGCCGGAGCACAACCTGCTCGCGGCCGCGATCGCCGAGACCGTCTTCGAGCCCCACGTCGGCGGGCACATCTACGACCGGGCCGTGGACGGCAGCGAATGCCGGTGGGCGCGGATCCTGGCCTACGAGCCACCAGCCCGCGTGGTATTCAGCTGGGACATCAGCCCGCACTGGCAGGTCGAGACCGATCCGGAGCTGACCAGCGAGGTCGAGGTCCGGTTCGTGGCCGAGGGACCGGACCGCACCCGGGTCGAACTAGAGCACCGCCACCTCGACCGGCACGGTCCCGGCTGGCAGTCGGTCAGCGACGGCGTCGACGGCGACCAGGGATGGCCGCTCTACCTGGCCCGGTACGCCGCCCTGCTCGAGGGCCGCTGACATGGCACCGACCATCGCCAGCACTGTGGTGGACCGGCCCGCAGCAGAGGTGTTCGCCTACGCCACCGACCCCACACGCTTCCACGAATGGCAGCAGGGCGTCATCGACGGTCACCTGGACCAGCCCGGCCTCGCGCAGGCAGGCACGAAGTGCCTGACCACCCGGCGCATCGGCGGAGCCAGCCGGGCCGTCACCTCCGAGCTGACCCACATCGACGCACCCAGGACATGGGGGGTGCAGGGCATCGACGGACCCATCCGCGCCACCGTTGACGTCACCGTGGAACCCCTGACCGAAACCAGTTCCCGGCTGACCATCGCGGTCGACTTCGACGGGTACGGCATCGGCAAGCTGCTCGTCCCGCTCATCGTCCGCCGCCAGGCCCACAAGGAAATGCCAGCCAACGTCGAAGCCCTGAAGCGACGCGTCGAGGCCCAGCAGCCACAGCACCCGGCGTAGGACCAAGCCAAGGAGTCCGCCTCGCTGTCACGAAACGGCCGCGGCGCCACCACCCGGGCCCAGCGCACCGGAGTCGGCCCCGCTTCACTCGCAAAGTGCTCCCCGGCCCGCCTGGCCTGGCCTCGCCAACAAGCGTGCTGGTGTGCCCCCCGGCGAGGACCTGGTGGACGCGGCGAGGGTCTTCCGCGAGTCCGGCACCTGGCCCGGCACGCAGCGGTGGGTGCGCGAAGCCTGGCCCGCGGCCTCCAGCAGCGCGGCGACTTCGAACTCAACCAAAGTGCCCGGCTCGGTCCCGCCGACCGACCCCGCACCCCTGCCCCTTCGCGAGCAGACGCATTGAGGGCGCAGGCGTTACGGTGCTGTTGTGATGGACGACAGTGTTGCCGTCGCGGCCATCGTCGCCATCCGGGACGGTGACGTCGCTGCCCTGGCCCGGTTGCTCGAGGTAGAGCCCAACCTTGCCGCGTCGAGGCTTAACGGGATCGCCCAGGGACGCACTCCGCTGCACATCGTCAGTGACTGGCCGGGCTACTTCCCCAACGGGCCTGCTGTCGTCGCGTTGCTCATCGACGCCGGAGCCAATCCCAACGCCCGGAGCGCCGACGACGAACACGGCGAGACCCCGCTTCATTGGACCGCAAGCAGCGACGACGCCGATGTTGCGCTGGCCCTGATCGATGGCGGCGCTGATCTGGAGACACCCGGCGGATCTATCGGGACGCCCCTCGACAACGCGGTTGGCTATGGGTGCTGGCATGTCGCTCGCCTGCTCGCGGCCCGCGGCGCCCGAGTCGGCAAGCTCTGGCACGCCGCCGCCCTGGGCATGCCCGGCCGGCTGGAGGCTCTGCTCACGCCGGAGACCGGCCACGAAGAGATCTCACAGGCGTTCTGGCACGCCGGTGTCGCCGGCCAGCGCCGCGCGGCGGAGCGACTGCTGAACGCGGGCGCCGATGTCAACTGGGTCCCGGGCTACGCGGAAGGCACAGCGCTGGACGCCGCGGCTGGGCTCGGGACGCGCCAGGAGAACGTGATCGAATGGTTGCGCTCCAGGGGCGCCCGCTCGGCCCGCACCCCGGAGTGAGCCTCACGACACCGCCTGGCCGGCACCGTCAGCGTGCACACGACGACGAGGGACGGCTCGCACGCCGCCAGTCAGCCGCCGAACGCCGAATATTTGCCTTGGCTGGCTTTTGGCTCGTTCGGTTGCCTGCGTGCAGATCATCCGTTATGGCGCCGAAGGGCGCAGTCGCACGTGTCGTGCCGAGGGCTAGCGGGCTGGCCAGAGGGCCAATCAAAGGCCGCTTTAAGGGATGCCCCGTTGACTCCTCGTGTGGCCGCACAGGGCCGCGGCGGCGGGAGGAGGAGGTCCCGTGATAGCCAGGCGCGTGGCGGTACTGGCAGGCACGGTGTTGCTGGGCGTGGCTGGCTGCGGTCCGTCGCCGCGGCCTGCGGGCCCCTAGGCCAGATCAGTCCGGTGGCGGACGAGGTCGACCCTGACTTCGGCCAGTGAACGGGAGAGGGGCAACGTGCTCTGGTGCATCCAACTTGGCTGCAAGCGCTGGGGTGACGCACGGTTGACAGCAACGATCGCGGCCCGACTAGCGCCGCGCGGGCGGTGTTGAAGCGCTGAGCCAGCGGTCGAGCTCGTCGAGGATGTTCTCGACCATTGGACGCAGGTCTTTAGCGATCTTCGTCTGGCTCTGGCCCTCGCGGGTGCGCCGGCCGGCTTCGCTGATGATGATCTGGAACACGCCGGCGAGGGCGATCCCCTGGAGTTTGGCGATCTCGGGCGCGACGGCGGTGGTGTCGCTGATCGCGCCGGCGAGAGCGGTAGCTTGGCGGTCGGTCAACTCCAGCACCAGCCGGTAGACGGTGGGACTGATAGCCGCCAGGTAGCCGAGCTCGCCACGCCAGATTTCCCGCGGGATGCCACGAATCCCAGCGACGGACTCGAGGACGAAATCGCGGATCGCGGCGGCCGGAGTAACGCCCGGCGGGCGAGCACGGATGAGGTCACACAGCCGATCCTGAACCTGCTGCTCACGATCGGTGACCAACTGTTCCTTGGTCGGAAAATAGTTGTAGACCGTTTGCTCGGCGACCTCGGCCTCGCGCGCCACGTCGCTAACCGCGACACGTTCGTAGCCGCGCTCGGCGAACAGGCGGGCCGCGGTATCGGCAATGAGCCGGCGCGTGCGCGCCTTCTTAAGCTCGCGCAGCCCGGTGGTGGCCATCCCGACAGCGTAGCTGGTCGCTCCAAGATTTGATTCAACCCTAGAAATCGGCTCACCCCTATCTATCTTGAGGCGGGCCCGCCTTGCCCCCTGGACGAGGGGAGTCGGGCGCTGTCGCCGTATGCCCTCGTGGCGCTACGCCGACTCCGGCGCGCCGAGCCGTCGGCTGATTAAGTGCTAAGGTTAGGGTCTACCACAAAATTAGAGCATGCACCAGCCTAGGGTCACTCGGCCGTGGACTAGCGAACCGTGACCAGCTGACCCACCGACCAGAACAGGAGCCCCAAATGACTGCTACGCCCGACACCAGCCGGACGACACACCTCCTCGCGCTCATGGAGCAGGGCGACGACGCGTTCAACGAACGTGACATCGAGGCTATGAACGCGGTTCACCACCCCGACATGATCGCCTACGTGACCGGCAACGCCGACCCGATCTACGGACGGGCAGCGCACGCCGCGATGGTACGGCAGATGTTTCGCATCTTCCCCGACGTCCACGTCCACAACGATCCGTACCCGATCCAATTCGGGCGCGGCGACTGGATCACCGTGGTCACCCGCACCACCGGAACCTTCACCGGGGAAATGGTGCTGCCCGACGGCACAGTGATTCCCCCGACAGGAAAGGCGTTCGACCTCGACTTCGGCCAGACCAGCAAATGGCAGGGCGACCGGCTCATCGCGATTTCCGCGTTCTGGGACTCCGCGCTGCAGGCGAAGCAGATCGGACTCGGCTAAGCCGCCGCAGGCGGCCTTCGCGATCTGATCCTGGCCATCCTCGGGCTGTAGATCTTGCTGAGAACTACCTGACGTGAGCACGAATAGGTGCGTGTCCAGCCCCTGGCCGCGCCGACGCCGAATACTTGCTTTCGCTGATCTCGCCGGCTCCGGGCACTAGAGGAGCGCAGGTCATCCGTTAGGGAGCGTGGCGACCGCCGATGGCCTCGTCGCGGTGGCGGTGGTGCCGTCATCGACGTGAAGGGCGCGGACGCCGCCGGGCTGGGAGGAACCGTGTCGGCCCGCGTCAGGAAGCACGCGCTGCCTGGCAGGGCCAGGCTCCGCCTCAAGATGGGCGTGAATTAGGCCAGGGCGAGGACGATGGCGTGCAGGGCCAGCCCTACGGCCGCCCCCACTACCGTGCCGTTGATGCGGATGTACTGCAGATCGCGCCCTAGGAGCAGTTCGAGCTGGCTTGATGTCTCGGTGGCGTCCCACCGCTCGATAGTCCCGGTGACAAGCCCGGCGAGCTCGTCGTGGAACTGATCGGCGAGTGCCTTGGATCCTGACTCGACCACGCGCTCCAGGCCCTCCTGGAGGCGGCAGTCCGACCCTAGGCGCCGGCCGGCCGCCACCAGAGCATCGGCCAGCCGGCGGCGCAGCTCAGACTCCGGATCAGCAGCCTGGACCCGCAGCGCCTCCTTGGCCTTCTGCCACAGCGACGAGGACCAGTCCCGCAGGCCGGCGCTACCCAGGACATCGCGCTTGAGGCGCTCTCCGCGCTCGCGCAGCTCCGGGGATGTCTCGAGGCGGTCGGGGAGCCCGGCGATCCACTCCTCGAACTGATGCCGCGCCTCGTCGCCGGGATCGGCGGCCATCGCGGCCAGCCGCTGGCGCAGGCGAGTGTAGAGACGGTCGAAGACCCGCCGGTAAACCGTGTCGGGCACCCAGCGGGGTGACTCGGCCTCGAACAGCTCACGAAGCTCCGCGTAATGGCCGGCGAGATAGCGGTCGGCGCCGGACACGATGGCGTTGAAAAACTCGGCGTGCTGGCCTCCCGCAATGATGGCCCGCAGGGCCCGGCCAGCCAGCGGCGCCACCTCGATGGCATCTGCCGCCCGGGCCAGTTCGGCGGTGAGCACGCGCTCGACATCCTCATCGCGGAGAGTCTCGGCCACCGTGACGACCAGATCCGCCGCGCGACCGGCGAAGCGGGCGGCGTTGGCCTCGTCGGCCAGCCAGGCAGCCAGGCGTGGAACGACACGAGCGGAGCGGATCCGCTCGGCAAGAACGCCGGCGTTGAGGAAGTTCTCCTGCACGAACTGGCCGAGGGTGGCGGCGAACTGGTCCTTGCGCTCGACGATCAGCGCGGTGTGCGGTATCGGCAGGCCCAGGGGATGGCGGAAGAGGGCCGTCACCGCGAACCAGTCGGCAACGCCTCCGATCATGGAGGCCTCTGCGCCGGCCTGCACGTAGCCGAGAAGGATTCCGTGGGGGCCGGCCGCGGTCACGGCCACAAACAGAACCGTTACCCCCGCGAGCAGAGCAGTGGCCCGCCGACGCGCGGCGGCCAGGCCGCGGGTCCGCTGGGCCGCCGACTCGTGCCCGGGCGCGGGCACCGGCGAAGCGGACATCGGTGCGGCAGGTTCCATCTGGCAGCCCCCGGTAGTCCGCGGTGCACGGCGGGAATTCGCAGCCGGCGTCAGGCGAGCAGTCCTATCGACAAGTCAGCCTCAGTCTCGCAGGATCTGCATGATCACTTGCATCAGGAGCACGCCGGGAAAAGACAATCCGATCCCGCCGACCGTGACGGGGCTCACATCCCGCTTATGCCATCAACAGCTCAGGCCAGCCAGGCGCGGGCAACGCCGCCGGTCAGCGCGGCCAAGCTATCAAGTCCGAATTGGTAATTTTGTTCGAATAATCATGCGATGCCGGCAGGTAGCGGTGGCAGTCATCTGTGCGCAGAGTGAACGACGCGGACCCCGCCGAAGTGCTGGGTACCAGCCGTTAGCCGCGCTCGGACCAAACCGCGCACCTAACGGTCAGTCAGCACGGCACCCCGACGGACGGGACCGAACCAGGTGTGTCCTAATGAGGGCCGGACCAAATGGCCGGGCCCGGACGGATTGCCTGCCGATCCGGGAAACGCTCTTCCCCTGCACCGTGGTCAGGAACGATGCTGGTGCACACGGCGACCACATTACGTTTCCTCCCGAGGACCTAGCAGACCAGGGGCCCGGCGCGGAGAGAGGGCACGGCATGCCCCATGGAACTTTAGGCCTGGGTATTACCTTCGTTCTGGCGTGTGTGTCGGCGGCATTCTTTCTGCAACTGCGTTGCGAGGGTAAGGGGCGGACGTTCGGCCCGCGCAGCCGATGGTGGGCTCTGGCGGTCATCGGCCTCACCGGTGTGCTTTCCACCTGTGCGGCACTCGTCGCGCTGCTCGTGGTGCACCACCTGCCGTCGGCCTTCGTCAGCCTGGGCGTGGTCGCGCCCAGCGGGCTGTGGCTCGGACAGATACGCCCGGACAACGGGGACCGGCCCAATCTCTACCGTGACGCTTCGACGTTCTGGATCACCTCCCTTATCGCCCGGATGCAGGAGGGCATGGCTGAAGACCGGATGGACTGGTGTGACGCGCATGCTGACCCGGCCTGGGACACTGACGAACTGGCCATGGCGGCCCGTTATTACCACGATTACCTGCACGAGCGGCTATCGGCTGAGGAGCGCAGGCGGTACCGGATCAGTGCGCTGACCCGGAATATCGAGGTAAGGCTTGATGTGGCCCGGGTCGTCGACGGCAGCGCCGGGCGGGCCAAGGTGGTCACGACGCTGAATGCGTCACGGCTGGCGCAAGAAGCGCGGTACCGGCGCAGCCTCGATGACCTCAACCGGCTGGGCAGCCTGCTTCGTCATGATGCGCAACGCGACTTGGGCCGCCTGCTCGCTGTGGCCTACAACGCCGGATTCCGCCGTCTTGACCGCTATGTACGTCCGTTGCGCCTGCAGCCCCAAGGTCAGCGGGCCGGATCACGTCGGTCGCACCCGTGAGGTCCACCGACTGCGGACAGAACTACCTATCGGGCGGGGGTTATCCGTCGGGCAGGACTACCCGTCGGGGTGGGGCTACCGGTCGGACAGAAACGATCCGTCGGGGTGGGGCTACCCGTCGGGCGAGTCAGGCGGGCTATTCGTTGTCTCCGGGGACTTCCCCCGGCCCATCGACCGAGTGCAGGCTGACCTCGAGCTCGGCCCCGAGAGCGTCGACCACGCTGGAAAGGGTGCGCAGGGTCAGGTTTTCCTCGGCCGACAGGATCTGGCTGACCCGGCCGGCGGACACGCCCATGGACTGGGCGAGGTCGGCGCGCGAGATCTTATGCTCGCTCATATACCAGGTGACTTCGTCGACGAATGCGCGGGCGAGATCAGTTCGCTCGCCCCGGCCATCGTCTCGCTCGGCGGTTCGAACCACGCGTCTTAGGACCACCGCAGCCTCCCTCGGTCGGCTCGCCCCGCTGGATGTCATGTTAGCCCTGCCTAAACATTTAGGCAAGTCTAAACATCGGACGGCTCCATTGCCAGCCGACGGCTGTTGCCAGCCGTCGGCGGACGCTGGTTAGCCACCCGCGGACAGGGCTATGCCCAGGGCGGTGCGCTGGTGCAGGAGGAATCTCCCAGTGCGGCGAGTGGAGACCAGGCCAGCGGCGCGCAGTACGGCGAGGTGCTCACTGACGCTGCTGACCGGCACCCCGCACCGCGCGGCCAGGCCGGTGGTGGAGGACGGTTCGGCCAGCGCGCGCAACAGGGCTGCCCTCGTCTTGCCGATCAGGCGGCCGAGGTCGCCGTCGGCCCGGGCGGGCGGCTGCCAGAGCTGAGCGATGCCCCGGGCGGAGTACACCACAGCCGGCGGATCAAAGCTGGCGGCGGCGCCCGGCCACGCGAACACGCTCGGGATCAGCACAAGTTCTGTCCCGGAGACGTCGAGTTCCTCGTCTGCGGCGATGGCGAAGCTCAGCACGCTGTCGCGCCACGAAACCTTCGGGTCCAGGTCATTGAGGGTGGCCGCGACCCCCGCGTTCGCCAGTTGCCGGGCACGGAAGGTGATGTCGGCGTCCAGCACGTCGCGCAGTCTGGGCCACCACGGCTCGACCAGCGCTGACCACGCGCGCCACAGCATGCCGGCGAGCAGATCCCGGACCTGCGCCGGGTCGCCGGATAGTTCGGGGTGCTCGCGGAGCGCGGCTAGCCCAGCGGGACGGTTGTCCAGGCACTGGGACAGTTCGGCGGCGACCCGCTGCGGCGGGGTCGCCCGTACGCGGTCAAGTTCGGTGTCGATCTCGGTGAATGGCCCAGCGGGCGCAGGAGAGATAAAGTCCTGCTGGTAGCCGCGCAACGAGAGCAGCGCAAGCAGCGGCCCGATCCCCAGTTCCGGAAGCCTCCCGCGCACCTGGCGTTGCCAGGGCAGGTGGTAGCACTCCCCGCCGGGCTGGGTCAGTGACCTGAGCGCGTCGCCGGTCTCGTTGAGCGGTGAGATGGCGAACCTGCATTGCAGCAGATCCTCGGCGCGGAACCGGAAGACAACGGTCACGAAGATCCATTTCGGTTAGACCCGAAATAACTGCCCCAGCTTAACGGATCAGGCAGCGTGGCCCGCATGGCCCAGACTCAGCCGCAGCGACGGACTCTCCGGCAGCGGTGGCAGCGGTGGCAGCGGCGGACTGGGCCGCGACGGCGGACTCCTGGGCAGCAGATCCCTGGGCGCCAGATCCCTGGGCGGCAGCGGATTCTTGGGTGGCAGCTCCCTGGGTGGCAGCTCCCTGGGTGGCAGCTCCCTGGGCGGCAGCTCCCTGGGCGGCGGCCGCGGTCCGGGCGGCCGGGGCTGCTGCGTGAGTCAGCACGATTCCGCTATCTCTGGCTGAGCCGGACCATCTCAGCGACCGGCTCAGGCGTGGGCCGGGTGGCACTCGTGTTGCTCACGGCCCCGTCCGGGCCAGGCACGGTCAGCTTGGCGCTCCTCTGCAACACGCTGCCGCAGTTGCTGGGCCCGCTGGCGGGTGCGATAGCCGACCGGGTCGATCAACGCCGCCTGCTGGCTGGGTGTGAAGCGTGCCAGGGAATCATCTACGCGGTCATTGCCGCGACCCGGCCACCGGTCGCACTGCTGCTGCCGCTGGTCACCATGGCCGGGCTGCTCTCGACGCTCATGTCCCCAGCGGGCAAGAGCAGCGTTCCCCGGCTGGTGCCCGCCGACCGGCTGCCTGGTGCCAATGCGCTGCTGGGTCTTTCCCTCAACATGCAGATCGTGGCCGGCCCGGCCATTGGTGGCGTGCTGGTCGCACTGGCCGGCCTGCCCGCCGCGTTCGCGGCCAATGCGGCGTCGTTCTTCGTCTCCGCGCTGCTGCTGACCAGGCTCGGCCGGATGGCACCGCAGCCCGCCGACAGCCCCGGGGGCCTCATCACGCAAACCTGGGCCGGCCTACGGTACGCCGCGCGCTCACCAGTCTTGCGGGCACTGGTCCTTGGCACCCTCGTGTTCGTGTCCTTCGCCGCCATCGACAACGTCGCTCTCGTCTTCCTGGTCCAGCGGAGCCTGCACGGATCAAGCGGCGAATATGGCGCGGCCATCGCGGCTTTCGGGACCGGGATGGTCGTGGCGTCGCTCATCCTGGCCGCGCGGGCACGCCGCCGGTCGCCGGTGCACTGGCTCATCGGCGGCGTCACCCTGGGCGCGGTGGGGACGGTGGCCACCGGACTGGCCCCCACCATCGTGCTGGCCGCGGGGGCCCAGGCAGTGGCCGGCGCGGGCAACACCGCGGATCTGGCCGGCACCGACACCCTCATCCAGCAGTCCGCGCCCGCGCACCTGCTTGGCCGGGCCTTCGGCGCCGTCTACACGGCGGCCCAGCTGGGCTCCGCCATCGCCTTCGCGGGCGCTGGCCCGCTGGTCGCACTCACCGGGCCCCGGATCGCGTTCCTGATAGCCGGTGCGGGGACGCTGGCCGGTCTCGCCGTCCTGGGCCCCGCGCTCCGCCGTGAGCAGCGTCTCAGGCCCGCCCGGGAAGACGCGTCGGCCTGACGTTCTGGTGAGTGGTTCGCTGGCTTGGCGTCCGGGTCGTGCTTCGCTGGCCTGGCGTCCCGGGGGCGCTGGCAGGCGTCCTGGGGGTGGCGCTGGACTGGCGTCCTGGGGGTGGCGCTGGCCTGGTCTCCTTGGGTGGCTCTCCGCTGTTTCCGCGTGAACAAGGGGCATCCTTGAGCGCCCGGACGTCCTGACACGCGGGCCGCAGAGCGCTGAGGCCGCTGACAGATCGCTGACGGGTCAGCGGATGACGCGCTCGGCGTGCCGGACGCCGGTGACGTCGTAGAGGTGATGCACCGGGTCGTGGATGAAATACCGGGCGAACGACTCGACCGTGAACCGGGCCCCGTCGCTGCGGCTGCCGGTCCGCAGCCATTGATCCTCGGACAGCCCCTCGAACCGCTCCGCGATGACGTCGGCGGCCTCGCGCAGGCCGGCCGCGACCACGGCCGGATCCTGCTTGGCATACTCATCGGCGATGGCGGTGGCGTCCTGGTCCCAATTGGGGTACTGCGGCGCGTCGAGCATGAGCATCAGCCGGAGCCGTTCGTCATACAGCCAGAACACGTCGCAGACATGGCAGCCGTATTCCAGTGCCGACCAGACGTCCGGCGCCGGGCGGCGCCGGACATCCCCAGGACCGGCCAGCACGCCCAGCCATGCCGCCGCGTTGACCCGGATCATCCCGGCGATGGCGTCGCGGGGGAAGCTCTGGGTGTCCAGGCCGCACTCCGGGCACGGCTGTTTCAGCACCCAGGTCCAGTCCTTGGTATCCGGCACGATCGTCACGAGTCGTAACCATACAGGCGGACTCGCTGGCCCCGCGTTGATAAGGCAGCGCGTTAATAAGATGAGGCCGGTACGCGCCAACGGCAGCTCCGGCGGTCAGGCCCGATAGTCAGGCCCAATGGTAAGGCCCCGGTGATCACGCCCGCGGTGGCCCGCCGCCGGTTTCCCGGACGGCTACCCGCCGAGCACGGACCGGGGTGAGCTTCAGCTTCCCCCGGCGGCTCGCGGTCTGTTCCGTGGCGGTATCAATCCGCACGTAGAGGTAGTGACGCGTGCCCCGGCTCCATTCGCCGTGGAAGTGGCCGCGCAGGTAGGCCATGATGACCCGGTCTGAGCCCGGGTTGTGCGTGTCCGCCACGATGGCGGCCGAGGACTTGATCCAGCGCAGGAGCTCGGCCTGCCACACGGGATTGCGCACGTCGGACAGGTGCAGCGCCAAGCCGTGGTCAAGCACCCGCTGCTGGGCCAGCCAGTCGACGACATGCGGGCAGCCGCGGACGTCGGCGGTGAAGCGGTCGTCGAGGATGGCCACCGTGGGATTCGTGGCGAAGACGCACCCGGTCACCGGGATGTCGCCGCGGAACGCGGCGGCAACCTGCGCTGGCGGAGGTGCCGAGTCGATCGCGTCGAGGCGCACCCCGAGCATGAGGCCCGCGACGACGAGCGGGACCGCAGCGGCCCAGGAGACCCGGAACCGGCCAGCCAGCCGGGTGGTCAGGGCGGCATAAAGCACCGCGATGAACGGCGCTTCGAGCCCGGCGTAGTGGTAGTAGTAGGTCGGCGAGCTGAGCAGGCCGGCCGCGGTCGCTGCGGTGGCCAGCAGCACGAAACGGTCGAGCGCGTCCGGGCCCGGCTGGCCGCGCCCGGTGAAGGCGATCAAGCACAGCGCGGCCAGCGCGGCGATCACCGCCGCCAGCAGCACGGTCCCGGCCGCGGGATGCGTGAACACCAGGGAGTACAGGCCGGGCAGGCCGGTAAGGTCGGCCAGGCGCTCCGCCGCCGGGTACCCGCCGCCGTTGCGGATGGCCTGGATGACGAAGACCTGCTGGATGAAGCCGGCCGGCGAGCCGATGACGAACGGGAGCGAGCAGCCGAGGAACCCGGCGGCGCCCCCCGCGACCAGCCGGCGGCGGGCCATCGGCCCGGACGGCCAGGTGACGAGCACCGCGGCGGCGAACGGCAGGGCGGCCCACAGCTTCGTGGCGCCCGCCACGCCGAACAGCAGCCCGGCGGCCAGGATCCGCCGCCGCGACGCAGTGACCTGGTTCCCGTCGAACAGGCACAGCAGGCCGGCCAGGCAGCCGGACACCAGGAGCGGTTCCAGCAGCACGGTCTGAGCCGACATCACCGTGGCCGGATAGGCGGCCATCACGCCCATCGCCACCAGCACCTGCGGTGTGGGCCGGCGGCGGACCAGCAGTCCCACCATCGCCACGTTGGCCGCGGCGATCAGGTCGATGAAGATGCGGGCCGCCTCGAGCGCGTGCGCTGTTCCGGTCAGGAAGGACAGCGCGGCAAAAGGCAGCAGCCACACGGCGGCCATCGGTGGCTGGATGAAGGCGAAATCGCGGTAGGGCATGATCCCGTGGATCAGATCGAGCGATGACCCGAGGTACACCCCGTCGTCATACTCGTCGATCCCGGTCAGATGGCCGTGTAGCAGGGATTGCAGGATCAGCAGCCCGAGCGCCGCGGCGGTCAGGGCCACGATGGCAATCCTGTTGCGGGTGGCCACGATGGGAATCCTTCAGAGTGGGTGAGGGCGGCGCGGGTACCTTCGCCCCATCCGGCCGGCTGGCGGGTCGTGCCGCGACCTGCCAGCGGCCTAGTGGAGGAGCCGGAGTTTCCGTTTGGCAGTATGGACGGTGATTTGCTGGCCCCAGCTGAGTATCAGCGCATCCGTCTCAATTCCGTCACCGAAGGCGACCAGTCCCTCGGACTCGCTGATGATCGTAAGCTCTGCGGCGGCGGTGAGCAGGCCCTCGGTGAGGCTGGTCGCGGTGGCCGGCGACGGCCAGGCTTCCCGGACGAACCAGCACAGCACCGGATCGGTGGGCCGCGGCAGCGCCAGCGCGCTGTGGCGTTCCAGCCAGGCCGAGCGGCACCATCCGGTGGCGCCGGTGCCGGTCCCGACCAGGATGCCGGACGAGCCCTGCCGTTCCCGCCTGCCGCCGGGCGGGCGGAGTGTGTAGCGGGCGGTCTGGTGGCTGGCGTGGCCGAGGAAGATCTCGTTGAGCCCGAGCACACGCTGCCCATCGTCGCTGACGGCCTCGACCATCGTGCGGGCCTCGATATGCGGCCCGGCCGATGTGCTGGCGGCCAGGGCGAGCAGCGGGCCGGCCGCGGCCGGCGGGTGCGGGACCAGCACGCCGGGGTTGCGGGCCGGGTCGGGGTTGATGCCGATCACCGGCTGCCCGTCGAGGTACTTGGCCAGGTTGGCCACCAGCCCGTCCTGGCCGACCACGATGATGATGTCGTCGGGGGCGAACAGGAACCGGCTGAGGTCGGCCCGCTCGACTGAGCCGCGCCGCCAGCCCAGCGGTATGGCGGCGCTGACCGCCGTTAGTGCGCTGCGCTGGGCGGCGTGCCGGGCGTCGACCGCGGTGAGGTCGCGGCCCCTGGTAGAGAGGTAGAACGCGGCTTGCCCGCGCGTGCCGTGCCGGGCGAGCAGTTCGTCCAGTTCGGTGTGCCGGTGCACCAGGACCGCGCGGGGCGCCAGGGTCATGAAGGCGGCCCGGGGAGGTCAGCGGGGCCGCCCGGGCTGGCCTGCCCCGTGCTGGATGCTGCCCCGCCGCCGGCGTTCTCCTGGCGGCCGGTTCCGGTGGCGAACCGGGTGAGCAGCGGGGTGAGCAGGTCGGGGGTGAGCACGAGAGTGCCGATCTGTGGCAGGCTGACGGCCAGTTCCTTGACGGCGAGGCCGAGCAGGGTGGCCTCCGGCAAGTCCCGGTAGGCGTTGACGCGGGCTGCCTCGGTGGCCGCCGTGGCCTCGCCGAGCACCCGGGCGGCGTGCGCGCGGGCATCACCCAGCCGCTGCGTGCGGGACGCCTGCGCCTCGGTCTCTGTCCGGTTCGCCGCGGCCGCTTCCTCCGCCTGGCGGCGGGCGTTGGCGCCACGCTGGATGACCAGTTGCTCCTCGCGCCGGGCCAGCTCGATCTTGCTCTGCATCTCGTTCTCGCTGATCGCCCGTTCCCGCTCGACGGCCAGGGCGCGGCGCTCGTAGGTGGCCCGGTCGGCGTCCTGCTGGACCAGTTCGCGGGCCGGGGTCTGCAGGGCTTTCTCCATCTCCGGCTCGGGGCGTATCGCCACCACCCGCACCGCGATGACGTCGATCCCGGTGTCGGTCAGCCGCCGGTCCGCGGCCAGCCCGTCGGCGACCTGCTCGCGGACGGCCAGCGCCCCCGAACTCAGTGCGTCCGCCAGGGACATCCTGGCCAGCAACGCGAGGGAATGCTGCTGGGCGGTCTCGGTCAGCAGGCCGCCGATCTGCTCCAGCGGCGCGGCGGACCAGCGCCCGGTGACCGGGCTGATGGAGAAGTCCACCCGGCTGGCGGTCAGCGCCGGATCAGCGATCCGGTAGGTCACCGATGCCTGCACGGTCACGTCCTGGAAATCGCTGGTGCGGGCGTGGAACATCAGCGGCAGCTCGCGGTCATCGACCGGCATCTCGGACAGCACGGCGGTCAGCGGACGGAACCAGAACGACAGCCCGGTGCCATCGTGCACGACCTTTCCGCGGCGCAGGTGCCGGACATGGGTGGTGGGGGTGCCGCGCAGATGACGCAGCACCAGGGCTCGGGTGATATCGGCCATCGGGGCCTCCTTTATCGTCGATCCGACGATAAAGGAGGGACGTGATTCTCGTCAAGTGGACGATTATGGGCTAGCGTGATCAGCGTGGCTGGCTATGATCCGCAGGCGTACCCGTCGGTGGCGGTGACCGTGGACCTGGTGCTGCTCACCATCCGCGATGGCCGGCTGTCCGTCCTGCTGGTCCGGCGCGGGGCCGCGCCGTTCGAGGGCCGGTGGGCGCTGCCGGGCGGTTTCGTCCGCCCGGGTGAGAACCTGCCGCAAGCGGCCCGCCGTGAGCTGGCCGAAGAAACCGGGCTCACCGAGGCCGCCGGCCACCTGGAGCAACTGGCCAGCTACGGCGAACCGGGCCGGGACCCGCGGATGCGGGTCATCACCGTCGCCTACCTCGCGCTGCTGCCCGGCTTGCCCGCGCCGGTGGCCGGCTCGGACGCCGCGGCGGCTTGCTGGGCCGCGGCGGATGACACGCCGGCCGAGCCGGAGTCGCTGGCCTTCGACCACGGGGACATTCTCCGCGATGGTGTCGAGCGGGCCAGGGCGAAGCTGGAGTACACGCCGCTGGCGACCGCGTTCTGCCCGGCCGAGTTCACCGTCGCCGACCTGCGCCGGGTGTACGAGATCGTCTGGGGCGCGCCGCTGGACCCGCGGAACTTCCACCGCAAGGTGACCAGCACACCGGGGTTCGTGACACCGACCGGAGCGTCCACCGCCGGCGACCGGGGCCGGCCGGCCCAGCTCTACCGGCGGGGCCCGGCGGCCCTGCTCAGCCCGCCGATCATGCGGGCCAGGTCAGCGAGCCGGTGACGGGACTGGACAAGGCCCCCGCGAAGTAGCCTCGTGCCGCACCGGCCCGATGACCGGCGGGGCCCGGACGGCGAACCCGGGCGAGCTCAGCGGCAGACCGGCTGTCGGCTGGTCACAGTGGTCAAGCCCGGTTCGCGGTGAGCACGGCAGTTGCCCGCGCGGCGGCCGCCCGGACCCGCGGAACGGGATCGTTCCGCAACCCGGCGACGGCGCTGAGCGCCGCACCGAGCCGGTGCCGCGCCACCACCTTGGCCGCCATCTCCCTGACCCGCCAGGACTCATCCGCCAGGGCAGCCAGCACTGCGCCAGAGGCACGGTCGTCCCAGGCGTAAAGCAACGCCCTCGCTGCCCATACCCGCAGCCAATACTGGTGGACCGGTGCTGGGCCGCTGTCCAGCACGGAACGTGCCGCCGGGCCACCAAGCGCGATGATGAGCGCATCGTCTGCCTCGCCGTGACCGAGCAGTTCCACGCACCCCGCCACCACTGCGGCCGATCCGCGGCGGCCGCATTCGTGCTCGATGCTTTCCCGTGGCGTTTGCCCCCACAGTGAACGCGATGCCATACCAACAGTGTGACGGCCGCCAGCGCCGCGCTGTGCCTGCTTGGCGACCTGCCGGGACAGGGTCACTGGTGAGCTCATCCCTGGGAGCCAGTAGTTACGCTGCCAGGATGGCACTTCGATTCGACCGCCTGCATACCGCCCGCCTGGTGATGCGGCGCTGGCGCGATGAGGACCGCGATCCGTATGCGGCGATGAACGCGGATCCAGAGGTGATGCGGTACTTCCCAGCCACCATGGACCGGGCGGCCAGCGACGCGAGCGTTGACCGCATCGAGGGCCTCTTTGACACGCAGGGGTTCGGGTGGTGGGCCCTGGAGGTAGCCGGCACGGGAGAGTTCATCGGGTTCACCGGCCTGCAGCCGATGCCCGACGGGGTCCCGGGAGCAGGTGGCATGGAGGTGGGCTGGCGGCTGGCGCGCCGCGCGTGGCATCACGGCTATGCCACCGAAGCCGCCGCCGCTGCTGTCGGCGTGGGATTCGAGGGGGTCGGTCTGGCCGAGATCTGGTCGATGACGGCCGTCCTCAACCTGCCGTCGCAGGCGGTCATGCAGCGGCTGGGGATGACGCCGTACGCGCACTTTGATCATCCGAAGCTTGCCGTCGGCCACCCGCTGCGCGCCCATATCGTCTACCGGCTGCCGCGGCCGGGACAGTGAGGTCAGGGAGCCCGGTCCGAGTACGAGCGGCCAGCCGGGCGGCCAGGCCGGCCTGAGCTGCCGCGTGCGGATGCCGCCATGCATCCCGGTTATCGTGTGCCCATGGCCCAAAGGTTGCTCACCGACCGGCTCGCCCTGCGCCCGTGGCACGTCGACGACGCCGGGCCGGCCCTGGGCGCCTACGGTGCGGGCGAGGTCGCGCGGTGGCTGGCTCCGGCCATGGACCAGGTGCCCGATCCGGCGGCGATGCGGCTGGTCCTGCAGCAGTGGGTGGCCGAGGACGCGCGGATGATGGCCCCGGCCGGCCGCTGGGCGATCGAGCTTCGCGAGGAGAAGCGTGTGATCGGCGGGGCGACCCTGCTGCCGCTGCCGCCGGACGAGGAGTTCGAGGTCGGCTGGCAGCTGCACCCGGACGCGTGGGGTCACGGTTACGGCACCGAGACCGGGCTCGCGCTGGCCCGCTGGGCCTTCGAGCAAGGCATCGAGCAGGTCATCGCGGTCGTCCGGCCGGCCAACACGCGCGCCGCGGCGATGGTGCGCCGGATGGGCATGGAGTGGGTCGGCGAGACGGAGAAATACCACGACCTGCGGCTGCAGGTATTCCGGCTGCGTCCCGGGGACCTGATTTAACCGGGGATTCCAGGCCTGGGCGTTCGACGGCTGAGCCTGCTGCTGCCGGTCCCGCTGGTGCGTGGTCCATGCCTCGTGAACCCGAGGCAGCACGCCTGGTCAGGCCGGTGACCACTAGCATGGGGCGCCATGCGAGCGATGGGCGGTTTCGGGATATCGCTGATCGCCTTGGCGTCGGCGTCGGCGTCGGCGCTGGCTCTGGCGGCCTGCGGGGCCGGCCCAGGCACCGCGAATTCGGCCGGTGCGACCCACCCGGCCCACCGCGCCCGGCCCGCTCAGTCAGCCACCCGGAGCGCTCGGCCGGCCGCGTCGCCAACCCCAGCCGCGACTCATCCGGCACCATCGCCCGCGCCCAGTCCCGGTAACCCATTGGGCGACGCCTCGGTGCCCGCCGCCGCCCAGCCGGTCGACACCTCGCACCCGACGCATGTGATCGGCAACGGCACGCCAGCGAGTTGCACCTCGGCGGCCGTGGTCGCCGCCGTCGCGGCCGGGGGCATCATCACCTTCTCCTGCGGCCCGTCCCCGGTGACCATCACCATGCAGGCGACGGCCAAGGTCGTGAACACCAGCGCGGACGTGGTCCTTGATGGCGGCGGCCGGGTGACGCTGAGCGGCGGGGGCGTGCGCCGGATCCTGTACATGGACACCTGCGATCCCAGCCAGCAGTGGACCACGTCGCACTGCCAGGACCAGGCTGAGCCGCGGCTCACCGTGCAGAACCTGACTTTCACCGGCGGCAACTCCACCGGCCGGACCTACGACGGGGGAGGTGGTGGCGCCATCTTCGACCGCGGTGGCCAGCTCAAGGTCATCAACTCCTCGTTCGTGGACAACCGCTGCGATCCAGCCGGCCCTGACCTCGGCGGCGCCGCGATCCGGGCGCTGAGCCAGTACGGCAACCTGCCGGTCTACGTCGTGGGCAGCACGTTCCGGGGCGGTGTCTGTTCCAACGGCGGCGCGCTCAGCAGCATCGGCGTGTCCTGGGTGATCCTCAACAGCGTCATGACCGGGAACAAGGCCATCGGCTGGGGCGCCAACCCGGCCAGTTCCGGCACTCCTGGCGGCGGCAGCGGCGCGGCCATCTACACCGACGGCGACCTGTACACCATGACGGTCGACGGCACCGTGATCGAGGACAACACCGCCCGTGAGGGCGGCGGAGCCATCTTCTTCGTCAGCAACGACTCCACCGGCACGCTGCGCCTGCAGAACTGCACGCTGCGGGACAACCCCAGCGAGGGCTTCCAGACCGCCGGCTATCCGGGCATTTTCTTCCACAGCAGTGGCCACCCGGTGGTGACCGGGGGCACGATCAGCTGAGGCCTGGTCGTGCGCCTGGGCGGATGTCCGGGACCGGCCGGAAATTCGCTTGCGGGTTATCCGGTGTGCTGCTGGGGTGACTGGCATGGCAGTGATCACGCAGGAGGCATCGGCGACCTTCCGGGAACAGGGTTACGTGGTAATCCCCGGGGTGCTGACTGAGGAGCAGATCGCACTGGGCCGGGAGCAGGCCGCGGCGATGCTGGCGGCCGAGCCTCCCGAGCCGGGCCAGGTCGGGCAGTACGCCCTGTGGCCCAAGTTCGGCGCGGCGGGCCACTGGCTGCTGGATCTTTACCGGGACGCCGGGATCGGACGGCTGGCGGCTGGGCTGCTGCGCGCGGATCTTGGCGTGCAGGAGCCTGACTTCGCCCAGCTGGCCACCACAATCCCGCCGTGGCCGCACCGGCCAGGCGGACCGCATGTTGACGGGCTGACGCCGCTCGCCCCGGACGAGCGGCCCGGGACGTTCTCGATGCTGGCGGGGGTGTGGCTGTCCGATCAGCTTGAACTGCATCGGGGGAACTTGTGGGTGTGGCCCGGCACGCACCTGCGGTTCGGGTCCTACCTGGCCGAACGTGGTGCTGACGAGCTCAGCCGGATCGGGCAGAGCACCATCGGGCCGTATCCGGAGATCGAACTCGGCGAGCCGGTGCAAGCAGTCGGGCCTGCGGGGAGCGTCCTGTTCGCGCACTACCTGCTGGCCCACAACATCGGTGGCCATGACGGGCCCGCCGGCGCAGCGCTGCGCCAGACGGTGTACTACCGGCTGCACGCGGACGGCCACCGGGACCGGTGGCGTGCGGTCGTGACCAACCCGCTCGCCGAGTTCCGCTAACCACCAGGCCGGTCCTGGGCCGCCACCAGGCCCGTTCTGGGCCAGCCATCAGGTCGGCCCTGGGCACGCTCCAGTGCGCCAGAACGTGCCTCTTGATATGCCTAGGCTTCACATGTAGCCTTGACGAGACATATGTAGCTACCTTCGGACCTGAGGCAGGGCAGTGGTCTCCGACGACGCGGTCACCGGGAGCCGGCTGGCTGACGTGATCGCGGCACTGGATCACCCCACCCGGCGGCGCATCGTGGCGACGCTGCTGGTCCAGGGCACGCACGTGAGCCAGCTGGCCCGCGACCTGGAAGTGAGCCGGCCTGTGCTGCACGTGCACCTGGCGCGGCTGCAGGACGCCGGCCTGGTGACCAGCAGCCTGCGGTTCTCGGCCGACGGGAAGTCCCTCCGTCACTTCGAGTTGCTGCGATTCGATATCCGGCTGACACCCGAGAAGATTGCCGAGTCCCTTGAGTAATCCTCGCGTGCCCGCCACCAGAGAAAGGAAAGCGTGATGTCCGGCCTGAGCGCGTCGCATGTGATCGTCCTTGGCATTGTCGTGATTATCGTGGTAGCGATATTGCTCACCCCGGTTGTGCTCATCATCAGGGCTATCAGGAGGGGTGGCAGTGGCAGTGGCCCGGTGCACGCGGAACTCGTGCGGATAAACGACCGGCTGACTTCCATTGAGAAGGTTCTCAAGGACATCGAGTGAATCGCGGGGCAGCCTGCTGGTGTGCTGCCGATGGTGACCGGCTGGGCCAGGGACGGCATTACGTGCCAGAAGCTGAGGGCTGAGCCTTCGTCCGCGCCCGAGCGAGCCAGAGCGCGACGCAGAGCAGGACCAGGCCGACGGCGAAAACGGCGGTGGCTGCCCCAGCCCCGTTGGGCAGGTACCGGGTGGCGACCTGCGGCACGATCGCGATGGCACCGAGGGCACCGAGGCCAAGCAGCGGGACCCGGCGCAGGGCAACCCCGGCCGCGAGCAGGCCAGCCACGGTCACCACGGCGAGCACCTGCCCGGCCGGCAGATCCATCGTCAGCTGCGCGCCGACCAGGAGCCCGATCCCGGCCGCGACATAGCCCGCTGTCCGCGGGACCAGGTAACCGCGGTGCACAGCAACCCCCCACAGCAGCGACAGCACCCACAGCCCCAGGCCGGGCCGCCAGGGCAGCGAGCCGGGCCATATCTGCGCGATGGCCGTCCCGGTCAGCGCGGCGGTGCCGGCGAACATCGCGATGTGCTGGAGCGTCACTCGCGAGCGCCACCACAGCAAGGCGGCATACGCCGTAGCGGCGGCTTCGGCCACCAGGGGCCTGCTGGCCGGGTCCAGGTTCCAGAACCAGGGACCGGTGATCAGGCCCGCGAATGCCGCGAAGCTCGCCGCCGACGCCAGCCACAAGACGCTGCGGAGCCGCCCGAACGCCGGATGGTCATGGACCCGGAGCTTGATGCCGGCCAGCAGCAACGCGGCCGCGGCGACCCCGGCGAAGGCCAGCCCAGTGCCGGGGGAGACGGCCGGCCACCATTGCCGCAGGGCGATGAGCCCGGCCACCACGGCGAGGACGGCGCCAAGATAGCCGAGCGCCTCCACCACCAGCGGCAATCGGTGCTGAGACACGGAAAGGGAAGAGTCAGGCATGGCCACCACCGCTTCATGAGGCGGCCTGCCCGGTCGGCTACCGCACATCCATCCTCAGCCGGGCGGTCTGCGCCGTCATGAGTACTTGTGCTCAACTGGCCCGGTGCAGCTACTCAGCCTGGGCGTGCTCCGGAAACCGCTGAAGTCGCCCGCTAGGGGGGTGAGGCCGGCATCGGCATCGGCATCGGCGCCGGCCTGGCCCTGGCGGGCCGCAAGAGCTGACATCCCTGGTGCCGCCCGCACCAGGATCATGGGGGCGGCACCAGGGTGCGCGGCCTAGCGGCAGGTCAGTGCGCCGAGCATTGCACGTTGGTCAGCGAACTGGGCGCGCTGCCGGTTCCCAGCAGGCCGAAGGTGGTCGAACCACGTGCTGATATCGCGCCGTCGTAACTGGCGTTCGTCACACTGACCGCGGCTCCGGATTGGGTTGAGGTCGCGCTCCATATCTGCGAGACGGTTTGCGCGCCCGGCCAGGAGAAGCTGACATTCCAGCCGTTCGTCGCGGCCGCGCCGGAGTTCGTCACCGTGAAGCCGAGCTGGAAGCCGCCGCTCCACGAGTTGACCAGGGACCAGGTCACCTGGCAACTGCCGGCCGCCGAGGACGTGCTGGTCGCGGTCGGTGTGGGTGTCGGGGTCGGGGTGGTCGCCGTGGGTGTCGGGGTCGGGGTCGGGGTCGGGGTCCTGGTGGGTGTCGGTGTCGGTGTCGGTGTTGGTGTCGGGGTGGGGGTGGGGGGTGCGGTGCCGCTGGCGCTGGTCAGCACGACGACCGACTCAGCGGGGACCGAGACGGAGCTACCGGAGAAACTGTTGGCGGCGATGGTCGGGTGCGCGCTGTCGTAGGTGTACTCGGTTTCCGAGGAGCCGGTGACGCCCAGGCTGGACGTGCTCACTGTGGCGGCGTTGGCCGGATCGGCGTTGACGAGCATGACCGCGTACGAGCCGCCGGGCAGGTTGGAGTAGTAGCTGTAGATGTTGGGGGTGGACAGGGCCAGGGTGCCGACCTTCGCCCCCTTGACGGCGAGCTTGGCGGCCAGCTCGTAGCCGTAGTAGGGCGGGTACGGGGTGTCCACCGCCGGCTCGCCGCTGCTGGCGGACGAGAACATGCCGAAGTCGGCGGTCGGGGTGCCGTAGTTGTGCACGTCCCACCAGTCGACGCTCTGCGCCCCGAACGACAGCCATTCCATGCTGTTCGCGGCCGCGAACAGCGCGCCGACCGGCTGCTCGTTCCACGCGTTCGCCGTCTGGGACATGTTGGTCTCGCCGACCACGAAATACGCGCTCGGGTCGTAGGTGGACAGCGCCGTGTGGATCTCAGCGGCCGCGGCCGGGATGTTGTCGATCAGCTCCATGATCGACTGGTCGCTCTCGGCAGGCACCCCGTTGATCGGGTACCAGTGCACGTCGGCACAGTTGATGTCGGCGGCGTCCGCCTGCAGGATCGTGTCGTTCCAGGCCTGGAAATTCGTCACGCCGGAGCCAGGGGCCAGGGTGCCGTCCATCCCGTAGTCGTAGCAGATCTGCGCGCTGGGGTTGGCGGCCTTCATGGCCTGCATGTAGGGGAGAGCATTGGTCGCGTAGGACGACGCCGTGTGCGGGTTGGCGTGCGAGTCGGCTTCCCACGACCCGTACTCCTCGTTGCCTATCTCCCAGAGCGCCACCCCCTGGCCGGCGGTGGCCGATTGGGTCACCCAGGCGGCCGCGCTTTGCGGGGTGTCGGAGCCGTAGTCGACCGTGACGAATTTCTGCCCGCCGGTGATGGCGTCGACCTGGCTTGAGTACTGGGCGAAGCTGACCGGCTGGACGGAGCCGGCGACGGTATTGGGCTGCCACAGGTACTGGTCGGCCCACGAGCCGCCGGGGTACCGGATGAGGCCCGTACTGGCGGCGGAAAGATCACTGGAGATCGCCGGGTCCACGAAGTTGGTGTCCCACGCGGCCGTATTGACTCCCAGCGGGTCCAGCGGCCCGGACAGGGTCGCGCTGGAGGATCCCTGGCTCGGCCCCGCGCAGCTGACCGTCGGCGCGGGGTTGGACGTGCCGTTGTAGTCGCCGTTAAAGCCCCAGGTGGCACTCTGCCCCGGGGTCAGGTTGGCGTTGTAGCTCCCGCCGGGGGTCGCCGTCACCGTCGAGCCGCTCTGGGTCACGTTCGCGCTGTAGGCCGACCCCGCGACGAGTGTCTGACCGGCGGTGAACGTCAAGGTAACCGTCCACGTGCTGATCGCGTACGAGGAGTTGTTGGTCACGGTGACAGCGGCGCCGAAATCGGGCGGGCTATTGGATGGCGTTTGCCAGCCGATTGTGTAATTTACACCGCACGATGCTCCGGTGTCGGCCGGCGCGGGCGCGGCGCTGGTGACGATCGCCGTGACCCCGGCGGCCGCGGTCAGCACAATGGCCAGGGTGGCGCCGCCCCAGCGCCTGGAGAAACCGCTCATGAACGCTCCTTCGGGTGCATGCCAAGGCTGCTTGACGTGCTAGATGGACCGGCGGAAGCGCCTAAGTCCAGGTAGCCGCTGGGGTGTCAAGACCGGCTGTGCTTTACCGGTCAAGTCGCGGCGATGCTACGTCCGGCCAGGCAAAAGTCAAGAGCCCGATTGCCGCGCTGCCCGCCGGGCATCATCGTGCTGCGGGGGATCTTCGTCGAAAGGGCCGATGCCGTGTCAGCGCTTGTTCCCGTCATCGATCTGGCGCCCTGGTTCGCTGGTGACACGCATGATCGAGCGGCAGTCGCCCGGCAGGTTGATGAGGCCCTGCGCACCTCGGGATTCCTGCTCATCACCGGCCACGGTGTGCCCGTGGAGCTGCGGGCGCAGACGCGCGGCGTGGCGCGGGAGTTCTTTGCCCTGCCCGCGGAAGTCAAGGCCCGTTACGCCATCGCGGTCGGCGGCCGGGGCTGGATCCCGCCCGGGGCCGAGGCCAACGGGTACGCCGAGGGCACGCCAACGCCACCAGACCTGAAAGAGTCGTTCTCGCTGGCCGCCGAGCGGCCGACCGGTGACGCCGTCATCGATGCCCGCTGGTTCCGGCCCAACATCTGGCCGGCTGAGGTGCCGCGGATGCAGCCGGTCGTCAGCGACTACATCGGCCTGATGCACGCGCTGTCGGATGAGCTGATGGCGCTGTGCGCGGTCGCGCTGGGCTTGGAGCCAGGGTTCTTCACCCCGTTCCTTGACCACCCCACGTACGGGGTGAACCTGAACTGGTACCCGCCGGCCGATCCGGCCCGGCCGCCTGAGCCGGGGCAGTACCGGATCGGGCCGCACACTGATTTCGGCACGGTCACCGTGCTCGACCGCGAGCCCGGCCTCGGCGGCCTGCAGATCTACACCCTCGAAGGAACCTGGGTGGACGCGCCCTACGATCCCGCCGCCCTGACTGTCAACATCGGCGACCTGCTGGCCCGCTGGACCGGTGACCGGTGGCGGTCAACCCGGCACCGTGTGCTGCCCCCGCACCAGGATGCCCCCGACGAGGACCTGCTCTCGCTGATCTTCTTCTACGAAGCGAACCACGACGCCATCGTCGAGTCGCTGCCTCCGCCCATCGGCCGGACCAGTTTCCCGCCCGTCGTCGCCCATGAGTACCTGCGGGACAAGCTCGACGCCATCACCGTGACGTAGCCGCGATCCGGCCCGGAACGGCTGGCCGGGCAGGTCAGGAAGCTCGGGAACGGGTACCCACAGTTCGATCTGGTCGTGGCGCCGGTAGTACTCGACGAGCGGGCGATCAGGATCCACAGTCGCCAGCGCAGCCAGTGCGCGCATCGCAGGGCCGATGCGGTCATACAGTTCCGGCGGTTCACCGATGATCCGGGCACTGAGATACCAGCCACCCGGAAGGACTCCGGTATCGAGCCCGAACCCGGCGGGGTCATCGTCCGCGCGGATGGGTGTGCACGCCGCGTAGCTGGCGGCAGCCGTGTCGACCATCGCGTACATCCGGCGCCCGCGCAGGCCGACCAGATTTTCGAAGCGTGGCCACAGTTGCTGAATGGCCTTAATTTCGTCGCTGGTGCGCTCAAGCATCACCGCAACGCCGGCCTTCAGTCTCCGCGCGGGCTGCGAGTCAAACGTCTCATCTGCCACGAGTACGAGGGTAGCCATCGTTCTCGCCGTCCCGCTCGGCTGCGCTGCTGAGGTCCCCTGCCGGGTCGGGCAGTTGCCGGGCCATCCATGCCGACTTCACGAAAAGTCCTGGACGCTGTCGATTCCGGGATTCTTCGTTCGACTATTGATGACGCGGGCGATGGTCGCGCGCGCGGCTGGAGGTCACCTCATGAAATACATGTGCCTTCTCTACGGGGAGCCGGGGGCGGGTCCGGCACCGGGAAGCCCGGAGTTCGGACGGATGCTGGCCGATTACGGTGCCGCGACTGAGGCCATGGCCAGGGCTGGTGTCCTGCTGGACAGCGGGCCTTTGCAGCCGGTCACGGCCGCCACCACGATCCGGGTGCGTGACGGCGAGACGATGCTGACCGACGGGCCGTTCGCGGAGATCAAGGAACATCTCGGCGGGTACTACCTGCTGGAGTGCGCGGACCAGGCTTCAGCGGTGAAATGGGCTGCGACCATTCCGGCTGTGAGCTTCGGGTCGGTTGAGGTCCGGCCGCTCATGATCATGGAGATGCCACAGTGAGCGGGAGTGTTGACGCGGCCATTGCGTCCCAGATCCGCAACATCGAAGCCACCTACGGCCAATCGCTTGCGCACTGGTTCGCGGTCATCGACCAGAGCGGCCTGAGCAAGCACAACGAGGTCGTGTCGTTGCTCAAAACGCAGCACGGTATGGCACACGGCGCCGCCCACCGGGTCTCGCTGCTGGCCCGTGCGCGCAGCGAACCAGCTACCGGAAGCGTCAGCGACGCCGTCGACGCCATGTACTCGGGCCGGAAGGCAGCGTTGCGGCCCTGGCACGACGAACTGATGGCCACGGTGCTCGCCTTCGGCGAGGTCGAGATCGCAGCCAAGAAGGGTTACCTTAGCCTGCGCAGGCGCAAGCAGTTCGCGATGTTCCAGCCCACCGCGGCGGGCCGGATCGACGTTGGCCTCATCATGCCGCCCGGCACCGCGGTGACCGACCGGCTGGAGTCTGCGGCGAAGTTCAACGCCCTGTTCACCCACCGGGTCCGCATTGCCGGCGCCGACGATATTGACGCCCAGCTTCTCGGCTGGCTCCGAGTCGCGTATGAGACCGCGGCCTGAGACCGCGGCCTGGGGGCCAGGAGCGGCGGCGCCTCGGTCACCCTGATGAGCCGGAGCTCTCGCCGGGACCGGGGGAGCGGGGGTGGCTGCCGGGCTGGCTCCTCGGCCCCTCAGGCCGTAGGAGAGCGGCGATCATGGCGTCGGCGATGAAGGCGCCGTAGCGCCGAGCCTGCCACCCCCGGTGCAGGACGAGCAGTTCGTAGAGCTCGGGCGAACTGTATGTCCAGAGCACTTCACCGGCGTGCTTGACCGTGATGCCGTCTCGGATGTGCCCGGTGTCAGCGAGGTTGCGCGCGTTGCGGGTCATCCGGCGAAGGCGGCTGGCATCCATCTCATCCCGCAGGTCAGCCATCTCCGGATCAGCGACGGCTGCGGCGCGCAGCAGCAGCAGGACAGGTGATACCCGCGGGGCTACCTCGGCGGTGAGCCTGCCCCAGCCCCGGATGATGGCGCGGGGGTCGGGCTCCGTCAGCTGCAGGTCATCGGAGCGTGCTTCGGCTGGGACCGGTCCCTCACCGGCCAGCGCGGTCTCACAAATCGCGCGGACCAGGCCCGGCTTGCCGCCGAAAGCCTTGTATACCGTTTCGGCCGAGACCCCTGCCTCGGCGGCGATTGCGGTGATCGTCGTGGCCGCGAACCCGTCGCGCAGGAATAGCCGCTGCGCAGTGTCGATGACCGCGGCCCGGGTCTGGCGGGCCTGCTCGGCCCGCCTCGGCGAGTCGTAGCGGCGCTTCGGCTTGACAGTCAACGTATTTCCGTTCCATAGTCATGTATCGATTACATATAACTGTAGCAGATTGACGGGGATCAGCATGGATGACACCAGCACGGACCGGGAGCCGGCGGCGATGGTCGAGCGGCTGTGCCGGGCAACCAATGATCATGATCTGGCGGCGCTCGTCGCCTGCTTCGCGCCGGGTTACCGCAACGAGACACCGGCCCATCCGGAGCGCGGGTTTACCGGGCGGGAGCAAGTGCGCAGGAACTGGGAACAGATCTTCGCCGCCATCCCGGACCTCCGCGCAGAAGTGCTGCGCCGCGCCGTGGACGGGCCCACGGTGTGGACGGAGTGGGAGCATCGCGGTACCCGGCCCGACGGGTCTGGTCATGTCATGCGCGGCGTGGTGATCTTCGGCGTGACCGGCGGCTTGGCCGAGTGGGCCCGCTTCTACCTCGAACCAGTCAGCACAGACGGCCAGGGCGTGGATGCGGCCGTGCGGCGGCAGGTCGCGCCGGGCGGCGCGTCGTGATCCTGCTCGCCGGTGGTACCGGCCGGCTCGGCTCCGCCCTGGTGACCAGGCTGGCCGGGCGAGGGCTGCCGGTCCGGGTACTGACCCGTGACCCGGCACGGGCGGCCCAGCTGAGTGCCGCGCGTGTGCAGGTTGTGCGCGGCGATGTGCGCGACCCCGCCAGCCTCGCCCCGGCGGTCCGGGATGCCGAGGTTGTGGTGTCAGCGGTCCAGGGGTTCGCCGGGCCCGGGGGCGGGTCGCCGGCCACAGTCGACTACCAGGGCAATGTCAACCTGATCAACGCGGCCAGGGCGGCTGGCGCCGAGTTCGTCATGATGTCGGCCGTTGGCGCCGCCGCCGGCAGCCCCCTGGAGCTGATGCGCATGAAGTACGCCGCCGAGCAGCACTTGCGGTCCAGCGGGATCCGCTGGACCATCGTGCGGGCCACTGCGTTCTTCGAGTTGTGGGTCGACCTGCTCAGCCAGACCGCGGCCCGCTCCGGCCGCCCCTCCGTCTTCGGCCGCGGGGCTAACCCCATCAACTTTGTTTCGGTAACAGACGTCGCCGCCCTCGCGGAGCAAGCCGTCACCGACTCCGCGACCCGCGGCCGTGTGCTGGAGATCGGCGGCCCAGGTAACCTCACCTTCAACGAGCTCGCGGCCATGATCCAATCAGCGGCCGGGCGCACCAGTCCGCCGCGTCATGTACCTCCTGCCGTGCTGCGGCTCATCGCCTGCACCCTGGGGCAGGTGAAGCCCGAAGTCGGCCGCCAGGCGCGCGCGGCGATCATCATGGATCAGGCCGACCTCACCCACGACGCGACCGCCATTCACCAGGCGTACCCGCACATCCCCTGCACGCCCCTCGACATGTGCCTCCTGCCTTAGCCTCGATCTTTCGCGCGACTGGCATGCTGGCCTGAGTTGTTCGGCTGGTGGGTGATTTCCGGTGCCGGCCATGGCGGGCTGCCCGGCTGTCGCGCCGGGTGGGCGGGGTTCCATGGGCCCCGGGGTTTGTCCTTCCTGGTCGTAGGGGTGTTCCGGCCGGTCAGCCGGCGGGGAGGGCTTGCAGGCGGGCGATCGCGGCGGTGACCTCGTCAGCCCAGGGCCATCGTTCGGCGAGCCGTAGCCGCAGGCGGCGGCCGCTGCGCACGAGCCGCCCGGCGATGCTGAAAAGCCGCAGGCGCAGGCGTTTCGGTTCCCAGCGGCGGGCCTCGCCGGCGAGCGCGATCATCTGGGTCCAGGCGAGCAGGTCGCAGGCCAGGGCGACGATCTCGCACCAGGCCTGATTCTGGGCGTAGCCCTTGAGCGGTAGGTTCCGCAGCCCGGTGTCCTTCGCATTGCGGATCCGGTCCTCGCACCGCGCCCGCCGCCGGTGCCTTAGTTCCAGGTCCGCGAGCTGGCCTTTCCTCGTGTCGGTGGCCAGGGCGGTGAACCGGTGGCCGTCGATGTCGGTGAACCGCAGCTGCGCGCCGGGGTGCGGGCGCTCCTTGCGCACGATGACCCGCATTCCCGCAGGCCAGGAGGTCAGGTCGAGTAGCCCGGTGATGTCCGCGACCCACGCGCCGTCCCGGATCTCGCCGTCGCCGTCATAGGCCGGCGTCCACGCATCGGCGGGGACTTTCCCGATCGCGGCCTGCATGTCGCCGGTGATCGTCATGCCGGCCGAGTAGTGCAGCCGCCGTGACCTGGCCGTCAGCCATTCCAGGAACTCATGCGTCCCGCCGGCCGAGTCGGCGCGGACCAGGACCCTGCGGCGCAGGCGCCGGGGCAGCTGCGCCAGGGAGAGCCGGGTGGCCTCGATGTGGTCGGCGGCGGTGTTGCTGCCGGCGTTCCCGGGCCGCAGCATGATCGCGAGGGGCTCGCCGTTCCCGCCGGCACCGTGATCGGCCCAGGCGGTCATCGGATGGAAGCCGAAGGTCCGCTTCCAGGTAGGCATGGCCTGGTCTTTCTCCGAGTGGGCGATCACGATCGTCGCGTCCAGGTCGACCGTGACCAGGCTGCCGTCCGCGCCGGGCGCGTTCTGCCCGGCCAGCGCCCAGGCCCGTTCCCGGGCCGCGGCGCGGACGGCGCGGATCGCCTTCAGCGCCCGCGGCCCGTCCGCCGCCAGCGCCGTGACCAGCCGCGATACTACCGGGTCGGACGCGACCGGCCCCGCGAGGTCCGGCTGCTCCCGCAGTACCGCGATGTCGGCCAGGCAGTCCCCGCCCAGCGCGACCGCCGCGGCCAGGTCCGCGACGATCTTGCCCGGGTCGTGCACCGCCCGCGGCGCCCGCCACCGGGAAAGGCCGCGTGACAGGTTCCGGCCCAGGCCGGTGACCCGCAGCGTCTCCCACAGCAGGACCGCCCCGGCCTGGGAGACCATGCCCTTGCCGTCGGAGGACACCGTGACACGGGCAGTGCGTGCGCTATTCTTCACGTGAAAAGTGCCTTCGATGTGCGGCTGATAGGACCCTAGACAAGCCCTATTGTCCCAGGTCAAAGGCACTGTTTCATGCAAACGGACAGGCCGGCCTTATGCCAGTCGAAAGCCCGAGGCTAGTTAGACGGGGCCGTTGCCGCTGGCGCCGCCGGGCTCTTCCTCCAGGTACACGAGCCCGTTGCCGTCCGGGTCGGCGAAGAAGAACATCGGCGGGGAGCCGTCGAGGTGTACGACCTCTTCGTTGTGCAGCCTCGCGCCCGCCTGGCGAAGCCGCGCGTGTGCGGCCTCAGCGTTGGCTGTGCCCAGCCGCACGGCCATCGGGATCTCGCTGTCCGGAGGCAGTAGCACCAGGCCGACGCTCGACCCGGGTGGCACTACTTCCACCAGCCTGGCCCCGGGCCACACCTCGATGTCGGTGCGCAGTTCGCAGCCGAGCACCTCCGTGTAAAACGCCAGTGCCCGATCCTGATCGGCCACCGGGATCGACACGCTCTGGACTCTTGTTGTCATGGTCATGCTCGATAAGACCGGCGGCCGCCATAAAAATCATCGGAACCCCGCGTGGCGCGTCACGCCTTGCGGGCAACTCCGCCGTAGCAGTTGACCTCGGCGGGCGCCGGCGGGGGCCATTGCCTTCGGGCCAGTCCCTCCGACAGGCCCCGGCCCAGGCCGGTCACTCGCATCGTCTCCCACAGCAGGCCTGCACCCGCCTGGGACACCAGCCTCCGGCCGTCAGCAGACACCGCCACCCGGGCAGCCCGTGCGCTATTCTTCACCTGAAAAGTGCCTTTGACTCAGGGCGGACAGGACCTTAGACAAGCCCAATTGCCCCAGCTCAAAGGCACTTTTTCATTTGAACGGCGAGGCTGGGCTAATCCCAGACGAAAGCCCGAGGTTAGCGCGTAAGGGTCACGGCGCATAGGGGTCACGGCCAGTGAGGCCGAGCAGGCGGTCGAGCAGCGGGGCATCGGCGGGTACCGGCACCGCGGCCGGAAAGACCCCGATGGCGCGCCACTCCTCGGCATGCGGGCTGATCTCCTCCCAGATGCCTTGGACCAGGTCCGCTGGCAACCCGGAATCCACGCCGACGACCCGCGCGATATCGCGGGCTGGCCAGGAGCTTTCGCGGGCCAGGATTGTCTGAGTGTGCGGCCTGGTTTGCGGCCCGTGACCCGGTGTCGCTACAGCGTCGATGGACCAGATGCCCTGGCTTCTCGCGCCCATCACATGTCAGTGCATTCCCGGCCGGATGAAGCCGCCTTCGTAGGCGACGATGACGGCTTGGACTCGGTCTCGGATGCCAAGCTTGGTCAGAACTCGTCCGACGTGGCTTTTCACTGTGCCTTCACTGAGGTGCATCCGCTGAGCGATCTCGGCGTTGGACAGTCCCCGCGCGATGAGTCCGAGTACCTCACGTTCGCGGGGAGTGAGCTCGTCGAGCTTGGATTGATCAGGTGGATCGGTAGCCCCCGCGGTGGGCAGGAAGCGTTCGACCAGCCGCCGGGTGGCGGCGGGAGCGACCACCGAGTCACCGGCCGCCACCGCTCTCAGCGCAGACAGGAGGTCGCTGGCCAGCGTGTCCTTGAGCAGGAATCCGCTTGCTCCGGCCCGGAGCGAGGCGTACACGTATTCGTCTAGGTCGAAGGTGGTCAGGATGAGGATCTTGGGGGCTGTGGGTCCTTGATTGCGCTGGCGGATCCGCTTGGTGGCCTCGACTCCGTTCATGCGCGGCATCCGGACGTCCATGACGATCACGTCGGGCCGGGCCGTTCGGGTCAGTTCGGTTGCTTCGTGGCCGTCCCTAGCTTCTCCTACCACCTCGATGTCGTCGGCGCCTTCGAGGATCATCCGAAATCCGGTGCGGACGAGAGCCTGGTCGTCGACCAGCAGCACCCTGATGGTCATCGCAGAGGCGTTCGTGTTGGCAGCACCGCCGTGACCCGGAAGCTGCCGTTGGCCGCGCTGATCGATAGCTGGCCGCCGAGGTTTGATGCCCGTTCGTGCATTCCGCGTAGTCCCCGGCCCGGCGGATCACCGTCACGGTAGCCCGGGGCCTTGTTCTCCATTTCAATTTCCATCCTGTCCGGGTGGTATCGAATGCGCACTGTTGCGGTAGCCGCCGGGCCAGCGTGCTTGAGAACGTTGGTCAGTCCTTCTTGGATGATGCGGAACGCCGCCAGGTCCACCGTGGGCTGCAAGGCGGCGGGACCGCCTTCGACGCACAGGTCCACGTGCAGTTTGGCTTCGCGGACCCGGTCAAGCAACTCGGGCAGCCGAGCGAGCCCGGGCAGAGGTTCCATCGCCAGCTCTGCCTCAAGCGTGTTGTCCGATGCGTTGAAAACGGTGCGGATCTCCGACAGGCACTCCCGGCCGGCAGTCACGATCGTCTCGAGTGCGCGCCGGCTGCGTTCCGGATCCCGGTCCAGCACGGTCGCGGCGCCTTGCGCCTGGATGACGATGACGCTGACCGCGTGAGCGACCACATCATGCAGCTCGCGGCTGATCCGCTCCCGCTCCTCGGCGGCGGCCAGCCGAGCCTGGCGGTCCCGTTCCGCTTGCAGGTCCGCCGCTCGCAGTTCGAGATCGCGAAAGCGCTCACGCCGGTTGCGCAGGACCAGGCCGCCCAGCCAGAAGGCGACTAGGACGAGAGCGAGAACGACGAGGCCGCCCCAAGCGGTCGGCGAGGTCACGACCGGTCCATGGGCTCGTTTCAGGTTCTCGATCTGCTGCGGCGATAGGGCTTTGAAAGCCCCCGGGTTGCTGTGAAAGGCCACCAGTACGTAGGTGCTCCAGCCGGCCGCCGCAGCCAATGAGGCGATCAAGCTGGTGATGGTCATCCGGCGGGATGCATTAGCCGCCATCGAGCCCAATGCGATGGGCGCCGCGAGGTCCACCGGCAGCGGGGGATAACCGGCGTTCATGTGCGCCAACGTGGCGAGCACTGCCGCCGATAGCGCGATCACCGGCCAGCGGAGGCACAGGATGACGGCGACCTCTAGCACTGCGGCCGCTGCCCACCACAACGGCACGGCGGCGGCCAGGTGACCAGGCATCGGCGACACGGCGACCTCGTCGCGTAGCGCGACGGTGGCCGCCAGCAGCAGGCTGGCGGCCGCCACGGCAAGTACCGCCGGGCGGCTGAGCCACCGGTCGAGACGAGTGAGCGCCATCATATGGATGAACGCTACGCTGGCGGGGCCGCCGCGGAATCTGCCTAAGGTCGCAACCCGGACTCGGCCTTAAGTGATAGGCGGCAGCACAATCCTGCCGTCGAACCTGGCCTTAGTGCCGATACAAGTGCGGACCAGCGGCGGATGCCCGGCCCTGCCGCCGGCCCGCACGCTGGCCGGCATGAACATCACCTCGCTTGCCGCGCGGCGGGCCAGCCGCCGCCTGCCCAGATCACCGATTGCCGCGATGGCCGTCCTGGTGGCACTCGCCGCCGGTTGCGGTTCAGCGCACCCGCGGTCCGCTGCTGGCAGTAGCGGACCAGCGCCGGGCCGCGCTGTGGTGGTCTGGCAGCAGTTCGTGTCCTGCGCGCGGAGCCATGGCCTCCCGGGCCTGCCCGATCCAACCGTGGACAGTCAGGGGGTCGCGTCGTTTCCCGGCGCCAACGCCCAGAACGGCTGGGACCACCCAACTGACGTGCCGGCCGTCCAGCAGGCCTGCGGGCCCATACTCGACCGGCTGCCTGGCGCCAGCCCGGCCCCTGTGCCGCCGGACTCGGCGCAGTTCCAGCTCCTGCTCTCCTTCGCCCGTTGCATGCGACACGGCGGAATCACCGACTGGCCAGACCCAAACGCGAAAGGGCTGTTCCCGCTCGATCAGCACCTGCAAGCGCTTGGGAAGCGCGGCGTCTACCCGCAGCTCCAGCACTGCAAGCAGGCCAATCCAGGCGTGCAGCCCCTGCTGCACGTCATCCAGGGGCCGTGACCACATGAGGTCACGAAGCGTCCTGATTCTCATGGCCGCCGGTGGCCTGGCCGCCGCCTGCTGGCTCACGGTGGCCCGCGCCGCGAGTTCCACCTCG
>Ga0265338_10001745_pt1 | contig 34379 bp, 30 predicted proteins | sample 42126metaG_FD_193579 | JGI IMG/M metagenome (GOLD analysis project Ga0265338, IMG submission 193579) | Rhizosphere microbial communities from Carex aquatilis grown in University of Washington, Seatle, WA, United States - 4-21-26 metaG | ecosystem: Host-associated > Plants > Roots > Rhizosphere...
AAGAGCTTGCACCCCATCATTTAATCTTCCGGCACCGGGCAGGCGTCACACCCTATACGTCCACTTTCGTGTTTGCAGAGTGCTGTGTTTTTATTAAACAGTCGCAGCCACCAGTTTATTGCAACCCCTTCACCCTCCTGGCGCAGGCCAGTCAGGCTACAGGGGCGTACCTTATCCCGAAGTTACGGTACCAATTTGCCGAGTTCCTTCTCCCGAGTTCTCTCAAGCGCCTTAGAATACTCATCTCGCCCACCTGTGTCGGTTTGCGGTACGGTCAACGTGAAACTGAAGCTTAGAGGCTTTTCCTGGAACCCCTTCCAGTTGCTTCGCTCCCGAAGGAGCTCGCGCCACACCCTTGAGTCCTGTAGCCGGATTTGCCAGACTACCCTCTCCAATGCAGCGACCGGGACTTCCAACACCCGGACAACCTTCCGCGATCCGTCCCCCCATCGCATTTCACGCCGGTACAGGAATATTGACCTGTTTCCCATCAGCTACGCATTTCTGCCTCGCCTTAGGGGCCGACTCACCCTACGCCGATGAACGTTGCGTAGGAAACCTTGGGCTTACGGCGAGGGGGCCTTTCACCCCCTTTATCGCTACTCATGTCAGCATTCGCACTTCCGATACCTCCAGCACACCTTACAGTGCACCTTCGCAGGCTTACGGAACGCTCTCCTACCATGCACATAAATGTGCATCCGCAGCTTCGGTATATTGCTTAGCCCCGTTACATCTTCCGCGCAGGACGACTCGATCAGTGAGCTATTACGCTTTCTTTAAAGGGTGGCTGCTTCTAAGCCAACCTCCTGACTGTTTTAGCCTTCCCACTTCGTTTCCCACTTAGCAATATTTAGGGACCTTAGCTGGCGGTCTGGGTTGTTTCCCTCTTGACACCGGACGTTAGCACCCGATGTCTGTCTCCCGTGATTGCACTCTTCGGTATTCGGAGTTTGCTATGGCGAAGTAATCCGCAATGGACCCTTCAACCATGACAGTGCTCTACCCCCGAAGGTGATACACGAGGCACTACCTAAATAGTTTTCGGAGAGAACCAGCTATTTCCAGGTTTGTTTAGCCTTTCACCCCTATCCACAGCTCATCCCCTAACTTTTCAACGTTAGTGGGTTCGGTCCTCCAGCACGTGTTACCGTGCCTTCAACCTGGCCATGGATAGATCACCTGGTTTCGGGTCTACACCCAGCGACTAGACGCCCTGTTCGGACTCGCTTTCGCTACGCCTGCCCTATTCGGTTAAGCTTGCCACTGAATGTAAGTCGCTGACCCATTATACAAAAGGTACGCCGTCACCCCTTGCGAGGCTCCGACTGTTTGTATGCATGCGGTTTCAGGATCTGTTTCACTCCCCTCCCGGGGTTCTTTTCGCCTTTCCCTCACGGTACTGGTTCACTATCGGTCGATCACGAGTATTTAGCCTTGGAGGATGGTCCCCCCATCTTCAGACAGGATTTCACGTGTCCCGCCCTACTTGTCGCATACCTAGTTCTTCCAATCTGTTTTCGCCTACGGGGCTATCACCCGCTATGGCCGCACTTTCCAGAGCGTTTGGCTAACAGTTCAGATAAAGAATGCAGGCTGATCCCATTTCGCTCGCCACTACTCTGGGAATCTCGGTTGATTTCTTTTCCTGCGGCTACTTAGATGTTTCAGTTCGCCGCGTTCGCTTCACTGAGCCTATGTATTCAGCCCAGGATGACCCATACGGGCCGGGTTTCCCCATTCGGACATCTCCGGATCAAAGCTTGTTTGCCAGCTCCCCGGAGCTTTTCGCAGGCTACCGCGTCCTTCATCGCCTGTGATCGCCAAGGCATCCACCACATGCACTTGTTCGCTTGACCCTATAACGGGTGTGTCTTGCGCCCGGAGCTAGCGCTTTGGCACTTACTCCGGACTCACCCCCGAAGGGGACAAGACCTACTCGCTACAGGTTGAGTTTTAGCGTTGTGCCGTATTCCAAAGCCCTCTTTCGAGGAACTTAAAAATACTTCGATACAATCACAACCCTGATTCACTTACTCCACACCCATCTCTAAGTGCGTTTCAGATGAATCTCTTTACTACTTCTTCCTGATTGTTAAAGAACGACAGCCGATATTTTCATATCGCTCTGACTGGCTCAATCGCCAATGCGAAATGCCCTGCAGTGTTTCACAGGACCCTGTGCATTGAGGATTGGTGGAGGATGACGGGATCGAACCGACGACCCCCTGCTTGCAAAGCAGGTGCTCTCCCAGCTGAGCTAATCCCCCAGCGTAACCATTCCAGCCTCAGGTGCGTCTGCCCGTGCCCCGCCCCCTTTCGGGGGCGGCATGCCCGCAGGCGCTCAGGCGCCAGCGACCATTGACATGGTGGGTCTGGTTGGATTCGAACCAACGACCCCCGCCTTATCAAGACGGTGCTCTAACCAACTGAGCTACAGACCCCTGAGTCTGTCTTTTCTACAGCCGACAAGTGTGAGCGCTCAACAGGTTCAGCGCAGCTCTGGAAAGGAGGTGATCCAGCCGCACCTTCCGATACGGCTACCTTGTTACGACTTCACCCCAGTCATGAATCCTGCCGTGGTGACCGTCCTCCTTGCGGTTAGACTAGCCACTTCTGGCAAAACCCACTCCCATGGTGTGACGGGCGGTGTGTACAAGACCCGGGAACGTATTCACCGCGGCATGCTGATCCGCGATTACTAGCGATTCCAGCTTCACGCAGTCGAGTTGCAGACTGCGATCCGGACTACGATCGGTTTTCTGGGATTGGCTCCACCTCGCGGTTTCGCGACCCTCTGTTCCGACCATTGTATGACGTGTGAAGCCCTACCCATAAGGGCCATGAGGACTTGACGTCATCCCCACCTTCCTCCGGTTTGTCACCGGCAGTCTCCCTGGAGTGCTCTTGCGTAGCAACTAGGGACAAGGGTTGCGCTCGTTGCGGGACTTAACCCAACATCTCACGACACGAGCTGACGACAGCCATGCAGCACCTGTGTTACGGCTCCCTTTCGGGCACATCCACCTCTCGGCAGACTTCCGTACATGTCAAGGGTAGGTAAGGTTTTTCGCGTTGCATCGAATTAATCCACATCATCCACCGCTTGTGCGGGTCCCCGTCAATTCCTTTGAGTTTTAATCTTGCGACCGTACTCCCCAGGCGGTCAACTTCACGCGTTAGCTTCGTTACTAAGGAAATGAATCCCCAACAACTAGTTGACATCGTTTAGGGCGTGGACTACCAGGGTATCTAATCCTGTTTGCTCCCCACGCTTTCGTGCATGAGCGTCAGTATTGGCCCAGGGGGCTGCCTTCGCCATCGGTGTTCCTCCACATCTCTACGCATTTCACTGCTACACGTGGAATTCCACCCCCCTCTGCCATACTCGAGCGATGCAGTCACCAATGCAGTTCCCAGGTTGAGCCCGGGGATTTCACATCGGTCTTACATCACCGCCTGCGCACGCTTTACGCCCAGTAATTCCGATTAACGCTTGCACCCTACGTATTACCGCGGCTGCTGGCACGTAGTTAGCCGGTGCTTATTCTTCCGGTACCGTCATCCCCCCGCCGTATTAGGGCAGGGGATTTCTTTCCGGACAAAAGTGCTTTACAACCCGAAGGCCTTCTTCACACACGCGGCATTGCTGGATCAGGGTTGCCCCCATTGTCCAAAATTCCCCACTGCTGCCTCCCGTAGGAGTCTGGGCCGTGTCTCAGTCCCAGTGTGGCTGGTCGTCCTCTCAGACCAGCTACGGATCGTCGGCTTGGTAGGCCTTTACCCCACCAACTACCTAATCCGCCATCGGCCACCCCAATAGCGCGAGGTCTTGCGATCCCCCGCTTTCATCCACAGATCGTATGCGGTATTAATCCGGCTTTCGCCGGGCTATCCCCCACTACTGGACATGTTCCGATGTATTACTCACCCGTTCGCCACTCGCCGCCAGGATTGCTCCCGCGCTGCCGTCCGACTTGCATGTGTAAGGCATGCCGCCAGCGTTCAATCTGAGCCAGGATCAAACTCTTCAGTTCAATACCTGTTACTGTGTTCGGTCTCTCTCGAGACCGGTCGCTCACTCAAAGCTGACAGGTAATCGAATAAATTCAAAAACCTGACTTACTTTAGTGTGAGACTCTTGATACTTTTCGCTACTCCCGACCCACCCCGAAGGATCAGTCAGGCCGCCTCACCGCATCAAGCGCCCACACTTATCGGCTGTAAATTTTTAAAGATCGTATCGCTTCCACCACCGGCACTGCCAACCACCCACTACCCGGCGTCTTCTGCGTCGCTGCGTCTGCAGCAGAGAAACGAGATTATGAAGAATCTTTTTCGCTTCGTCAACATCTTTTTTCGCGCTACCGCTCAAAAGCTCTCGACTCCCGCGTCCGCCCGTTCCCCCGGCGAACCCCGCTGCCAGCACGCCTGAACCACCACGGCCGAACTGCGAAGGGGGCGAATCTTAACGCCCCGCCCCGCCCCCGCGCAAGCCCCCCGCAGAGAAAAATTTTCTAGTGACGTCCTGTGAGCGCCGTCAGCGGCACAGCCTCGGCCATCGCCGAGTAACCCGCATTGCTCGGATGAATGTGATCACCACTGTCGTACTCGCGGCGTAGCCGTACCGGATCGGCCGGATCGCGCAGCGCGGCATCGAAGTCAGCTACATCGTCGAACGCCCGGCTGGTCCGGATCCATTTATTCACCGACGCGCGAATCGCCTCACGTTCCGGCGGCAGCGACGCGGACGTCAGCGTCGCCCCGACGATATGTACGCCGTCCGCGTGCGCCAGCGCGATCACGCGCTTGTACCCGGCGATCAGGTCTTCGGCGTTCACGTGCGTATGCGGCGCGTCGCAGTCGAGCCCCGCACGCGCCGTCGTCTCCTGGAAATTGATGTCGTTGATGCCGATAAGCAGCACAACCGTCTTCACCCCCGGATGACGCAACGCGTCGCGCTCGAAGCGGCGTTCCAGCGCCGAGCCGTAGCAAGGCGAGTCGCTCAGCAGGCGGTTGCCGCTGATTCCCAGATCGATCACCGCCAGATCGCGCCGTTGCTCGCGCGCGAGGCGCCGCGCCAACGCATCGGGCCAGCGGCGATTCTGATTGAGCGACGAACGCATGCCGTCGGTGATCGAGTCGCCGATCGCCGCCACGGTCGACGCGCCCGGCGCCTCGACCGCCAGCCCCGTCACCCAGGCGTATTGCGTGAAGCGTTGAGAGAAGGCGGCCGGCGAGTCGTCGGCGACGTGATCGCCCGGTCGAGAGACGTAATCGACCTGACTCGCCACTCGATGCCAGGCCGTCATCCTCTGCTCGCGCCCCATGTAAGAACTGATCGCGTAAGGTATGCCCGCCCGCAGGTCGATATCCACCGGATCGCTGTCCCGCTCCTCACCGGGCGGCACCGACAGGCCCGGTCTGCCACCGAAAGTCACACGTGCCGCTCCGGCGGTGCTCGCCGCCGCGCCGCCTGCGGACGGCGCGATCCCCATCGACTTGATGACAAGCGGCGTGCGTCCATACTCGTTGCTGACCCGAATCCGCACGACGCGTCCGCCGAGTGTCGGATAGACGATCTGGCGGACGCTCCGGCCCGCAACATCGGGCGCCCGATAGAGCGGCGGCGGGGTGTCGAGTTGCGGAATCGACTGAAGCGCCGTCGCCCAGCTCGTGACCCACGAAGCCGACGGCTGGTCGGCGCGAACCGGCGAGACAACCCCGAGCGAAGCAAGAAGCGCGGCGCCGGCCGCAAGGCTGGAAAGGGAAATTTTCATCCGGTAGGACGTGCAGGAGCAAAGCGCTCATTGTGCCCGATGCCAGGGGTCCGCCATCCCCAAAAAACACCGCCCCGACGCGCCGCCCAAGTACCACTAGCGCTTTGACCGCGATTAGCTAAAACTCAATAAAGACTCAACTGTTCGCGACTATTTCTTGAGCAAGCTCAAATATTCATTGACCGACCGGTCGGTTGATTTATACTCCGCACACACCTAACACCACCGAGAGCGTCCGCTATGTACACGCAATCCCTCGACATCCCGGGCAACGTCGCCCCGCTCGACGCCGACGCGGCATCGCCCGAGCTGGCGCGGTTCGACGCCGTCATCGGCGCGGACGGCAAGATCGAGCCGCAGGACTGGATGCCCGACGCCTATCGCAAGACGCTCGTACGCCAGATCTCGCAGCACGCGCACTCGGAAGTGGTCGGCATGCTGCCGGAAGGCAACTGGATCTCGCGCGCGCCGAGCCTCAAGCGCAAAGCGATCCTGCTCGCGAAGGTGCAGGACGAAGCGGGTCACGGTCTCTATCTCTATAGCGCGGCGGAGACGCTCGGCGTCTCGCGCGACCAGTTGATCGACGCCCTCCACGCCGGCAAGGCGAAGTATTCGAGCATCTTCAACTACCCGACGCCGACCTGGGCGGACGTCGGCGTGATCGGCTGGCTCGTCGACGGCGCGGCGATCATGAATCAGATTCCGCTGTGCCGCTGCACCTACGGCCCGTACGCGCGCGCCATGATCCGCATCTGCAAGGAGGAGTCGTTCCACCAGCGCCAGGGTTTCGACGCGCTGCTCTCGATGATGCAGGGCACCGACGCCCAGCGCGAACTCGTCCAGCAGGCCGTGAACCGCTGGTGGTGGCCGGTGCTGATGATGTTCGGCCCGGGCGACGCCGATTCGGTCCACAGCAACCAGTCGGCCAGATGGGGGATCAAGCGCATTTCGAACGATGACCTGCGCCAGAAGTTCGTCGACGCAACGGTCGAGCAGGCGAAGGTGCTCGGCGTCACCCTGCCCGACCCGGACCTGAAGTGGAACGAAGCACGCGGTCACTACGACTACGGCACGATCGACTGGGAAGAATTCTGGCGCGTCGTGAACGGGGACGGCCCCTGCAACCGCGAACGCCTCGGTACGCGCGTGAAGGCACACAACGAGGGCGACTGGGTGCGTGAAGCGGCGCTCGCCCACGTGCAAAAACAGCGTCAGCGTGCCGAAAAGCACGCCGCCTGACCCGCATAGACATCTGGAAGGAGATCAGTGATGAACAAGGAATGGCCAATCTGGGAAGTGTTCGTTCGCAGCAAACAGGGCCTCGATCACAAGCACTGCGGCAGCCTGCACGCCGCCGACGCCACGATGGCGCTGCGCATGGCGCGCGACGTCTACACGCGCCGCCAGGAAGGCGTGAGCATCTGGGTCGTGCCGTCGTCGGCGATCACGGCATCGGATCCGAACGAAAAGGCCGAGCTGTTCGAGCCGGCCGGCGACAAGATCTACCGCCATCCGACGTTCTACACGCTGCCCGACGAAGTCAACCACATGTGAGAGTGCCCATGAAACCCACGCCCGGACATCTCGCGTACGTGCTGCGCCTCGCCGATTCGGCGCTGATCCTCGGTCAGCGCAACACGGAATGGTGCGGTCACGGTCCGATCCTCGAAGAGGACATCGCGCTCGCCAACATGAGCCTCGACCTCATCGGCCAGGCGCGCCTGCTCTATACGCACGCCGCGACGCTCGAAAAGGCGCTCAACGGCCGCGAGCGCACCGAAGACGACTACGCCTATTTCCGCGCCGAGCGCGAGTTCGCGAACTACACGCTCGTCGAACTGCCGCACTTCGGCCCGCTCGTCGGCACGACGCATTCGTCCAACGATTACGCCGTGACGATCGCGCGCAACTTCCTCTATGCAACGCTGATGGCGCATCTGTGGACCGCGCTGCTGCGCTCCAGCGATCCGCAACTGGCCGCGATCGCCGAGCGCTCGATCAAGGAAACGCGCTATCACGTGCATCACGCGCGCGAATGGCTGGTCCGTTTCGGCGACGGCACGGACGAATCGCATCGCCGCGCGCAGGGCGCACTCGACTGGCTGATGCCGTACACGCGCGAGTTCTTCGCGACCGACGCCGTGGAAACGAGCGTCGCCGAAGCCGGCATCGCGCCACTCACCGCGCAGCTAGAAGCCGCGTGGCGTACGGACGTCGAAGACGCGCTGGGCGAAGCGACGCTCACGCTGCCCGCCCCCGTCAGGCACATCACGACCGGCAAGCTCGGCGAGCATTCGGAACACATGGGCTTTGTGCTCGCCGAAATGCAGAGCCTCGCGCGCCAGCATCCGGGCGCGCGCTGGTAAGTCCGCGAAGCCGCATCAAGAGAGAGTCATGATTCAAGCGATGGCAGACGAAGCGCTCGAACGCGCGTGGGAAGTGCTGGAATCGGTGCCCGATCCGGAGATTCCGGTCGTGTCGATCCGCGAACTGGGCATCCTGCGCGACGTGCGCCGCGCAGCCGACGGCCGGATCGAAGTGGTCATCACGCCCACCTATTCCGGCTGTCCGGCGATGGCTCAGATCGCGGAGGACGTCGGGCATGCGCTCGACGTCGCCGAACTCGGGCCGCATCGCATCGAGACGACGCTCACGCCCGCCTGGACGACCGACTGGATCACCGACGCGGCGCGCGAAAAGCTGCGCGCCTACGGCATCGCGCCGCCCACGGGCAACTGTGGCGGCGGTACTCAAGCCGTTGGAGAACAGCGGATTACCTTCACGCCGAAACCGCTGCCCGCGCCAGCCTGCCCGCATTGCGGCTCGCAGCACACCGAACGCCTCGCGCAGTTCGGCTCGACCGCGTGCAAGGCGCTCTACCGCTGCATCGACTGCCGCGAACCCTTCGACTACTTCAAACCGTACTGATATGGCCACTCCGCAATTCCACTCGCTGCGCATCCGCGAAGTGCGGCCCGAAACCGCGGACGCGGTCTCCGTCGCGTTCGAGATCCCGCCCGAGCTGCGCGACGCGTATCGCTTCACGCAGGGACAATTCGTCACGCTCAAGACCCACATCGACGGGGAAGAAACGCGCCGCTCGTACTCGATCTGCGTCGGCGTGACGGACTACGACCGGGACGGCGAACTGCGCATCGGCATCAAGCGCGTGCGCGGCGGACGCTTCTCGAACTTCGCGTTCGAACAGCTCGCGCCGGGGCACGAAATCGATGTGATGACTCCCGATGGCCGCTTTTTCACGCACTTGAACGCCGACCACGGCAAGCACTACGTGGCGTTCTCGGGCGGCTCGGGCATCACGCCGGTGCTCGCGATCATCAAGACAACACTCGACACGGAGCCGCGCAGCACGTTCACACTGGTCTACGGCAACCGCAGCGTCGACCAGATCATGTTCGCCGAGGAGCTTGAAGACCTGAAGAACCGGTACATGAACCGCTTCGTGCTCTATCACGTGCTTTCGGACGACCTGCAGGACGTCGATCTGTTTAACGGCGTGCTCGACCAGGCGAAGTGCGCGTCATTCCTCGACACGCTGCTGCCGCCCGGCGAAATCGACGAAGCGTTCATCTGCGGCCCCGCGCCGATGATGGATGCCGCCGAAGCCGCGCTGAAGGCCGCAGGCGTGCCGCAGGAGAAGGTGCACGTCGAGCGATTCGGCTCGCCGCTGCCGCAGGCGGGCGTACCGGCTGTCGAAATCACCGAGAGCACACCATCCGCCGACCTCGAAATCGTGCTCGACGGCAAACGGCGCAAGATGCGTCTGCCGTACGACGGCGTGAGCCTGCTCGACGTCGGCCTGCGCGCGGGCCTCGCGCTGCCCTACGCGTGCAAGGGCGGCGTCTGCTGCACCTGCCGCGCGAAGGTGATCGAGGGCGAGGTGAAGATGGACAAGAACTACACGCTCGAAGCGCAGGAAGTGAAGGACGGCTTCGTGCTCACGTGTCAATGCCACCCGGTGAGCGAGAAAGTTGTCGTGAGTTTCGACGAGCGTTAGAGCAACACTGCGCTTTCGGCCCTCCGGCGATCCGCTTACACTAGGGGCCGCCCGCGACCGGCACATGTCCGGCGAGCGGGCGGCCCCTTTTGTTTTGGCATTCGCGAAATGCAGCGAGCTGTAGATGACCACGATTCACCTCATTCACGACGAGCCCGCTGCGGCGGCATTGCGCCTTGCGCTCGAATCGGCCGGCCGCGCTGACCGCGTAATAGCGCTGGCAGACGACCTGACGGTCGGCCAGCTGCGCGACATCGACGAGCCCGGCAATCCTGGCGCCGCACTGCGAAGCGCCTTCTGGCTGCGCCTCGGCGGCGTGCCAGAAACGCGGACGGCACGTGACTGCGTGGCGCTCGAATCGATCGAGGCCGACGACGCTAACGTGGTGATCTGGCACACAAACGCTGCCGGCGACCAATTGACGCTGCGGCGTATCTGCTACCGGCTGCGCAACGCGCCGCAGCGCCTGAACGAAGTGCGCCTCTTCCCAGAGGAGGTCGCGGGCGACGCTGCCGCGGCTCGCCTGGCGGCGCGCCTTCCCGATGCGGCACCGATCTCGGTGCTGCGCATCACGCGGCTTGCGCTGGAATGGCAGGAAGCGAAGTTCGCGAACGGCGAGACGCGCCGCTGGCGTGACAACACATTTACGAGCGGTACCTTCGCGGATCTCGACGTGCTGATCCTCGATACGCTAAACGCGGCGGCCACGCCGTGGCTCGCACCGAACGAGATCGTCACCGCGCTGGCCGGCTGCGGCACAGGCACGCCGGCGTGCGAGGCGGTCGTGCTGTGGCGTCTGCGCGAACTGGCCGCGGCCGGCGAACTCCGCCTGCGCGACGACATGTACGTCGCACGCGAACAAAACAGACCGGCCGGCCAGGCGCTGCGCGCGAGCACCGCCACGCGTCTCTCCCTCTACCGCTGACAACATGGCCCGTACCCGAGCGCCCGACCACGAGACACAACGCGACCAGATCCTCGAACTCGCCGCCGCAAAATTTGCGCAGACGAGCTACCCCAGCACGTCGATGTCCGATCTCGCAGCCGCCAGCGGCACGTCGAAGGCCCGCCTGTACCACTATTACGAAAGCAAGGAAGCGATCCTCTTCGATCTGCTCGACCGCTATACGAAGCGGCTGATGCTGATCATCGCCGAAGTCCAGGGCGCGAGCCAGCGACAAGGCCTGAACGAGCGCGAGGCGTTCGCCGAGCTGATCCGAGCGTTCCTCGCCGAATACGAGACGTCGCACAGCCGGCACGTCGCGCTTCTCAACGACGTGAAGTACCTCGTGGACGCGCAGCGTGAGATCATCCTCAACCGCCAGCGCGACGTGGTCGCGGCGTTCACCCGGCAGCTTGCGCGCGCCTACCCCGAGCGCGTGACCGCGGAAAACCAGACGGCGCTGACGATGATGGTATTCGGCATGATCAACTGGACGTTCACCTGGCTGAAGCCGGGCGGCCGGATGGCCTACCGCGATTTCGCGGAACAGGTGATCCACATGGTCGACCGGGGGTTGCAGACCGCCTGAGCCCGGCGCTCGACACCCGTTTTGATGCGACCTTGATGCAACACCGGCGCAGCAAAATGCCGCATCGCAACATGGCGCATATTGACAACATATCGCCACACTATCTCAACCAAAAAATTAACTCAATAAAATCAATTTGTTGAAAAATTTAACGTGTGAATTAGAGGTTATGCACGGATTGGTAATCCGGGTTTTCCCTAGAACCATACCAGGGTTTCCGCTAGAATTCGTTTTGCACCGCATCATGCGGTATGCATGACGCATTCCAAGGAGAACCGCCCATGAACCCGATTTCGACCCAAGCCAACGAGCCGATTCTGTCGTCCGGCCGCGCGCTGTCGTCCGATCACTCGCCGGTCATGGTGCGCGTCCTCACCTCGGCGGACCGTGATCGCCTGCTCGGCCACTTCCTCGCTCTCGGCAACGGCGACCGCCTGCTGCGTTTCGGCCAGGCCGCGCCGGACTACGTGATCGAAAAATACGTCCGCTCGCTCGATTTCACGCGCGACACCGTGTTCGGCGTGTTCGACCAACAGCTGGAACTGGTCGGCGTCGGCCATCTCGCCTACCTGCCTGCTGACGGCAACGGCCGTACCGCCGAATTCGGCGTTTCGGTGCTCGAAAGCGCGCGTGGCCAAGGCATCGGTTCGAAGCTGTTCGGGCGTGCCTCAATCCGCAGCCGCAACACGCACGTGACGACGCTGTACATGCACTGCCTGTCGCGCAACGCGACGATGATGCACATCGCGAAGAAGTCGGGCATGAAGATCGAATACGCCTACGGCGAAGCCGATGCATACCTGTCGCTCGAACCGGCCGACCAGAGCAGCATCATCACGGAAATGCTCGCGGAGCAAGCCGCCGTGTTCGACTACGCGCTCAAGCGCCAGGCCCGTCAGGCTTCGAAGCTGATCGAGTCGGTCCTGCCGCAAGCCATCGTGGCCTGAACACCTCGTCTCCATTAGCGAAAAAAGCGGCTTCGGCCGCTTTTTTTGTATCTGTGCGATTCGTGCGATCCGGTGCTATCAGCGCTCAGCGAATCGGCAACGCCGTCGTTTCCTTGATCTTGTCGAGCGAGAAGCTCGTCTTCACGTCGATCACCGACGGATGGTGCAGCAACTGCTCCTGCACGAAACGCGAGAAGTGCGCCATATCCTCGACCTGCACGCGCAGCAGGTAATCCATCTCGCCCGTCATCGCGTGACAAGCCACGACTTCGGGCCAGGTCTGCACCGCCGCGCGGAACAGCTCCGCATGCGTCGCACAGGCACGGCCGGCGCCTGACTCGCGCGCCGCTGACACGGCCGGGCCGCCACGCTTTTCCAGCCGCACGTTCACGTAGGCCAGCAGATCGAGCCCGAGCTTCTGCGCGTCGAGCAGCGCCACATAACCGCGGATCACCCCGCACTCCTCCAGCCGCCGGATGCGCCGCAGACAGGGACTCGGAGACAGGTTCACGCGCTCCGCAATTTCCTGATTCGAAAGCCGCCCGTTCTCCTGAAGAATCGCAAGGATCCGGCGGTCGATCGCGTCCATCTCGATATTCGCCATGTTCTACCGCCCGATGTTCCAATGCGGGCATTTTATAGCGCAATTCCACTGGTACACGCTTAATTTCGCAAGTATTCGCCCTCGCCCGACGCCTACACTGCCGACACGCGGAATTGATCATTCTCAATTTTCACGAGATCGCACATACGGCGATCAACTGCCCTCACGGGCGTCGAACATAGGAGACAACCATGCAGGTTCCCACCTGGGACAACCCCGTCGGCACCGACGGCTTCGAGTTCATCGAGTACACCGCGCCTGACCCCAAGGCGCTCGGCAAGCTGTTCGAGCGGATGGGCTTCACCGCCATCGCGCGTCACCGCCACAAGGACGTCACGCTGTACCGTCAGGGCGAGATCAACTTCATCGTCAACGCCGAACCCGATTCGTTCGCCCAGCGCTTCGCGCGCCTGCACGGCCCGTCGATCTGCGCGATCGCCTTTCGCGTGCAGGACGCAGCGAAGGCGTACCGGCACGCACTCGACCGCGGCGCCTGGGGCTTCGACAACAAAACCGGCCCGATGGAGCTGAACATCCCGGCGATCAAGGGCATCGGCGACTCGCTGATCTATTTCGTCGACCGCTGGCGCGGCAAGAACGGCGCGGCGCCCGGCAGCATCGGCGATATCAGCATCTACGACGTCGATTTCGAACCGATCCCCGGCGCGAACCAGAATCCGGTGGGCAACGGCCTCACCTACATCGACCACCTGACGCACAACGTCCACCGCGGATGCATGAACGAATGGGCCGAGTTCTATGAACGCCTGTTCAATTTCCGTGAAATCCGCTACTTCAACATCGAAGGCAAAGTGACGGGTGTGAAGTCGAAGGCGATGACCTCGCCGTGCGGCAAGATCCGCATTCCGATCAACGAAGAGGGGTCGGAAACGGCGGGCCAGATCCAGGAATACCTCGACGCCTATCACGGCGAAGGCATCCAGCACATCGCGCTGGAAACCAACGACATCTACGGGACCGTGGACGGCCTGCGCGCGTCGAACATCGCGCTGCTCGACACGATCGACACGTACTACGAACTCGTCGACCGCCGCGTCCCGAACCACGGCGAGCCGCTCGAAGAACTGAAGAAGCGGAAAATCCTGATCGACGGCGCCCCCGACGACCTGCTGCTGCAGATCTTCACCGAAAACCAGATCGGCCCGATCTTCTTCGAGATCATCCAGCGCAAGGGCAATCAGGGCTTCGGCGAAGGTAACTTCAAGGCGCTGTTCGAATCGATCGAACTCGACCAGATCCGCCGCGGCGTGGTGCAGGACAAGGCGTAAGCGCGGCTAAACCACAAGCAAAAAGGGCGAAGATCATACGATCTTCGCCCTTTTTTCCGCTGCCTGCCGCCGCACACCCGGCGGCAGGTTCAGGTGGGTGGAATGCCGCGCGGATCAGCGCGGCATCGCGGAAATCATGAGGCCTGCCGCTCGGGTTTCGACGCCGTCGTGGCGTTGACATCGGTCCTCGTGCCTTGCGCGACGCGAGCCGTTGCATTCGCGGCGCTGTGGCTGCATGCGTTGGCTTGCAGCGGCGCGTTCAACGCGAAGAATGCGGCCGAGACCGTCAGGAAGGTCTGGATATGTCGATGATTCATGCTGACTCCTTTTTCTAACTGCCTGTTTCCGTAGTGCCCCATTTATTGACCGGGGCGCTGCGCGATTTGCACAGGTGAGGAGATTAGACAGGAATATCAAGTCCAGTTCCGGTAGCAGTGCAGATTTTACACGCTGTTACGTGAGACAGCATTCCGATACATACCTTATTACAAAAATCCGACGGAATCTGAACGCGATACGGCAATTCCGACACGCAGCGGCGGGTTTGCCCCAGTGCTACCATCGAGAAAAACACGCCAATATGGCGCCCCGGGCCGAAGCATCCACAAGATGCTGAGGTGCTGAAGTTCTGTGGTGATCCCAAGACTAAGGTGGATGGAGGAGTACATAAAATGAATGCCCCGCTAGACGCTGGTCAGCGTGCTTCGCTCGAAGCCGCGCTAGCTTCCGTCACGCTCGACGACAAATACACGCTCGATCGCGGCCGCGCTTACATGAGCGGCATCCAGGCGCTGGTTCGCCTGCCGATGCTGCAGCAGGAGCGCGACAAGGCCGCCGGTCTCAACACGGCGGGGTTCATCTCCGGTTATCGCGGCTCTCCGCTCGGCGGTCTCGACCAGTCGCTCTGGAAGGCCAAACAGCACCTCGCCGCCCACCAGATTGTCTTTCAGCCCGGCGTCAACGAAGACCTCGCCGCCACCGCCGTCTGGGGGTCGCAGCAGGTGAACCTGTACCCGTCGGCGAAGTACGACGGCGTGTTCTCGATGTGGTACGGCAAGGGCCCCGGCGTCGATCGCTCGGGCGACGTCTTCAAGCACGCCAACTCGGCTGGTTCGTCGCGTCACGGCGGCGTCCTCGTGCTCGCCGGCGACGACCACGCCGCCAAGTCCTCGACGCTCGCGCACCAGTCGGAGCACATCTTCAAGGCCTGCGGCCTGCCGGTGCTGTTCCCGTCGAACGTCCAGGAATACCTCGACTTCGGCCTGCACGGCTGGGCCATGAGCCGCTACTCCGGCCTCTGGGTCGCCATGAAGTGCGTGACCGATGTCGTCGAATCGTCGGCTTCGGTCGAAATCGATCCGCATCGCACGAATATCATCCTGCCGGGCGATTTCGTCCTGCCCGAAGGCGGCCTGAACATCCGCTGGCCCGATCCGCCGCTCGTGCAGGAAGCGCGTCTGCTCGACTACAAGTGGTATGCGGCCCTCGCCTATGTCCGCGCCAACAAGCTCGACCGCGTCGAGATCGACTCGCCGCGCGCGCGCTTCGGCATCATGACCGGCGGCAAGGCGTATCTGGACGTGCGCCAGGCGCTCACCGACCTCGGTCTCGACGACGAAACCTGCTCGCGCATCGGCGTGCGCCTCTACAAGGTCGGCTGCGTGTGGCCGCTTGAAGCGCAGGGCGCGCAGGCGTTCGCGCGCGGGCTCGAAGAGATTCTCGTCGTCGAGGAAAAGCGTCAGATCCTCGAATACGCGATCAAGGAAGAGCTATACAACTGGCCCGACGCGCAGCGTCCGCGCGTGTACGGCAAGTTCGACGAAAAGGACGGCGCCGGCGGCGAATGGTCAGTGCCGATGGGCAACTGGCTCCTGCCCGCGCACTACGAACTCTCGCCCGCGATCATCGCGAAGGCGATCGCCACGCGCCTCGACAAGTTCGAACTGCCCTCGGACGTGCGCGCGCGCATCGCGTCGCGCATCGCCGTAATCGAGGCCAAGGAGCAGGCGCTCGCGAAGCCGCGCGTGCAGGTCGAGCGCAAGCCGTGGTTCTGCTCGGGCTGCCCGCACAACACGTCGACGAACGTGCCCGAAGGCTCGCGCGCGATGGCCGGCATCGGCTGCCACTACATGACCGTGTGGATGGACCGTAGCACCAGCACCTTCAGCCAGATGGGCGGCGAAGGCGTGGCGTGGGTCGGCCAGGCGCCGTTCACGAACGACAAGCACGTGTTCGCCAACCTCGGCGACGGCACCTATTTCCACTCGGGCCTGCTCGCGATTCGCGCGGCGATCGCGTCGAAGGCGAACATCACCTACAAGATTCTCTACAACGACGCCGTCGCGATGACGGGCGGCCAGCCCGTCGACGGCGTGCTCACCGTGCCGCAGATCACGCACCAGCTGGCCGCCGAAGGCGCCGCGAAGATCGTGATCGTTACCGACGAGCCCGAAAAGTACCAGGGCGTCACGTCGCTCGCGCCGGGCGTCACGATCCATCACCGCGACCAGCTCGACGCGATGCAGCGCGAGCTGCGCGAGATCGCCGGCACGTCGATCCTCATCTACGACCAGACCTGCGCCACCGAAAAGCGCCGCCGCCGCAAGCGCGGCACGTATCCGGACCCGGCAAAGCGCGTCGTGATCAACGAGGCCGTCTGCGAAGGGTGCGGCGACTGCTCGGTGCAGTCGAACTGTCTGTCCGTCGAGCCGCTCGAAACCGAATACGGCACGAAACGTCAGATCAACCAGTCCACCTGCAACAAGGACTTCTCGTGCGTGAAGGGCTTCTGCCCGAGTTTCGTCACGGTCGAGGGCGGCCAGTTGCGCAAGCCGCAGGCGAGCAGCGTCGGCAAGGACGCGATGGCCGCCGTGCCGACGCCCGACATCCCCGCGCTCACGCGTCCGTACGGCGTGCTCGTGACGGGCGTGGGCGGCACCGGCGTCGTGACGATCGGCGCGCTGATCGGCATGGCTGCACACATCGAGAACAAGGGCGTGACCGTGCTCGACGTCACCGGTCTCGCGCAGAAGGGCGGCGCGGTGATGAGCCACGTGCAGATCGCAAGCCGTCCGGCCGACATCCACGCGACGCGCATCGCCATGGGCGAGGCGAAGCTCGTGATCGGCTGCGACGCCATCGTGACCGCCAGCGACGACTGCGTCTCGCGCATGCAGGCAGGCCAGACGAATGTCGTGCTCAACAGCGCGCCCACGCCGACCGCCGAGTTCATCACGAATCCGGACTGGCGCTTCCCGGGCTCGAACACCGAGGCCGACGTGCGCGCGGCCGCAGGCGCGGACAACGTCGCCGCCGTCGATGCGAACCGCTACGCGCTCGCGCTGCTCGGCGACGCGATCTACACGAACCCGTTCGTGCTCGGCTACGCATGGCAGCGCGGCTGGCTGCCGCTCACGCACGAGTCGCTCACGCGCGCGATCGAACTGAACGCCGTGCAGGTCGAGAAGAACCTCGCGGCGTTCGAGTGGGGCCGCCGCATGGCGCACGACCGCGCCGCCGTCGATGCGCTCGTGAAGAAGCCCGCAGCGGACCGGAACGCCGACGCGCTGGAAAGCGGCTCGAAGATCGTCTCGCTGCACACGCCGAAGGCGCTCGATGCGCTGATCGACAAGCGCGCGCAGTACCTCGCCGCGTACCAGAACGACGCGTATGCGTCGCGCTATCGCGCGCTGGTTGCTGACGTGCGCGCAGCGGAAAGCAAACTCGATCGCCCGGACGGACAATTCGCGCTGACCGAAGCCGTCGCGAAGAACCTGCACAAGCTGATGGCGTACAAGGACGAGTACGAAGTGGCGCGCCTCTACGCCGACCCGGCGTTTATCGAGAAGCTGAAGTCGAGCTTCGAGGGCGACTGGAAGATCAACTTCCACCTCGCGCCACCGTCTTTCGCCAAGCACGACACCCAGGGCCATCTGCTGAAGAAGCAGTACGGTCCGCGCATGCTCACCGCGATGCGCATGCTCGCGAAGCTTAAGTTCCTGCGCGGGACGTCGTTCGATCCGTTCGGCCGCACTGAGGAACGGCGCCACGAACGTGCGCTGATCCGCGAGTACGAAGCGCTCGTGCGCGAACTGATGAGCGGCGTCGATGCCGCGAATCTCGCACTCGCGGTTGAACTGGCGAGCCTGCCCGACGGTATTCGCGGCTACGGTCACGTGAAGGAGACCAACCTCAAGGCCGTGCGCGCGAAGTGGGAGACGCTCCTCACGAAGTGGCGCTCGCCGCAGGGTGGCACGAAGCGTCACGCAGCCTGATGCAATAGCGTCGCAGCAAAAACGAAGGGCGCTCCGTGAAAACGGAGCGCCCTTTTTTGCTGGACACGCGTATTGAACACACGAATAGAACGCAGCACAACTCTCTCGCCATCGCCGTGTCCATCGACAGAACGTTTTCCCGTCATTCGTATTGGCGAGAGAAGCTCCTCATTTTCGCAAACGTTTGTCTCCCGGTATCAAGTTCGACGGCCCGGCCGCCGACATCCCGTCCATACAGCGACTGGACAAGAACCCTCGTGATTCATCGTACCTTTATCGCCGCCGCAATTCTCGCACTTGCCGGCTGCGCGCAACTCGCCCCAACGCCGACCGCCCGTACCGATGCGCCGGCCGCGCCGCACGACGTTTTCGGGTTCAAGATCCCGCCCGATGCGCTCGGCGCGCGCGATCCGCAGCTTGCCAGTGTGCTCGCCAAGACCGGTGCGCTGGCCGCCGCGCAAGACCGGCCGACGACGATCCGGGTCACCGCACTCGTGCAGGATTTTCCGTATCTCAATCAGATGATTCGCCGAGGCGTACCGGTTAAAGAGGCAGGGAAAGTCAGTCTGGAGAACCTTGCCGCCGGCCCCAATCAATCCTGGGACGTTTCGGTCCGGCCGACCCAGCAGACGCCGGCTCTCGCCGAACAATAAGGGAGCGACTTATGCGACATCGCGCACTATTCGCCCCGCTGCTGGCGACGCTCCTTCTGTCGGGCCTCGTGACAGACGCTGAGGCGGCCAGTCCGTCGCAGCCGGCCGCTCTCGCGGCGCAATCCGGCGCAGCCACGCCCGCCGTGACCGACACGGTTTATCCGCCGCTGCCGTCGCTCGCGATGCTGCCGCCCGACAGCAACGACGACGAGGCACTGCCGAAACCCGGCGCCAGCCGGAAAAAACACGGTCGCGCTTTCGTGCGCGTCCGGCAGGTCGCCCCGGGCGTCAAACTGATCGTCACCGATGCGTCCCGTGCGTATCTCCGGGATGTCGAAAAGCAACTCGACGCCGCACTCGCGAAATAGCCGACGTCTCTCGACCTGACCCGCAACCTCGCCCCGAACGGAGACCCCGCCGTGTTCGCCACGCAACGCCTTGCACGCCAAACCGGACGCACGCCGCTGCTGCGTCTGATTGCGCCCGCGCTGCTGCTCGCGTGCAGCGCCGCGCACGCCGGAGGCGACTGCTACGAACAGGCCGGCGCCTACCAGGGCGTGAATCCGCTCGTCTTGCGTGCGGTTGCCTGGCACGAATCGAAAGGTAATCCGCAGGCGGTCAATCGCAACGCCGACGGTTCGATCGATGTCGGTGAAGCGCAGATCAACTCAGTGCATTTCGGGACGCTGGCCCGGGCAGGGATTCCGAGTCGCGCGCTCACCGATCCGTGCGTCAACATTTATGTCGCCGCGTGGCTGCTCAAGCAGAAGATGGTGAAGTACGGCAACACATGGCGCGCGATCGGTGCTTACCACTCGGAATCGCCTCGCGAGCGCGACGCGTACGCGCGCAACATCCGGCAGGTGTTGCTCGCGTGGGGGGAGCTGCCCCCGCGGCGCTGAACCGCGACCGCAGCCCCCATCGGCAAAACACGCGCTAGCGCACCGGCACGCCGATGCGCCGGTGTTCTCGCCGACGGCCCGCGAGGCCGATCGCCTTCACGCCCCCGCCGCCTTCTGCACGGCCGCATTCGCCGACGCAACCGCCGTCATGTTGATGATGCGTCGCACGGTCGCCGCCGGTGTGAGGATGTGCACGGGCCGGCTCGCGCCGAGCAGGAACGGCCCGACCGTCACGCCTTCCCCGCCGATCACCTTCAGCAGGTTGTACGTGATGTTCGCCGCTTCCAGGTTCGGCATGACGAGCAGGTTCGCCTCGCCCGTGAGCGTCGTGCCGGGGAACGACTGCTTGCGGATCAACTCCGAAAGCGCCGCGTCGCCGTGCATTTCGCCATCGACTTCAAGGTGCGGCGCACGCGCCTCGATCAGCTCGCGCGCGGCCTGCATGCGCTGCGACGTCGACGAACGCACGCTGCCGAAGTTCGAGCTGGACAGCAGCGCCACCTTCGGCGTGATGCCGAACTTCTCGATCTCGCGCGCGGCGAGGATCGTCATGTCGGCGAGCTGCTCGGCGCTCGGCACTTCGTTCACGTACGTGTCGCAGATGAACAGGTTGCGGCCCGGCAGCATCAGCAGGTTCATCGCGGCGTAGTTCGCGGCGTCGACGGCCTTGCCGAACACCTGCTCGACGAACTTCAGGTGATAGTCGAAGCTGTTCACGAGGCCGCAGATCATGCCGTCCGCGTCGCCCAGATGCACGAGTATCGCGCTGATCAGCGTGTTGAACTTGCGCATCGCCGCCTTCGCGACCTCGGGCGTGACGCCCTGGCGCGCGCCGAGCTGGTGGTACGCCTGCCAGCTCCTCTGGAAGCGCGGGTCGTCTTCCGGATTGACGATCTCGAAATCGGTGCCCGGGCGCAGCTTCGAGCCCATCTTCCGCAGACGCATTTCCACCACCGAAGGACGGCCCACGATGATCGGCTTCGCGATATTTTCGTGGAGCAAGAACTGCGCGGCGCGCAGCACGCGCTCGTCCTCGCCCTCGGCGAACACGATGCGCGCCTGGCTCGCCTTCGCGGCCGCGAACACCGGACGCATCACCATGCCCGAGCGATAGACGGTCGTGCCCAGTTGCTCGCGGTAGGCGTCCATATCGGCGATCGGACGCGTCGCGACGCCCGAATCCATCGCGGCCTGCGCCACCGCCGGCGCGATCTTGATGATGAGACGCGGATCGAACGGCTTCGGAATCAGGTATTCCGGGCCGAATTCGAGCGTGTGGCCTTCATAGGCCTTCGCCACTTCGTCGCCCTGGTCGGCTTCTTCCGCGAGTTCGGCGATCGCGCGCACGCACGCGAGCTTCATCTCTTCCGTGATGGTCGTCGCGCCGACGTCGAGCGCGCCGCGGAAGATGAACGGGAAGCACAGCACGTTGTTGACCTGGTTCGGATAGTCCGAACGGCCCGTCGCGATGATCGCGTCCGGACGCACCTTCTTCGCCTCTTCCGGCCGGATTTCCGGCTCCGGATTCGCGAGCGCGAGGATCAGCGGCTTGTCGCCCATCTCCTTGACCATTTCGGGCTTGAGCACACCCGCGCCCGAGCAGCCGAGGAACACGTCGGCACCCCTGGTGGCGTCGCCGAGCGTGCGCGCTTCGGTGTTGGCCGCGTAGCGGGCCTTCGACGGATCGAGATTGCCGCGGCCTTCGTAGATCACGCCCTTCGAGTCGGCGACGAGGATGTTCTCCTTGTTCAGGCCGAGCTTCACGAGCAGGTCCAGACACGCGATGGCCGCCGCGCCGGCGCCCGAGCAGACGAGCTTCACGCGGTCGAGCTGCTTGCCGACGACCTTCAGCCCGTTGAGGATCGCCGCGGACGCGATGATCGCCGTGCCGTGCTGATCGTCGTGGAAAACCGGGATCTTCATGCGCTCGCGCAGCTTCTGCTCGATGTAGAAGCACTCGGGCGCCTTGATGTCTTCGAGGTTGATGCCGCCGAGCGTCGGCTCCAGCATCGCGATTGCGTCGACGAGCTTGTCCGGGTCCGACTCGCTGAGTTCGATGTCGAAGACGTCGATACCCGCGAACTTCTTGAAGAGGCACCCCTTGCCTTCCATCACCGGCTTCGCTGCGAGCGGGCCGATGTTGCCGAGGCCGAGCACGGCGGTGCCGTTCGTCACGACGCCGACGAGGTTGCCGCGCGAGGTGTACTTCTGCGCGTCGAGCGGATCGGCGTGGATCGCTTCGCAGGCAGCCGCGACGCCGGGCGAGTAGGCGAGCGAGAGATCGAGCTGGTTCGAGAGCGGCTTGGTCGGCGTTACCGAAATCTTGCCGGGCTTCGGATTCTGGTGATAGGCGAGCGCGCTTTGCTTCAGTTGTTCATCCATTTTCAGGCCTGCTGGACGTGAGAGACGTGAGTCGTTTTGAGATCGTGGACGCGTCGCCTGATGTGCTGCACGCAGGGATTCGACGACGCCGGCCCGAGTAACGGCGTGCGGCGACGGGCGACCCTGGGGCAGACAACGAAACGACGCGAGTGAATTGGCGGGGGCGATTAGTGTACACCCCACACACGGTATGGGTACCCATCCCCAAGGGCGGGGACTGACGTCTGGCATCGCGGCGAGGCGCCTCAGGGGCGAGCGCAATGAGCGACGGCGGCGGGCACGCCGCCGCGCCGCGAACCGTCACTCCAGCGCGGCGCCGCGACGCTCGGGAATCAGCAGCAGGGTCGCGAGGATATCAAGCACGTAGAGCGACGCGAGCATCGTCAGCGCCGCGCTGAACGAAAACCGCGCCGCCAGCGCGCCCACGGCGAGCGGTCCGAAGCCGCCGACGGCCCGGCCGATATTGAACAGCACGTTCTGCGCCGTGGCGCGGGCGACGGTCGGATAAAGCTCGGAAATAAGCGCCCCGTAGCCGCCGATCATGCCGTTCACGAACACGCCCATCGCCGCGCCGCCCACGAGCAGCGCGGCGGGCGTGACGAGATGCGCGTAGACGAACACCATCACGACCGCGCCCGTCTGATAGACGAGGAACATGGGCCGCCGGCCGAAACGGTCGGCGGCGATGCCGAAGAGCCCTATGCCGAGCGCCATCCCCGCGACGGTCGCGGCGGTCCAAAGACCCGATTTCGTCAGCGAATAGCCGAACGACTTCGACAGATACGCGGGTAGCCAGATCATCAGGCCGTAATAGCCGAAGTTCTGCACCGAGCACAGGATGGCCACGCCGAGACTCGCGCGCGCCGTGCGGGCATCGGCGACGAGCAGGCGCAGCGCGCGCGGGCGCTTCGCATGCGGCTGCCGCACCGCTCGCTCCGCGTGCGCGGCGGCATGCGCGACGAACAGCGCGGGCTCTTCCACGCGCCGCCGCACGGCGAACGAGGCGATCGCGGGCAACAGGCCCACCGCGAACATGCCGCGCCAGCCGATCAGCGGGAGGAGAAGCGGCGTGAGGAGCGCAGCGGCGAGCACGCCGAGCTGCCAGCCGAGCCCGACATACGACGACGCCCGCCCGCGCAGATGCGCGGGCCACGCCTCGGCAACGAGCGCCATGCCGATACCGAACTCGCCGCCAAGCCCCACGCCGGCGATCGTCCGGTAGACGAGCAGATCGGCGTAACCGCGCGCAAGGGCGCAGAGCCCCGTGAAGACGGCGAACAGGAGGATCGTCCACGAGAGCACGCGCACGCGGCCATAGCGGTCGCTCAAGAGCCCGAACCCGATCCCGCCCGCGACCGCGCCGACGAGCGTCCACGTGACGAGCGATCCGGCCTGCGCCGTGCCCAGGTGGAGATCGGCGCTGATCGCGGGCAGCATGAAGCCGAGCATCAGCAGATCGAACCCGTCCATCGCATAGCCGAGCACCGACGCGACCAGCGCGCGAAGCGCGTGGCCGCGCGCATCGGTTACGGAAGCGGCTGTGGAAACGGAGGACGGAGGAACAGTAGTCATGAGCGCATCGTCTGGACGGCCGGGCACGGCGGGCAAAACTGGCGCGAGTGTAATGGCGTGCGTGCGCCCTCACAACCGCGAAAGAAATAGGCCGCCCAAACAGACCATTCAAACAGGCCACCCACGGCGATCGCGCCCCGATATGCCGCACACACCACGCCGAGGCACCATGTAGCGCCGTCCGCGTGACTCGTCGCTGAAGGTCAAGTCGGGTAAAATGCCGGGCTACGCGCGCAAGAGAAGCCGCCCGGATTGAACGGACAAAACAGGCCGCCCCAGACGAATGTCGGGCGGCCGACGCCACCCGGGCCGCGCATCGCGGGTTCCGATGCCAGGCATCCGGATTCGCCGTGCCAGCGCCACCGGGCCTCGCGCCCGCGCTCCCCTCGCTCTCATATCCAAGGATTCGCCCATGACAGGCTACGATCGCCAGACGATCTCGGACACGACCGCCAAAATGCTGCTCGAAGTGAAGGCCGTGCACTTCAACGCCGAAAAGCCCTTCGTCTTCACCTCCGGCTGGGCGAGCCCGGTCTACATCGACTGCCGCAAGCTGATCTCGTATCCGCGCGTGCGCCGCGGCCTGATGGAAATGGCCGAAGCAACGATCCTGCGCGACATCGGCTACGAACAGATCGACGCCGTCGCCGGCGGCGAGACCGCGGGCATTCCGTTCGCAGCATGGCTCTCGGACCGCCTGATGGTGCCGATGCAGTACGTGCGCAAGAAGCCGAAGGGCTTCGGCCGCAATGCGCAGATCGAGGGTCTGCTCACCGAAGGCCAGCGCGTGCTGCTCGTCGAAGACCTGACCACCGACAGCCGCAGCAAGATCAACTTCATCAACGCGCTGCGCACGGCCGGCGCCACGGTGAACCATTGCTTCGTGCTGTTCCACTACAACATCTTCAAGGAAAGCGTCTCGGTCCTGAAGGACATCGACGTCGACCTGCACGCGCTCGCCACGTGGTGGGACGTCCTGCGCGTCGCGAAGGACTTGGGCTACTTCGAAACGAAGACGCTCGACGAAGTCGAGAAATTCCTGCACGCACCGGCTGAATGGTCGGCGGCGCACGGCGGCGCGACGGCGGCACCGCAGTAAGCGCGGCCGCAAGGCGCGCGGCAGCCAGCCTGCGCGCCGCACCCAAAACAAAAAACCCTCTGTCCAGCGGACAGAGGGTTTTTTTATGTGCGGCTTTTTTCGTGCGGCGGAACGCGCTCAGACTTTCAGCACATCGACCGGCGGTTCGGCCATGGCAAGTTCTTCGACCACGTGCGAAGAGAGGTTCAGCAGCCCGTTGCTCTGCGCATACTGGAACAGCTCGGAATCGCGGTCGAGTCCCAATTTGCGCATCGCTGTGTTCTTCTGCGTGCTGATCGTCTTGATGCTGCGGTTCAGCTTCTCCGAAATTTCCTTGATGGTCATGCCCGACACGAAGAGCCGCACGACCTCCAGTTCGCGCCTGGAGAGGATCACTTCGTCGCACTTGCCGCCGCTGTTGAGGCGCAGCGATTCGAGGGCAGCCTTCACCTGCGGGCTCTGATATTCGAGCTTGCGGCTCACATGCTGAATGGCAAGGCCGATATGGCTCAGGTCGTCGGACTTGTGGACGGCCCCGGTAACGCCCAGTTCGCGCAGCCGCTTGAGCAGTGCAGGATTTTCAAGCATCGTCAGGACGACGATGGGAATGGCGGGAAAATTACGCCGCAGATAGCCGATGAGCGGCAGGCCGTCGCCGTACTGGCCGCCCGGCATGGCAAGGTCGGTGACGAGCACGTCGCATGGAGTCGTCTGCAGCACCTTGATCAGCTCGGTCGACTGGCGCGCGCGCTCGACCACCTGAATGCCCGGAAACTTGAGAAGCGCACTCTCCGCGCCGAACAGAATGACCGGGTGATCGTCGGCAACCACGACCCTGATTAACTGCTGCATGACCCCTCCCTGTAGGCAATCCCTGTGTCTTCCGCTGCATATCACCCTCGCACATGGAGCACGAAAAAGCCTGACGTGACAAGCTGTCCAGACCGGCGAGGCGCGAATATAGCCGATTTCCGTCGGTGTGCCATGCTCAGTTAAGCGAAACGTTACTTCGGAATACCGCTATATTGAAGCAAGTCTGATCTGGGACACAATTCAGAACATTCCGTCAGACGATCGTGAGCCGTGTTTAATAGCCATGCAGGAGAGCTGATTAATGAGGCATTTCGACACTGGCCAACCGCTTTCACACGGCATTCGGTTCATCTTGAATTGCACGGCGATGGCGCTCGCCCTCGATGCGGGCGGCATAGCTCATGCAGGCGAAACGTTCTCGGTTTCCAGCACGACGATGCGCGACGGCGGGCACGTCAACACGGCTCAGGTCTTCAATCAGTCGGGCTGTACCGGCGGCAACCGCTCGCCGCAACTGACGTGGCGCAACGCACCAGCCGGCACGCGCAGCTTCGCCGTCACGATGTTCGATCCCGACGCGCCCGGCCCCGGCTGGTGGCACTGGGCTGTCACGGATATCCCGGCAAACGTGACGACGCTGGCCGAGAACGCGAGTGCGTCGGGCGCGCTGAAGGCGCTCGGCGCCGTCGAGGCGCGCAACGACTTCAACACCGATGGCTATGGCGGCCCCTGCCCGCCGCCTGGCAAGCCCCACCGCTACGTGATCAAGGTGTACGCGCTCGGCACCGACCGGCTCGGGCTCCCGCAAGGCCGTCCGGCGCCGATGTTCGATCACGAAATAGCGGCAGCCGCGCTCGGCAGCGCGCAAATGACGGTTACGTACGGACGCTGAACATCGTCCGTGTGCGGGCGATCGGGATTGCAATTACGGCGCGAGCAGAAAGTTAGCCGCTAGATCCCATGCCGACGGGATCGCGTGGACGTCCCGCGCGCCCTACTCCGCCCGTCCGGGTAACTCCCGATTTTTTTCCGGCACGGTCCGCACGTTCACGCGCATCCGGTCTTAAAATACCGTTCCGGCGTCGGACGGCTAACCCCGTTGCATGCGCGTCCCGTAATCCCCGCGTTCAGAGAGACTGAGATGAGCACGAAAGTTTTTGTCGACGGACAGGAAGGCACGACCGGCCTGAAGATTTTCGAATACCTGTCAGCGCGCGCCGACGTCGAGATCCTGCGTATCGACGAAGCAAAGCGCAAGGACATCGAGGAACGCCGCCGCCTCATCAACGCCTCGGACGTGACGTTCCTATGCCTGCCCGACGTCGCGTCGCGCGAATCGGCGTCGCTCGTCGAAAACGACCGCACTGTGCTGATCGACGCGAGCACCGCGTTCCGCACGAGCGCCGACTGGGCCTACGGCCTGCCCGAACTCACCCGCGCGCAGCGCGACCGCGTGCGCAATGCGAAGCGCATCGCCGTGCCGGGCTGCCACGCTTCGGCGTTCGTGCTCGCGATGCGTCCGCTCGTCGAGGCCGGCCTCATCGCGCCCGATTTCGCCGCGCACGCCTACTCGCTGACCGGCTACAGCGGTGGCGGCAAGAAGATGATTGCGGAGTACGAAGCAGGCGGCAACGGGAAGCTGATGAGCCCGCGTCCCTACGCGCTGGGCCTCGCGCACAAACATCTGCCGGAGATGGCCGCGCACGGCGGCCTCAAGTCCGCACCAGTGTTCACGCCGGTCGTCGGCCCGTTCTACAAGGGTCTCGCGGTCACGACCTATTTTTCGCCGCAGCAGCTCGCGCGCCGTGCGAAGCCGCAGGACGTGCAGGCGATCTTCGCCGAGTACTACGCGGGCGAAGCGTTCGTACGCGTGTCTCCGTTCAACGCCGACGACAACCTCGACAACGGCGCGTTCGACGTCCAGGCGAACAACGACACGAACCGTGTCGACCTGTTCGTATTCGGCAACGACGAGCACTTCGTGACGCTCGCCCGCCTCGACAATCTGGGAAAGGGCGCCTCGGGCGCAGCGATCCAGTGCATGAACCTCGCCATCGGCGCGGCGGAAGAAACGGGCCTGAAACGCTGATCCGCCGATCCAGATCCCGTGCGGGACCGCCCCCCTGTGACGGGGGCAAAGCAAAACCGGCTCTTTTCAGAGCCGGTTTTTTTATACGCGCCGAACGCACGCGCAGGCCGCGTGGGCAAAAAAAAGCCCGCCAGATTGGCGGGCTGAATCCATATCAGAGGAGACATGGAGGAGACAAGAATCAGTATATCCAGGTTTGTGGTGCAACGCAACATGTAAAGTAGTACCGACCCGCATGTTGCTTTTATGCAACGTCCGCGCTATTGCCCGATCATCGAAAGGATGAACGCGAGCTGATCTAGCCCCACCGGGCGCACCAGATGCACGTCGAAGCCCACGGCCAGCACCTCGTCGCGGCGTCGCGTGTCGCTCCAGCCGGTCAGCGCGATGAGCATCGGCACATGCGCGCCGCACGCTTCGCGCAGGCGGTGCACGATCGTGGCCGGCTCATCGTTAAGCAACGACAGCGCGACGATCGCCACGTCCGGCACGAAGCGCTCGGCGGCGAGCACGGCATCGTCGAGCGTGCGCGCCACGGCGATCGCGTAACCGAGGTCGGCGAGCAGCGCGCTCAGACCCGTCAGCGACTTCTCGTCGTCGTCGGCGATCAGGATGCGCGTATCCACCGACTATCTCCTGCCATCATGGTTGTCATTCGCCTTGTGCCCCGCCCGTCCGTTCCGGGGCGCCGCAAGAGCCAATCCCCGGCTCGCGACGCGCCCCACTGCGACGCTTGCGATTGTGCCCCTCCCCGTCATCCCACATTGTGCGACACCGCGCAGTCGTATGAAGGTTGCATTCGGCCGCCACGGCCGGGCGATCCCTCACACCGCACGCTCAGGCTCCGCCCGCCGACTGCCCCGCGCGCCGCGCCGCGACCTTTCCGAGCACCGCGAAATCGCGCTCCCCGTCGCCGTGTGCGATCGCCTCGATCAGGCTGTCGCGCACGACGCTCGCGACGGGCATCGGCGCCGACACTTCATCCGCCGCCGCCAGCGCGAGCCGCACGTCCTTGAGCCCCAGCCGCGCCTTGAAGAGCGCCGGCTCGTAGCGCTGCTCCGCGATCATCGCGCCGTAGCCCGCGTACACCGGCCCCGGAAACGGCCCGCCCGTCACGACGTCGAGAAAATCGCGCAGCGCAACGCCGTGGCCCGAGAGCAGCGCAGCCGCCTCGCCGAGCGTCTCCACCGCCGACGCCAGCATGAAATTCGCCGCGAGCTTCATCACGTTGGCCTGCTGCGGCGACGTACCGATGCGCCAGGTCTTCTGCCCGACGACGTCGAAGAGCGGCTGCACACGGTCGATCGCATCGGCCGCGCCCGCCGCGACGATCATGAGTTTCGCGGCCCGCGCGGCATCCGGGCGGCCGAGCACCGGCGCGGCCACATAGTGCAGGCCGCGCCCGGCATGCTCGCTTGCGAGCTGCGCGGCGAGCGCGACCGAGATCGTCGCCATGTTCACGTGGATGAGGCCGCGCGGCGCCCGTTCGAGCAGGGCCGCGTCGAAGACGTCGCGCACCGCCGCGTCATCGGCGAGCATCGACACGACGGCGTCGCCCGCGAACGCGTCGGCGGGCGTGGCCACCACCTGCGCACCGGCCGCGGCGAGCGGCTGCGCGCGCTCGCGCGTCCGGTTCCAGACGCGCACCCGATGCCCCGCCTTCAGCAGATTCGCGGCGATCGCGCCGCCCATTTCGCCGAGGCCGATAAATCCGATATCCATCGCAGGCTCCTTCGTGGTGAGAACCGGCAGTAGAGCACAGGCCGCCATGCAGCGCAGGCGTTCGCGCAGCGGCGTTCCGTCGGGGCAAGGTCGGTGCCATACTGCCCGGATGGTTACCGCCACCTTCCGCTTCTACGAGGAGCTGAACGACTTCCTTGCGCGGCCGCTGCGCCGCCGCGAATTCAGCTGCGCGTGCGCGCGCAACGCCTCGGCGAAGCACATGATCGAGGCGCTCGGCGTGCCGCACACCGAAGTGGAGCTGATCCTCGTGAACGGCGAATCGGTGGGCTTCGAGCATCCGCTCGCAGACGGCGACCGCGTCGCCGTCTATCCGAAATTCGAGGCGCTCGACATCCGCTCGCTGCTGCGCGTGCGCGCGGCGCCGCTGCGCGAGCTGCGCTTCGTCGCCGACGCCCATCTGGGCGGCCTCGCGCAGCTGCTGCGGCTCGCGGGCTTCGACACGCTCTACGACAACAACTACCCCGACGACGAAATCGAAGCGCTCGCCGCCGCCGAGCATCGCACCGTGCTTACGCGCGATCGCGAATTGCTCAAGCGCCGCAGCATCACGCATGGCTGCTACGTGCGCGCGCTGAAGCCGCACGCGCAACTGCACGAAATCTTCGAACGGCTCGACCTGGCCGCGAGCGCGCGGCCCTTCCGGCTCTGCCTGTCGTGCAACGCGCCGCTGCGGCCGATCGACCGAGGCGAAGTGCGCGCACGCGTGCCGGAGGGCGTCTTCGAGCGTCAGGCGCGCTTCGTCACCTGCGACGTCTGCCAGCGCGTGTTCTGGGAAGGCTCGCACTGGCAGCGCATGCGCGCGGTGATGGACGGCGTCACGCGGGCCGCGCCCGCCACGGAGAAATGAATCGCGAGCCGCAGAGCGACGCTGAATCAAAGCACCGCGGTGATGGACGCGCCCGGTCGAATGCGTACAATGCGCGCCACTGCCCAACACCGGAGCCGACAGCATGGCCATGAAGAAATTCGACCTTGAGAAGAACAAGGCGCTGAAACTGATGCAATCGACGAACCAGACCGGGCCCGACCGCTACGGCAAAGGCTCGGCGGCAACGACGACGACGCTGGACCGCCGCGAGCGCCGCAAGCTCGATCAGGCGCAGGGGCTCGTGCCGTTCGCGTGCAAGCTCAACGCCGATCTGGTCGCTCAGTTGAAGTCGCGTGCCGAAAACCATCCGGGCGGCCTGAACGGTCTCGTGACCGAACTGCTCGAAGCGGGCCTCGCGCGCGACGTGTCGTAACGCCCGCGGCCTCGGTCTACGTACGTAACGTGACATAACGTGACTTGGCGCGAGGCCGTCGCGGCGAAAAAAAAAGCCAGAGCATCCGCTCTGGCTTTTTTACGCGTCCGCCGCGCGAGGCATTGCAGCCGCGCCCAGCGATTCGCTTGCGACTTAGTTCGGCTGGCCCTTGTCTGCCGTGCCAGCCGCCGATGCAGCCTGTTCCACGGCGGTGCGCTTGCCGTGATGCTTGAGCTGCTTGTGCGCCTTCTTGACCTTCGCCGGAGAGGCGGCGGCGGCCGGAGCGGCCTCCGAAGCCTGAGCGAAAGCGTGAACCGAAATCAGTGCAACCGACGCGGTGACGAGCGAGGCGATAATTTTCTTCATCTAACGATCCCCAAACCTGACAGATTGAATCGGCATGTTGTGAATTGAGACTGCGCGAAACCGCCCGCTCGCCGATCCCCGCGGGCTTTCGCCGGAAAAGTATTACGTAGCGTAGGGCGTTTGTCATCTGCCGACGGGCCGGTGTATTTTTCGGGAGACAGTCGGCTTTCAATTCGGATACGATCGAGAGCCGTGCGCGCCGCGTCGGTCACGTCAGCGTGTCAGCGTTCCAGGCTGATGCCATCGACGGAAAAACGGCGGTGCGCCAGCACTCGAAGAAAGAGAAATTCGCTTGAAATCCGCCTCCCGCCAACACCTGCGCGCCAACCTGCTGATGCTGGCTGCCGCCATGATCTGGGGCTCGGCCTTCGTCGCGCAGCGATTGAGCCTCGACGCCATCGGTCCGTTCCTCTTTACCGGCCTGCGCTTTCTGCTTGGCGCGGGCGTCGTCTCCGTGCTTGTGTTCGCGCGGCGCCGGTCCGCGCGCCGCGTCGCAGGCGTCCCGCTGCCGCCCCTCTTCAACACCGCGCTCGTGCTCTCCGGCGGCCTGCTCGGCCTGCTGCTCGCCGTGGCGATCTCGCTGCAGCAGATCGGCCTCGGCCAGACGAAGATCGCCAATGCGGGCTTCATCAGCTCGCTTTACGTGATCATCGTGCCGCTGATCGGCGTGCTGCTGCGCCATCGCACCGGTCCCGGCACGTGGATCGGCGCCGCGCTTGCCGTGATCGGCCTCTATCTGCTCAGTATCAACGAGCATTTCACTGTCATGTCCGGCGACTGGTACCAGTTGGCCTGCGCGCTCGTGATCTCGGTGCAGGTGATGCTCGTCGGCCATTACGCGCCGCGTCACGATCCGCTCGTGCTTTCCATCGCGCAGTTCGTCACCTGCGGGGTCACCTGTCTTGCGATCGGCCTCGCGTGCGAGCCCGTGCAGCTTGCGAGTCTCGTGCGCGCCGCGCCGACCATCCTCTACGGCGGCGCGCTTTCGGTTGGAGTCGGCTACACGATTCAGGTCGTCGCCCAGCGCGACGCCGCGCCCGCGCACGCCGCTGTGATCTTCAGCATGGAAGGCGTGTTCGCCGCGATCGCGGGCTGGGCCGCGTTCGGTGAAACACTCACGCCGCGTGCACTCGTCGGCTGCGCGTTGATGCTCGCCGGCCTGCTCGCCTGCCAGTTGCTTCCGGCGGGCGTGTTGCGCACCGAACGGCAGGCGAATCCGCAGCCCGTCGAACCGGCCTGACGAAAACCGGACTTGTCCCCGCACACCTCTGGACAAGCTGGGGACGACTTCTCGAACGTCCTGTGGAACCGCTGTGGACGGTTCCTTGATAACTGCGCCGAGTACGTCGGCGCATCAAAAGTTATCCTCGGAGTTTGCCGGGAATTCAGGGTTTTCCCGCATGGCTGTCCGTTTCGCAATCGCCTGAATGGACAGGCGATTCCGGCGTTGTCCACAGCGAAGGGCTGCCCTTGTTAACTCTTATTACTTATATAAATTAAAAAAGAGATAAGTAAGGAGCGTTTGGGACAGCGGCACAGAACACGCGTCAGCCAACGTCACTCCGTACCAGACAGCACCGCATCGACGAAACGCGGAACGCCCAGCAACGCGCGCCGCGCGACGGAACGCCGAATCTCGTTGCGGCTGCCGCGCAACAGGACCGTCTCGCCCGCCGAGCAAGTTTGTTCGCGATGCACACAGGCCCACGCGAGACACTGCACGACGGGCATGGCGGCATCGTCGGTCGCCACGGGCAATCCGAGGCTCACCACGACGACGCTCGCATGCCCCGCTCGCTGCGCGAGCACGCCTTCGGCCAGCTCGCGCGCAACGGTGTCGCTCACGAGCCCGCATTGCTCGATGGTCCCGGCACGCACGCCCGGCAGGTCCGCGTTCGCGGAAAGCGCATGGACGACGAGTCCGATGTCGAGGCAGTCCACGGCGCCGGGCACGTCGGCGAGCACCGCGGCGATGTGCCCGGCCGTGCAGGTCTCGACGCTAGCCAGCACGAGCGCGCGCGACTTCAGATAGCCGACGATCTGCTTCGATATGTTCATGCCCGGCGCGCGTCAGGTGTCCGATCCGGCACCCGACATCAACCGCTCGACCGTATCGGCGAGATTGCGCAGACCGACCGTCGCCGGATTGGCCTCGACCACACCGAAACACTCCGTCCGCTGCGGCGAAGGATCGACGAGGAAATTGCGATCGTGCCGTCCAAGGCGTTCGAGCGGCAGCAGCCGTTCGGGCGGGATCACCTCGAACGCCGTGCCGATGGCGATGAACAGATCGTCCTCCGTCATCGCCGACTGGATGCGCCAGAGCGTCTCGTATTCGGGCGCAGCCTCGTTGAAAAACACCACGCCGGGCTTCACGCCTTGCGAGTATCCGCACGAAGGACACGCCGCCTGCGGATCGAGCGACTCGCCGCTCATCGGAAAACGGTAGTCGCAGTCGGTGCACAGGAGCGTGACCATGTCGCCGTGCAGGTGCGTGACCTGACGCGCGCCCGCCTGTTCGAGCAGGTCGTCGATGTTCTGCGTGACGAGATGCACGCGCTCCGTACCCCACGTGTCCTGCCATTCGGCGAGCAGGCGGTGCGCATCGTTGGGGTGCGTGTCGCCGTATTCGGCGAGGCGCTGGTTGTAGAAGCGGAACACGGCTGGGCGGTTGCGGCGCCAGGTCAGGTAGTTGCACACCTCGTCGATGCTGTCGCGCGTCCAGATGCCGTCGCCCGTGCGGAACGTCGAGATCCCGCTCTCCGCCGAGAGGCCCGCCCCCGAAAACACGTACAGGCAGGGCATGCGCCGTTGTTGCAGTGCGGCCAATTTCATCTCCTTGTTGCGTCGGCGCCATTATGACGCCGCACCACGCTCCGGGCAGCGCTTTCGGCCCTTGTGCGAGGCCGTGGTATCGGGATGCGAACCCGTCGGCGTCGTGGCGCTCGCGCGTTCGGCGGATCAGAAAGAAAAAAGGTTCATCGCGGATTACCGGGGAACGCGGCGCGGATTTTGAGGAAGAAGTATTCCTCGTCGCGGTACCCATAAGCTCGACGCTTGATGACCTTGATGGTGTTGTTGATGCCTTCGACGACG
>Ga0265338_10001746_pt1 | contig 34367 bp, 32 predicted proteins | sample 42126metaG_FD_193579 | JGI IMG/M metagenome (GOLD analysis project Ga0265338, IMG submission 193579) | Rhizosphere microbial communities from Carex aquatilis grown in University of Washington, Seatle, WA, United States - 4-21-26 metaG | ecosystem: Host-associated > Plants > Roots > Rhizosphere...
ATCGGCCTTGACCGTCGTCAGGTCCGAGCGCAGCTCCGTGACATCGGCCTTGACCGTCGTCAGGTCCGAGCGCAGCTCCGTGACATCGGCCTTGACCGTGGTCAGGTCCGAGCGCAGCTCCGTCACGTCCGCCTTGACCGTGGTCAGGTCGGTGCTGACTTTGGCCACATCCGCCTTGACCGTCGTCAGGTCGGCCCTGATCTGGCGATGGCCCTCAGCCAGGGCCTCGGCCTGGCCGGGGCCGGCCCATGTTTCCAGCGTTTTCACGCGCATTTCTAAGATCCCCACGCGATCCTCGGTGGTAGCCATGCCGGCCACGGTAACGACGTCATCTGACAGAATCCCACGGCGTGCGGCCCGGCGCAGGCGTTAGGCGTGTCCCTACGCCCCGAGCGACTGGAGGACCGCGAGGACACGGCGGTTGTCGCTCTGCGAGGACGGCAGCCCGAGCTTCGCGAAGATGCTCGCCACATGCTTCTCCACCGCTCCCGGCGAGACGACGAGGGCGGACGCGATCGCTGAGTTTGACCGGCCCTCGGCCATCAGGGCCAGCACTTCCCGCTCCCGGCCGGTCAGGGTGGCCAGCCCTTGCGCCCGCCGGCTGGCACCCAGCAGCTGACTGACTACCTCGGGGTCCAGCGCCGTCCCGCCCGCCGCCACCCGGGCGAGCGCGTCCGCGAATTCGGCGACATCCGCGACCCGGTCCTTGAGCAGGTAGCCCACGCCTGCCGAGCCCGCCGCCAGCAGCCTGGTCGCGTACCTGGTCTCCACGTACTGCGAGAACACCAGGACCCCGGTGCCCGGGTAGTCGCGGCGCAGCTCGATGGCGGCCCGCAGCCCCTCATCGGTGAACGTGGGCGGCATCCGGACGTCCACCACGGTCACGTCCGGCCGATGGGCGGCGACCGCGGCGAGCAGCGCGCCCGCGTCGGCCACCGCGGCGCACACCTCAAGCCCGCGGTCCGCCAGCAGCGCGACAAGCCCCTCCCGCAGCACGGCTGAATCCTCGGCGATCACGACGCGCAGGCCTGCCGTGCTCATGCGTGCATCGGGAGCTCGACGGTCACCAGCGTCGGCCCGCCTGCCGGGCTGCTGACCGACAGCTGCCCGTCCACGGTGCTCACCCGCTGCTGCAAGCCGGCCAGCCCGCTGCCCCGGCCTGGGTCGGCGCCACCTCGGCCGTCATCCAGGACACGCAACTGGAGCACGCCGCCCCGCTCCCTGGCGTCGATGGTGACCTCAGCCGCGGCACTGTGCTTGGCGGCGTTTGCCAGCAGTTCCGCGGCGCAGAAGTAGGCGATGGCCTCGATGGCGGGCGTAGGCCGCCGCGGGATGGCCGCAGTCAGCGTGACGGGGATGGCGCTGCGCGCCGCGAGCGTCGACAGGGCGTCCGCCAGGCCGTTGTCCAGGGCGGGCGGGTGGATGCCGCGGGCCAGATCGCGAAGCTCGACGATGGCCTCTTTGGCGCCCCGGTGCGCCGTGTCGACCAGCATCCGGGCCCGGACCATGTCGGCCTCCGACGCGCCCTCGCCGAGTTTCTCCTTGGCCATGCCGAGGCTCATGGCCAGCGCGACCAGCCGGGCCTGCGCGCCGTCGTGCAGGTCGCGCTCCACCTGGCGGAGCGTCGCGGCGGAGTCATCGACCGCCCGGGCCCGGGTCTGCTCAAGGTCGCGTACCCGCTCCGACAAGCTTCCCGCCTGGAGCACGTTCCTGATCAGCCACCGGTCGGCCGCGACCAGCGCGCGGGTCGGCCAGGGGGCAGCCAGCAGCGTGACCACGCCGATGGGCACGACGAGAAGGGTCTCCGGCCAGTTGGACACGGAGAAGAACGGATGAAAGCCGAAGGTCTGCAGTGCCGTTGTGACCTGTAGCGGCGCGTCCTGGTGCGACCATGCCCACGCGATCGGGAAGATCAGGTTGACCAGCCCGGTGAACCAGAACGCGACGAGTACATAGCAGCTGGCCACGGCGACCGGCAATTTCAGCAGGACATAGCTGACGCCCCGCCAGCCCGCCGGATCGCGCAGCGCCGCGTCGATCCGGCCCAGGATGCCGTGCCCCGGGCGGGCCTGCGGCGTGGCGGGGATGTGCGCGCTGAGAAGCCGGCCGGCCAGCCGGCAGTGCACCGACCCGAGCCAGCGGGCCAGCCGGAGCGCCGCGACGAGGATCAGCAGCCCGGGGACCGTCCCGACCAGCGAGACCGTGAGCAGGCCGCCGGCCGCCAGCAGGAATACGGTCAGCATGAAGCCGGGAACGCTGAGTGCCACTGAGGCCACGCAGTACAGCACCTCGCGCCAGGTCCGGCCGTCCAGCGGGACCATGGCGGTCCGGCGCGCCAGGGGGCCGGCCGTGGACTGCGCCCACAGCCGGGCGGCGGCTGGGTATCTTGTCCCGCTCACCCCGTCATTGTGCACCGGGCCGGGCGCGCTGGCCTGGGTGCTCATGCGTCCCTCCGGGCCAGCAGCCATCCGCCGATGACCAGCAGCGCGGCTGCGTACAGGCCGAGCATCCCGAGCCCGGCCCACGGAGTAAGCGAATAGGCGACGGGCTTGACGGCGGTCAGCGAATTCTCGGCAATCGCCTCGGGAAAGAATTGCGTGGCGGTGTGCTGGATCGAGTCCGGCATGGCCAGCGTGATCAGCGGGAGCACGAACACGACACCGACGAGAGTGCCGATCGCGCCCGCCGTGTGCCGGATCACGGTGCCGAGGCCGAGGCCGATCAGCCCGATCAGCCACAGGTAGGCGCCGGCCAGCAGCACGGCCCGCAGCACCCCAGGCTGGCCGAGGGTGGCGTGCGGCGCCGGGGCGGCCAGCACCGCCTGGCCGGCCAGGAAGGCGCCGAACGCGAGGACTTCCCCCGCGGCCAGCATCAGCGCGCCGGTCACCACGGCCTTGGCCGTGAGCAGCATCCCCCGCCGGGGGACCGCACTCAGCGTCGCTCTGATCATCCCGGAGGAGTACTCGCTGGTGATCGTCAGCACGCCGAGCACGCCCACCGCGAGCTGGCCCAGCGCCAGCCCGACGAATCCCGTCTCGGTCGGGTCGAAAGAAGCCCGTTCCGCGGCGGTCATGTGCGCCCAGTTCGACGGGTACTGGCTCAGCAGCAGGATGGCGAGGCCGATCATCCCGGCGGCCAGGATCAGCAGGATCCAGGTGGTCGACCGGAGGCTGCGCAGCTTCGCCCACTCCATCCGGGCGACCTGGGAGAAACCGTAATGCCCGCGCGGTGTGCTGGCCGCGGTCAGCTGGATCTGCGTCATGAGGTCCTGGCCTCCCCCGTGATGTATTCGGCACTCCCAGCGGTCAGGAAGAAGAACGCCTCCTCCAGTGAGGGGGCACGGGCGGACAGTTCCGCGACCGTGGTCTGCGCCAGCAGCCTGCCCTGGCCGATCACGATCAGGCGGTCGGCGGTCAGGGCCATCTCGCTGATCAGGTGGCTGGACACGAAGATCGTGCGGCCCTCGGCGGCCAGGGATCTCAGCAGGGTCCTGATCCACCGGATGCCCTCCGGGTCCAGCCCGTTGACCGGCTCGTCGAGGATCAGGACGCCGGGGTCGCCGAGGAGCGCCGATGCGATGCCGAGCCGCTGGGCCATGCCGAGCGAGAACTTCCCCGCGCGCCTGCGGGCGGCGTCCGCCAGGCCGACCATGCCGAGCACCTCGCTGACCCGCCGCCGCGGGATCCCGTTGCTCGCCGCCAGCGCCAGGAGGTGCTGCTCGGCCCGGCGTCCCGGGTGGAACGCCCGGGTTTCCAGCAGCGCGCCGACCTCACGCAGCGGCCACCGCAGGTCCCGGTACGCCCGGCCGCCGATCCTGGCCTGCCCGGCGCTGGGGAAATCCAGCCCCATGATCATCCTCATCGTGGTGGACTTCCCCGACCCGTTCGCGCCCAGGAACCCGGTGACGCTGCCTGGCAGCACCTCGAAGCTAAGGTCGTGCACGGCCTCCAGGGAGCCGTACCTCTTGGTGAGGCCGCTAACCTCGATCATCGATCCTCCGTCCGGCACGCAGGCGCGTGCCCACGGAAGATCACGCTAGGAAAGCGCGGCCAGCGGCGGAATCCGGCTATCGCCCGTGTTCCGCCGGGGGTTATCCCCCGGCGCGTTCCCGGGGGGCCGTGCTCGGGCCAACGTGGGCCTGCAGCCAGTCCTGCAGCCCGCGGGCCGCCCGCAGCACCCCGGCGACCCGGTCCTTCGCCTCCGCGGTGCCCAGCCAGGCCGCGGGGGGCCACTCTTTCCACGCGATCAGGCCCTTGTGCCGCAGCAGGCCGATCCGCGGGTGGTCCTTGGGGAACCCCCGGGGCGCGGTCTTCAGGCTCTGCACCCCCCGGACCGGGATGCCGTCCCCCTCGACCCCGGCGATGACGCGCACGAGACGCTCGCCGGGCAGATCCTCGGCGACCGCCCGGCGGTAACGTTCCAGCTGGTCCGGGTCCATCCCGTAGATGCCGCTGGCCACGGCGAGGCCATCAGCCGACAGCTGCACGTAACCGCCGCCCCGCAGGACGGCGCCGATATGCGTCTTGTAGGGCGACTTGTCGGCACTGAACCGGATGTCACGGTTCGGCCGGAAGATCTTCCCCTCGCCAAACTCCGGTTCCAGGTCGGCCAGCAGGTCATCCATGGGCGCGCGGACCGCCTGCTCATAGCGCGCCTTGTGCGCCGTCCAGTAGGCCTTCGAGTTATCCGCCTCCAGGCCTTCGTAGAACTCCAATGCCGTGTCCGGCCATCCTGCGAAGCTCATCTGCGCAGCCTACCCACCGTCCGCTGGCCTGGGGGGTGCAGGCATTCCCGGCGCCGCGGCCAGCCAAGGGCCCGTGGTCCGCCGGCGACGATGCTCCGGCGGGCCACGGGGCTACCCGGCTACGCACTCATCCGCGTGCCTCCGCCATCAGCGTGGCCAGGCCGGGCTCCGGCTCCAGGACGTAGAGGCCGCCGCCGATCCGGTCGGTGGCCCAGATCAGCCCGCTGTCGTCGACGAACAGGTCGTTGATCTGGGCGACCGGCTGCCCCGGGGGCGCATCGGGCACCCAGTGCGCGACCTGCACCGGATGCTCGGCGTCGGCGAGGTCGTACACCCGCACGCCCGCGCTGAAGTAGGTCGCGAACACGAGCCGCTCGCTGCGGTAGGACCCAGGCCGGTTCTCGTGCAGGTTGTGCGCCCCGAAGCGCAGCGGCAGGTCATCGAAGCCAGCCGGGTGCGGGCACACCGCCACCACCCGCGGGTTGCCGCCGGAGACGTCCACCACCCGGATGGCCCGCTGCGCGGCGTGCGGCCCGTCGGTGACCTGCTCATCGGTGACCACCACCAGCTTCCGGCCGGGCAGCGGGAGGCAGGTGTGGGTGGAACCGCCGGGCCACCGCAGGTGGCCGGCCTGGACGGGGCGGGTCATGTCCGACACGTCCAGCACGACCATCCCGGCGTCGTCGTAGCCGAGGTAGGCCAGGTCGCCGTCAAGCAGGGCGTGGTGCGCGGCATGACGCTGTGATTCCGGCCAGCCGGGCTGCTCGTCGTCGCGCTGGCCCGGCCACCACCAGCGGGCCGCCTCGGCGGGCCGCGCCGGGTCGGCCAGGTCGAGCACGACCCAGATGCGGTCGCGGAAGTGATCGGGGATCGCGGACATGTGCGCGTACCGGCCCCCCGTCCACACGACGCGGTGCACCCCGCGGCCGCCGCTGGGCCAGAACGCGACCTGTTCCGGCGTGACCGGGTCATCCAGCCGGTACACGGCCAGGCCGGCCGAGAACGGCCCGGCGGTGCCGCCGCGGTACGGGAACTTCTCGTGGTTGACGAGCAGCAGCCCGTCAGCGACCTGGACCTTGTGGCTGTGCGTGCCCGGCGGGGCCGGCCACTGGGCGACCAGCACGGGCCGGGCCGGGTCAGCGACGTCCAGGATGGACGTGCCCATCCCGGTGCTGCCGGTGTGCCCGACATACAGGGTGTCGCCTTCGCGGAGGACCTGCATGCCGTCACCGTGGCCGCCCAGGCCGTGCCGGGCGAGCAGGCGCAGGCCCGCGGCGGTCCCGGTGCCGGACGCCGCGGTCACCGCGGCGTTCCGGCCAGCGTCCCGGTGCGCGCGCCGAGCCGCTCGGCCACCCAGTCGGCTGTCTGGTACCGGTGGAACGGCGCCAGGTTCGCGCAGCCGTGGTTGCCCTTCTCAAGCAGCAGCAGCTCGGCCGGGCCGCCTGCCTCATCAACCAGCCGGGCCGCCTGCTGCCAGCCGATGAGCCGGTCACGCTTGCCTATGACGGCCAGCAGCGGGCACCGGATCAGCCCGGCCCGGCCCACCATGCTGAGCTGCCGGGCCGCCTCCCGCGCCGTGTCCATGTCCGCTGATTTCGATCGGACCCGGAACGCCTCGCGGGTGAGGACGGGCCGGTCGTCCCAGTTCTCCGCGAACTCAAAGGGGCCCGCCAGCGCCACGCAGACCCGGATCCGCTGGTCGCCGCTGGCGACCCGGGGTGCGTAGTACCCGCCCAGGCTCACCCCCCAGACCCCGATCCTGGCGGCGTCCAGGGCCGGCTCCGCGGCGAGCTGGTCGATGATGGCGGCGCCGGGCACCTCCCAGTCCCCCCGGATGGCCAGGTCATACTCGGCTTCGCCCTGGCCGGGCCCGTCCACGCTGAACGTGGCGATGCCCCGTTCCAGGAACAGCTCCTCGGTGCTGCGCAGCTCTTCCTTGGTCGAGTCGAGCCCCGGTATCATGATCATCACCGGGTGCGGCCCGGCGCCGCTGGGCGTCCGCAGCACGCCCACCATGCGCGAGCCGTCGAAGGGGATCTCGATCCTGCGGCCCGGCGGGTCCAGGTAGGGCAGCGCGTCATCGAGGCACCGCACCGCCGCCATGTGCGCGGCCCGCATCTGCTCGAGGTCGTCGACGAAGAGGAACTTGGCGAAGTGGTAATAGACCGCGGCCTGCGACAGGTGCGCGCCGGCCGACATCGTCCGGCCCGCGTCCAGGGCGGTGCGCCCGAGCGCCTCGTGCTCGGCTCCCACCGCGCTCCAGGCGCCGCACCAGTCCGCCCAGTGTTCCAGGCCGCTGGTGATCCGCTCAAAATCCCCGGCCGTCACCCCGTTGGCCGTGAACCTCGGCGCCCAGTGTGAGATCGCCATCGCTACCCGCTCGTCCACCCAGTCTCCTCGGTTGTCCTGGCTATCCGTGCAATCGAATGCATACTCTGTCGGGGAGGGACCCGTCAACCGCCAGCCCGGAGGGACGCGACCATGCAGCAGGAACTTCACATGACGGTGAACGGGTCGCCGCGGACGATCAGCTGTGAGCCGGCCTCTCCCCTGCTGGACGTGCTCCGCCATGACCTGGGGCTGGCCGGCCCGCGGTTCGGCTGCGGGGCAGGCCTGTGCGGCGCATGCCGGGTGCTGGTGGACGGCCAGCCCCGGTCCTCCTGCGATCTGCCCGCCTGGGCCGCGGAAGGCAGCGAGATCACCACGGTCGAAGGGCTCGCGGACGGTGCCGCGCTGCATCCGGTCCAGCAGGCGTTCATCGACGAGCAGGCGGCCCAGTGCGGGTACTGCACATCCGGCATGATCATCAGTGCGGTCGCCCTGCTGCGCGGCAATCCCGCGCCGGACGACCGCCAGGTACGCGAGGCGCTTGACGGCAACCTGTGCCGGTGCGGGGCCCACCGCCGCATCGTCAACGCCGTGCTCAGCGCGGCCGCGGCCGCCCGCGAGCCGGCTGCCGGCCGCGCGGCCGCGGCCGGCGCCGGGTCCGGACAGGCCGCCAGGTGAGCGCGTCCGCCCGGCCCGGCGCCGGCGCCGGGCCATCGCTCCCGGCGAGCCTCGCCGCCAACCCCATCCTCCGGGACTGGGTCGACTTCACCGACGACGGCACGGTCACCGTCCGGTCCGGGAAAGTCGAGTACGGCCAGGGCGTATGGACGGCGCTGGCCCAGGTCGCGGCCGAAGAACTCGACGTCGCCCTGGGCCGTATCCGGGTCGCGCCGGTCAGCACCAGCAGCAGCCCCGATGAGGGGGTCACGTCGGGGAGCCGGTCGATCGAGGAGTCCGGCGGCGCGCTCCGCCAGGCCTGTGCGCAGGTCCGTGCGACCTTCCTGGCCGCCGCCGCCGAGAAGCTGGGGGCCCGCCGGGCCGCGCTGCACGTGGACGACGGGCAGATCTGCACCGCCTCGGGCGCGACCGGCCTGACCTACTGGTCGCTGAACGGGCCTGGCCTGCTGGACCGGCCGGCCGGGGCGCCCGTCCCGGCCAAGCCGCCCGGCCGCTGGTCGGTCGCCGGGCACAGCGCCCAGCGGCTGGACATCCCCGACAAGGTCACCGGGCGGCCCCGGTTCCTGCACGACCTGGTCCTGCCCGGCATGCTGTTCGGCCGGGTGGTCCGGCCCCCCGGCCCGGGCGCCACGCTCGACCGGCTGGCCGCCGCTGAGCTGCCCTCCGGCGTGCTGGCCCAGGTGCACGACGGGTCGTTCCTCGGCGTCATCGCCGAATCCGACCCGGCCGCTGGCGCAGCGGCGGCCGCGCTGGCGGAGGCCGCCAGCTGGCGCACCCGCGAGACACTGCCCGATGAGGACGACCTGACGGGCTTCCTGACGGCCCAGCCCGCACAGGTGCTGACCGTGGCCGCGCGCCGGGACGACGCGGCCGCCGCGTCCGCCAGCAGGTACCTGTCGGCGGAGTACACCCGGCCCTTCCTCGCCCACGCCTCGATGGCCCCGAGCTGCGCGATCGCCCGATGGGACGGCGCGGCGGTCACCGTCTGGACGCACAGCCAGGGCATCTTCGCCCTGCGCGGGGCGCTGGCCGCAGCGCTGGGCGTGCCCGCCGGGCAGATCACCGTGCACCACGCGGAAGGCGCGGGCGCCTACGGGCACAATGGCGCCGACGATGCGGCCGCCGACGCGGTGCTGCTGGCCCGGGCGGTACCAGGACGGCCGGTGCGGGTGATGTGGTCCCGCGGCGATGAGCTGGCCTGGGCGCCGCTCGGCTCAGCGATGCTCGCCCGGCTGTCCGCGGGGCTGGACGGCCACGGCCGGATCCAGAGCTGGCGGCAGGATGTGTGGAGCAACGGCTTCCTCGGCCGGCCAGGTACCGGGGGCGAGCCGCGTCTGCTCGCGTTCTGCCACGTGGCGGGGGGTGAGCCGATGACGCCCGCAGCTGACGGGCCGCCGAACGGCACGATCGGCTCGACCCGCAATGCGGTGCCCGGCTATGACATCCCCGATCTGGAAGTGACCCGGCACCGGCTGCTCACCATGCCGATCCGGACCTCGTCACTGCGGTCCCTCGGCGCGTTCCTCAACGTGTTCGCCATCGAGTCGTTCATGGACGAACTGGCCGCCGTGGCCGGCGCTGACCCGGTCAGCTTCCGGCTGGCCCACCTGAGTGACCCGCGGGCCCGGCGGGTGATCGAGGAGGTGGCCAGCTTCTCGGGCTGGGCGGCCCGGCCGCGCGGCGAGGGCACGGGCTTCGGGGTGGGCTTCGCCCGTTACAAAGGCACCTCGGGATACTGTGCGGCGGTCGCCCAGGTGGACGCGGACACCAGCGTCCGGCTGCGCAAGCTGTGGCTGGCGGTGGACGTGGGCCGCGTGATCAATCCCGACGGGGTGGTCAACCAGGTCGAGGGCGGGGCCGTGCAGAGCGCGAGCTGGGCCCTGCGGGAACGGGTCCGCTTCGACCGGGCCGCCATCACGTCAGTGAACTGGGACAGCTACCCCATCCTGCGCTTCACCGAGGTCCCCGAGGTCGCGGTGCGGATCGTCGATGCCGCCGGCGAGCGGGAGGCCGGCGCCGGGGAAGTGGCCCAGGGCCCGGTCGCCGGGGCGATCGGCAATGCCGTGGCCGCCGCGGTCGGCGTCCGGGTGCGTGACCTGCCGCTGACGACCGAGCAGGTCACCCGGGCCATCGAGGAGAGCTGACCGGGCCGGCCAGTGCGGGCCGGCCAGTGCGGGCCGGTTAGTGCGGGCCGAACAGCACGCTGACTGACTCGCCTTCGTGGATCCGGCGGATGGCCTCGGCCAGGGCCGGGGCCAGTGACAGGACGCGGAGTTTCCCGCCGCGCAACTGGGCCGGGATCGGCACGGTGTTGGTGCAGACGATCTCGGTCACCTCCGGCACGGCCGAGATCCGCTCCAGCGCGCCGTCACAGAACAGCCCGTGCGTGCAGGCGATGCGCACCGAGCGCACCTGCTGCTCGCGCAGCCGGTCCAGCAGCTCGATGATCGTGGTACCGCGCGCGATCTCGTCGTCGAGCACGATCACGTCACGGCCGGCGACGTCACCGATGATCGAGCTGATGGTGACCGATTCGTCGCTGTGCCGCTCCTTCGCGCCGGCCGCCACCGGCAGGTCCAGGCGGCGGGCGAATGCGGCGGCGTTCTTGGCGTTGCCCAGGTCAGGTGACACCACCACCGCGCCGGAGAGGTCCTGGCGACGGAAGTGGTTGGCCAGCTCGTGCAGCGCGTGCAGGTGGTCGACGGGGACCGAGAAGAACCCGTGCACCTGCGGTGAGTGCAGGGCCATCGTGAGGACCCGGGTCGCGCCGGCCGTGACCAGCAGGTCGGCGACCAGGCGGCCGCCGATGGACACCCGGGGCATGTTCTTCTTGTCCGACCGGGCGTAGGCGTAATGCGGGATCACCGCCGTGACTCTCGCCGCGGACGCGCCGCGGGCGGCGTCCAGCATGAGCAGCAGCTCGACCAGGTGCTCCTGGACCGGCGCGGACAGCGGCTGGATCACGAAGACGTCCCGCTCCCGGCAGTTCGACTGGAGCTGGGCTTCGAGGCAGTCGTTCGCGAAACGGAGCAGCCGGACCGGCCGCAGCGGCACGCCGAGTTCGGCGCAGATCTCGGCCGCCAGCCCGGGGTGGGCGCTGCCGCTGAAGACTGCGATCTCCCGCACGTCGCCCAGGCTAGCGGTCCGCGGTACCGTGCGGCCCAGCCCGGTCCCCCGGACGGTGCGCCGGGTCCATCTCACCGGCCAGGCGCTGGCCGGCCAGCCGCAGCCAGCGGGCTGGCGCGGCCAGGGCCGCCGCCGGGCTGCCGGCGAGTTCCGAGAGCGAGATCGCGGCCGCCGCGGCCGACGGATGGCCGGCGACCTGCCCGGCCACCAGGGCCGCGGGAACCCCGGCGGCGGCGCCGGCCGCGAACACCGCGCCGGCCACCTTGCCGCCCGTGGACGTTGCGTCATAACGGCCTTCGCCCGTGATCACCAGCTCCGCCCCGTGCAGTGCACGGTCCAGCCCGGCGATGCGGCACAGCTCCGGGGCGCCGGGACGGATCTGCGCGTCCCAGACGGCGGCGAATCCGTACCCGGTGCCGCCCGCGGCCCCCGCTCCGGGCGCTCCCGGGTCACCGCCGAGCACGGCGGCCAGCCGGGCCAGCCCCTGGTCGAGCTGGGCAACCTGGCTGGTGTCGGCGCCCTTCTGCGGGCCGAACACGGCGGCCGCGCCGCGCGGGCCGAGCAGCGGCGCGGTGACGTCGGCCAGCGCGGTGACCCCGCCGGCCGGCGGCGGCCGCAGGCGGGCCAGGTCCGCGGCGGCCAGATCGCGCAGGGCGCCCCCGCCGCGCGGCAGCGTGCGCCCGGCACCGTCGAGGAACCGGGCGCCGAGCGCGGCCAGCGCCCCGGTCCCCCCGTCGGTGGAGGCGGATCCGCCCAGCGTCAGGATGATCTCCCGGGCCCCGCCGTCCAGGGCGCGGCCGATCACCTCGCCCAGGCCGGTGGTGTGCGCGCCCAGCGGGTCCAGGGTGGTCATCAGGGGCAGCCCGCTGGCCCGGGCCAGTTCCAGCACGGCCACGCCGCCGGGGAGTTCCAGCCATGAGCAGTCCACCGGCTCGCCGGCCGGCCCGGTGACCCGGGCCTGCTGCCACCGGGCCCCGGCGACAGCGGCGGCGAGCACGTCGAGGGTGCCCTCGCCGCCATCGGCCAGCGGCACCTGGATCACCTCGTCGCCGGGCCGGGCCGCATGCCAGCCTGCAGCCAGCGCGCGGGCGGCCGCGGCCGCGCCGATGCTGCCCTTGAACGAGTCCGGGGCGATCACGATCCGCACGGGGGACGTTCCGGGGGGTCAGGGGCTGGGGCGGTAGGCGGGCAGCCCCAGCCGGTCCCTGATGGCCTGCTGGACGGCTTCCTTCTCTGGTGTCGCATCGATGACGACGACATATTCCTTGCGCCGGAACAGGGCGAGTACCGGGTCGGTCTTGTCGTGGTAGTCGGCGAGCCGGACGGCGAGCGCCTCCTCAGTGTCGTCTTCCCTGGTGACCAGGGCGCCGCCGCACACGTCGCATTTGCCCTCGACGGCCGGCGCGGCCTGGATGAGGTTGTAGTCCAGGCCGCAGCCGGAACACAGCCGCCGCGCGAGCACCCGGCGGCGAACTTCGGAGTCGGGCAGCTCAAGGTGGATGACGCTGTCGATGTCGTAGCTCTCCAGGAAGAACTCGGCTTGCCGGGCGTTACGGGGGAACCCGTCGATGACGAACCCGTAGTTCCAGTCGTGCTGGCTGAGCCGGTCCGCCGTCACCATCTCCGCCAGGTCGTCCCCGACGAGCTCGCCCGCGGCCATGGTGCGCCGCACCTGGGCGCCCATCTTGGTGTGGCTCTGCACGTTCCACCGGAAGATGTCGCCGACGTTGATGTGGGTCAGGTCCAGATCTCCCGCGAGCATGGCCGCCTGGGAGCTCTTGCCGCTCCCCGGCACGCCCATGAAGACGTATTTCCGCATGCCGCTACCCTGGCATACCCGCCGGGCTGATGCCCGGCGCGGTACGGATCACCCCGGCGTCATGCCGCGCGCCGGCGGACCAGCCACACGGTGGCCGCGCCGAGGATCAGGGCCAGCGCCAGCAGCCAGCCGCCCTCGATGAGCTGGAAGGGCCAGAACCGGCTTTCCGGCTGGTAAGTGATCCCCTGCCCGTAGTGATGCTGGATGACCCAGGCCTTGGGGTTCAGTCCCTGCCGCTCCAGCCGCTGGATCAGGCTGCTCACGGCGGAGCTGCTCATCGGCCGGCCATCCGGGGAGATCCACCAGGCGCTGGTGACGTAGGACCGCGCGGGAATCAGGTACTGGCCCTGGCGGACCAGGCGGGCGACCAGCGGGGCCTGGTAGGCGGGCCGCAGGTAGAGCGCGGTCGTCACGGCGAGCCCGGCCCATCCGGCCAGGGCCGCCGCCATCGCGGGGACGATACGGCGGATGGCGATGCCGGCGAACGCGCCGACGGCAAAGCCGGCCAGCGCCCAGGCCGCGAAGACGCCGCCGGAAAGATCGAAGATCACCGGCGCCATCAAGCTGCTGCCCTCGGCGAGGAAAGGCTGGTACCACCAGGAGAACAGCAGGCTGAACGCGGCCGCCGCCCCGGTCACCGGGACCGCCAGCAGGATCAGCTTGGCCAGCACCCAGCGAGTCCGCCCGGCGCCCTGGGTCCAGGCGAACCGGAACGTGCCCGACTCCAGTTCCCGGGCCAGCAGCGGGCCACCGGTGAAGACCCCGATCAGCGCCGGCAGGACCTGCAGCAGGGCGGGCACCGTGTTCCGCCAGATGGCGTAGTCGCTGTCGAAGATCGAGAGCTGCGTAGCACACCGCGGCGCGCTGACCGGATGGCAGGCGTTCAGCCCGAGGCTGGCCAGCGAGCCCCGCATGGCCAGCCCATTGACCAGCAGCAGCAGGCCCAGCCCGGCGAACAGCGCCGCCACCCCGGCCAGCCCGGCCCGGTGCTGGCGCCAGGTGACCCAGGCCAGCCTGGCCCACGGCACGGCCGGGCGGCGGATGCCGGGCGGAGCCGGCGCAGTCAGCGTCGTCATCGTGCAGTCACCCTTCCTGCGGCGGTCACGCCGCGCGGCGGCGGATCAGCCAGACGGTGGCCGTGAGGAGGACCAGGGACAGGGCCAGCAGCCAGCCGCCCTCGATGTACTGGAAATGCCAGAACCGGCTCTGCGGCTGGTAGCTCCACCACTGCGTGTAGTGGTGCTGGCCGAGCCAGGCCAGGGGCACGCTCACGTCCCGTGACTCCTGGACCCTGGCCGGTGCCTGCTGCATGACGGCGCGGATCGTGTTCTGGCTCGCCTGCTGGCCGTCCGGCCCGGTGAACCACTGGCTGACCACCCAGGCGTTGCGGAGGCCGGCGTCGGCCCCCCGGGAAATGAGTGGCGCTTCATAGTGCTTGCGCAGGAATAGCGCGGTGGCCAGGTCGAGCCCGGCCCAGGTGGCCAGGGATGCGGCCATGGCCGGCACCGTGCGCCTGATCGCCGTCCCGGCCAGCGTGCCGATGGCGAAGGCAGCCAGGGTCCAGGCGGCGTAGACCACCCCGCGCAGGTCGAAAAGCTGGGGGGCGAGCACGCCGTCCAAGCCTTCGACGAAGAACGGGTGGTAGTACCAGGAGAAGAGCACGCTGAACGCCCACGCGGCCGCGGTCAGCGCCGCCGCGAGCAGCGTCAGCTTGGTGGTCGCCCAGCGCAGCCGCCCGCAGCCCTGGGTCCAGGCGAACCGGAACGTGCCGGTCTCCAGCTCGCGGGCCAGCAGCGGCGCCCCGGCGAACACCCCGACCAGCACCGGAACGACCTGGAGCAGGCCCGACAAGGTCTGGGCCGTGCTGTGGTAGCCGGCGTTGAGGCTGGCGAGCGTCTCGCAGCCCGCCGACGTGGCTGGATGGCAGGCGGCCACGCTGGCATACGCGCTGCGGATCTTCAGCCCCATGATCAGCAGGTACAGGCTGAGGCCGCCCAGCAGGGCGGCTACACCGGCCAGCATGAACCGGTGCTGGCGCCAGGTGACCCAGGCCAGCCGGGTCCATGGCCCGGGCCGCCTGCCGCCCCGTACCGCAGGCGCGGTCAGCGCGGTCACGCCGGCCTCCCGTGGCCCGGGCCACCCGCGCTGTGCCCGGCGTGCACGGCGACGGGTCCGGGCAGCGCCGAGGCACCGGGCTCGCGCAGGTACGCGAGAACGAGTTCCTCGAGGCCAACGTCGTGCGGCTGCCAGCCGGGCGGCACCGGATCCGCCGACGTCGCCGTCCTGACCAGCAGGTGGGACTGGGCACCGGCGCGGCGGCAGTTCACGACGCTCATCCGTTGCATATGGTCATCGGTTTCGCTCGCGGGCCCGGTCAGCACGCGGTGCCCGGCCAGCAGCTCGTCAACCTCCCCGGCCATCTGCACCTGCCCCCGGGCCAGCACGATCAGGTAGTCGGCGACCCGTTCCAGCTCGGCCAGCACGTGCGAGGACAGCACCACGGACACGCCGTCCTCGGCGACCGCCGCCATCACCGACGCCATGAAATCGTGCCGGGCCAGCGGGTCCAGCATGGCCAGCGGCTCATCGAGGATCAGCAGCTCGGGCCGCCGGGCCAGGGCCACGGTGAGGGCGAGCTGGGCCTGCTGGCCGCCGGACAGCTTGCCCACCTTGCGCTTCAGCGGGATGCCGAGATCATCCAGCCGGCCTTCCGCATACTCCTGGTCCCAGTCCCGGTTCAGGTTGCGGGCCAGGTGCAGCATGTCGGCGGCCGGCAGGTTCTTGTACAGCGGCGCGTCCTGCGCCACGAACGCGACCCGGTCCAGCGCGCCCGGTGACCCGGCGGGCTGGCCGCCCAGGACGGTGACGGCGCCGGCCGTCGGCGCGGTCAGGCCGACCGTCATGTGCAGCAGGGTGGTCTTGCCCGCGCCGTTGGGGCCGACCAGCGCGACCACGTGCCCGGCCGGGATGGCCAGGCTGCAGTCCCGCAGCGCCCAGGTGCGGCGGAACCGCTTGCCAAGGCCCGATGCCTCGATGGCGTTCATGCGACGCCCTCCGTGGGCTTGCCGTCGCCGCGGCGGTGGCCCTGGCTGCCGCGGCGGTCATGGAAATCCCGCAGGGCGCTGGTGAACAGCGCGACGATGCCCGCCTCATCAAGGCCCGCCGCGTCCGCGGTGTGCAGCCAGCCGAGCAGGCCCCGGCGCAGTTCCGTCTGCTCGGGCAGCCCGACTTTGCCGAGGGTGCCCTCGACGAAGGTGCCCTGGCCGGGACGGCCGGCCGCGAGGCCCCGGTGCTCAAGCTCGCGGTAGGCCTTGAGCACGGTGTTGGGGTTGATGGCCAGCGAGGCCACCGTGTCCTTCACCGTCGGGAGCTGGTCGCCCGGCGCCAGGTAGCCGAGCCGCAGCGCCTGCTCGACCTGCTGGACCAGCTGCAGGTAGGTGGGCACCCCCGAGCCGGGATCGAGCCGGAACTCGATCGGCGACCCGGCGGCCCGCTCCCCCGGGCGGCGCGGCATCCCGCCCGCAGCAATAGACCCTTTATCTATAGTCATAGTTAAACAATACGACCGGTCCGCGCGGCCGTCAAGCGGGATGCGCGCGGTCCGCGATCTGTCATCCGGCTGGTGGATCCGCACCGGTAGGGTCGGACGGGCACCTGGGCACGGGCCGTGGTGCACCGGCCGGAACTGACTGGAAGCAGCGAGAGTGAGCGAGCAACCCCCCGACATCGCGGGCCTGCGGCAGAGCCTGGACGAAGTGGACAGCGGGATCGTGCGGCTGATCGCGCAGCGCCACGAGGTCATCGCGGCCATCGCGAAGGTGAAAGAGCGTGGCGCGGCAGGCATCCAGGACACCGAGCGAGAACGACGGGTGCTGGACAGCGTCGAGGCGGTCGCCCGGGATCTCGGCGTGTCCGCCAGCCTGGTGCGCCGGATCTTCCGCGAGCTGATCAGCGACTCGGTGGCGCAGCAGGCCCGGCACCTGACCGGTGACGAGGGCGGCTACGTCCGCGTGGCCTTCCAGGGCGCGCCGCACGCGTACAGCCATGCCGCCGCGCAGAAATACCTGGCCGGGCGGGGGCTGGACGGCGACCTGACCGGCTTCCGGACATTCCGCGAGGCGGCCGGCGCGCTGCTGGCCGGGGACGCCGATCTCGCGGTGCTGCCGATAGAGAACACCACCGCCGGGAGCATCAACGAGGTCTACGCCCTGCTGCGCGAGCACCCGCTGTTCATCGTCGGCGAGGAGACCTGGAAAGTCGATCACTGCCTGGCCGCCACCTCCGATGTCCCGCTCTCCTCGCTGAGCCAGATCCTGTCCCACCCGCAGGGCCTCGAGCAGTGCGCGCAGTTCCTGCAGTCGCTGCCGCAGGTGGCCCCGACGAGCTACTTCGACACCGCCGGCGCGATGCAGGCGGTGGCGGACTCCGACGATCCGCGGATAGGGGCGATCGGCTCGCCGGAGGCCGCCGCCGCGTACGGCCTCGTGGTGCTGCGCCGCGACATCGCGGACGCCGAGAACAACTACACCCGGTTCGTCGTGCTGTCCCCGGCCGCGACCGCCGTCGACGTCCGGATCCCCTGCAAGACGAGCCTGATCCTGGCCACCCGGCACGAGGAAGGCGCGCTGCTGCGCTGCCTGGAGGTGCTGTCCGGGAGCGGCCACTCGATGACCAAGCTGGAGTCCCGGCCGCGTCCGGGCCGGCCGTGGGAGTACGTGTTCTTCCTGGATTTCGAGGGCAACATCGCCGACCCGCGGACCGCGGCCGCCATCGACGAACTACGGTCGGCCGCGCTGTACATCAAGGTCCTGGGCAGCTACCCGGCGAAAGCGCTGCGCCACCGGGCCCGCCCGGGCGGCCTGCCCGGCCCGCAGGACGCCGAGTCCCCGGCCGAGACCCTGGAGGCCGTCGCCGCCGAGGAGCCGGCCCCGCGCCGGTCCAGGCAGTACAAGCTGGTCAGCCGGGCGGCCCGGCAGCCGGGCACGGTGATCCGCATCGGCGACACGCTCATCGGCGGTGACGGCTTCGTCGTGATGGCCGGGCCGTGCTCGGTCGAGAGCGGCGAGCAGATCAGCGCCACGGCGCGATTCGTCCGTGACCACGGCGCGCACGTGCTGCGGGGCGGCGTGTTCCGGCCCCGGACGTCGCCGCACTCATTCCAGGGACTCGGCTGGGAAGGGCTCGATCTCCTGGTCGCGGCGGGCCGCGAGACCGGCCTTCCGGTGGTCACCGAGGTCATGGCGGTCGACCAGGTGCAGCGGATGGCGAAGGCCGCCGACATCATGCAGGTCGGCGCGCGCAACATGCAGAACTTCGACCTGCTGCGCGAGCTGGGCAAGGTTGACCGGCCGGTGCTGCTCAAGCGCGGGCTGTCCAGCACCATCGACGAATGGCTGGCGGCCGCCGAGTACGTGGTCGCCCAGGGCAACCAGCAGGTGATCCTCTGCGAGCGGGGCATCCGGACCTTCGAGAGCGCCACCCGCAACACCCTCGACCTGTCGGCCGTCGTCGTGGTCCGCGAGCGTTCCCACCTGCCGGTCGTGGTCGATCCCAGCCACGGCACCGGGACCGCGCGCTACGTCGCGCCGATGGCCTGGGCGGCGCGCGCCGCGGGCGCGCACGGCCTGCTCATCGAGGTCCATCCGCAGCCGGCCGAGGCGCTGCCGGGCGCCGAGCAGAGCCTCTCGTTCGAGGACTTCGCCGCGCTGATGCAGCGGCTTGCCACCATCCCGGGGGCACCCGCCGGGTCGCCTCAGCCGTAATAGCGGTAGATGGCCTGGGCGACGCACGCGGGCTTGGCCGCACCGTCGATCTCTATCGTGAAATCGGCCACCACCTGGACTGCGTTGACCCCGGCGTCCTCGACCGCGCCGAGCGCGGCGGCCAGCCTGATCCGCGATCCGACCGGGACCGGCGCGGGGAACCGGACCTTGTTCAGCCCGTAGTTGATGGCCATGCTGATCCCCCGGACCTCCAGCAGCTCGCTGAACAGCGGGATGACCATGGACAGCGTCAGGTACCCGTGCGCGATGGTGGTGCCGAACGGGCCGGCCGCGGCCTGGCCGGTGTCCACGTGGATCCACTGGTGGTCGCCGGTCGCGTCAGCGAAGGTGTTGATGCGCTCCTGGGTGACCTCGTGCCAGCCGGTGCGCCCGAGATCCGCGCCCGCCTGCGCCTTGAGCTCATCGAGGCCATTCATGATCGTGGTCATGCCGGTATCCTCCGTCAGGTGGCAGCCAGGCCCAGCAGCCGGGCCGCGTTATGCTTCAAGATTTTTTGCCGTACCTGGGGCTTGATCGGCAGCTTGTCAAAGTCCGCCAGCCACCGGTCCGGGGTGAGCAGCGGATAGTCCGAGCCGAACATGACCTTGTCCTGCAGCAGCGAGTTGGCGTACTGGACCAGCAGTGGCGGGAAGTACTTCGGCGACCAGCCGGACAGGTCGATGTGCACGGTGGGCTTGTGCGTCGCGACCGCCAGCGCCTCGTCCTGCCACGGGAACGAGGGGTGCGCCAGGATGATCGGCATCCCGGGGAAGTCGGCGGCCACGTCGTCGATGAGCATCGGGTTGGAGTACTTCAGCCGGATCCCGCCACCGCCGGGCGCCCCGGCGCCGATGCCGGTCTGCCCGGTGTGGAAGACCGCGGGCACGCCGAGTTCCTCGATCGCCGCATACAGCGGGTACGCCGCGCGGTCGTTCGGGTAGAACGCCTGCACGCTGGGGTGGAACTTGAAGCCGCGGACGCCATGCTGCTCGACCAGCACGCGGGCCTGCCTGGCCCCGGCGCGGCCCCGGGCCGGGTCGATCGAGGCGAACGGGATGATCACGTCCGGGTTCGCCGCGGCCGCCTCCGCGATCTCCTCGTTGGGCACCGGCGGCTGCCCGGTCGCGGACTCGGCGTCCACGGTGAACACCACGCAGGCCATCCGCCGTTCCCGGTAGTAGGCGGCGATCTGCGGCAGCGTCGGGCGCCGCGCGTCCTCGATCTTGAAGTAGCTGTTGGACGCCTGCTCAAGCTCGTCGGACAGCGAGCCGGCCCCGCTGCTGGACACCTCGGCGTGCACGTGAACGTCGATCGCGGCCAGGTCACCGGTCGTCAGGGACGGGCTCATCTGCGCCTCCACGCGCTCGCCGGGATGGCCGGCCGGGAGGGCAGCCGGTGGAGTCCGCCAGGAACTGTCGCCCGGTGCGGCCCAGCAACGAATTTAGGCTTAACGATAACGGCGGTCAACTCGATGCCCAACATGCTTCCCACCTACGCTAAATGGATGGTCGGAGGACGGGGCGGCGGCACGGCTGAGCGCGATGCCGCCGGGGCCGTGGCGGCGGTACGACCCCAGTCCCTGATGCTCACCTTCCTCGGCATCTACGTGCTCGGCCAGGGCACGGCGGTGTTCTCCGGCAGTGTCATCGACGTGTTCGGCCGGGTCGGGGTGTCGCAGCAGGCCACCCGGTCCACGCTGACCCGGATGGTGCAGCGTGACCTGCTGCGGCGGCACCGGCGTGGCCGGCGGATGCACTTCGGGCTGACGCCGCGCTGCGACCTGGTCCTGCGGGAGGGCCACCAGCGGGTCTGGCGGGCGGGCGTGGTCGACCGCGGGTGGGACGGGACCTGGACCATGCTGGGCTTCTCGCTGCCGGAGAACTGGCGCAGCCAGCGGCACCGGCTGCGGTCCAGGCTCGTCTGGGGCGGTTTCGGGCCGCTGCAGAGCGGGATGTGGGTCTCGCCGTCCCGGGTGGACGTCCCAGCCCTGGTCGAAGGGCTCGGCCTGGACGGTTACCTCAAGGTCCTGGTCGGCCAGCCGGGCCCGCCGTCCCGGGACGGCGACCTGATCCACGGCGCCTTCGACATCCCCGGCATCGCCGCCAGCTACCAGGAATTCCTGCGCCGCTGGGGCCAGCCCCGGCCGCTCACCAGCGCGCCTGACGACCTGGCCCGGCAGCTCCTGCTGCACGCCGAGTGGCTGCAGCTGGTCCGCAGGAATCCCCGGCTGCCGGCCGAGCACCTGCCCGCCGGCTGGCCGGCCATCCAGGCTGAGCAGCTCTTCGAGCAGCTGGCCGCGGCCTACGCGGGACCCGCGCGGGTGATCGCCGCGACGCTGCTCGACACGATCGAGGTCGGCCCGCCCGCCTCGTAGCGACCGTCGGAGCCGGGCTCAGGTGGGCTCGGCCTGGTGGCGCAAGGCGAGCCGCCGTTCGCAGCAGCGCCGCACCTTCGGGTCGAGCAACGAGCGGAGCACCGGCCAGTCCTGCAGGAGCAGCCGCGCATTGACGAAGCGCGCCATGTCAGCCTGGCGGCCCCGGGTCAGCACGATGCCGTAGAGGCTGCGGCGGAGCCGGTCGTCGGTCACATCGAATTCGCGCATCCCGGGCCACGACAGGTGCCTGGGCAGGACGATGGTTCCCCGCTCCGGCCCATGCAGGTCTTCCAGCCGGGCGGGAAGCCGCCCGGCCACCCCGATCTGCCCAGGGTGGAACAGATCTGTCAAGGACATCTCCCGATTATCGCTGACCAGGCCCGACGTCGGTGTAGTGACTCGCGAAAGCGGTCCGGTGCGGGTCTGCTGGCTGGCCGGCCCGCGGCCCGCAGAGCGGTCGCAGCCAGGGCTGCGGGCCCCGGGGCTAGACTCGGGGCCATGTCCAGTGACCCCCCGGCGTCCAGCGGCATCCCGGCCACGTCCCCGGACGTCCAGGCTGACCCGGTAGACGTCCCGGCCACGTCCGCCGACGTCCCGGCCGAGTCCGTGGATGTCCTGGCTGGCACGCCGGACGCCCTGTCGGCGGAGCCGGGCGGCCCGGGCTGGCGCTTCCTGGTCTCGCCCAGGTGGCTCGGCTGGCATGCGCTCATGATCATCGTGGTTCTCGGGATGCTCGCCCTGGGTGACTGGCAGCTTCGCCGTGCCGAGGCTGGGAACGCGTTGAGCTGGGCTTATACCTTCGAGTGGCCCATTTTCGCGGGTTTCGCGGTGGTCTTCTGGGCCAAGACGATCCGGGACGAGTTCCGCCCGCCGGCCTGGGCGCAGTCGTCGTCCTCGCCGGATGTCAGGCTGCCCGGCGGGGTGACGTCCGCCCGCCCCGGGACCGGGCCGCAGGAGGACGAGGACGAAGATGAGGAACTCGCGGAGTACAACGCGTACCTGGCCCGGCTGACCAGCGAGGTCAGGGGGCACGGTAAGTGGCACGGGCTCCGCTAGCTACCGTGAGACCCCGCGATCCCGGGGGCCCGACAACAGCGAGGAGGTACTGCCGGTGCGCGTCGCCGTGCTCCGCTACCGGGTGATGGCCTACGTGACCGGCGTGGTGCTGATCATCCTGTGCTTCGTCGGGATCCCGCTCCAGATCGCCGGCCACGCGGCCGTGGCCAATGTCGTGGGCACCCTGCACGGCATCCTGTACATCATTTACCTCATCGCCGCCTACCTGCTGACCCGCCGGCTGCGGCTGGCCATCAGGCCGACGGTGCTGGTCCTGCTGGCGGGCACCATTCCGGTGCTGACGTTCGTCGTCGAGCGCTGGGTGAGCCGCCGGTACATCGGCCCGGCACTGGCGGCCGAGGGGACCGGGGGCGCTGCCGGGAAGCCCGGTGCCCGCGCGCCGGGCACGGTGCCTGCTCCCCCGCAGTCCCGATAGGGCCGGTCCGCGCGCGTGGGGCAGCACTACTTCAGCCAGCACCCGGCTGCGGCGCACCGCCCGGGCACCGTGCACGTCGTGCTGCCTGACCTGCATCTTGAGCTTGAGACGGACGCGGGGATGTTCTCCCCGGGCCGGCTCGACGCCGGCACCCGGCTGCTGCTGGAGGCGGCTCCGCCGCCGCCCGCCTCGGGCCACCTGCTTGACCTGGGCGCCGGGTACGGGCCGCTGGCTCTCGTGCTGGCCGCGCGCGCGCCGGGTGCCGTTGTGTGGGCGGTGGATGTCAACGAGCGGGCGCTGGAGTTGTGTGCCCGCAACGCTGACCGTGCCGGGCTGGCCAACGTCCGTTGCGTCACCCCGGAGACCCCGGGACTGCCCCGGCAGTTCGGCCTGGTGTGGTCGAATCCGCCGATCCGGATCGGCAAGCCGGCCCTGCATGACCTGCTCGCCGCGTGGCTGGGGCGGCTGGCCCCGGGCAGCCCGGGCTACCTGGTTGTCCAGCGGCACCTGGGGGCCGACTCGCTGCACCGCTGGCTGACGGAGGCAGGCTGGGCGACCACCCGGCTCGCCGCCCGGGGTGGCTACCGGGTCCTGCGGGCTGTCCGCGCGGACGCCGCCACCGGGGTTGAGGCGCAGTGACCGGCGCCATGATGCGGCCCGCCGCGGGGAGGCCCGGTGAATGACGCGGTGCCTGGGCCTGCGCAGCCGCCGGTGCCACCCAGGCAACTGCGCCCGACCGACGTGAAACGGCTGAACAGGTCCTGGCGCCGGGCCACGCACGCGCGGCTCGCGCTCCTGCTGGACTCGGTGACCCAGCCGTTCAACGTGGGGGCCATGGTCCGCTCCGCGGCCGCATTCGGGGTCGACCATGTCTGGCTGTGCGGGAACTCCACGCTGCCGGATCACCCGTCGGTGGGCAAGACCGCCCTTGGCACCCAGCGGTTCCTCACCTGGGAGCGGGAGCCGAGCCCGGTGGCCGCGGCCAAGGCGGCCTCAGCCGCGGGATTCCGGGTCGTCGCCATCGAGCTCGCCGACGGCGCGGTCCCGCTGCATGAAGCTCCGCTGGCCGGGGACGTGTGCCTGGTTTTCGGCAACGAGGACCACGGCTGCTCGCCTGCGCTGCTGGCCGCCGCGGACGCGGTCGCCTACATACCCCAGGTCGGCCGGGTGGGGTCGCTGAACGTGGCCGCCGCGGCCGCCATCGCGCTGGCCGAGGCCCGCCGCCGGGAGTGGGCGCCAGGCTGATCTGCCGGACCCTGGCCCGCTGCCGCTGGCCGGCGGCCTGGCCGGCACCCATCCTGGCCGCGGGAATGTCGGCCGCTGGACATCTGCAGTTCCCTGACCGGTCCCGTCGTTAGGCCATACTCGGGTGCATGCCCGCCGGCTTCCTCGACTGCCCCCGGCCGATAGCGTTCGCGCACCGTGGCGGCGCCGCGCACGCGCCGGAGAACTCCTGGCCTGCTTTCGAGCACGCGGTGAGCCTCGGCTACTGGTACCTCGAGACCGATCTCCAGGCGACCGTGGACGGTGCCCTGGTCGCGTTCCACGACCGGACGCTCGACCGGGTGACCGGCCGGACCGGCCGGATCGCCCGGATGTCGCACCGTGAGCTGTCCGGAGCGCTCATCAACGGGACTGAGCCAATCCCGCTGCTGGAGGACCTTCTCGGGGCCTGGCCGGATGTCCGGTTCAACATCGACTTGAAGGACTCCCCGGCGGTCCGGCCGCTGGCCGAGGTCCTGCGGCGGACCGCTGCCTGGGACCGGGTCTGCGTCGTGTCGTTCTCGGCCAGCAGGCTCCGCGCGGCGCGGCGGGTCTTCGAGCGGCAGGTCTGCATGGCCGCCTCCCCGATCGGCACGGCCGTGGTCCGCTTGGCCGGTCCCCGTGATCCGCGGGGACCGCACCGGGCCGGGCCGCACCGCGCAGGCTCCGCGCGGACCGCCGGATCCCCGGACGCGCGGGTCACCCTGGCACCGCCCGGGCCGGACCGCCAGCCGTACACGGCGCTGGCGGAGCGGCTCGCCCGCACTGGCGTGCGGTGTGCCCAGGTGCCCGCCTCAGTGGCCACGGAGGCGTTCGTCGGGCGGGCGCATGCGCTCGGGCTCCAGGTGCACGTGTGGACGGTCAATGACACCGCCACCATGACGAGCCTGCTTGACATTGGCGTGGACGGAATCATGACCGACGAAACCGTCGCACTCCGTGATGTGCTGACCCGCCGTGGCCAGTGGCACCCCCGGCCAGCCTGAGTTCACCAGCCGTCGCCAGAAGCACCAACAGCCACCACAGCCGGCGCGCCGGGGGTTGGAATCGGGCACAGCGGGAATCTTGTTCGCGTACTCGGCGTTATCGATTCGGATGGCTAAGCGCCTGGGAGGCACTGACCAATGGCCGAACGCGCACTTCGCGGGACCCGGCTCGGGGCAACGAGCTATGAGAACGACCGCAACACCGACCTGGCACCCCGCCAGGAGATAGCTTTCGACTGCCCGAAGGGTCACCACTTTAGCGTGCCGTTTGCCGCCGAGGCGGAGGTTCCGGCGACATGGGAATGCCGGGTGTGCGGGGCTACCGCATTCACCACCACGGGCGACCTGTCCGCGCCGCGGAAGGCCAAGCCACCGCGCAGCCACTGGGACATGCTCCGGGAGCGCCGGTCGATCGCCGATCTTGAGGAAGTGCTGGCCGAGCGGCTGGCCGTGATCAGGGGCCAGCGTGGCGAGGACCCCGCCGCCAAGGTGAGCGCGAGGCAGCGCAAGAGCGCCTGACGGCTAGTCCGTCCTGGATGGGGACTTGCCCAGGGATTGCCACCGGGCGGCGAGCCCCCAGCGGGCTATCCGCCACAGCGCCTCCGCGACGACCCCCCCGCTCATCTTGCTGGCACCGCGGACGCGCTCCACGAACGTGATCGGCACCTCGACCACGGTCAGCCCGGCCCGCAGCGCGCGCAGCGCGAGATCCACCTGGAAGCAGTAGCCCTGCGATTCCACTTCGTCCAGCGCGATCTGCCGCAGCGTTGTGTCCCGGTACGCCCGGTACCCGGCGGTGGCGTCACGCAGCTGGATGCCGAGCATGAGCCGCGCGTAGGTGTTAGCGCCCCGGGACAGGATCTCCCGGGACCTGGGCCAGTTCATCACCTTCCCGCCGGGCACGTAGCGGGACCCGATCACCAGATCCGCCCCGGCCAGCGCCGCGAGCAGGTCAGGCAGCTGCTCCGGCTGATGCGAGCCGTCCGCGTCCATCTCCACCATCGCGTCATACCCCTGGTCCAGCGCCCAGCGGAAACCCGCGATGTACGCCGCGCCGAGCCCGTCCTTCCCGGCCCGGTGCAACACGCTGATGTGGGCATCGGCCGCCGCGAGCTTGTCCGCGAGCTCCCCGGTGCCGTCCGGGCTGTTGTCATCCACGACAAGCAGGTCGGCGTCGGGCACGGAGCCGCGGACCCGGCCGACGATGGCCTCCAGGTTCTCCCGCTCGTTATACGTGGGGATGATCACGGCCACCCGGTCGACAGGACCCCGGGGTTGCTCCATACCAGTCAACTCTCCGCCTGCCCTTCCCCGTGGGTCGCCCTGGGTATGCAGCCCGCTATCTGTGCGTGACTGCATGCAGGCTACCGTCGCCGGAAGGTTAGTGAGCTGCGGCGGCACAGCTAGTACCGAAACTTGGACTATTGCTTGCCCGTATTAGGGCAAAGAGCCCGCAATCGCGAAGGCGCGGCGCCGCCAATCCGCGCCTTGGCCGCGCGGCCCCGCTGGCCTTGAGCCACCGCGGCGCCCGGGCCTGGCCACGGGATGCCGGGGTGTCCAGGGCGGCCCGGACCCTGGATCGGTAAGGAAAAGGGCCTGGGCATCCCTTCGGACCGGAGTCCGTCCCGTCGGCAACGAGCTCGTTCTCCGTTGTCTACTGGGTGCCCAGGCCCTTCCCGGGTCCAACTCCCCTGCCCAGCCAGGGCCGCGGCTGGCCTCCTCTGTACTGCACCTGGTACCAGGACGAGAAGACACCTCACCCCCGGCACAGCCCCGTCGGCACAACACCGCCCCCGGCGGCCAGCCCGGTGCTGGACTGGGCAGCAACTTACCGTCGTTCAGCGCGATGTCAACCCTGGGCGGCGGCCGGGCGCCGCGGTGCCAAGCCGGGCAAAGGGCCCTAGTCCCGGCGGCCGGCGGGCGATAACATGAAGCGATTTCCCAGCGTGTGAGGGCAGCATGACACCGGTGTCAGCGAGCGGTCCGAGGACGGAGCGGCAGCGCGGATCGCGCCCGTTCCGCACGCGCCCCACTGGCCGACCGCTGCTGCGCGGGAAAACTGCCGGGCGGGGTGGATGAATCCTGGGTTTATCTCATGGGGGTTGTCACGCTCCGTCGCGCCTTGCGCGCGGGCAGGCCTCCGGAACCGTGAGCAAGCCCCGGCATATCCGCTCTCCGATCATTTATTTTCCACCGGGAGGACGACCACATGACAGAAAGTCAGGAGGCGCAGGTCTCCGAGTCGCAAATTGCTGTGCACTGGCGCGAGGAGGAGTACTACTACCCTCCCGAGTCATTTGCCCAGCAGGCGAACGCGGCGGACCCTGCTATCTTCGACCGCTTCAGCGAGGAGAACTTCCCCGACTGCTTCAAGGAGTACTCCGACCTGCTCAGCTGGGACGCCCCGTGGGAGACGATCCTGGACACCAGTAACGCGCCATTCTGGCAGTGGTTCGTCGGGGGCAAGCTCAACGCGTCCTACAACTGCGTCGACCGGCACCTGGCGGCGAGCGCCAACAAGGCAGCCATCATCTGGGTACCCGAGCCCGAGTCGGATGAGCCCGTCGCGATCACTTACCGGGATCTTTACCACCGGGTCAACGAGTTCGCCGCGCTGCTGCGTGACTTCGGCGGAGTCAAGGCCGGTGACCGGGTCACGCTGCACATGCCGATGGTGCCTGAATTGCCGGTCGTCATGCTCGCCTGCGCGCGGCTCGGCGTGGTCCACTCCCAGGTGTTCGGCGGGTTCAGCGGCAACGCCTGCGGGACCAGGATCGCCGACTCCGGGAGCCGGATCCTGATCACCATGGACGGCTACTACCGCAGCGGCACCATGCAGGACCACAAGGTGAAGGCCGACGAGGCCGTCGCCGAGGCGGCCAAGCAGGGCCAGGACGTCGACAAGGTGCTGGTGTGGCGGCGCCACCCGGGCCAGTACGCCTCGGAGACCCCGATGGCCGAGGGCCGGGACTTCTTCGTCGACGAGGTCATCGAGCAGTACCGCCGCCAGGTTGTGGCGCCCGTCTCGATGCCGGCCGAGGCGCCGCTGTTCCTCATGTACACCAGTGGCACCACCGGGCGGCCCAAGGGCGCCCAGCACAGCACCGGGGGCTACCTCGCGTACGTGGCCGGCACATCCAAGTACTACCAGGACATCCACCCCGACGACACCTACTGGTGCATGGCGGACATCGGCTGGATCACCGGTCACTCCTACATCGTGTACGGCCCGCTGTCGCTGGGCACCACGACCGTCATCTACGAGGGCACGCCCAACTACCCGGACGCTGGCCGCCCGTGGCGGATCGCCGAGCGGCTCGGGGTGAACATCTTCCACACCTCGCCCACCGCCATCCGGATGCTCCGCAAGGTCGGCCCGGACGAGCCGAAGAAGTACGGCTACCACTTCAAGCACATGACCACGGTCGGCGAGCCCATCGAGCCTGAGGTCTGGCGCTGGTACCACGAGGCGGTGGGCAAGGGCGAGGCCGTCATCGTCGACACATGGTGGCAGACCGAAACCGGAGGCTTCCTGGGCAGCTCGCTGCCCGCGCTCAAGCCGATGAAGCCGGGCAGTTGCGGCCCGGCGGTGATCGGCATCTACCCGGCCATCTACGACGAGGACGGCCACGAGGTCCCGGACGGCAAGGCGGGCAACATCTGCATCCGCAACCCGTGGCCCGGGATCATGCAGACCATCTGGGGCCAGCCGGAACGGTTCGTGTCCGTCTACTACGAGAAGTACAACAAGGATCCGGACAGCAAGGACTGGCACGCCTGGCCGTACTTCGCCGGCGACGGCGCGGTCCGTGCCCCGGACGGCTACTACCGGATCCTCGGCCGCGTCGATGACGTGATCAACGTGGCCGGGCACCGGCTGGGCACGAAAGAACTGGAGTCAGCGGCGCTGACCGTGCCCGAGGTCGCGGAGGCGGCCGCGGTCCCCGTGGTGGACGATATCCGCGGCCGCGCGGTCGAGATGTACGTCTCGCTCAAGCCGGGATACCCGGCCAGCGACGAGATGGCCGCGAAGGTCACCCACGCCATTGAGGTCGAGATCGGGAAGATCGCCCGGCCGAAGAACGTGTGGATCGTCTCTGACATGCCGAAGACCCGCTCCGGGAAGATCATGCGCCGGGTGATCGCCGCGGTCTCCAACTTCACCGACACCGGCGACGTCACCACCCTGGCCAACCCCGAGATCGTCGCGGACATCAAGCACCACGTCCAGTCCGCGAAGCTGGCCAAGGGCGAGCAGCCCAGGGAACTGTCCGAGGCCGAGTACGAGGAGATCAAGTCCTTCGGCGCAGAATAGGCACCTGCGCCCGCGCAGCGTGCGGTACGTGACGGCGGTGGCCCCAGCTGTGCTGGCCGGGGCCACCGCCGCTGCTCTCCCGGCGCAGTGCCGCCGCGCGACCGGGCCTATCCCGGGGACCGGGCACCAGCGGGGCTGAGAGTCACCTCGCAGGTCATGGCGGTGCCGCCGTCGGCGCGGCGAGCGGCGAGCTGGACGCGATCCGCGGCGTCCAGTTCCCCGGCCAGATCGACCGCCTCGCCCGCGAACACCGGGGCACGGGCCTGGAAGGTCACTGCCGTCACGGCCCGCCCGGGCAGGTCGAGGCGGACCAGCTCAAGCAGCGAGAGCAGCAGCAGCGGGCCATGCACCACCAATCCCGGATAACCCTCCACCGACGTGACGTAGGGGTGGTCGTAATGGATCCGGTGCGGGTTGCTGGTCGCGGCGGAGAACCGCTGCAGCGCCACCGGGTCGGCGCGGAAGGTCGCGCGCAGCGGGCCGGCGCGGCGGGTCAGCAGCGGCCCGGGAGGCACGACGCCGGCCGGCCTGGCGGGCCGGCCCGCTGCTGGCGGGCCCGCGGCGGCGCGATAGACGATGTCCTGCTCTTCGACGAGAACGACCTGGCCGTCCGGCCGCCGCAGCCGGGTCTCGACGGTGACGAAGCGCAGCGGCCCTGACCTTCCCTCCTTGTCCGTGCTGGCGGTGACGAGCACCCGCCGGGCCAGCTGCTCGCCGACCCGGACCGGGCCGGCGGCCCGCAGCCGGCCGCCCGCGAACATCCGCCGCGGCAGATGGGCCGGGGCCAGGATGGGGCCGTCGCCGGGATGCCCGTCGGCGGCCAGGACACCGCTGCGCGGGGCGGTCGCGCAGGCCGCGAGGTGCCAGTAGGCCGGCAGCGGCCCGCCCTGACCGGGCGCGTCAAGTCCGTCGTCGAACAGTGCGGCCAGCGCCGCGACGGGGAAGGACTCGACGGCCGCCAGCGTCTCCGGCGGGCCGCTGCCGGCCATCTGCGCCAGGACGGCCCCGGTGTCACGGCCGTGACCGGGGACCGGGCCGAGCACCGGACTGAAGCTGCTGTGCTCGACGGGTGGCGGCAGTACCTCCACCCGGCGGTCGCCCGCCATGATGGCTGTCCACCGCCCGGCGAGCTGAGGATGGCTGACCACCTCCGCGGCCCCCTTCACCGAGGCATAGGCGATCTGGGCGCGCTCCAGCCGCCGCAGCAACTCGCTGGTCGCCAGCCGCGCCACGGCCGGGCGCAGGCTCCGTTCCACCTCGTCGTGACGGCGGGCCCGCTGCTGGTTCCCGGAGTACCGGCGGTCGGTGGCCAGGCCCGGCAGGTCAAGGACGTCCCGGCACAGCCGGATCCACTCGGCTTCGTTCTGCACGGCCAGCAGCACCTCCTCGCCGCTGGCCGTCAGGTAGCCCCCGTAGGGCACGATGGTCGCGTGCCGCGCGCCGCTGCGCGGCGGCGGCGTGCCGGTGAGCTTGGTCAGTTGCAGCGGGTGCGACATCCACTCGGCCAGCGCACCGAACAGCGACACCTTGACGGCGCCGCCGCGACCGGTCCGCGTCCGCTGCAGCAGGGCGGTGAGGATGCCGCTGTAGGCGTACATGCCGCCCGCGATGTCGGCGATGCTGATGCCCGCCTTGGCCGGCGCCTCCGGGGAGCCGGTGACGGCCAGGACGCCTGCCTCGGCCTGCACCAGCAGGTCGTAGGCCTTGCGGCCGGCGTAGGGTCCAGCGTCGCCGTAGCCGCTGAGCTGGCAGGCGATCAGCCGCGGGTGCCGGGCCGTGAGCTGGCCCGCTTCGAGGCCGAGCCTGCGGATGGCGGCCGGCGCGAGGTTGCAGATGAAGACGTCGGCGCGGTCGATGAGCGCGTCAAGCACCTGCCGCCCGTCGCCGGACTTGAGGTCAAGCACGACGGATTCCTTGGAGCGGTTGAGCCAGACGAACCAGCTGGACATGCCGTCGCCGGCCGCGCTGTCGTAGTCGCGGGCGAAGTCGCCACGGCCGGGACGTTCGATCTTGATGACCCGGGCGCCGAGGTCGGCGAGCTGCCGGCTGGCAAAGGGGGCGGCCACAGCCTGCTCCAGCGCCACCACCAGCAGCCCGTCCAGCGGGCGGCGGCCGGTGTCAGCGGGGCCATCGTTGGGTGCGGTCACTGCTGCTCCCTCTGGTGGGGGACGGGGATGCTGAGGACAGGGTCAGCCGGTCACCGCGCCGGCCAGCCCGGCCAGGTCCAGCACGCTGGCCCCGGCGGTGGCGTCCAGAGCGGCCAGCAGCCGGTCCGCGGCCGGCTGGCCGAGCAGCTCGGCTGACTTCCCGGCGATCTCCGCGCGCCCCGCGGGCCATCCTGGGCTGCCACGGAACGCGGCGGTGCGCAGTTTCTCGGCCTTGCCGTCGGCGAAGCTCAGCACCACCTCGGCCCCCCACTGGGCTGGGTAGGCGGCGTCCAGCGCGGCGCTGGTGTGTATCTCGGTGCGGTCCATCCAGTGCTGAAGCTCGGGCGCCACCAGGCGGGCGTCCTGGAAGTCCGCCAGCGACGACCTGCCGCGGGCGAGCGCCAGGGCCGCGCCGAACGGCATGGAGAACTGGGCGTCGACCATGCTGGTTACGGCCTTCTTGCGCGCGAGGGGCTGGCCGACCAGGCCTATCCCGCCGCTGAGCACCCCGCAGTCGATCCGTTCCAGCCCGGCGACCCGCCCGCCACCGGCCCGGTACGCGGCCAGCAGGTCCATGACACCGTGCATGTACCGGCAGCAGGGGTGGAACTTCACGCTGGTCTCATGGACCGCAGTCAGCCCGCCGGCATGCTGGATGACGGCCTCGGCATGGCCGCGCGGCCGGCCGCCGCCGTAGATGTGCATCAGCCCGTTGCGGTCCTCGAAGGCGTCCAGCGGCCCGGTGAACCCGCCTGCCGCCAGGTCCGCAGCGAGGATGCCGCCCGCTGCCGCTGAGCCGGAATGCAGCCGCTTGGTCCAGGCCCCGTCGGTCAGGTAGGCCATGCTGCCCGCGGACAGGCTCAGGGCGATGCCGAAAGCCCGCCGGATCGTCTCGGCGTCCATGGCCGCGAGGCGCCCGGCGGCGGCCGCGGCGCCGAAGACGCCGCAGATGGCGGTCGGATGCACCCCCTGCCCGTAGAGCTCAGCCGGGCCGAGCAGCTCGCCGAGGCTGGCCATGACCTGGTAGCCGACGACGGCGCTGTCCAGCACGGCCGCCATGGCGGGCGGCCGGCCGGCGGCCGCCGCGAGCAGTGCCGTCCAGATCACGGTGCCAGGATGCGAGCTGGATGGCTCGTGGGTGTCGTCGAGCTCGAGGCTGTGCGCGCTTATCCCGTTGAGCAGGGCGGCGTCCCGTACCGCCGCGCACTGGCCGGTGCCCAGCACGATGGCCGGGCCGGCGGACGCGGGCAGCAGCGCGTTTCTCGCCAGCCGGGCCGAGTCGGCGGCCGCGCCCGCTGCCGCCACCGCCAGATAGTCGGCCAGCAGCAGCCTGGCCCGTGCGACCTCAGCCGGGCCGGGCTGGCCCGTTGCCGCCAGGCTGGCCAGCGCGGACGTCACCAGCGACTCCGTCACCGCGGCCGCACCTCCATCCCTGGCCCGTGCCGGGCGCGCCGATTAGACCGGCCAAATCGGCCTGCCGCTCCAGTAAGCCCGCAGGGGCCAATCCTGTCAAGATGTCGCAGGTATCTGGCGTGATCGCGGCTGTCAGGCGTTTGGCCATATCGGCTGCCGTCTTGACGGGAGACCGCAGCAGCCGCAATATGGCCGTCTAAAGTGTGCACGTCACAATGCATGCGCAAGGGAGCATCCCACTACGGACCAGGAGCCGCCCCGGTGCAGGCCAGACCCGCTCGCGCCGCGTTGCGAGCCGTTCCGGAGGGGCCGGGCGAGGTCAGCGCGTACCGTCAGGTGGCGTCCGACCTGCGCCAGGCGATCGCCGCTGGGCGGTATCCGGCCGGGCGGCGGCTGCCCACCGAGGCTGAGATCGTCACCGCCACCGGGCTGAGCCGGCAGACGGTGCGCCGGGCCTTCCAGGAACTCGTCACCGAAGGCATCATTTACCGGGTGCGCGGCCGCGGCACGTTCGCCGTGCCTGGCGACGGGAAGTACCTGCGGTCTTTCGGCAGCGTCGATGACCTGATGGCACTGTCGCTGGATACCGAGATGCAGGTGGTCGAGCCGCTGCACGTGCTGGCCAGCCTGGAAGTCGCCGACCAGCTGCGCGTCGCCGACGACACCGTCATGACCATGTCCTTCCTGCGGCTGCACGAGAACGTGCCGTTCTGCTACACCCGTGTCCATCTGCCGATGCAGGTCGGCCGCAGGCTCCGCGAGCTTCCTGAGCTGGCCGCCCTCGCCGAGCCCGGCGCCCGTACCCGGCTCACCGTGATCAGCCTCGTCGACCAGGTCAGCGATCATCCGATCCACGGCGCGCTGCAGAACGCCACGGCGGTGGCCGCGACCGCCGACATCGCCAGGCGGCTGGGCTGCGGCGCCGGCCGGCCGGTGCTGCGCATCGACCGGCTGTACCGTGACCGTGAGCTGCGCCCGCTGGAACTCGCGGTCAACCACTTCAACCCCGACCGGTACTCCTATCAGCTACAGCTCCGGGGGCGGGTCGATCACCCCGGCCCGGCCCGGGGCACGCCGTGACCGGCGTGCTGACACCATCCCAGCGCACCGCGGCCGCCATCGTCGGCGCGCTGTCCGCAGCCGGCACCCGGCTGCTTTTCGGGATTCCCGGCGGCGGGCCGAACCTGGATGTGGTCGGCGCCGCCGCGGCGAGCGGCCTGAGGTTCGTCCTGGCCCACGGCGAGGCCGCCGCCACGATCATGGCAGCGACCTGTGCCGACCTCACCGGGGTACCAGGCGCCGTCGTCGTCACCCGCGGGCCTGGGCTGGCCAGTGCGGTCAACGGCATCGCGCACGCCGCGCTCGACCGGCTGCCGCTGCTGGTCATCGCGGACACTGTGCCAGAGCAGGACCGGGACCGGATCAGCCACCAGCGGCTGGACCAGGCGGCGCTCGGCGGGTCGGTGGCCAAGGCGGCCATCACGGCCGGGGCGGGCCACGCCGACCAGGCCGCCCGCCGCGCCGTCGCGCTGGCGGTCGCGCGCCCGCAGGGACCGGTCGTCGTCAACGTCGATGTCGGCGCGCACGGTGCCGATCCCCGGGATGCTGCCCTTCCCGAAGACGGGGGGCCGGGCCAGGACGGGGATCGTGTCCGGGACGATGACCTGGGCCGCCCGCTCCGCTGCGATGACCTCGCGCCGCTCACCGCGGCGCTCATGGCGGCCCGGCGGCCCGCCGTGCTACTCGGCCCCGGGGCGCTGCCGCACACCGGCGCCGTGCGGGCGGCCCTGGTCGGCAGCGGCATCCCGGTCCTGCATAGCTACCGGGCGCGGGGCATCGTGCCCGACTCAGCCGCTGAGGCGGCGGGCCTGTTCACCGGCGGGACCATGGAGTCGCCCCTGCTCGCCGCGGCCGACCTCA
>Ga0265338_10001747_pt1 | contig 34360 bp, 32 predicted proteins | sample 42126metaG_FD_193579 | JGI IMG/M metagenome (GOLD analysis project Ga0265338, IMG submission 193579) | Rhizosphere microbial communities from Carex aquatilis grown in University of Washington, Seatle, WA, United States - 4-21-26 metaG | ecosystem: Host-associated > Plants > Roots > Rhizosphere...
CTACTGCTACCCCTGCTGCTACCCTCGGGGCCTCACGAGGGCGGGCCCCGACTCGCTGTAGGGCCTTGACCTGCACTTTTGCGGTCGGGCTGCCGGGATTCGAACCCGGGACCTCTTGACCCCCAGTCAAGCGCGCTAACCAAGCTGCGCCACAGCCCGTGTGACCGAGGGAGCCTACCGCTCGGCCTCAGACCGGGGGGACGCCGTGCCGCTTCTCGGTGTCGGCGCGCACCCGGCCGGCGGCCAGCGCGAGCCGCCGCACCAACTCGTCACGGAGATCCTCGGGCTGTACCACCGCATCCACCACGAGCTCGGCCGCCAGGTGCACCAGATCGACGTCCTCGGTGTACTCGTGGCGCTTCTCGGCGACGAACGCGGCCCGCTCGTCGGGATCCTCGATCGCCTGGATCCGGTTGTAGAACACCGCGTTCACCGCGGGGTCGGGACCCATCACCGCGATCTGCGCGGTGGGCAGCGCGAGGCACGCGTCGGGGTCGAACGCGGGGCCGCACATCGCGTACAGCCCGGCGCCGTACGCCTTGCGCACGATCACCGAGAACTTCGGCACGGTGGCTTCGGCCACCGCAGTGATCATCTTCGCTCCGTGCCGGATGATCCCCTGCCGCTCGACCTGCGAGCCGATCATGAAGCCGGGCACGTCGGCAAGGAAGATCAGCGGCACGTTGAACGCGTCGCACAACCAGATGAACCGGGCCGCCTTGTCGGCCGAGTCGACGAAGAGCACCCCGCCGAGGTGCATCGGGTTGTTCGCGACGATGCCGACGACCGAACCGTCGAGCCGCGCGAGGCCGATGATCAGCTCCTTGGCCCAGAGCGGCTTCAACTCGAAGAACGAATCGGCGTCGACGAGCGCGTCGATCACCTTGTGCATGTCGTAGGCGCGCCGCTCTTCTTTCGGAACGGTGAGGCGGATCGGCCGCGCCCCTTCGACCGGCGCGACGCCGGGCGCGGCCACCGGCAGCTCCCGCCAACGGGTGGGCAGGTAGGAGAGGAACCGGCGGGCCGCGTCGATCGCGTCCTCGTCGGACGCGCAGAGGTTGTCGCCGCAACCGCTCACGGTCGCATGCATCCGCGCGCCGCCCATCTCCTCGAGCGAGACCTTCTCCCCGATCACGACCTCCGCCATGCGGGGCGAGCCGAGGTACATCGAGGCGTTCTCCTCGACCATGAACACCGCGTCGCAGAAGGCGGGAATGTACGCGCCGCCCGCGGCCGACGGGCCGAACAGGCAACACACCTGCGGCACCTTGCCCGACAGCCGCACCTCGTTGGCGAAGATGCGGCCGGCGCCACGCCGGCCGGGGAACAGCTCCACCTGATCGGTGATGCGGGCGCCCGCAGAGTCGACGAGGTACACGACGGGCAGCTCGTGGCGCAGCGCGTGCTCGGTGAGCCGCACGATCTTCTCGACCGTGCGCGCGCCCCACGAACCGGCTTTCACGGTCGGGTCGTTGGCCATCACGCACACCGGCCGGCCGTCGATGCGGCCGACACCGGTGACCACGCCGTCGGCCGGGAGATCGCCGGCGAGCGCGTTCGCGAGCAGGCCGTCTTCCACGAACGAGCCGGCGTCGAGCAAGCGCGCGAGCCGGTCGCGCACGAACAGCTTGTGCTGCTCGGCGAGCTTGTCGGCGCCTTTGGCGAGGTTCCCCTGCCGCGCGCGATCCGAATGCTGCGCGAGCCGCTCGAACTCGTCGACCGGCGACTGGTCGCTCACGATGCGTAGGTCCGGGTGCGGGGGCCGGCGTGGAGCAACGCGCTCGGCAGCTCCCGGCCGACGATCTCGCTCGCAAGCTGCGCGCAACCGATCAGCGCATCGAGATCGATGCCGGTCTCGATGCCCATGTCGTGGCACATGTGCACGAGATCCTCGGTGACTGCGTTGCCCGATGCGCCCGGCGCGTACGGACAGCCGCCCAAACCCCCGACCGACGCGTCGAAGCGCACCACTCCGCGTTCGAGCGCGGCGAGCACGTTCGCGAGCGCGGTGCCGCGCGTGTTGTGGAAGTGCAGGCCCACTCGCTCCGCGCCGATGCCCGCGCGCTCGAGCGCGTCGAGCAGGTCGTTGACCCGCCGTGGCGTAGCCATGCCGGTGGTGTCGCCGAACGACAAGCGGTCGGCGCCGGAGTCGATCAAGTGGCCCGCGAGCTGCGCCACCCGCTCGGGCGCGACATCACCCTCGTAGGGGCATCCGAACGCGGTCGAGACGATCGCCTCGGCCTCGATGTGAGCCGCGTGCGCGAGCTCAACCACCTCGAACCCGCCGACGAGCGACTCGGCGACAGAACGCCGAACGTTCTTCTGGTTGTGCGTCTCGCTGGCGCTCACGACGAGCTCGACCTCGTCGGCTCGGGCCGCGATGGCGCGCTCGGCACCTTTCGCGTTGGGCACGAGCGCCGAATACACCACGCCCGGCCGGCGCTCGATGCCGGCCATGACCTCCTCGGAGCCGGCCATCGGCGGGATGGCCGTGGGCGACACGAATGCCGCGGCCTCGATGCGGCGCAGGCCCGTGGCGGAGAGCGCGTCGATGAGGCGAATCCGCTCCGCGACCGCGACGGGCGCCTCGTTCTGCAAGCCGTCTCGCGGGCCCACTTCGCGGATCTCGACGCGCGGCGGCCAGTCGGTCATCTCGACAGGTTACGCGGGCGCGGCGCGCGCCTCACTCGTCGCGGCGGCGCACCCGCAGCTTGATCGGCGTCGGGCCCAGATCGAACGACTCCCGGAGCTTGCGCTCGAGGTACCGCAGGTACTGCGGCGGCAGGGCCCGGGTCGTGAACAGGGTGAACGTGGGCGGGTCGGTCGCACCCTGCGTCGCGTACAGGATCCGCGGCCGGTGCTTCTTCACGATCGGCGGCGGGTGCGCGGCCTGGGCGTCGCGCAGCACCCGGTTGAGCACCGCGGTGGACACACGCGAGTGGTATGCCGCCTCGGCCTCACGCAGCGCGGGCAGCAGGTGATGTACGCGCCGGCCCGTGAGCGCCGAGATCGGCAGCACCGGCGCGTACGACAGGAATCCGAGCTTCTCGGCCACCTGCTGGCGCACGTGCGCGCGCTGCTCGGTATCGAGCTGGTCCCACTTGTTGAGCACGAGCACCACGGCCGAGCCCGCGGCGTCGACCCGCTCCGCGAGGCGTTGATCCTGATTCGTCACGCCTTCCGACGCGTCCACGAGGAACAGCGCGGCGTCGGCCCGGTCGATGGCCTCCAGGGCCCGCACGAGGCTGTAGTACTCGCTCGGCTCGTCGATCTGGCTCTTGCGCCGCAGCCCGGCGGTGTCGACGAACCGCAGCGGCCCGTCCTCGCTCTCGACCACCGTGTCGATCGCGTCGCGCGTCGTGCCGGGGAGATCGTGCACGACCGATCGCTCCTCCCCCACGAGCCGGTTGAACAACGTCGACTTGCCGACGTTCGGCCGCCCGACGATCGCGACCGAGAAGATGCCATCGCGCTCCGCCACGTCGTGCGCCGGAACCTCGGCTTCGGTGGGTTCGGGCAACGCGGCGATCACCGCGTCGAGCAGCTCGCCCGAGAGACGCCCGTGGATCGCGGAGACCGCCCACGGCTCGCCGAGCCCCAGCCGCATGAACTGATGGATGTCGGCCTCTCGCTGCTCCCCGTCGACCTTGTTCGCGACGACCAACACCGGCACGTCGCCCCGTTGGAGCAGCCGCGCGACTCGCGCGTCCTCCTCGGTGATGCCGGTGGTCACGTCGACGACGAGCAGCACCAGATCGGCGTCGCGCATCGCGGCCTCGGCCTGAGCGGTGACCTTCGCCGCGAGCGCGGGCGGCTCGGCGGTCAGACCGGCCTCACCGGGGCGGAGCCAACCGCCCGTGTCGATCAGCACGAACGCGCGGCCGTTCCACTCGGCCACGAGCTCACGGCGATCGCGCGTCACCCCGGGCCGCTCCTCCACGATGGCCACGCGCTGGCCGAGGATGCGGTTGACGAGCGACGACTTGCCCACGTTGGGGCGGCCGACAACCGCGACACGCGGCATCACCCGGGTGTCGATCACGATGCCTCCCGCGTGACGGCCCGCACGAGCGCGGATCCGTCGGTGGCGACGATCTCGACCGCGCGCGGCAACGCCGCCACGGTCTGACCGTCGAGGAACTTCCCGCGCGACAGCACGACGTCGGGAAGGAGATAGCGATGATCGGCCGGTTGACCGGCGAGCTCGGCGGCGACGTCGGCGCCCGCGAGCAGACCGGTGACGCCGATGTTTCCGCCGAAGAACTTGTTCGCGACGGGCACGAGCCTGACGTCGGCTCCGGCACGCTCCCCCAGCGCCGCGACCAACGGCGCGAGCACACGCGCGCCGAGCTCGCCGGTGACGATGCCGATCGGCCGGCCGTCATCCGGCGCGGCAGCACCGGGCGCGCCGGCGCCGATCACCGTCAACGGGATCCGCGGCGCGCGGTATCCCTCGGCCGGCGCGCCGTCGACCGCCGCGAAGAATCCCGGACGCGTCCCGGTCGGCTCGACGTCGGCCCCGGCGAGCGCGGCGACCACCTCGGCTTCGAAGGTGCGGGCCATCCCGATGCCGTTCTCGTGCTGTTGCACGTCGTCGTACGCGGCGAGCGGCGGGAAGGGCTCACCGGCGAGCAGGTAGTACTCGTCGGAGGCGAACACGAGGCGGCGGCCGAGCGTGTCGCGGAACCGCTCCTGCCACGAATGCACCGTGTGCACGACTGCACGCGCCCCGTCGGCGGTGTGCGGTCGCATCTCGGGCTCGTGGCTGTGAGCGCTCACGCCGAGCGGAACGACACCGAGCGTGGCGAGGCGCGGGAAACGGTCGAGCACGCCGAGCATCGTGTCGTCGAGCACCGCGCCGTCGTTGACGCCGGGGCACACCACGACCTGGCCGTGCACCTCCACCCCGGCATCGAGCAGCAGCGAGAGCCAACGCAGGCTCGTCGCACCCCGCCGGTTGCGCAGCAACCGCGTGCGCACCTCGGGATCGGTCGCGTGGATGCTCACGTACAGGGGGCTGAGCTTCTCGGTGATCACACGCTCGAAGTCGGCCTCGGTGAACCGGGTGAGCGTTGTGAAGTTCCCGTAGAGAAACGAGAGCCGGAAATCGTCGTCTTGGAGATACAGACTCCGGCGCATCCCCTTGGGCAGCTGGTGGATGAAGCAGAACGGGCAGTGGTTGTCGCACGTCTGCACCCGGTCGAAGATGGCGTGCGCCAACTCCACACCCAGCGGCGCGCCCTCCGCCTTGTGCACGACGAGCTGCTGCTCGAGACCGCCCCGGCGCACCTCGAGGTCGACCTCGGCGCCGTCGACGTGGATCTGGTACGCGATCACGTCGCGGAGCTGGTCACCGTTGACGGTGAGAATCTCGTCTCCGGTGGCAATTCCGGCGGCGTCCGCCGGTGACCCGGGCGCGACAGAAAGAACTCGAGCGGCCGGCATCCACCCAGGATACGGGTAACGCCCGAATCCAAGGTTGCCGGTACCCTCGAAGAGGTGACCGCGAGCCCCCGCCGCCCGATCCAAACCGTGCTGCTCGCCGAGCCGCGCGGGTTCTGCGCGGGCGTCGAGATGGCGATCAAGGCGCTCGCGTGGATGGTGAGAGCCTTCGAACCGCCCGTGTACTGCTACCACGAGATCGTCCACAACCGGCTCGTGGTGGAACGGTTCAAGGAGCAAGGAGTCGTGTTCGTCGACGACGTCGCGAAGGTGCCGGCCGGCGCCCCGCTGATGCTGTCGGCCCACGGCTCGGCACCGGAGGTCGTGGACGCCGCCCGCGCCGAAGGTCGCTACGTCGTGAACGCCGTCTGCCCGCTCGTGACCAAGGTGCACCACGAGGCCCGCGTGCGCGCCCGCAAGGGGTTCACCGTGCTCTACGTCGGACACGCCGGGCACGACGAAGCCGTCGGCACGCTCGCAGTTGCGCCCGAGGCGATCCGGCTCGTGGAGCGGGCCGACGACCTCGACCGCGTGCTCGCCGATCTCGGTGATCGGCCCCAGGTGGCGATGCTCGCGCAGACGACGCTCGCGCACGGCGAATGGACGGGACTCCTCGACGAAGCCCGCACCCGCGCCGGCGAAGTGTGGACTGCGTCGCGCAACGATCTCTGCTTCGCCACGACCAATCGTCAGCAGGCGCTCACCGCGATCGCGCAACGCGCCGACGCGGTGGTCGTGATCGGCAGCGCCAACTCGTCGAACACGCTCGCACTCGCGAAAGTCGCGCGCGACGCCGGTTGCGCCGTCGTGCTGCGCGTCGACGGTCCCGACGAGCTGGACCTCGACCAACTCGGCGACGCGCAGGTCGTCGGCGTGACCGCCGGCGCCAGCGCGCCCGAAGAGCTCGTCGACGCGGTGATCGCGGCCTTGGCCCCCGCCCAAGGAGTCGAGCGAGTGCGCGTCACCGACGAAGACGAGTACTTCCCCCCGCCGCCCGAGTTGCGCGAGCTGGTGCCCGCGCTCGACGCGCTCGCCGCGTTCGCGTTCGGCGGCGATCCTCGAGCGGCGCGGGCGCTCGGCGGTCGGTTCGCCGGCGATCGCGCCTCCGACGCCGCGGAAATGCTCGCCAGCCTGAACATGTGATCCAGCGACTCGGCGGAGCCGTTCCGGCACTGCGCATCCCGGAGAGCGAGTGTCGCGAATTCCTTGTTGCGCGCTCAGTGCAAATGCAACGACCCGAGAGTTCGTACCATTTGCGCCCAGCGGTCGCGAAATCCCTCGCTCCGCGCCCGTTGCAAATGCAACGACCCGAGAGTTCGTACCATTTGCGCCCAGCGGTCGCGAAATCCCTCGCTCCGCGCCCGTTGCAAATGCAACGATCCGAGACTTCGTACCGTTTGCGCCCGGGCGCGGCGGCCGACTCTTCCGAACGACTCGGACAAATCGTCCCGGTCGTTGCAAATGAACTGAGCGCGCGGGAGCCAATTTCGAACTATCGCAACACGCGGCGTCGAACCGCGCCGAGCTCGGCCTACCGGCCGTCGCGCAGCTCGTACGCGTCGTCGAGGACGGCCTGGAGCGCGTCCGACAATGTCGCCGTCAGCGCGTCGACCTTCTCGCGAGGAACCACTCCGCCGGTGCGCGCCTCGGGCATGAGCGGCGCGCCGACCACGATCGTGACCCGCCCGAAACGCGGGACCGGATCGCGCTTCTCGCGCAGGATCTCCTCGGCGCCCGCGATCCCGATCGGGATGATCGGTACGCCCGAACGCAGCGCGAAGTACGCCGCGCCCGGCTGCAACGGCTGGATCTTGCGGCCGTGCTGGCGGGTGCCTTCCGGGTACACGCACAACACCTCGCCGGCCGACAGCATCGCCACCGACTCGCGCACCGCCTTGCGGTCCGTGCCGTCACGCTCCACGGAGATGCCGCCCAGCCACGTGAACAGGGTTCCGAGCACGGGAACGCCGAACAGCGACGACTTGCCCATGAACCGGATGCGTCGCTTGGTGACGATCGCCGCGAGGGGGATGTCGATCATCGAACGATGCGAAGGCGCCAGGATGAAGCCGCCCGACTTGGGCACGTGCTCCATGCCGACCACGCGCACGCGCCACAGCAGGCGTGGGATCCCGGTCACGAACGGGCGGACGATCAGGTAGAAGAGCATCAGCCGATCCCCGCCGCCCGGGCGCGGGTGACCAACTCGGCCACGACGTCGTCGACGTCGCGGTCGGTCGTGTCGACCATGACCGCGTCATCGGCCGGGCGCAGGGGCGACACCGCGCGACCGCTGTCGAGCGCATCCCGGCGCACGAGGGCCGTGCGCACGTCGTCGACCCGAACCACGCGCGCCGACGCCACTTCGTCGCGCTGACGGCGGCGGGCCCGCTCGTCGTCACTGGCGGTCAGGAACACCTTCAGCCGCGCCGCCGGGAACACGACCGTGCCGATGTCGCGGCCTTCCACGACACCGGCGCCGTGCTCGGCGACCCACGCTCGCTGGTGTGCGACCAACACGGTTCGGACCTCCGGATGGGCGGCGACCGCGGATACCGCCGCGGTCACGTCGGGGCCTCGGATCTCGGCGCTCACGTCGCGGCCGTCGATCCGGGTCACTCCGGAGTCGACGTCGATCACGTGCTTGCGTGCGAGCGCCGCGCACCCGATCTCGTCGTCGAGGCCGACGCCGGCTTCGAGTGCAGCGAGCGCCACCGCGCGGTACATCGCGCCGGTGTCGAGCACCTGGAGGTCGAGCGCGACGGCAACTCCGCGAGCGATCGTCGACTTGCCCGAGCCCGATGGCCCGTCGATCGCGATCACCGACTCGCCGGCGTCGTTCGTCATTGCGCCCCCGTGAGGCGCGCGAAGTCGTCGGCGAACTCGGGGTACGACGACGACACCGCCTGCCAGCCGCGCACCGTGCTCTCACCGTCGATCGCGTTGGCGAGCACGGCCAGGGCCATCGCCATGCGGTGGTCGCCGTGGCTCTTGAGCAAGGCCGCGCGCGGCACTCCGCCCCGGATCGCCAGGCCGTCGGCCCGGGTCTCGACCGCGAGACCCATCTCCGACAGCTCCTGGTGCAACGCGCCGATCCGGTTGCTCTCCTTGAGCGCGAGCTCGGCGGCGTCGCGGACCTCCGTCACGCCGTCGGCGAACGCGGCCGCGACCGCGAGCGCGGGGATCTCGTCTTGGACGTTCGGGATCTCGTCGCCTTCCATGGTCGTGGCGGTGAGTGAGCTCGACCGGACCCGGAGCTCCCCGACCGGCTCGCCGCACCGCTCGCCGGTCGGCTCGACCTCGATGTCGGCGCCCATGCGGTGCAGCACGTCGACGAAGCCCAGGCGGGTCGGGTTCAGCGACAGCGACTCGATCGTGATGTCGGAACCGGGAGTCACCAGCGCCGCCACCACGAAGAACGCCGCCGACGACGGATCGCCCGGCACCTCGAGCTGGAACGGTTCGGGAGCACCCGCACGCACCCGCACCCGGAGACCGTCGACCTCCAGCGGCACGCCCAGCGCGGCCAGCATCCGCTCGCTGTGGTCGCGACTCGGCGCGGGCGACACGATCTCGGTGGTTCCCTCGGCCTGGAGCCCGGCGAGCACGAGCGCCGACTTCACCTGCGCGCTCGCGACCGGCAGCTCGTGGTGCACGGCGTGCAGCTCGGCGCCGCGAATCACGAGCGGTGCGTACGCGGCATCGGCGCGACCGTCGACGTGGGCGCCCATTGCCCGCAGCGGCTCGGAGATCCGACGCATCGGCCGGGCCTGCAACGACGCGTCGCCGGTCAGGATCGAGAGGAACGGCCGCCCCGCCAGCGCGCCCGACAGCACGCGCATCGTCGTGCCACTGTTGCCGCAGTCGAGCACCGCTTCGGGCTCGCGCCAGCCGGCGAGGCCGGTTCCGCTCACGGTGACCGCATCGGCGCCGGTGCGGATCCCCACCCCCAACGCGGTGAGCGCGGCGCGCGTCGCCTGCACGTCCTCGCCGGTCGCGAGGTTCGAGATCGAGCTCCGGCCCGTCGCGAGCGCGGCGAACAGCAGCGCCCGGTGCGAGATCGACTTGTCGCCCGGCAGCCGGAGACGCCCGTGCAGCGCGCGCACGCCTCCGAACACGAGCTCGGTCGGCTGCTTCACGCCAGATCGGTCCGCGACACGTGGTATCCGAGATCGCGCAGCCCCGCTTCGTAGGACTCGGCGTCGATCGCGGCGACCACGAGCACCATCACACCGCGGCCACCCTCGAGAGAGTGCGCGATCTCGACGTCGGCCACGTTGACGCCCAACCGGCCCGCAAGCGTCGTCACTTCGGCGATCACACCCGGGCGGTCGGGCACCGGCACGCGGAGCTCGACGAGATCGGTAGCCATCGACGCGCCGACCGGCAGATTGCGACGGGCCGAACGCGCCCGTTCGAGCAGCGAGAGCAGATCGTCACGAGCGCCCGAAGCCACGATCTCGCGGGCATGGAGCAACGCGGCGACGTACGCGTCGAGCGCGCTGAGCACCGCGTCGCGGTTGGTTGCGAGGATGTCGGGCCAGATGCCGGGATGCCCGGCGGCGATACGCGTCATGTCGCGAAAGCCGCCGGCCGCGAGCCGCAACATCGTGCGCCGGTCGTCCTCGTTGGCGGTCGCGATGTCCATCAAGGTGGAGGCCGCGAGCTGGGGAACGTGGCTCACCAGCGCGACCAACTCGTCGTGATGCGTCGGGGTGACGGTCACGACCTCCGCGCCGAGCTCGCGAACCGTGCGCAACACGAGCGTGTACGCCCGCTCGTCGGTGTTCGCCGTAGGCGTGAGTGTCCAGGTGGAACCGACGAACAGCGTCGCGTCGGAACCGTCGACGCCCTCCTGCTCGGAACCCGCCATCGGGTGACCGCCGACGAAACGAGCCGAGGCCTCGGGCCGGGCGCGCTCCACCTCGGCGACCACCGGCCCTTTCACCGAACCGACGTCGGTGACCACCGCCGCGCCCGCGTCGAGCGCGGCGATCACCGCACCCGCGATCGCGCCCACCGGGACCGCGACGATCACGAGCTCCGCGCCGGTCACCGCGTCGGCGAGCGTCGCCGCGACCTCGCTGATCGCGCCGAGCTGCTTGGCGCGGGCCAAGCGCGTTTCGTCGTGGTCGAACCCGACCACGTCGACGCCGCGCGCCCGGAGCGCGAGGCCGACCGATCCACCGATCAAACCGGTTCCGACCACAGCCATCCGCCCGGCCATGTCAGGCCGGGAGGTCGTCGCGCAACGAGCGCGCGCCCTCGAGGTAGACGTGGTGCAGCGCGTTGCGCTCCTGCTCGCCGTGGAAGTGCATCAGCACCCGGATCGCGAGCGGCTTGCCGTGCGCGATCCCGAGCTCACGGGCGCACAACAGCGGCACGTCGCCCAGCCCGAGCGCGCGTGCGGCAGTCGCAGGGAACTCCGCGGTGATGTCGTCGGTCGCGGTGAAGATGATGCTGATCAGGTCGTCGTGGGCGATCGCGTTGCGGTCGAGCATCTCCTGGACGAGGCGCTGGGTCTTGGCATCGACCTCGGCCTTGGTGTCTTCGTCGCAGGTGGTCGCGCCGCGCAGAGCAAGGACTCTCACGGCATCGGAGGCTAGTCGGGAGGTGTCTCGCGCTCGACGAAAGCGGCCGCGTACAGCGACCGCACCTCGGCCGGTGTGAGCGCCCGGTGCTCGCCGGGCGCAAGATGCGGATCGGTCAGCGGTCCGATGCGCGTACGCACGAGCCTGCGCACCGGATGGCCGATCTCCGCACACATGCGGCGGACGATCCGCTTGCGCCCCTCCTTCACCACAAGCTCGACGGCGCTCCCACCCGAGCTCGACCGTTGTACGACCTGTGCCCGGATCGCTCGCGCCGGGCCGTCGTCGAGCTGCACCCCCTCGCGAAGCGCACGCAACGCGAACGGCGACGGCACCCCCTCGACCTCGGCGAGATACTCCTTCTCCACGCCGTGGCGCGGGTGCGTGAGCAGCTCGGCCAGCTCGCCGTCGTTCGTCAACAGCAAGAGACCCTCGGTCTCCAGGTCGAGCCTGCCCACCGGGAAGGCGCGGGGCTCGGCCGGCACCAGCTCGACCACCGTCGGCCGGCCCTGGGGATCACGGGCCGTCGTGACGTAACCCGTAGGCTTGTTCAACAGCCAGTAGACGCGCGTCGTGTCGACCACGACCGGGACACCGTCGACGGCGATGCGGGCGCGGGCCGGATCGGCGCGCGTCCCCAGGATCGCGACCTCGTCGTCGACCACGACGCGGCCCGCGGCGATCAGCTGCTCACACGCGCGGCGCGAGCCGAAACCCGCACGCGCCAACAGCTTCTGCAACCGTTCGCCCTCGTCGTTCGCCGCGCGGCCGACCGCAGTGTCCGCCGCTTGCCCGGGCCGCCCGCCCGCGTCAGGCACGCCTAAGGCTCGGGATCCTCGCCGGGCTGTTCGAGCTCGACGTCGGTGCCGCGCAGGCCCCGCTCGAGCGCCTCGACGAGGCTGGAGTCGGGAACGAAATCGGCGAGCGGAGGGAGATCAGCGAGCGAATTCACGCCGAGGCGCTCGAGGAACGCCGACGTCGTCGAGAACAGCGCGGGGTTGCCCGGCGTGTGCTCGTGCCCGCTCTCCTCGATGTAGCCGCGCGCGACCAACGTCTTCAAGGTCGCGTCGACGTTGACACCTCGGATCGCGGAGATGTGCGCACGCGCAATCGGCTGTTTGTAGGCGATGATCGCGAGCGTCTCGAGCGCCGGGCCCGACAACCGCGCGGTTTGGCCCTCGAGCACGAACCGCTCGACGTACGCGTACGCGTCGGGATGGGTCTGGAAGCGGTACCCGCCCGCGACGCGCGCCAGCTCGAACCCGCGCCCGTCGCGCTGGTACTCCGCCGCGAGCTGCTCGCAGAGCTCCTCGACCTGCGTCGTGGGCAACTCGACGAGCTGTGCCAACACCGCCGGAGGTACCGGCTCGGTCGCCGCGAGCACCACTGCCTCGATCGCCGCTTTCACGTCCACATCGACGAACGTATCGCTTGTCACGATTTGACGGGCTCCTCGACGGGCACGGCGTCGCCGTCGAGATCGGCGATCGAGATGAGGTCGAGCTCGACGCGCTCACCCGGAGCGAGCGGCAGGACCACGAGATCCGCGAAGCTCTCCGACTGCTCGAGGTCGATCACGCCCTGCTTGAACAGCTCGAGCACCGCGAGGAAGCGCACGATCACCTCGAGCTTCTCGCCGGCACCGAGCGTAAGGTCGCGAAAGAGCACGGATCCGGTCGCGGGCAGGAGCGCCAGCACGGTTTCCACCGCGTCGCGGACGCTCGCTCGGATCGGCGCGACGTGCTCGGCGTCGGTGCGCACCTCGGGCGGGGGCGGCGGGAACAGGCCCGCGCGCGCGGCCGCGACGAACGCGTCGAGCGAGACCCGTTCGAGTGGGTCGGGCGCGAGGGTCCGGAACGGCTCCTCCGGCCCGGCGCTGCGCGCGACCGAGCGGCCCGCGTTGGCCAGCCGGGCGTTGAGGACCTTCGCCGCGTCTTGGAACGTCTTGCAGTCGAGCAGCCGCGCGAGCAGGAGGTCGCGTTCCTCGAACCGCGACAGCTCCTCGTCGAGATCGACGTCGTCACGACCGGGAAGGAGCCGGCGCGCCTTCAACTCCACGAGCGTCGCCGCGATGAGCAGGAACTCGGTCGCCGACTCGAGGTCGACGCGTTGCATCTTCTCGACCTCGGCGCAGAACGCGTCGACGATGCGCGCGAGCGAGATCTCCCAGAGGTCGACCTCTTCCTTCAGGATGAGGTGCAAGAGGAGATCGAACGGGCCTTCGAAGACCGGCGTCGAGACCTCGTAGGGCATGCGGTCAGGGTATCCAACGGGCCGGCGATGTTGACGCACCTTCCGTACCGCGGGCCGGATCCGGCGCGACTGCGAAAAGCACCAGGTGAGAGCCGTGCGCGCCGGTAGTGTGCGGCGTCGTGGCTCGCGTCTTCTCGGGAATCAAGCCAACCGGCGACATGCACCTCGGCAACTTCATCGGCGCCGTGCAGCGTTGGGTCGACACCCAGCCCGAGGCCGGTTCGCCCGGCGCCGCTCGCCACGACGCGGTGTTCTGCGTCGTCGACCTGCATGCGCTCACGATGCCGTACGACCCGGCCGAGCTGACGGCCACCACCCGCCGGCTGGCCACCCTCCTGCTCGCCGCCGGCCTCGATCCGCAGCGGTGCCTCCTGTTCGTCCAGAGCCACGTGCGCGCGCACGCCGAGCTCACGTGGCTGCTCAACTGCAGTGCCACCTTCGGTGAGCTCCGCCGCATGACGCAGTTCAAGGACAAGGCCGCGCGGGAGGGCCCCGGCGGACAGGAGTCGTTGTCGGTCGGCTTCTTCGATTACCCGGTGCTGATGGCCTCCGACATCCTGCTCTACAACACCGACGAGGTCCCGGTCGGCGACGACCAGCGCCAGCACGTCGAGCTCACGCGCGACATCGCGCTGCGGTTCAACCATCAGTTCGGCAAAGTGTTCACCGTGCCGAAGGCGACGTTCCCGCCCGTCGGCGCGCGGATCATGGACCTCCAGGAACCCACCAAGAAGATGTCGAAGTCGGAGGACTCCCCGCACGGCAGCATCGGCGTGCTCGACGAACCGAAGGCGATCACGAAGAGGATCAAGTCGGCGGTCACCGACTCGGAAACCGACGTGCGCCACGACCGCGCGGCCAAGCCCGGCGTGTCGAACCTCATCGAGATCTACGGCGCGGCGACCGGCCTCACGATCGCCGCGGTCGAGGAGCAGTTCGGCGCGGGCGGCTACGGACAGTTCAAAGCCGCGGTCGCCGACGCGGTGGTCGAGTATCTCCGACCGGTGCAGGAGCGATACGCCGAGCTCGCGGCGGATCCCGCCGAAGTCGACCGGCTCCTCGCGATCGGCGCCGACGCGGCTGCAGTCATCGCCGACGAAGTGCTCGCTCGGGCCACGGCCGCGGCCGGGCTCCTGCCGCGCGCGTAGCCGCGCCGCAGCCGGTCAGCCTGCCGGCGCGGGCAACTTCCACGGCTTCGGGTGCGCGAGGTTCGACGGGCAGCCGGCGGCGACCGTGACGTCACCGATGTCGCGGCCGCCCACGAGCAAGCGGCTGATGGTTCCGCCCGCGGCCGGAGCCTGCAGCACGACAGCCTGACCGCTGCACCACGTGAAGTTCATCCCGAGGCCGAAGCCGGCCTTGGGATCCTCCTGGATCGCGGTGTCCGACATGTTCGGGTAGCTGCCCTGGGTCGCGTACAGCTCGTTGAAGTACGTCGCGGTCTGGTGCAACCCCGGACCGATACTGGCGGTGTCGACGACGCCGCGCGTGTGGTCGATCCAACCTTGGATCCGGGCGCTCGGCCCGCCGGGCGTCGTGTACGCCCATCCCACCCAGGCGAGGACCGCCACGAGGAGCACACCGACCGGACGGATGGTGAACCGCCGGCGGCGACGGCGCACCGGGCCGGGGTTGGTCGTCGTCGTCCCTTCCAATTGCCGCTCGCGCCGCTGAGGTGCGAACCGGGAAACGGGCGGAGCCTCGTCGAGCCGCACGAAATAGGGCGTCTCGGGTCGATAGGCCACGGGCTTGTATCGGCAGCGGAGCCCGTTCGGTTCAATCCCAGCTGATCAGCCCTCCAGGACCTCGCCGTCAGCGGCGGCCAGCGCCCGGCACACGTCCGCCGGGATGCCCGTGTCGGGCCACCGGGCCGGCCGGTGGTGCGCACCGGCCCAGGCTGCGACCTCCGGTCGGGCGCCTTCCCGGCGCAGCAGGTCGGCGCCGAGATCGTCGTGGGCGACGTACCGCCCCATCCTCGTCCGCACCGGATCGCCGGCCACCACCCACCGGCGCAGCCTCGCCTCGCCGAGCACCGCCGCGACGACCGTGACGATCGCCCGGGCCACCGTGCCGAGGCCCGAGAGCTGCTTGCCGGCGTCGTGCACGAGCGCGGCGGCCCGCCAGCGCGGGTCGGAACCTTCCGGAGTCGTGCCGAGCGCGGTCTCGAGGCGGCGCGCGACGGCGACCCCCTCCGCCTGGTCGACCGGGGCCATGCCGTCCCACACGCGCCGCTCCGCGGGTTCGAGCGCGCCGGCCACCCACGCGCGCGTCGCGTCGTCGAGGCGGGCGATGCGGAGCGATCCGAGGAACCGCGCGACCAGGTGCGCGAGTCGACGCCCGCGCGTCCGCAGCGTCGGGTTCGTGGTCATCGCAGCGCGTACGAGTACAGGTGCTGGAGGAGCGGATCGAAGAGGTGCCCGGGCACCCGGCCCGACACCACGAGGAACAGGAGGATGAACAGCCCGTAGGGGCGGAACTGCTGCCAGCCCGGCAACCACTCGCGCGGCAACACGCGCTCAAGGAGCGCGGAGCCGTCGAGCGGCGGGATCGGCAAGAGGTTGAAGATGCCGAGGAACATGTTCACGACCGCGAACGACAACGCGATCTGCACCGCGAGCGGCAGCTGGTTGACGAAGATCACGCCGAACGCGGGGTGATAGAGCGCGCGGGCGACGAACGCCCCGACCACCATGAGCGCCAAGTTGGTGATCGGCCCGGCGAGCGCCACGATCAGCATGTCGCGCCGGGGGTTGCGCATCTGGTTGGGGTTGACCGGCACGGGCTTGGCCCAACCGAACACCGGGATACCGCTCAGCGCGCCCAGGGCCGGCATGATGATCGAGCCGAACGGATCGATGTGCGGGACGGGATTGAGCGTGAGCCGGCCCGCGCGACGCGCAGTGTCGTCACCGAACCACCACGCGACCACGCCGTGCGAGATCTCGTGCAGGATGATCGCGACGACGACCGCGAAGAAGTAGATGACCGTGAGCTGATCGAAATGCATCGGCTGCGGCGAGCGTCAGCGACGTGCGGACGCGTCCGCGATGCAGAGCCGGGCGGTCGGCATGGCTTCGAGCCGCGCCTCGCCGATCGGCCGTCCGCACTCCTCGCAAATGCCGTAGGTGCCCTTGTCGAGCTTGCTCAAGGCCTCGTCGATGTCGCTCAGTGTGTCGCGCAACGATCCGACGAGCGCGTCGACCTCGCCGCGCTCGGCCGTGACCTGACCGGAGTCGGCGAACCCGTCGTCGTAGCTCGCGCGGTCGACACCCATCGCCACGAGCTCATTGGTGACGCGTTCACGCTCGGCCGTGAGCACCGCGCGTTGATCTGCGGCGGTCGCTTCTGCCATGGAGCGATGGTACCCCCGGCGAGCGCCGCCCGGAGGGGCGTACCCGCCCTCCGTCAGGCCCGGATCGGAGCCCGCGCCCGCGGATGGGCGGCGTCGTAGACGGCACGCAGCCGCTCGGGCGACACCTTCGTGTACACCTGGGTGGTCGAGATGCTCGCGTGCCCGAGCAACTCCTGGACAACCCGCAGGTCGGCGCCGTTGTCGAGCATGTGCGTGGCGCACGAGTGACGCAAGACGTGGGGCGAAAGATGTCCCTCGAGCCCGACCCGGGCTCCGGCGTTGCGCACGATCGACCAACACGCCTGGCGGCTGATCTGACCACCGCGCGCGTTCAGGAACACCGCGTCGCTGTCGGCCGACCGGCGCGATCTCGCGTTGCGCAACGCCAGCCGCCCGTCGGCGAGGTAGGAGCCGACGACGCGACGCGCGCTGCGGCCGATCGGCACGATGCGTTCCTTGTCGCCCTTGCCGAGCACGCGCACGACGCCGTCTTCGAGGTCGAGATCCCCCAATTCGAGGCCGACCGCCTCACTGATGCGGATGCCCGTCGCGTACAGCGTCTCCAACAACGCGCGATCGCGCTGCGGCAGTGGACCGTCGCCGGTAACTGCACCCAGCAGCTGCTCGACCTGGGCCTCGTCGAGCGCCTTCGGAATCCCCTGCGGGACGCGGGGCGCGTCGACCTCTTCGCTCGGGTCGGTCGGGAGCAGGCCCTCGGTCGCGCAGAAGCCGTGGAACGAGCGCACGGCCACCAACGCCCGCGCGATCGACGCCGCCGCGAGCAGCCTGCGCCCCTCGTCGTCGGTGAGCGCGCCGAGATGGCGGACGTAGTCCTGCACCGTCGCTTCGCCGATGGCGGCCGGGTCGACCTCGCCCCGGTCGCGCAGGAAGCCGGCGTAGCGACGCAGGTCGCGTCGATACGCGGCGCGCGAGTTCTTCGCCAGCCCGCGCTCGACGGCGAGCCACGCCTCGTGCTCCGCCATCAACCGGGCCAACTGATCGGCCGGTACGGCGACGGGCGCGACCGTCACCGTGGGAGCGCCGCCACTCCAGTTCCCATCGGCTCGGCCGCCACGGGCTCCGTGATCGGTCCGGTCTCGATGGGAAGCCGCGGCAGGCGCCCCTCGGCCCGCTGCCGGGCCGCCTCGACGAACGCGGCGAAGAGCGGGTGGGGGCGGTTGGGCCGGCTCTTGAACTCGGGGTGCGCCTGCGTGGCCACGAAGAACGGATGCAGGTGCGGCGGCAACTCGATGAACTCGACGAGCAGACCGTCGGGCGAGTTCCCCGAGCAGACCATCCCGTGCTCTTCGAAGATCTGGCGGTAGCGGTTGTTGAACTCGTAGCGGTGCCGGTGACGCTCGTACACCACTTCCTCGCCGTAGATCTCACGCACCCGGGTGCCGGCGCCGAGCTTCGCCGGGTACGCGCCCAGCCGCATCGTGCCGCCCATGTCGACGATTGCCTTCTGCTCGTCCATCAGGTCGATCACCGGATGCGGGCTGTGCGCGTCGAACTCCGACGAGTTGGCGCCGACCAACCCGCACTCGTCGCGCGCGAACTCGATCACCGCGCAGTGCAGGCCCAGACACAGTCCGAGGTACGGCACGCGCTCCTCGCGCGCGTAGGCGGCGGCCGCGATCTTGCCTTCGATGCCGCGCACGCCGAAGCCGCCCGGAACGACGATGCCGTCGAGGCCGTGCAAGCGCCCCTCGGCGAGGAGACCTTCGGTGTCGTCGGCGGAGATCCAGTCGATCTCGACCTTGGCGCCGCACGCGTAGCCGCCGTGCTTCAGCGCCTCCACGACCGACAGGTACGCGTCGGGGAGGTTGATGTACTTGCCGACCAGTCCGATGTGCACGACCTGTGAGGCCGACTGCACCCGCCGCACGAGCGTGCGCCACTCCGTGAGATCCGGCGGCTCGTCGGTGAGGTGCAGCACCCGGCACACGTAGTCGTCGAGGCCTTCGTCGTGGAGCACGAGCGGGATCTCGTAGAGGACGTCGGCATCCACCGCGGAGACGATGCCCTCCTCGGGCACGTCGCACAGCGCCGAGATCTTCTCCTTGAGCCGCTTGGCGATCGGGCGGTCACTGCGGCACACGATCGCGTCGGGCTGGATGCCGCGGCTGCGCAGCTCGGTGACCGAGTGCTGGGTCGGCTTGGTCTTCTGCTCCGCCGACGGACCGATGAACGGCACGAGCGTGACGTGCACGTAGAACACGTTGTCGCGGCCGACGTCCTTGCGGAACTGCCGGATCGCCTCGAGGAACGGCAGGATCTCGATGTCGCCGACGGTGCCGCCGATCTCGGTGATCACGACGTCGACGTCGCCGGTCGCGAGCGCGAGGATGCGCTCTTTGATCTCGTTGGTGATGTGCGGGATCACCTGCACCGTCTCGCCCAGATACGCGCCCTTGCGCTCCTTGGCGAGCACGGCCTGGTAGATCGAGCCGGTCGTGGCGTTCGAGCGGCGGGTGAGCGCGACGTCGACGAACCGCTCGTAGTGGCCGAGGTCGAGGTCGGTCTCGCCCTTGTCGTCGGTGACGAACACCTCGCCGTGCTGGAAGGGGTTCATCGTCCCGGGGTCGACGTTGATGTAGGGATCGAGCTTCTGCATCGTGACGCGCAGGCCGCGACTCTTGAGCAGGCGTCCAAGTGACGATGCGGTGAGCCCCTTGCCCAGGCTCGACGCCACTCCTCCGGTCACGAAGACGTGCTTGGCCAAACCCTCGAACCTCCGCGTCGATGTCGGGCTGAAGTGCTGAATGGCTCGCCGGATCCCCGGACCGGGCTCGCTCGGCGACGGTAGCACCGGTCTCGGACACCCCCGGTGATCCTGGGTGCCGTACGGTTTCGCCGATGTCCGACACCGCCGGCGCGCCCGCACCGACCGTGCGCGAGGCCCCGGCGCCGCTCACGGGCCGCCTGGCCGGGTGGCAGATCATGGTCGGCCTCGCGCTCCTGGCGGTCGCGGTCCGGCTGCCGTCGTTCCTCTCGTCGCGCCATCTCGTGTTCGACGACGGCACCTACGGCGTGTCGGTGCTCGACATGCGCGCGGGCCTGCTGCCTTACCGCGAAGTGTTCTCGGCGCAGGGACCGCTGCACTTCCCGCTGCTCTACGTCGGCGACCTCTTGGGTCTGCGCACGATCGAGGGACCGCGTGTCACGCCGCTCCTGGCCGGCATCGCAGCGACGGTCGGCGCGTGGGCAATCGCGCGCCGGCTCGCGGGCGACACCGCGGGCTTGATCGCGGGAGTGCTCGTCGCGACGTCGGGCTCGATGATCTGGACGACGAGTCAGGTCACGGGCGACGGGCCCGCCGCCGGGCTGGTCGTGTGCGCGGTGTGGGCCGCGCTCGTGTACCGCGACGACCCGCGGCTGCGGCGCGCGCTCCTCGCCGGCCTCGTGATGGGCGCCGCGCTCGCGGTGAAGCCCGTGGTGCTGCCGGCGGTGCTGCCGGTCGGATGGTGGCTGTGGTCGCGCCGGCGGCTCGACCATCTCGCGGGCGCGGTCGGCGTCGCCGTCGCGCTCTGGTTCGCGTCGGCGCTGCCCTGGGGACTGGGGCGCGTGTGGCAGCAATCGATCGCGTACAACACCGGCGCCGGCCCGCACTACGCAAAGCTCGCGCAGCTCCGCAAGCTCCTCTCGACGCTCGGCAGCCGCGATCTGCTCGTGGTCGGTGCGATCCTGCTCGCCCTCGCCGCGACGGCCGTGGCCGCGAGCCGTACTCCAACGGGAACGACGGTCGGCCCGACCCGCACGCTGCGCACCGATGACCTCGCCCTCATCGCGGTGTGGACGTTCGTGACCGCGCTCGCGCTCGTGCTCGAGCCCGCGCTCTACACCAACCATCTCGCCGCGATCGTGCCGCCGTTGGCGATCCTCGCTGCGATCCTGACGCGCACACCGCGACTGCTCGTTGCCGTGCTGGTCGTGTTGGCGCCGTGGTCGGCCTCGAACCTGCACGTGATCCTCTGGCCCACGGGCTACACGGGCGTGAGCGCGCAGCTGATGCACTCTCTCGATGCGCTGCCCGCGCACGCACTCGCGATCAGCGACGAACCCGGCTTCTTGTACCACGCCGACCTCGGCACCCCGGCGCTCATGAACGACGCGTCGGTGAAGCGCATCGACCAGCACCTCCTCACGACCGCGATGATCGAGCGCGCCGCGCGCGACCCCCGCCTGTGCGCCGTCGTCGTGTGGTCGCCGCGCTTCGGCCGCGACCTCCCCGGCCTGCCCGACGCGCTGCGCCGGGACGGGCTTGAGATCGCTCACACCTACGGCGGCCTCAAGGCGCTCTGGCTCCGCCCCCATTGCAACCCGTAACCCAACTCGAAACCGCGGTCGGGAGTTAGTCGCGTGCTCGGCCGAGCATGTCGAAGCGGCGCAGGATGCGCACCCGCGCGATCACCGCGCTGAACGAGACGGCTTCGGCGATCAACGTCAACAACACGAGCCCGATCAGCACGACATTGCGCGGGCCGCGGCCGACGTCGAGCACGACCGCCAGGCCGAGCACGGCGCCGAGCACGTTCGCACCCGTGTCGCCGAGCATGAGGTGCTCGTGCAGGTCGTCGCCGAGCAACCCGCAGAACGCGCCGATCACCGGTGCGATCGCGATCCCGACCGCGTCGCCCCGCGCGACGAACGCGATCGGCAGCCACGCCACGAGGCCCACCTTGATCGCCCGGCCCGGCGCGCGGTCGAGCAGGTTCGCGAGATTCGCGGCGAGCGCGATGAGCACCGCGTCGGTCAGCAATCGCCGGCCCGACACGAACGAGACGTTCGCGGCCAGCACGAGCGCGACCGCGGCGCCCCCGAAGATCTTGATCACACCGGTCGTGACCCGCCCTTGCGAGAGCGCCTGCAAGTGCCCGCGAAAGCCGCGGTCGCCTTCGGTGCCGAGCAGGTCGTCGATCAGACCGAGCAGGCCGAAGCCCAAGCACGCGAACAGCACGAGCGGGCGCGCGATGTTCCGACCGGGCTCGTCGCCGAGCCCGAACGCGCCGAGTGTGCCGCGGCCGGCCTCGATGCCGAGCACCGCGATCACCACCAACAGTCCCGCCGCCGTCGGCAAGGGCCGGTCGCGGAAGTTCCGGCGTTGCAACGCGGGGGCGTCGAGCAGGTCGCGCCCCCAGATCACCAGCAACCGGACCGTCAAGAGCCCGACGAGCAGCCCGACGACGACGATCACGCGAGCACGGGCTCGGTCGCGGGAGCCTCGGGCGAGTCCGGGGGGCCGGTCTCCGCGGTCGGCGAGATCGCCCAGCGCGGCCGGGCGCGGTCACCGCGCATCGTCACGATCACGAGCACCGGCGTCATCACACCGAGCATCACGCCGGCGATCGCGATGCCCGAGTCGTTCAGCGCGGTGCCGAGCACGGTCACGACGAGAAGCCCGAGCAGCGCATGCGACAGCTGCGGAATGCGCTCGTGCAGCCCGCGCATCCGGCCCGGCGCGCGGTAGACGAGATACGCGATCCCGGCCAGCACGACGGGGAGCATGATCGTCCACAACGAACCGGTCAGCACCGACGTGTTCTCCGAGATCTTGCGCTGGAGCAACGTCGACACGCTGTGGAATCCTCCCGAGCCTTCACCGGAAGCGACCAGCCGGCCGAGGTGCGTGCGCTTGCTCGCGGGCCGGCTCATGTCGATGGCCGCGAACACCGCGACGACGGCGAGCGTCGCCGCGCCGTAGATCGCGATGAGCTTCACCCGCAGACGCCAGCCGAGCAGCAGCGTCGCCGTGATCGCGTACGCCGGGACCATCGACAACACGCCGCCGACGTCGCTGCCGAAGAACGGGGCGCCGTCGACCACGATGGTGACGCCGAGCAGTGCAATTGCGATCAACGCTCCGCGCCGACCGCCGATGCGATACGCCAACAAGCCCGCGAGCAGGACCGCGCCGGCCGCGAGCTGCGCGTACCCCAGGTTGCCGAGCCCGGCGAAGCGGCCGGCCACCGTCGGCGAGTAGCCGAACACCGTGTTGAACTGCAGGCGGGCGCCGGTCGCGACGTCGACGAGGATCAACCCGACGAGGATGCCGAGCGCGACGATCAGCGTGGTCACACCGGATCGATCCGTCGTGAGCCACGCGATCAACGCGATGGCGGCGCCCACCCCGAAGAGGAACAGCCAGTACAAACCGGGGCCCAGGCTGTAGAAGGGCAGCAGCGCGGCCAGGAACGTGGCCGCGAGGAAACCGACGAGCGTCAGGGCCGCGAGCTCGATCGCGATCTGCGCTCGCCGTCCGAACCGCACGAACGCGATCAACGCGGCCGCGGTCAAGATCATCTGGAGCACGACGAACCACACCGTGACCTGCGAGATCTCGCGATCGCGGAACTGCGCGCCCTTGTTGGTGTCGATCAGCCAGCTGACGCGCGACGCGAAGTCGCCGCCGGTACGGCCGAACAGCATGGGCCGGCCCTCCATGCGCGCGGGTTGCTCGAGACCGAGTTGATCGAGGATCGTCGGGCCGATGTCGACGATCGAGACCACACCCGAGTGCCGCGTCCAACTCGAGACCGCGAGCCCGGCGCGGATACCGGGGCCGGAGAGGCCGGCGATCGTCAGCCGCCCCGCGCCGCCCCGTTGCGAGGGTGCCAACACGATGACCGAGTCGTGATCGGTCACGCGTCGCATGAGGTTCCCCACGAGCGCGTCGAGCTGCGCGAAGGCCTGTTGTTGCATCACTGCCCGAGCTGCGGAGGTGACCAGCGACCCGTACGACTGCAGGCGGAGGAGGTCGCTGTCCTCGACGACGACCACCGACCGGCCCGGCGCGTCCCACGCGCGGTCGAACGCCGACAGCACGCGCTGCGGGTCGAGCCGCAATCCGAACGGCGCACTCGGATCCTTCTCGAGCAACGAGGTTCCCACGTCGCCGCCGGGGACGATGCCGTTGTGGTCCGTGAGCGCAAGCGCCGCCCAGCGTCTGTAGTCGGCGGCGGCGGTCGGAGTGATCGTGTTGTCGCCGTTGCCGATCGCGGCGCGGCCGACCCCCGCGGCCTCGAGCGTGTCGCCGAGCACACTCACCTGGGAGTCGAACAAGAGCCCGTTGTTGCGCGACACGATCTGGTGCTGCTCGAGGCACACGATCGACGAGCTCGATATCGCGCTCTCGGCCACGCCGTTGCGGCGCGCCATCTCTTCGCGTGCCGTCCCGTCGGCGTACGGCTCGTCGGGTTCGAGACACTCACCGTCGTCGCCGGAGTGACCGACCGACCGGGTGCCCGCGCCGATCGTGACGTACCCGTCGGCGAGCGACGGGACGCGACCGACGCCGCGCACCGACAGGTCGGCGACCTCGCTCTTCGCGAGCAGACCCGCCAAGTTGGGCAGCGCGGTCAGGTCGAGGTCCTCCCACGAGATCGCGGGCAACGAGATCACGAGCACGCGCCGCACACCCGGGTGCGTCGTCTTGGGAACCGGGATCGTGGTGGTCGTCGTGGGCGCCGTCGACACCGGAGTGAGCGTCGCGGCTGACGCGGCACCCGCCCCGAACAACGTCAGCATCAGCACGACGAGCGCGAGCGCGGCGGTGCGCGCGGCTGCCGCGCGCACCGCTCCCGTTGGGTGCGACCGCTTCATCACGCTCCGGACGCGATCCGGCTCGGGACGCGCCACCAGCGCCGCACTGCGAGCGCGTACACGCCGGTGCCGATCGCGCCGACCACGGTCAGGCACGCGATCGTCGCCAACCGTCCGCTCGGGTCGACCGCGCGGATCGCCAGCCAACCGGCGAACGCGATCACTCCCGAGATCGCGATCGAGATCGGCAACAGGCCCGGGATGATCGACCGGCCCGTGCGGCGCCGGCACCCCACACCCAGCACGATCACGCCGATCAGGTACGCAGTGGTGTGGCCGATCCCGAGCGCGGCCACGAGCGCGGCGCCGTGCGTAACCTTGCTCCCGACGATCATCACGACGACGCCCACGATCGCGGCGCCGATCGCGACGATGGCCGGCGTCCGGCTGTCGCCCAACGCGTAGTAGCTGCGCGCGAGCAGCAGGAACGCGCCGTAGGGATAGAGACCGATCGCGAGCGAGGCCATCCCGGCCGCCAGCAAGACCGGGCCCGTCTTCACCGCGCTGCCGAACGCGACGAGCCGCATCAGCGGCAACGCGATCACGACCAGGCCTGCCGACACCGGAATTACGAGCAGCGCCATACGGTCGAGCGCCCATCGGATCGAGTGTGCAAACTCGTCGAGGTCGCCGGCCGCGACGTCGTTGGCCATCTGGGGGAGGATCGCGGTGTGGATCGGCTGCGCGAGCACCGCGTACGGCCCGAGGAAGAACGTGAACGCGACCTGATACGCGACGACGCCGCCGGCCACGCCGTTGCCCGCGACCAGCGAGGCGCCGAGCAACATCGCCGCGCCCGAATGGAGCGCGACTCCCCACACTGCGAGGCGGGAGAAGCGCGAAAGCGCCGGGTCGCCGCGGTCCCATCGCGGTCTCAAGGAGAAGCCCGCCCGTCGCGCCGCGACGTAGAGGATGGCCACGAACGCGAGGCACCCGCCCGTGCCGGCCACGGCGAGCAACGACTTCTCGAAGAGCGTCAAGTCGAAGCCGGGAGCCGACCCGACCAGCACCCGGAAGATCACGAAGCACGCGATCATCACCACGCTGCTGCCGAGCGGCGCGGCCGCGGTGATGGAGAACCGGCGTTTCGCGTAGAGCAACCCGGTCGCGATCGCGCCGAACGCGTAGAGGACGACCTGCGGGATGAAGAACCACAGGAGAAACCGCGCCAGCTGACGCTGCTGCGCTCCGACGTGCGCGTTCGGTGCGCCGCTCGAGAGCAGTCGGGCAAGGAGCGGCGAGAACACGAGCGCGGCCACGGTGATGGCGCCCATCGCAGCGAGCGCGTAGCCGAGCAAGCCGTTGGCGAGCCGGTCGGCCTCGGCGTCGTTCCCGGCGTCGACGAGGGTGACAAAGGTCGGCACGAGCACCGCCGACAGCGCGCCCGCCGCGAGCAACTCGAACAGCACGTTGGAGACGGAGTTCGTGGCCTCGAAGGTGTTACCGAGGTACGTCGTACCCAACACCGCCGCGATCACCAGCACGCGTACGAACCCGCCGACGCGCGAGACCATGGTCACACCACCCATGCCGACCGCCGCGCGCGTGACCGATTGCGGCGCGTCGGTCTTCTGACGCAACCTCACGACGGATGGGGCGGCAGGGGCGTCGACGCGCCCGTGCCGTAGCCGTAATGGCCGACGTCGCCGCTGCCCGTGATCGGGAGTGCGAGCACCGCGGCGACCTGGCCCTGCACGAGGTCGAGATCGTCGACGGTCGACACCGTGCCCGAGAGGTTTTGATCGTCGAGAACCGGCGCCAGCGCGGCACCGCGTTCGGGTGGATGATCTCCCCCACCGTCGTACACTGCCGCGACGACGGTCGGGAGGCCGGCGCCCACCGCCGCGCGCGCGAGCGCCGGGGTCAGGTCGCCGCCGGCAAAGTCGCTGTCGTCGCCGGTGACGACGAGTACCTCGACGGCATGAGCGGGGAACGTCGCGAACCCCGACGCGTTGCCGTCGGTCGTGCTGAGGAACCCGGCTTTCTCGAGCGCGGTGAGCGCGTCGATCCGGGGCGCCACGGGACCCGTCGTCGTCGTTGTCCGACGAGGCGCCGAGGTCGACGATTCGTCGGCGAGCGACGACGTCGGCCTGGGGGTCGTCGTGGTGGTCGACGCCGGGTTCGGCATCGGCGCCTTGGCGAGGCGGTGCGCCAGCAGGTTGAGCGCGGTGTCGCGCACTGTCGAGACGCTGCCCGCGAGGCCCAGTGCGGTCTCGAGATCCTGCACCCGGGTGTCGGAGTCGAGTCGCCACGGGTCGTCGAGCCAGATAACCGCGGGAACCTCGGCGCCCGCCGACAGGAGCGCCTGTTCGGCGTGCTTCACCGCGTCTCCACTCACACCCCGCTCGGCGAGCACCGCGACGGAGTGTCCGTCGAGGCGGCCGTCGCCCACGAACGGCGCGCTCTGGTCGATGAACTGCTGGAGCCGCGAGTTCTGCTGCGACAGCTGCTTGCTCGTGGCCTCGCGCGCCCGGTTCTCCTTGCGCACGCCGTTGATCTCGGAGTCGAGGCGGTTGACGATCCCCTGGTCGATCACCGTGGACCCGACGAGGATGCCGAGTCCGAGGGCGAGGAACACGGCAATGAGCGAGACGAGGTGAAACCGGAAGTTGATCATGGTGGGCAGGGGGAGCCTAGAAGAAGGGCGACCAGCCACCGGGGCGGGAGACCCGAGCCGGATCGAGAGCAGATCGGCGCCGGTTGTGCGTGCCCGGCCGCCTCAGAACCAGCTCGCGACCTTCGACCACGTATCGGTGAACATCAACCGGAAGCCGTCGAGGAACACCTGGAGCGAATGCGACACGTACGTCATCGCGACCATCGCCGCGAACGCCGACGCGACGAGGAACACCATGTCGCGGCGGCGGATGCGTCCCTCGTACAGTCGGCTCACACCCTTGGCGTCCACCAGCGCCGGGCCCAGGCGCAGCCTCGTGAGGAAGGTCGAAGCCATCCCCCGCCGGCCCTTGTCGAGGAACTCCACCATCGTGGCGTGCGTCCCGACCGCGACGATGAGCGCGGCGCCGGCTTCGTAGGCCAACAGCAAGGCCGCGTCCTCGCTCATGCCCTCGGCCACGAACTCGTCGTACTTCACGCCGGCCGCGAGGAGCTGCTCCCGCCCCGGCGCCCGACCGTCGGGGTGCACGTGATGGATGAGCTGCGCGCCGCAGTGCATCGCGGTGTCCGACAGCGAGTCGAAGTCGCCGATGATCATGTCGGGTTTGAGCTTCATTGCCAGCAACGCATCGGCGCCGCCGTCGACCGCGATCAACACGGGTTTGTACTCGCGGATGTACGCCCGCAACGCCTTCAAGTCGTGCTTGTAGTCGTGCCCGCGTACGACCACGAGCGCGTGACGGCCGCGAACCCGAGCGCGCAACGGCGGGAGCTCGAGCGGCTCGAACGTGATCTGGGCCTCGGTGTCGATGTAGTTGAGCGTGTTCCGGGCGAACGTCTGCAGCTCCACACCGATGGTTCGGCGCGCCTCTTCCATGCGCGCTTCGATCTCGTCGGCGACGAGCAGCTCGCCGACCGCGAGCTTCTCGTCGTCGCGCCACAGCGCGCCGTCGTGCAGCTCGAGCACCTCGCCCTCTCGGATCTGGTCCATCACGTCCGGGCCGACGGCGTCGAGCAGCGGGATGCCGGCCGAGACGATGCGGATCGGACCGCCGTTCGGGTAACGCCCCGAAATCGACGGGCCGGCGTTGACGACCGCGGCGACCCCGGCCGACACCAACGTGTCGGCCGCGACGCGATCGATGTCCCGGTGATCGATGACCGCGATGTCACCGGCGTTGATGCGCCGGATCAGGTCTTTGGTGCGGCGATCGGCGCGCGCGGGCCCCTTGACCTCCACCGGTCGCGGCGCGTGACGCCTGCGCAACCTCACTGCTTCGCCCTCACCGGCTCGCCTCGGCCCGGCTCGCCTTGGCCCGGCTCGCTTTGGCCCGGCTTTGGGCCCTCGCCTCGTGGGCGCGCGTCAACAGCTCCTCGGCGTGACGCCGCGCGTGCGCCGACTCGCCCACACCGGCAAGCATCCTCGAGACCTCTCCGACCCGCGCGTCGTCGAGCACCAGCTCGGCGCTCGCGACGGTGCGCTTGCCGACCTCCGACTTCGACACCGCGACCTGCGAGTCGGCGAACGCGGCGACCTGGGGAAGGTGGGTCACGCACAACACCTGGTGTTGCCCTCCCAACGTCGCCAACGCCCGCCCGACGGCCGTGCCCGCCTCTCCCCCGATACCCGCATCGACCTCATCGAACACGAGGGTAGGCGGCGCCGCCGACAGCACGACCCGCAGGGCGAGCATCGCCCGGGCGAGCTCACCGCCCGAAGCCGCACGGGCCAGGGGCCGGGCCGATTCGCCCGGGTTGGGAGCGAGCAGGAAGGTCACCTCGTCGGCGCCGTCGTCGCCCGCGGTGGCGAAGTCGCCGGGTTCCACCGAGACCTCGAAGGTCGCGGCGGGCATCGCCAGCTCCCGGAGCTGCTCCTCGACCGCCGCGGCCAACGGGCCCGCGCCTTTCGTCCGGGCCGCCGAAAGGGCCTTGGCCGCCTTCACCACGCCGCGGTCGGCCGCGGCCAACGCGTCGGCGAGCGCCGCGGCACGCGCTTCGTGGCCTTCGAGCTGCGCGATCCGCTCGCGCGCCTCGCGCCCGTAGGCCTGTACGTCGGCGAGCGTCGGCCCGTACTTGCGTACGAGCTCGCGCAGCCGCGCTCGGCGTTGCTGCACGTCCGAGAGCCGCTGCGGGTCGGCGACGATCTGCTCGGCCGCGACCCGCAGGTCGTGCGCCGCTTCCGCGGTCTCTATCTGGAGCGCGCGCAGCCGCTCGGCCAGCGACGCGAACGGCTCACGGGTCGCGATCGCGGCGCTCGCCGCGCCGACGGCGTCTTGTGCGGCTCCCTCGAGCAGCGCGTGCGCCTCGTCGAGCGCGGCGCGGTGCGCCTCCGCGTCGGCGAGGATCTCCTCCTCGCTCGCGAGCGCCGCCTCCTCCTCCGGATCCTCGATCCCCGCGGCGTCGATCTCGGCGAGCTCGTAGCGCAAGAGGTCGAGCTGCCGCGCGCGCGATCGGTCGTCGCCGCCGATCTCGGCCTGCTCCTCTTCGACGCGACGGCGAGCCGCGCGCGCGGTCGCGAGGTCGGCGCGCGCCGCGGCTGCGGGCGCGCCCGCGAACCGGTCGAGCAGCGCCCGTTGCTCGGCCGGCACCAGCAGCGACTGGTGGGCGTGCTGGCCGTGCAGGTCCACCAACGCACGACCGCAGTCGGCGAGCTCGGTCGCGGTTGCGAGGTGACCGTCGACGTAGCCGCGCGAACGTCCGCTCAGCGGTACGACGCGCGCGAGCACGACCTCGACCTCACCGTCGACGAAGCGACCCTCGACCCGCGCCTGGTCGGCGCCGTCGCGCACGAGCGCGGGATCGGCCCGACCGCCGCACAGGAGGTCGAGCGCGTCGACGATCAACGTCTTGCCCGCGCCCGTCTCGCCGGTGATCACCGTCATGCCGTCGCCGAGCACGAGCTGGAGGTCGGCGATGATCCCGAGGTTCTCGACGCGTAACTCGACCAGCATCGCCACTCACCGATCGGGAAGGTCGAACTTGGCTTTCAGGACCTGGTGGAAGTCTCGCGGGCGCAACGTCGCGAGCCGAAGCGGCTCGGCGGCCGCCGCGCACGTCACCCGATCCCCGGCGGAGAGCTCCCCGAGCTCGCGGCCGTCGAGTGTCAGCACCACCCCCCGATCGTCGCACACCACGAAGCCGAGCTCCTCACCGTCGGCGAGCACCAGCGACCGGTCGAACAGCATGTGCGGCGACACGGGCGTCAGCACGAGACAGCGCAGGGCCGGAGACGCGATCGGCCCCCGCACCGAGAATGAGTACGCCGTCGTACCAGTTGGGGTGGCGACGATCACCCCGTCGGCCGCATACGTCGTGAACGCGCTGCCGTTGATCGAGACGTCGAGGCGGATCAGGTGGCCGCTCCGCTTCTTCTCCAACGCGGCCTCGTTCAGCGCGAACCAGGTCCCCGACGCGGGACCTCGGGACTCGACCCGCACCGAGAGCACCATGCGTTCCGACACCGCGAAATCGCCGGCGACGAGGCGCGCCGTCGACGCCTCGAGCTCGTCGGGCTCGACCGCGGTCAGGTAGCCGAGCTGGCCGACGTTGACCCCCAGGATCGGAACCGGCGCCGGATACACGAGGTCGACGGCGTGCAGCATCGTGCCGTCACCGCCGAGCGACACGACGAGATCGAGATCCGACGCGAACCCCTCGGCCGCCACCCCGAGCTCGACCAGACCGACCGCCTTCGCCTCGTCTGCCGGGAGACGAACCTCGACGCCGCGATCACGAAACCATCCGGCCGCCGATCGTGCGAGCTCGTGCGCGAGCCCCCGGTCCCGGTGCGGCACCAACCCGACGACCCGAGTACCCGTACTCATGCGGCTGCGACCTCCGGCCCTCGAACGCCCGGCACCCACGCCGAGACGGTCCGGGCCTGCGGATCTGCGCCTGGCTTGCTCATGCGGCTGCGACCTCCGGCCCTCGAACGCCCGGCACCCACGCCGAGACGGTCCGGGCCTGCGGATCTGCGCCTGGCTTGCTCATGCGGCGGCGACGTCGTGGGCGGCGGCCACGACTCGATCGATCTCGGCCTCGTCGACCTGGGTCGGGCCGCGACGCGCGTGTGCGAAGAACTCGATGTTGCCGTCGGCGCCGCGCAACGGCGAGGTGACCAGCGCGCGAACGCCGAGACCGAGCGCGCCGAACGCACCGACGACCTCGCGCAGCACCGTGCCGTGCACGACGGCGTCGCGCACGATGCCGCCCTTGCCCACGTGGTTGCGCCCGGCCTCGAACTGCGGCTTCACGAGCAGCACGAACTCCGCGTCGGGCGCCGTCAACGCGAGCAGGTTGGGCGCGACGGTCCGCAGCGAGATGAACGAGAGATCGGCGACGCAGAGGTCGGCGGGCGGATCGATCGCGCCGGCCTGCAATTCCCGCACGTTCGTACGTTCCATTACTGTCACCCGAACATCGTTGCGGAGCGTCCAGGCGAGCTGGCCCCGGCCGACGTCGACTGCGAACACGTGCTTCGCGCCCCGGCGCAGCAGGCAGTCGGTGAACCCTCCGGTCGAGGCGCCGACGTCGAGCGCGTGGGCGCCGGTGACGTCGACGTCGAAGTCGTCGAGCGCGCCCGCAAGCTTCGTGCCGCCGCGCGACACGAACTGCTCGGCGCTGGGCTCGGGCGCGACGACGATCGGCTCGGCCGCGTCCACCTGCCGCGCGGCCGTCGTGGCCGGCGTGCCGCTCACCGACACCCGACCGGTCGCGATCGCCTCGACTGCTCGCGACCGGCTGGGCGCGAGACCGCGCCGCACGAGCTCGACGTCGAGGCGACGCCGCACCGTTAGCGGGCTCGCTTGGCTGCGGGCTTCCTCGTGGCCTTCTTGGCCGAGCTGCGGGTCCCGGCGGTCTTGCGGGTAGTGCGCGCGGCAGCGGTGCGCTTCGCGGTCGTGCGGCGCGCGGCGCGCTGCGTGGACACCGCCTTCTTCTTGGCCGGGCGCTTCGTCGCGGCCTTCTTCTTCGTGGGCACCTTGCTCGTCGAAGGCTTCGCGGTCGCTTTCTTCTTGGCCGGCGCCTTGCCCGCGCCCGCGGCGCGGCCGGTACCGCGACTGGCGGCACGGAGCCGGTGCTCGAGCGCGTCGAGATCACGCTTGGTCGCGAGCCCGAGCACTCCGAGCTGGCGCTGCACCTCCATGCTCACGATGGCGCGCAGCTCCTCGCTCCGACGGCGGCTGATCTCGATGAGCTCGTCGACCGCGGCGCCGATCTGATCGCGGGCGAGCTGACCCTGGGCGACCAGGTCGATGGCAAGCCGGTGGGCCTGCGAGCGGCGGAGCTCGGTGAAGTGCATGCCGGTCTCGAGCACACGCTTCCAGTCCGGAGGCTGGGGCATCTCTACCTCTTTCGATCGCGGCGCGGGCTGGCTGCCAGGGGGACAGACGCAGCGAGTCATTGGGGATTCCGGTGTGCAGCCTAGGGGCCGCTCGGCGCGCTCCCCCGGATGACCGACACATGGGTTCGGGCTCGTCAGCCGGCGTTCAGAACCAGCGGAACCAAGCGCGCGAGATCCGGCGCGACGAACGGTGGTGGCGGTTCCGGTACCGGCTCGCCTCCGGCGCTTCCGGCGACGCCCGACAGCACGAGCGCGAACGGCCAGCCGAGCGCAGCCGCGAACGCACCGTCGGTCGAGGGACGGTCGCCGACCATCAGCCCGGTGCTGCCGTACCGCGATCGCACGAGTTCGGCCATCGCGGCCTCGGGCTTGCCCGCGACCTCCGGCGCCCGGCCGGCCGCGGTCGCGACCGCGGCGGCCAACGCACCGGCGCCGGGCACGACACCACCGTCGATCGGATACGTCGGATCGAGATTGGTCGCGACGAACCGCGCTCCGCTTCGGGCGGCGTCGGCGGCGCGTGTCAAGCCGTCGAAGTCGAAGTCGCGGTGAAAGCCGACGACGACCGCGTCGACCGGACCGGCGCCGACCACGCACAGCCCGCGTGCTTCCAACGCCTCCACCACTCCGGGACCCGCGCACGCAAGGACCCGCGCCCCTTCCACCAGGCCGCTCGCCACGAGCGCGGCGGCCGCCTGCGCGCTCGTGCACACGTCGTCGGGGACGACCGAGATCCCGAAGCGGGCGAGGCGCTGCACGTATTCGCCGACGCGCAGGCTCGAGTTGTTGGTGATGAACACGACGTGCCGGCCCGCGGCCCGCAGACGCTCGACTGCCTCTGCCGACCCGGGGATCGGCGTGTCACCGCGCCAGATCACGCCGTCGAGATCGCAGCACACCAACCGCCCCACCACCGCGGCGGGCGCGATCGGTTGTTCACTCACTGGCTTCGTCGAGCGCGACCTGATAGTCGGCGTTGTCGGGACGCATCACGATCGCGAGGCGCAAGTGTGCGCGCGCGCCCGACCGATCACCGGTGCGCAAGAGGCACAGTCCGAGCCCGTAGTGCGCGTAGTCGTTCACCGGCTCGAGGTCGAGCGCGGCGCGGAACTCGCGCTCGGCGTTGCCGAACCGACCCGAGCGGAAATACGCGCGAGCGAGCGTCTCGCGGACCGAGCCCTTCTCCGGCTCGAGCCGGCGAGCGCGCTCGAGCGCGACGACGGCGGCGTGCACGTTGCCGCCGGCGAGGAGCCGGCTGCCTTCCTGAAAGGCGAGGTAGGCGTCGTCCGCGTCGTTCACGCCTGTGTCTCTCTCGTCGTCGGCCTGCATGTGCGCCCCACTGTCAGCCCGAAGGTCGGGCCGGTGCTGTGCTACAACCGGTCGGCATTCCCGAACCCGGAGCGCCTCGTGCCCGACTTCTTCGCATTTGCCGGTCTGCGTTACGACTGCGACGCGGCCGGCACCGCCATCGAGACGCTCGCCGCCCCACCCTACGACGTGATCGACGAAGAACGGCGCGCCGCGCTCGAGGCCGCCGACCCGCACAACGCGGTGCGGCTGCTGCTCCCACGCGACGAGCAACGCGACGGCGACCGCTACGAGTGCGCGGCCGGCGCGCTCGCGGCCTGGCAGGCCTCGGGCGTGCTGCGCACCGACACCGCACCCCGCTTCTACTCGTACCGGATGCAGTTCCGCGGCCCCCACGGCGAGCCGCGGCGCACCCGCGGCGTGATCGGTGCGCTCGCGCTCCCGGAGCCGGGCGACGCCAGCGTGCTGCCCCACGAGCGCACCGCGGCGAAGGCCAAGTCCGACCGCCTGGCGCTCCTGCGCGCCGAACGGGCCAACGTCGATCCGATCTGGGGCTTGAGTCTGGCGGCGGGGCTCACGGAGTTGCTCGAGCCCGACACGATGCTCGCGACCTGCACCGATCCCGACGGTGTCGTCCACGAGCTCGGTGCGATCGACGATCCTGTGCGCATCGCCGCCATCCGCGAGCGCATCGCCGGCGCCGATCTCGTGCTGGCCGACGGGCACCACCGCTTCGAGACGGCCTGCGCGTACCGCGACGAGCTGCGCGCGGCGGGCGAAGACGCGCGCGGCGCCGACGCGCGCGGCGCCGACGCGCGCGGCGCCGACGCGCGCGGCGCCGACGCGATCATGATG
>Ga0265338_10001748_pt1 | contig 34336 bp, 39 predicted proteins | sample 42126metaG_FD_193579 | JGI IMG/M metagenome (GOLD analysis project Ga0265338, IMG submission 193579) | Rhizosphere microbial communities from Carex aquatilis grown in University of Washington, Seatle, WA, United States - 4-21-26 metaG | ecosystem: Host-associated > Plants > Roots > Rhizosphere...
GACTATTTCAGAATACTTGAAGAACCTATTTGGAGGGCTTGGCATTGTCTTCTTCTTGTTGACTTTCATTCTTGGTTTTATTGCTGAAGCTCGTGGCCCTAAATGGGAGGACTTGGACTTCTTTCGCTTCATAGCGTTATCTGTCGCATGTTCTCTAATTTCGATGGCGTTCAGGGAGCACTAACCCGCCTCCATACGGAGCGCGATGAAAGGAATAAAAAATGAACCTAAACACACGTTGTGCTTATATGTTACCTAACCATTTACAATGCGCTAATACAGCACAGGATAATTCTACCATGTGCGCATTGCATATTGATCACGAAGTAAAACCTGCTGTAACCAAGCCAAATCTAGTAGTCAAAAAATAGGAGTAATCAATGTACGAAAACATATCAGGTTTGATTGATCTTGGTGCGGAATCAAAATATAAAATCGCCATAGTCGGAGTACCAAAGGCGGGAAAAAGCTGGCTGGCTTATACAGCACCAGCCCCGCTGTATACTTTTGATTTTGATACCCGCTCTGAGTCTCTTAAGGAATTTTGCCGTAAATATAAACGCACGGATATATCCGGGAAATCTTATTGGGATAAAAATCCTAATGCTCCAAACGCTATGGATCAGGTCGAGGCGGATATCTCAGCATTTGAGTACGATAAACAGCGAGGTAAGGAAATTCCCAAAACCTACGTCCTCGATTCCATGACATATATGCGTACTGCTATGGAACATACTCTTATTTATCAACAGCAGCAGCTCTCCAGAAAAATCAAGATTGGCTCAACTGTTCTAAATATCCCGCAGGGATGGGATATTATAAACGGACTTAGAGCTTATATGGACTACATAGTAGGTAGACTCAGTGAGCTTGGTAACGTGATAGCAGTCTTTCATGAAACTGATGAAACTGATAAAGCTAAGTCCACGAAAGAAGTCCGAGCATATACGGGAATGAAAACTGTGCAGCCTGTATACTTAGCAACTGTTCTTTCCCTGTTTAATGACGTATTCCGAGTCTCGGTGGATTATAGTGGTAAGCGCATAGTAACCACATCTCCTACTAGTGATTTTATGTGTTCCACTTCTATGAAGCTTGATCCTACTGAGAGCCCGAATCTAGCTGACATGATCGCAAAACACCAGAAAGCATCCCAAGTTTAATCACAAGTTCGCGCAAGCGAAGTACGAGAAGTAAAATAAAAACACAACGAGGTAATACAAGTGGCTACTTTTCAAATGAAGGTAAGTAACGATAAGATCGAAGGATTTGATGTTATTCCTCCGGGACAGTATGATGTTAAACTTGTAAGCTTTAACCCAAAGCTTTCCAAGTCCGGTACGTCGCTTAATTATAACCCTTGCATGGTAGTGGTAAATCATCCTGAATTCGCGGGAAGGAAAGTATTTGATTCCTTGAACGCTCCGTGGGTTTGGGCTGATTTTTCCCATTGCTTTGGACTTCCGCTGGAAACAGATGGTAAGGATAACTGGCTCCCCGGAGAATGGACTGGCGATCCCGCTAAGTACAAGGCTGATGATCCTGCGACGTTTGTTTACAAGGGGCCATTAGTTGGGCGTACTGGTAAGATTGAGGTCGCGGTTGACAACTATCAGGGCAAGGATAGTAATAAAGTCAGTCGTTATCTTTGTGCGGTTGCGGATTGCGCGACCAAGTTTCCAAAGATTCGGCACTCAACGAACCTGATTAAGTAGGGAGAGGAAAGCTTGTATCACTTGAGCGGGTAGGATATATGCTCTACCCGCTCAATTTTTCAATCTAAAACCAAGGAGAATGTATATGGCAGATGAAGATATTGAAGATATGTTCTGTGACGAGTGTGGGGAGTTGCATGAGGATTGTATGTGTGATGTAGATGCCGAGGACGAGGATGAAGATGCCGATGACCCCGAAAGTGAAAGCCCCGATCAAGTTAACTAAGGAAGGTTTGAACGGAATTAGATTCGGTAGTGTATCAGATGCGAAGCTTATTCGTATTCTAAATGCTCCACCAAATAACAAGGAAGTAAGCGAACGCGCAGCACGTTGGATGGCGGCACAGATTTTAGGAAATTACGGTTATGAGTTAGAGGGATAGTTATAATGTATGTACACCCAAAAGGTAATCCGACTGCTCCGGTATGGATTATATTAAACAAACCCTTAAGTGGAGATGAGGATAAAGGGTATTTGTTCTCATCTCCACAGGGGTATGTGTTTGATAAGATGCTTGCCGAAGCAGGAATCACAGATTATTATGTAATAGTGCAGAAACCTGATACAGCGAATACTTCAGCAGCGGGGTCTTGGGAATCAAGCTTACATACTTACAAGCCGCCTATTATTATACCGCTAGGTTCCGCAGGGAATTGGCTGGTTGAGGAGATGCGGTTTAAATATCAGAAGAAGAATTATAACCCTGATATGGATTCAGAACTCTCGAAGTATGCTGGTTCATTACTCTCCTCGAATATGGGGAATAAGCTTGATTGGCCGCATTATATAATTCCGACATTTGAACCGATGGATGTGATTCGTCAGTGGAAGATTCGGGATATAGTTGTGAGTTGTGATTTGAGTAAGGCAGCCGCGGAACTTGAATATTGGAGAAATAATGGACACAGTATCCAACCTCTACCAAAACGCACACATAAGATCACTTTTGAATCGTTCGATGAACTGCTTTCTATTATTGATGATTTTCTTAATTATGATATTATTTCTAACGACATTGAGACAATCTATCCAAAAGCACCTACTAAAACTCAACCATCACAATTTTATGGTATTTTGCCGGGATATCCTGTTGTTATTGGGCTGGCTCCTTCTATTGATTTCGGAATCAGCTTTGATTGCTTTCGCGATTCGGTAGTTGAGACACGAGAGTTATGGAAACACCTAGCTAAACTCTTTTGGGAAGTCCCCTCTCTTGGACAAAACTTCTTCAACTTTGATGCTAACTACTACGAAGCACTTGGCTTTCGATTCCCACTAGAAAAATGCCGCGATACACTTATACAGCATCATATACTCTGGCCGGAACTTAAGCACACATTGCAGTTCCAGACGCGGCAGTATACAAGAGAGCGGTACTATAAGGATGAGGGCCACGGATGGAGTACGAAGAACACGACTATGTTAAAGACATATAATGTCAAAGATGTATGCGTTACTATGGAAATCTACCTAGCACAACTTGAGGAACTAAAACAGCGAGGACTTGAATAATGACCGAAATCTCACTCGAATCACAGGAGATTTTATCAGATCAGATAAACTCCCAACTACGAAATCTGGCGGAGCTTGTACAGGAAAATCACGAAGCGTACAAGCTTTGCTATCAACTTGGCGAGCACTTCAACACCTATGCATCAAATGCTCGCTTACTTGCAACACCGCTTAGAAATGATGTACAAATCGGAGGTTATTAATGCCTGGAATCAACTTGGAATATAGTACAGACCACATTTGGACTATGGAAGATCGTGAAGGATTCATAGGACTAAGGTTAGATTGTGGCGATGCTGGCGTAATCTACTTTACCAAAGAACAAGCCTCAGAAGTTGTAGCAGCGTTCTCAATGCATTTAGCTTACAATAAGATATCTAAAATTGAGTATAAACCAGACGAGGTAAAATAAATGGCAGTTCAACAGTACGAACAAATCTATAATTGTACCCCGTCGCAGTTTACGACGGCTATGGCAACTACTCTCCCCGGCGTGGGATTTACAGTTATTCAGGCTCCTAATAAGTTCGCGGGTATTATAGTTGGTGCAAGCTCCGGTGGCGCGGGGCTTGGGCAATGTGATTTTAGCTACGACGGGCAGTATTTTCTCCGCTTCTTCGGAGCGAATCCGATCCCTGTAGCACAACAAACCAGTGCGGGGATTCCGCAGTCTAATCTATTCCCGGCCCTGGTAACTGAACTCAACTCCGCACTTCTGGCCTTGCTCGGTGCTCCGGTTATTGCTCCGAATCTTGCTGTACCTGCGAACTATGTACCGTAATCAAGGATATCATGATTCCTAATCGTATCACAAATGAATACCTACATGCGCTCCAGGCTGTCTATCACAAAATAGACAGCCGGGGCATTGTAGTTTCACACGAGAGGCTAAAAGATGCCAGCGAGTATATTAATAAAGATATACTTAATCAGTGTGCTATTGTTAGTTCTACTTGGAGTATTCCTTGTTACATCGGAGCCAGAAACAAACCGGAAGCTAGCCTTGGGAGCAGTATTAATCTTAATTCTTCCTCTGGCGACAATACTCCTCTTGCTCATTTAAAGAAGATGGGATTCAAAATCCCAAAGGTATCAAGTAGAGACGAAGATGGTAACTACATAGCAAAGGAATCCCTCAATGAACTCGTCCTTCAAAAAATATACGCTACTAATCAATTCAACATACCTGGAGGAGACCCCGCACTACGAGCGTTACTTAGAATCCGTGAACTCGGTACTCTCCGCGCGAGGTATATTAATGCAAATCTCTATCGGCAAGGAGAATACGCGGTATTCCTTACTAATTATAACTGCGCTGGAACTGTTACAGGGAGACGAGGTAGCCGCAAGCATTCTTTTGGCTTTGGAGGAAACGCTCAAAACTTTCCCAAGCATGGAGAGCTTGCAAAAATCTATCGGAAATGTCTTATTGCGCGGGCTGGTAAAATATTTCTGAATATAGACCAGATGCAGGCTGAGGATTGGCCTACTTCTGCGCTGGCAAGTAACGCGGAAGCTTTGGATGACCTGATAAATAATATAGATCGCCATAGAAAACTAGCTTGTATAATCTTTGACCTACCCTGGGATTACTACACAGATTCAGAATGGAAAGATTCCATTGAACGCTACCTCGGAAAGAAAACTCGCCACGCTAATAACTATGGTATGCGTGGGAACACAATGTCTGATTCTCTGGCTAAGGAAGGTCATAGTCTCACGCCTGCGCAATGCTCTGCGATCCTTGATAAAGTAAACAAAGCCGACCCAAGTGTAGACCAAGTATTCCACAAGTACATAAAGGATAGACTATATGCCGAACGAAAACTCAGCACCCCCTTTGGACGTGAACGATATTTCTTTGGACTCCGCGCCGGAGAAGCAGGAAGTAATAATAAAATATTCAACGAAGCCTTTAGCTACATACCACAGTCTACTGTGGGCGATAACACGGGATTTGCGGTGTTTAATCTTGAAACCGGAAATGACAAAACAAGAGGTCATATCTTACAAGAATGCCATGATTCGATTGTGCAGGAGATTGACAATAATGTGGACACTATCTGGGATCATATCCAAGAAACTAAGAAAGCATTTGACAGAACAATTAAATTCCACAATGGAATTGAACTTAGAATCCCCGTCGAAGGAGAAATTGGATACGACTTTGCCGAAAGCATAACCTTCAAAGCTCGGAATGGTTCCAAGCGACTAGACGATATATCATATTCTGATGTTCAGGCAGCTTGGTACAAGCTACAGGAACTCAAGGAGAGAGAGATGCAGAATGCCGAGGAAACTTCTCAAGAATTGGATCAGCAGTTATGCTGAGGCTCTCGATCCAATTACGGAGGCACCACAAGCATTCGTAATTTGGAGCGCGATCTCAGTTGTTAGTGCGGTTTTGAAAAAGAAAGTATGGGTAGATAGGGGGCCGTATTTAGTTTATCCGAATCAGTACATAGTCCTTGTAGGCCCGCCGGGATGTGGTAAGGGAACAGCTATGCACCCTGCGCATAACTTTATCAAAGAGTATAAGCCTGAACTGGCCAATTACTTATCAGATCGTATAACCGCAGAGGAAATAATAGTACGACTTGCTAAGGGATTTCAAACAACCTCAGTAGTTAATGGACAGGTAGTTGCAAGTACCGAATCCACAGCATGTATTATGGCATCTGAACTCAGTACCTTTTTAGGCAGCAGCGAATGGATGACAGCATTCCTCTGTGATACTTGGGATAGGAGTAAATTTGAATATGGAACTAAGAACAAAGGTAGTCATTCTATTAAAGATATGTGCGTTAGCCTTATTGGGTGTTGTGTACCGGATTTCATCCGTAAGATTAACGGGAAGGTCAACGCAGCCGAAGCAATTAATAGCGGCTTCACAGCGAGAACCATATTCGTATTTGCTAACGAAAGGAGTAAGAAACTACCCTGGCCAGTGGCGTTAGCCAAGATGCCCGGTGGTATGGAACTCATAACAAACCTGCGCCATGATCTTGAGGAGGTTGCTAAGTTAAAAGGAGAATACACATTCACACAAGATGCTATTGATACATTTACTCCGTGGTATAAGAGTCTTCATGCTACGGATATGGATTCAGATGTAGTGAGGCATTTTAAGAGTAGGCAGGATGTACATGTTTTAAAAGTGGCCATGTGCCTAGCGGCGGCAAGTACAGATAAGCTCATAATTGATCGTTGGTGTCTTACTACAGCAATAGCCTTAGTACAGGGCGTACTTAATACACTTGATATTACATTTAGAGGAGTGGGAGAAAGTTCGCTTAGCGAGGCTACAGCTAAAGTACAATCATTCATGGAGAGGAAAGGACTTGCAAGTAGAGCGGAACTTATGGGCGCAATGACGCGCCATGCTACGATGGAGGATGTTGATAGAATCCTCTTTACACTAAAGACAATAGGCTTAATCAGAGATCCAATTATAGGGAGTCGCCAATATTATGAATACGTTAGACAGGGAGCAGGAAATGCTGGGCAGACCAGCGGCGGAGTTACAAACCCATAATGAAGATAATGTTATCTTCGTAGTAGCAGGTAAACTCGGACTTGAGGCTATTGAGAATAAGATACTTATTCTTATTGATAAGTTTAAATCTGGGTACGAGTGTAAGGATTGTGAAGAAACTGGAATATTCAAGTCCTGTGAGTGTGAGAGGCGTGGTACTCCGGGAAGGTACACAGTAGGAAACATAGATCGTGAGTGTAGAATCTGCGATGGTAAGTACGAGGAAATGCGTGGTAAGACTTGTTTACCATGTAAAGGCACAGGTACAACTCTTATCATCCCAGAAAACTCCAAAGCTATCCCAACCTCCGGTGTGATCGTATCTACCGGGCCACTATGTAAAACTCGTAAAATAAGTGAGCGAGTATTATTCGGAGCGCATACTGGCTACTTCCTCCCCTTCAAGGGCAACGCTAAAATAAGATGTATGCGTGAGGATGAGCCACTTTGCCTGATATATTCACTCGATTCAAACAAAACCCTTGGAGATTTTATACAAATCGACGATAATGCAGAAACCCAAAATCAATTCTAAGCAGCAAAAACAATGGCCTCCGATTAGGGAGGCCATTTTACTTCAATCGCCAACAATACAGCCAAGCCGATGATGATGAGCGCGATCCGCATTACCAGCCCTCAACCGTAATCATTCCAGCAGCACCCGCTACGCCGTCCAGTTAACTTCTGCCATTGTCGATTCAATCATCTCATCTCTCCGCCCTCGTGATTTACTGCTCAAGCACCGCAGCGCCTATTCAACTTAGTTACTGCGTTGCGTAGTTAAAGTTGAACAAAACCAACTTACCTGAGATTGCTGCATTCGTCAGGGTTCCCAGCCCTGGAGTTATATACACTCCGAAAGTGTTGGAATTGGGAGCAACCAACCAGTCGAGCGATGGGCTTCCAATTGCAGCGTAGTTGCTCAGAATAAAACCGGCAAAATAGCTGTTTGTATAATTTGCCGAGGTGAATGGGAGACTGATATTAACCTGATTTGTATCTGCTGTGGCTGGATATACTATCCGACCATTGACGTAAACGATATTCCCCACCTTCGTGTAATAAGCATCAGCGGTGGAGAATGTTAGATTGCCGCCGCTCTGGTCGGTCGGTTTCCAGTAAGTACCAGTCGGGGCTTGCCCGATAATTGGTCCAGTCGCCGTCAGACCGCCAATCAAAGACGCCGTGTTAGCTCCTGAGCGCGTCAAGCAGACATCTTGCGTGAGTTCGTTATCTCCTAGCACTAGCCCCGGAAGTCCCGTGGAGCAAGCGTTGATAGCAAACCCTGCACCATTTCCGCTGCCCGTCATCTGATCGTTATTGTAGATGGTTTGCATGTTGGTGCTTGAGTTAAACGCGCCAAAGGACGACCCCGCAGCAAGCAGTGGATACGGCAAGCCTTGTGCGGATTCGCCCACAACGGTGATATTTGGGTCTGACAGATCAGCTTGCGCCGATAAGGTCACTTGATATGCAGGACTGCCAGCCGCTCCGGCCACGGTACTAGAGTAAGAAATTGTGTCCGAAACCTGCATGTAAATCGTAAACTTCTGCGATCCGCCTGGCTGCAAACTGATTGTGGATAAAGATATAGGCCCAGTGCTGATTGAACCCCATCGGCTGCTTATTAAAGCGGCGTTGACAGTTCCGGCGCTTCCTGCCGTAGTGACGGTCACAGACAAACTCGCGGTATAGTATCCCGCAACGGAGGCGGTGAAATAAACAGTGGGTGCTTGAGTGGAGGTCAACGGCATTGTCGTGAAGTTCCCAACCCCCGCATTGACCGCGTAGGCTCCGCCACTCGCACCTGTTACCGTAGTAGCATATTTCAGCGCGATACCGGCGGAAAGATGGATCGGCCTATAAGTGGTCGAGTCGGTAATAGATGCTTGGCTATACCCGCCAAGTTGATCCAGAGACACCGCCGAAGTGGAGGAGGCCGTACATCCGGTGCAGCTTAGAGTGCCCGTCACGCTGTCTGTTGTTCCGGTCCCTGCTGAAGTGGCGTAAAGGCTCATCGACGGTAGATAATAGCCCTCCACCGCCGTTGTGTAAAAGGTGGTTGCAGAAATACTGGAAGTTTGCGCCGTTTGGATCGTGCCGGGGTAGCTTGCGTTTCCAGCAGAGAGATAGAATGGACTACCTGAAGAAATCTTGACATCATTGTTCTTGAAAACCGCGTCAATAGAACTCAGGGATGCGGATGGCTCAAACACGAATCCATAAGCAGACCCGCTAGCATTGGCTTGTCGAAGGGTATTTCCGGTGAAACTTAGATCGCTCGTCCATTTATTCGTCCCCACCGTTTCTGACGACCCGTAAATAGTTACCAGGCCACCTCCGTTCCCATTTACGTTGGTGAACGAGTTATTGGACACGGTGAGGTGTTTCCCGCTGAAAATGGTCAGAGCACCCCCGCCATAGTTCAGGCTCCCAAATGATGCGTTGTTGCTGAGAATCATGTCCGACTCCCCTAAGTCGGCAGGGTCTTGATTGCCAAGTGTGAATGCCGCGTGCGGCCCGCGTGGCTCATAAACATTGTTCCCCGTGACTAATACGTCACGGGTAGGGTAGTCAATATCATCTGTTCCAACTTGGACCGATCCGTTTAGCGAATAGGCAATCGTGTTGTTTGCTATGGTGATATTTTTACCACGGCAGCAGTTAATCGAGGGGATTGGACTCGATTGAACGGTGTTCGCCCCGTGCCAGAAACTCGTATTTCCGATAATCTCAACTCCGCACCCCTTCGCTTCATAAACATCGATTCGAGCGATGTTGCGGAAACTGTTGAAATTGATATGCCCATTCGAGCACAATCCTGATCCGTTTGAATGAGTAATGCCATACTGCCCAATTCCAGACCCGGCGATATTTTCTATCCGGTTGTTTTGCAGCCAGAATCCATCCACGCTACCAGATAAATCAGCGTTGACAGTAGCCCCCAGGCTCACGTCATGAATATAGTTCTTTTCAATCCTCAGATTTTTGATCGTAGTGCCGGAGCCGTTGATAATGCCCGCATGTTGATCCGCAGTCACGCCATCTCCGGCGATCTCCAAACCTGAGAAGGTCAGATTAGTGACGGTGGTGTAAAGCGGAGTTCCTGTACCGTTGTCGCCATAAATCACACCAATCTGATGCCCGGAAGTGCCTACAAGGCATATTTTAGGAAGTCCGATACCACTCAAAGTAAAGTTGTTTGCGTTGGCTATCCAGAGCCGGTCACTCACGATATAGCAAGAATTAGGACGGCCTGTGATCGAGAGCGTGCCGGAGGTTACACCCCCCGTTGTCATAGCCGCGATGCCCGCGTTGATGGCCGATGTGTCGTCGTCGCCAATTACAAACTCCGAGGTCGCCAGCGTCATCGTGGCAGTGGTGTTTAGGGTCGCCGTCGTGCTGGACTGAACAGAGAGAATGGTCGTGGCCAGCGAAACCCCCGCTGCACCCGCGCCAGATACCCAAATGTTTTTTCCTACGTCGGCAGACGTGAAATTCATGGATACCGAAGTAATGCTTGTTCCCGACACTGCTCCGTCATAGGTATTCCCGTACACAGTTGCAGTCGTCGAGGACACGGGAAAGGTGTTGGCTTTCTCACTGAGGAATGCATATGTGCAGGAACTCGTACATGTATTACCATAGCTGTCGAGTAGCTTGACAATCGCAGCACGGAAATTAAGTCCAAGAGCACCCACGTTGGCAATGACAATATCCATTCCTGCCATATTGGGACTACTAGCCGTAAAGAAGGAACTCGCCTGAATTGTGTTGCTTGCAAGGATTTGATAAGATGCGCCGGTGACGGCAGTTCCCGCGACGACAGACAAGATGATATGAGTGCTATCAGGTACGGATACGATCTGCGCATACAGCGTTGCACCTGCTGAACCGGCTCCCGGAACAGTCACAAACTGCGCGACATAGGCCTGCGTGAAGTTGGCAGAGGTAGAGGTAAGCGTTGCCGAGCCAAGCGTCATCGCCCCATCTGTGCGAGATATGAAATAACTAGCCCCCGTCATCGTCATCTGCGGGGCAGCGGTAAGAGTTATATTGTGTGCGTTAAGCACACTGGCAATCGTCGTAGTAAGGTTGACCCCTGCTGTTCCTGCTCCGAACACTTTAATTGTCAGGCCCACGTAACCGGACGTGAAATTGGCTGCCGGAGAATACAGAATGTTGGATGACGCCGTAGTGTTTCCATCAACCCCTTCCGGCAAGGGCGCAAATGTAACCCCTGTGCCTGCGTAAGTGCTGTAGCCATTATTCCGGCCAGTGCCCTTTGCGCCAAAACATGTAGCCACATCTGGATGTTGTTTATCGCATACAGCGCCACCAAGTGTACTCCAAGCAGAACCACTATATACTCTCACTACATTGCCAGTAACATTATAATAAAGAGCACCCTGATTTGTAGCTACTTTGATCTCAGAGTCAGCATAAGCTTTTGGTAAATTTGTAGCTGGAATAGTAAGATTAGCTAATGTTGATGTTATGACGGCGGATATGTTTTGTGTGCTCCCAGTTGTAGCTTGATTTACAGTTATAGATGGAGAAGTAGCATCTGGAGTTACTTGATACTGCCAATATGATCCAGCAGGTGCAATGGACGTAGAAGTAGGAATAGACCATGTACCATAGGCTGCGCCATTAAGTTGGACTACCTGCGGAGTAAGATATTGAGCTGGTAGTTGAGCACCATTCCAATAATACGGCCCTGGAACTCCGGGTGCAGGCTGAAAAACGTAACTGATTGTCCCATTATTCCAAGTCTGTCCACTTGGATCAGTTACAGTAGCAGATACAGTCGTAGACTGAGCAAGGCAAATAGGTAGCGATAACGCCAGAAATGCGAAGAAAATCGAGATATTCTTTTTCATTATATCCTCTATTGATAATATGGGTCTTCGTGAAGGAACCAGAACCACCAGTCAACCATTAAACCGTCATTCATTTTCCAGACATGATATGAGAGTCCTATAGTTTTCAGCCTCTGCAACCTGTTCTTAACGACCATAAAATACCATCTTCCTCTGAGCCATAAAAATCAGGCACATACTGAATTGGCTTAAAATTATTCTTACTTAATAATTTTATAACTGCTGTGTTATCTGTCCTAGTATGTGCTTGTATTACAGTAGCTATATCAAAAGCATAGCTTAACCTATCATCAAGAAGTAGCTGTCCCAAGCCTTGTTTTTGATACTCTGGCAACACAGCACTTGAGTCTAAATACGCTATTTGAGCGTGACTTGACCAGCACATAACAGCAGCGGCGATAGGTCTGTTCTCCAACTCATACCAAACCACCAACCAAGACTTATGTTTGTCGAAGAACGCTGTCCATTCTTCTTCCTGCATTTTATCTGTATCAAAGCATATAGCATCTATAGTCGCTAACATCTTAGGCAAACTTGAATCGTATTCTGTAGCTGTATGCTTAATTACATTCATCATAGCACCGACTCCGGTTTTGGTATCTTATTAGCGAATTTGATTCCATTCTTTTCTGCTTCTTGGATTGACTTGAGCAAGTCTACGAAGCCTGCGGTCTTGGCGAATATGGGTAGATGTTTCATCAACTCTAACTTCTCTTTAATATCATCAATAGATTCCGCTACTGAATCCCCAACTCCAAGTAAGACTCCAACTTCATCCTTCTTACTCGGCATGAAGTGATATATGCCGTCAATTACGCAGTAGTGATAAGGTTTGAACCATTGCTTGACCTTCTTAGGTATCTCAAGCACCTTCCACTCTTCTGCGATAGCTGGATTATCTGAGGAGGCTTCGTAGTGGATAGTGGCCTCCGCAGCAAATGGCCAGCCGAACTTTGGCTCGATTACTTTACCATTTGAGCCTTGCCATACTACATCAGCTATATTTAAGCAAGTCTCCCACTGATGCTCTCCGGTTTGCCCCGGATGCCTAGCGGTCGGGTCGATAAAATAGGGTACACCCTTACTTACACGTATCTCAGTCGCCCACCAGTTTCGATACCCATATTCCTCTAAAATTGGAGCCATCTTCTGATTTACAAACAGAATCTCCTCCGGCAAATCCTTATCCTGAAGCAGCGAGCCTAAGTACAACTCATTCTTTTTCTCATAGCCCTGGAAAGACTTGGAGGGATATGCCCCATTAATACACCACCCATCATACCCACACTCCATGTCTGTTTCGATTTCATCCTGTACTACGAAGGTAACCTGACTTCTCGCGCCACCGAAGATTACTGCGAGGCTTTCAAGCCTACGCTCGCTAAGAGCATAATTAATATGATACCAAGTCTCCATATTCTCACGGTATCTATTGATCTTTACCCATTTCTTTTCCACGGTCTTGAGATACTCGGAGAGTTCTTTTAGCCCGTGAAGCACTTTAGAGGGCACAGTAGGAAGTCCTACTTCTTTCAACACCTCAATAAAATGATCCCTATAAAGCTCAAGCTCATCCGCACCCATTGACCCCCATACGGATTTACCTATGCTCCTGAGATATCGTTGAAGCCCCCCATATCCAATATCAGGAAATATGAATAAATCAATCTTATCAAATATCTCAGGATCGAAGAAATCATAAATCCGCTCAACTTTAGTCAGCCCACTCCCCGTCATAGTATCCGCAAGGGTTTTATACTCCCGCTCTGTAGGAGCGTAGTAGTACACTTTCTTATATGTTTCTGCTAATTTCTCAGACAAAGCAGTAAAGGTGCCATAGTCTATGACACACGCTACAACATCCTCTACTGCTTTATTTGAGGTTTTCATACTAGCACTTCTCCATGCCCTTGCTTTTTTTGCCACTCTTGACCTGGAAGTTGGTTTCTACTGAACGAATCTTTGCACGAACTTCATCACGAGTTTTAGCTGCTGCTTGTCCTGACATGTTGCCTCCTGTTAAAAATCTGCATCTGGGTTAAACTGCCGTGGGTTCCAATTCTTAGGCTTTGCTTGAGTACGACGTGGGCGGTGGGATTTATTCTTAGCCGCTTCTTTCTCTGTGGGGAATATAATATGTGATGCTTGAGTTCCGAGGCCATAGCTAGGAATATCAGAAAGTAAATCCCTACCTAGCGGCTCTGCTGCTTTGGGATGCTTTGAGTCTCTTCCCGAAGCTTTAACTACATCCTCAAGTCCCTGCTCCGCCATCCTAGCCTCTGGTGGCATGAATCTACCTACTAAGCTCGACCTATTAGCGCCCCTAATATATCCTGTTATATTCCCCCAAGCTCCGAGAGTACCTAATAGATATATCGTATTATACACCGAATCAGGATTAGAAGCCGCCTTACTTCCTGTAAGTGCGGAAGCTATACGCCCAGCGGGAGTAGCTTTGTATCTATTCTCAAGATGTTTTGCCATACCAGCAATCCCACCTTCGTGGTCTTCCCCTACTGTAATGCGGTCAAATTCCACGATAGTAGCCGCTACTAAGGGAGCCATAAGCCCCCAATTTGCGATAGTACGAGCGAGGCCCAGAGTATCCCCAGAGCGCATCTGATGTAGTAGAAGTCCACGCATAAATGCGCCTTGCTGAGTTATATACCCTGAATATGCTTTCATACTTCTGAATAGTGGAGATTGCCTCCAAAACGTAGGAGTCTTATCATAAGGATTCAAGAATACCGTATTATTCGCCCCATGATAATAAGCCTTGTTTATGTCCTCCGGATGTAATTTATATCCTTGATCTATTACTTTCGCTGGATCAATATTAAGTCGTTTTAGAGCTTGAATTGCGTACTGAGAATCTCCCTTGCTCAATCTATAGGCTGCTTCCTCAGCTACCAGTTTACCGCCCTGTGCCCCCATAGCAATAGACTGCCTCCGTACAGGAGCAAGTCCAGGGATTAGAAAATTCTGATGTATAAACTCCCCTACTCCACCGGGAGCGAATTTGTGTATAACACCATTTTCAAATGCTTGCTTTTCTCTGAGTGGTGCGATGGTTAATTCTGAAATAGCATTAGAAGCAAGCAAGTTATCAATCTGATGCTCCGGGCCGTAAAGTTGATTCACAGCCTTTAGCATATTCGTGTAACCATACTCAGAGGTAAGATTCCCCCCTGCGACCCCTGCGTGGATAACAGCCGCTTTATAAGCAAGAGCCTGTCGAAATGGTTGTACGAATTTCTCCCACTTACCCTTTATCTTGTAAGGAGAAAGCGGTGTTTGAATACCTTTCTCATCATCGCCACCTGCGCCAGCCATATCTTTTCCGAACTGTGACTTTCCGCCGTACTTAGGCGCAGCCTCTTGAAACATTACATTGTAATGATCGGATAGAATATCAGCAGTTTGCTGTCCTTGATTATTTATAGTATACCGCAGCATATCCTGAATCGCTATCCTATTAGGCCCATATACTTCATCAGAAGCCATTTTAGATGCGTGCTTGGATATTTCCGAAACAGGTACTTTATTCGCCGGGCCGAGCTTGCCAGTAGGATCGAGTGTAGATATAGCTCCGCGCACACTAGGATGTGCATTGATAGGATTCTTTAGCCCATTAGCAATCTTACTTTCATACTCGGATTTCTTCGGCACATATTCAGTAACATGGTCATGGTACAATTCCTTCGCATACGGATTAGCCTGCTCAAATGCGCGCTCCGGACTGAATAACCCGCGCAGTGAAATCTCAGGCGCGACCTCAGCGATCTTAGAAGTAATCTTACTTCCAACATCCTCCAAGCCTTCCGCTGCGATTTTCCCTATAGCTTCGCTAAATCCGCCCATAATTTACCTATTTAAAATTCGACATACTACCAAGTAAATCTGTTGAATAATCTTCAAGTTGTCGTCTGAATGAGGCTGCTTCGTCTGCGGTCTTGGCGTTCTCGGACAATAACTTTAGAGTCTTAGATGTTATCTGATATGCTTTCAAAGCAGACGGATGCCTTGATAAAGCCATCTCAGTTGCTCTGGTAGTCTTACCAAATACCTCATCATTTTGCTGTGATTGCCATATAGTACCGGCAGATTCTTCTCCAAGCTTTGTAGACCGATACACATTACTCCCATACTCCAAAAACCCATTCTTAGCCATTTTATAAACATGATTCTGGAGTCGCTTACCTTCCTCCAGCAACTTTGAGTTAGTAGCACCAGAATACTCAGTAGTTTGCTTAAGTCTCCGCTCAATAGCACGACTAAGATACTGAGAATACTTATCTTTCTTGGTTACCAGGTCAGGATAATTAAAGAGAAGCCTATGTTCAGGCTTCTCATATTTAAGTTGTGAAGGATCATGTTGTTTGAGTTCTTCGTAGAAAGCTGCCCAATTCTCATGCCCTTGTGGGCCGAGAGTCACAGCAAGAGATTCTCTATTACGCGGCGCTCTAAAATAGGCCAGAGTATCAGCTCTATGCTGTGCAAATGCTTGAGGAGAGATTTTACCTTCAGAAGTCTCCTTAGTAGCTTTCGCCACTCTACGAAGCGCACCTTTTGAGTTCTTGATTCCTGTATCCACGGATACTGCATTTACATCGCTAGCAGCTTGTGTGGCCGCGAAATTCGCCCCATACTTCTTTTCTCGTGCTGTGAATTTAGCATCAAGCTCTGGATTAGCCGCTCGTGCGGCTTTAATTTGATTCTCACGCTCTCCTTGCACATCATCAGGCAAATGTGCGGGTGCTTCATTAGCAGCTTCCTCTATCTGCTTCGCACGAATCCCCATAGCCTCTATGCGCTGGTCAGTAGTAAGCCCTTCCATAGGCTTACCGAATTTAGCCATCGAGATAGAGTTAAATGTTGCCTTCTCAGCATTATGCAACTTTCCAAGCACAGGGTCTTTTGCATCTCGCGTTGCACTGGCGTCCTTAGTAAGACGATCGAATAAGCCCTGTTGATTATCCTTACTTGTATACCGATACACTTTCTCATCATGCACAAACCAGCCTTTGCCCTCTGCTTCAGGAAACATCATCAAGTTAGGGCCGAGCTTAGTTCCATCAATAGCTGCGTTAGTGGATTTAACTCCCCATTCTTTACCATGCTCCAGCCACCAAGCAAGAGGACTCATTTCCTGCCATGCACTTTGTGCTATATCCTTAACGAATGGTTTACCGCCCATAGCCATAACTTCAGCGGTATACTTCTTGATGAGAGGTGCAGAGGCTACTTTCTCGATACCAGCACCAAGCCCTTTGGCCGCGCCCTCAAGTACAGGAGCACCTATAGCAAATCCCGCCGCACCAGCTACAGCCTCTTTTTGTGAGCCGCCACTTGTGGTAAGGGTAGCCAAATACCCATCAGCAGCATTAATTAATCGTTTCGCCGCAAACTTACCAACAGGAGATGCCGCAAGCTTTTCCGTAAGTGGAATAGCTTTTCCAACCATACCCAGAGTTCTGGCTGTGGAAATACCCTCAAACACAGGTAAAGTAGCAACTAACTCACCATAATCATCAGCGAGCTTTCCTACTTTCGTATCCCTCGGATGTGTTTGCAGCCAGTAATCGTAATTTTGTAATTTCTCCTGCTGTGCTTGCATTTTCTGATGATATGCTTTCATCTGGCCTTGATTATTAAATCGCTGGGACATTTGTAACGGAGTATCACCTCTATGCGTGAAATACTCCTCCATGCCAAACATAGTTCTAGCGACATTATTACCAAGCTTCAACCCAAACATATAAATAGAATCTAAGCCCTTTGCGATACCCACATTCGCATCGGCATTGAAATTTGCTGCCTTATCTTGTTTATATGTATCGGATAACTTAGTACCACCTGCTGTATCTATACGTCCAGATGCAGCGACCCATGTATTCTTATCAGGTACGGGTAATTTAAACCCTGCATAAGATGCTGGCACAAGCTGGTCATATAACTTAGACCTTACCTCAGTTTTCTTCCCATCTGGGAGTGCCTGATATTTAGGGTCAGCTTTGATCTTTTCCAGACGTGAAGATATAGCCGCACCACGATCTGCGAAAGTGGGCAACTTAGTAATCGCACTATGATCGGCAGGTTGCGGATTAGTTATTTCCGTACTTGTCGGGGTCTGTATCGGTGTCATCGGCTTGATCCGTTGTATTACCTACTGGCTCTGAGTCGCTTGTAGCGGAAAATGACTTGAACAAGGTAGACCAAAATCCATCCGGTTCTGGAGTATTAGTACTCGGTGCTTGTTTAGCTACATCATTTGGAAAGAGCTTCTGTGCTGTCGCTGCGCGAGTATTCTGAAGCTGTGTGAGAGCATCTTGGGCCAGTTTGATCTTAGCGGTGAGTTGTTGCTTATCACCATCAGATACTCCAGTCGCGCCTTGCTCAGTAAGCAGATTCGATAACGCTGCCCCCGCACCCTTAATATCAGCGTCCTGTTTTGCCAACTCTGTACTACCAAGCTTCTCCCTAGTGGGCACGTCAATCCTAGGATCACCTGTTACTCCAATAGTAGCAGCCGCCCTAGCATTAATAGCCCGAACTAAATTAGCTCCCTCCGCACCCACACGCGCGAGAGCATTCTTATCCGCGGCTGTAAGTCTATCCGCCGCCGCTACAGCTTTGAAATAATCCTGCTGCATAGTGGTGGTTGCTTTGAATAGCTCAGTAGCGCGCGCATTCCCATCCTTATACTGCTGCAATAAAGCCTTAGAATTAGCATCAATTATTTTCCCCGCAATAGGAATTAATGCCTTCTGAGCCGCATCACGTTGGGTTACAGCAGCAGCATATTGTGGATTATTCTGAATCGTAGGCATATCCTTAGCAAGAGCTGCATCAGCACGAGATTCCTGCTTTACATCTGGTTTAGGTGCTGTACTCTGTAAATCCTTAGATAACTTCGCCACAGCAGCATCCTGTGGATTAGCAGCATTATACTGCCCAGCTGCTTTAACTTCCTTCGCTGCTGCAATTCCAGCCTGTACTTCAGGAGTCTTGTTCTTCTCAGGATCGACGTAGCTAATATCCAGAGATTTTGCAAGAGCCTTAGCATTTTTCGGGTCTTTTAGAATATCGCCCAGATTCTTCTTATTAGCGTCAAAAACCTTCTGAGCTAGGGCTTTAGAATTAGGATCAGCATTAGGGTCACTAAGCACAGTCTCAGCATTATGTACATTCTGCTTCGCCTGCATAACATCCACGAGCTTGTTCTTCAACTGATCCTGCTTCTGCTGCTCATGCTTCTGCACAGCATTCCCAACCATATTAGACAAATCCGCGAATGAGTTTTGCCTGCGCGCGTGTTTAATATCATACGCGCTATTTGTAAGCGGTTGATGCTGAGGTTGCTGTTCACGCGGCTGTATTGGCTTGACATAAGGTTGTGCTGGTACAGCCCCCTGAGAATATGGACTAGGAAGTGGCGCAGAAGCTTGCGCAGCTGTCTGAGTGAGTGCTTTATCAATATCATAAGTACTCAAATCAGCAACCGGAGCATCTTTAACAGCCTCGATGCTCGGAATTGTCGGTTGTGTTGGAACTGCTACTGTATCTGCCATATTTAATCCTTATGCAAACATTCCACTTAGAAAGTTACCAACTTGCTCTCCGCCAGTTGAAGTACCTAACTTATCCAGATTTCCCAAGCCACCTGAAACAGCACCACTAATACCGCCAGTAAATATATCACCAGCAATCTCACCAGCATCCGTAATTCCGCTCATAATTGAATCAAAAGTAGACCCATCCGGCCCATGTGCAGCTCCAGTCTTACCTAGCGTATCAATAAGAGTATTCTGTTGTGCTAACTCCATATTCGCATCCGTAGCTTGCAACCCTTGATTAACATGTGAGAAGAAATCCCCTGCGGCCAGAGCAGCTGTACTCGAATTCGGAGTAACCCCGCCAGCAGCTTCCTGCGCTTGAATATTCGCGTATTGATCATTCGCTTCAAGATTTGTCTCCGCGTTTGTTGCAGTAACAGCTGCTGATGTAGAGGTTCCCAGACCTTGTAGAGCTTGAGATAGTGCCACACCAGTACCAGCACCATAGGTATCCTTCATATCTCCGGTAACTGTATTAGACCCATCATTCCAATTAATCCCATTGCTTTGTACTGTAGAACCCGGATTAACTCCCGGCGCTGCCGTAGCAGCAGTCGGAACTGCTGGAGTGCCAGTAGCCATTGAAAATGGATTAACCGCGTCGCTAGGTTTCGCAGCCTGTGTCCCAGGTACACCCGCAGGCACAGCTACCGGCGCGGACATAGCACCGGGCTGTCCTGCCGGATTATTCACCATATTTGACCCTAAAATCGGTACAGCAGGACTCGCTCCCATATTATCTCCTTCCACTCATTACTGGTCGAATCTGTCTAAAACTCTGGCTTGATACTATATCATTTTCCATTATGGAGATTCTAGCTGTTATAAGTCCAAGATCACCCTTTTTCTTAGGATCACCGTACAATATATTATGATACTGTGTAGCATAATCCAACATCCGTAAATCCCCAGCTCCGCGCATAGCTGCGGCGTATTCTATTACTTCCCGCCATTCGTCTGCTAGGTAGATCGGATCAGTAAGGGCCGGAGGATTCGAGAATGGATGCTGTATTTGATACCTCATGTACGACCAGAAATTGTTATTAGGTTGCGGCGCGATAAAAATATCATTTCCAAACCTGCTCCAATAAGCAGGAGTCCCAGGTGTGCTAAACATAAGCTCTAACGAATCAATACTCTTGTACATCAATCCAATACCCGGATTATATCCCTGTCCTGTAGTCAGAGGATTGTTATAGAACATATAGAATGAGGGAATCATCTTCGGATTTTCAGTAGTTCCGAAACTCGGAATATCCCCCGCATTCACCCAAGTGCTAAACGGATATTGATATTGTCCAGAAATCATTTGCACAGGAGTGGCTGTAGTACACTGTAATGCTTGTACTGGATAGCTCTGACTCAATTCCAGTACCGCATCAGCTATCCACTGAGTCCCCATTCCAAATCCCGCCCCACCTGAGATGCTAAATACATCATATCTCTGGGAAAGCTTATTCCACACCCCACCATTTGGCGCACTAGGCGTAGCATTAATCCCACACAACAAATCCTGTATTGTATACGGATACGGCATCTTTAACTCCCTAGCAAAGTATCCAAATTGTTATATCAGTAGCGTCATTTGTGGTCTGAAGTGTAATTGTAGTCTTAGTAGCTGCCACAGTCCCAAAGAAAACATCCGCCGCAGCCCACTTAGCAATCACCACAAATCCAGTCGGTACAATATCCAAATTATGCGTTATTGTAGTATTCGTATTGTTCCCTGCCCAAGAATTAGCCAGAGCATTAGGATTCGCAACACTCCCAACCCTAATAACACAACCAACGAGATTGTCAGTAGACCAAGTAAGCGGTTGTCCATTAGCATCAAATGTGAGTCCATTTCCAGGACTCACATTTCCACTAAGCACTTGGTTCGTGCTTTTGTTTAGTTGATCCTGATTTGATATCCCTGTCGCTGTTCTCGGCTGCATTAGTCAATTTCTCCGTCCGCGAAGGTTCCGGCCAGCATAGCTTTGATAATTGTCCCTTTAAAATTTGTTGATGTGATACTAAGCTGTGGAGCCTCCACTGTAGATACGCCGAAGGGAGAATAGTAGGTTCTCGCATTTGTTGTACCGTCCAAGGTAATTGTACCGAGTGAGGTTGTGTTTCCGGATACGTCAGTTATTGTGAGGGTAAGAACTCCTGTACCGTATGCTTTAACTACAGCGCGTCGAATTGTAGGCTTCCTTGTATGCCCAAGCTTCATTTCCTCAGCACGAAAGGTAAGATTTAGATTTCCAGCCACATTAGTAGCAAAATCCGCAGTATACTTATTATACAAACTTGGATAAACTATAATGGTATAATAAGTAGCACCGTACTGCACTACAACCCAAATTATAGTAAGTGGTTGTGCAAATATAGTTTGTACGGGTATACCATTATAAAGAGATGTAGTACTTACCGATATAACACGACCATCAGTAAATGGCCCGCCGTCATTCTGAGCTGCACATAAAGTATCAATATTGAACTTTGCCTGCTGCCAAATATTAGTCTTCAAATCATAAAACCACAAAATAAGTGGTGGTGTAGGTTGTGTCGCGGTAGAAGTACCCGGAACTCCAACAAGCATATAAAATGGTGTAGTATAACTACTATTCCAGAAATACAACAGTATCGTACCTGCGATGCCAGGTAAGCTAATTGGTACATTATGTACATAACTAGAATTAGGACTTTGATAAGACTCTAAGATAGCTTTCTTAGCTGAGCCAGCTATATCCTGAAATCCACCATTCGTACTAACCGAGTATGCTCCTGAGTCAGTAAGTAGATATCCTACTTGCCCATACTGAACAATCGTAGCCGGGTATGTCCCGCCCTGCCCCACATCAGAAATCCACAAAGTTGTAAAATTAAACGGCCCAATTCCAATCCCCGTAGGACTCATTTCAGTGAGTCCTTTTTGTGAGATGATAATACCTACAGAAGCAAGCGAGAGGAATCCAGTTATCTGATCCTCAAGAGCAGCAAGCTGGTTGTATCCTGATGTGCGGTCGAGAGCTGGATTCCAAGTCGTAAATTTCCCCGGCCCACTCCAACTTACCCCATTAGGTTGTAGCCCGCCGCCAGAAGTTTGATTCGTATTCATCTGGAGTAAATAATCATCCAGAACTCCCATTATCAACCCGCCGACATAATACTGACCAAGAGCAAAACCATTATAAAAACCATTGAAAGTGTATATGCTCTGATTCCCAAAGTTCGCAATATACGCTATCCCATTAACTACCCGCACCGCTGTAGGTGGATTCGTCCACGGATAATCAGGAGCCTTACACTTAATATGACTCGGTAATCCACTTGTAAATGGGAACCACTGTAAATATCCAGCATTACCTGCTCGCATAATATACATCTGACCAAACTGATCTACAGCATAAGCATCTCCGCCAAGCTCAAATATGAGCACAGGATATGAGTTTGTAGCGTCTGCTGACCAAGCTGGATTAGTTAGGGCAGCATTAATCAAAGCCACCTGACAAAGTGCCCCATCTACAGCGACCACATTCTGCTGAGTTACAAGTTGATTCTCAGCAATATCCACTGCATCTTTATCAGACGCGACTCCGCCCCACGGCTGCTCGTAGTATATCTCGAAGTGATTTCCAGTAGTTTTACGAAGGCCGCTGGGCATACTTTACCTTACTTGTTGATGAAGATGCTGAGAGTACCAGAAGCCAGTGTAGTAACCGCCATGCCGTTAATCCAACCGAGCGTACCAAATGTGAACATAGGATCAGCAGCATTAGCCACTGTGTTCAGGACTATGTTCCCATTCTGGTCTTTGATAATCAGAGCATCACCAGCAGTAGGTTTATTCCAAATAAGTTCCTTGATATAAATACGCCCAGCCCATACAAGCGTAGTAGAGGCTGTATCTACAGTCCAAGGATTCGCACTAATGTTATTTGCCATTGTTACTCCTAGATAAATATATCATCATTCTGTCCGTCTAAAGTTGGTAGAGTTAATTTCGGGTCAGGCTGTAGATCGGGACTAAGCACGATTTGACTCAGTGCATCCGATATTCCCTTATCAATCTGTCCAAGTAATGGAAACGCATCAAAGCATTTATCGTCGAGTAACTTCCCGCGCTGCCAACGCATATTCGCTATAGGTGTCCTATCCCCACACCGTGAGCAGAATGCCCACGCACCCTCATTAAATGTATGCTTATTAGGAAGTCCAAAGCTCATAGCTTAATCCTAGAGATAATCATCAATCACAATGCTGCTTGGAAGCCCTGTCCATAGGCACAGATTGTCAATAAGTTTCACTGTGTTATTGCTATCAGAGGGCGGCGCATATTCATTATACATCTGCGTAATTGTAAGTCCCGCATAATGCCCAGAAAGCAACGCCTTCATAGCTTTAAATCCCGTATCTTCATCAGGAAAGTGCGCAAATCTTGGATTTTCATTAAATCCATCAGGGATAGTTTCAATACAATCGGCTCCATGGGCTTTCGCAAAGACTCCATAATTTATATTCCCCGGATTATTATTTCGTCGCGCACGAGAATTAGGTACGTTATAACCTTCATTCCGAGCTATAGCTTGACAAATAGTATAAGCCATCATCTCTCCAAAGAACCCCCACCTAAAGGGGAGAGGGCCAGTTCAGGTGGGGGCCGACGGGCTAAAAATCAAGCAGGTTACGTCCTGTTTAGGAGTAGTAACTTTGGTTTTAGCCCGCCTACCTCCGCTAGTAAAAGCAAGCAACTTAAGCTCCGTTGCTTCCCCAAGTACCTAGCCAATCCGTAGCACCGGCAGACATACGCATGGTAGTCTTCTGTTTCATTGCGCCAGTGTCAAAATCCTCGTCAAACTCATCCTCTGGATTCTGCCGCATACACACGGTCAGAGAATGATTTTTCTTCTCGGTAACAGCAAACCACGGGCCAGCGTTGGTGAAATAATGACAAACCATGAAACTCAGGTCTTCCCCAAGCACCGAGTTAATATCATTAGTATCCGTAGCTGGTTTACCACTGGAGCCAAAGATTTCACGCGCAAGGAAACGATTTTCCGGGGCGATCAAGACTTTAGTTGGCTTCAAGTTAATCGGCAGTCCCTGCGAATCAACCATACGCTCAAACTGTGTAGTTGCAAGCTGAACGCCGGTAAATGACAGGTCGATATCTGTAGCAGGACGATTGGGATAAGTTCCAGCCGCACTGATCAGATTTGGTAGCGAACTCCACGTATTAGTAGCGGACGGCCCACCAAGCAACGGATGCTGATTGTTAAACAAGGAGAGTCCATCAGTCGTGGTCACGTTGCTAGAGAATCCCTGATTAAAGATATTCCAAGCAACGATTTCCTTAGTATAACGAATTGAACGAGCCAGAGCTTTCGGCGCGGTCTTAATCACACCATACTTAGCATCCTGCCAGAGTTCCTTAGAGGTTCTCACAGCAAGCGCATAGGTAATATGAATATACCGTTTATCGCCACCCTGAATCATTGTAGTATACGCTACGGGCGTATTTTCCGGCTTTTCCTGAAGTGGCCCAAATCCTGCCATTTTCAAGTCCTGCTCGTACTCAGACTCCGAGGTTTTTACATTAAAAACCTGTTGAAACTCCTCAGCCCGCTGTTCTGTCTCAAGAGCATCAACGTAGATTTTATGCAAACCCGGAGCCATAAGCTTGGGAAATGCTCCACGTACTTGTGTAGCCATAGTTTTATTCCTTTTACGTTAGATTAGACATACTGTGAGCGAGCGGTGCTAAGAACCTGGAACCGTACACGAGCATTTGCAATGTAAATACCACCAGTAGAAGTCTGGTCAATAGGATTAATACCAACCATCTGAACTACTGTGTTAGTGCCCGGAGTTGTAAGATGCGCGTCAACATACCACTGACCGCTGGAATCAATAGTGAGGCCAAATTGAGTGCCAATCATTGCTTGCGTTGGAGTATAATCCGCTGCAACCGTACCATTTGAATTATCAAATGTGGCTTCAAAAATATTCAAACCAACCGAGGATTCAAACAAAGTACGACCGTCCGAAATCGGTGCGCCTACGGCAATATTTACCGCAGATGCCTGAAATGGAACCGAACCATAAGTCTGAATCGCTCCCGGAGGGCCAATCTGGGAAAAAGCACCCGGCGCACCCTTACCAGAGGTTCCAAGATTCAAACCAGAAGTAAGTGAAAATCCAGCGAGAGTGCCAGTTACCGCGCCGCTCGAAGTAAAAGCTGCACAAGCCTGAACAAATCCACCTGCCGACAAACCCACGGGAGTACCAATTTTAAACGTCTGCCCACTCAATTCAAGCTGGCTCACTGTCAGAGGAGTAAGTCCTGACGTAGTTTCAACAACCCCGATGGGCTGGTGATAAGTAAGATTCGGCCCTGCCATAGTTTATTTCCTCATACTTGAATTTGACTACTGTGCTTCTACAACCTCGTTAGATAGTAACGTCAGGCGAATAAAATCCCATCTTCCCTTCGTTTTTCGCCCCTACAAAATCATTGCGAAAGTCTGATTTATCCATGTATGCGCTAGCGGATTTAGCAGCGCGCTCGTGGAGCTTGGCAGCATTAGTCGTAGATACCGCCCGTTCGTGTGCTGCACGAAGAGCGCGATAGTAAGTAGCCTTGTCAATCTTCATCGCCACTACATCGTTAATCGAATAATGACTCTGTGCATCGAGAGCTGGTTCAATAGCTTTCTTAGCATCATCATCCAGCAAATCATTCGGCTCGATATAAGTAAATCCCTTTCCTAGCAACTCCCCAATCCGCATAGGATTCTTATTAACATATCGCGCTTCATAATTCGTATCCTTGAGCTTAATAGTAAGCCCGTCCGCACTCATAAATGGTTTTGCCTCAATCGGAAAGTCCAAATCATAAACCTGATCAAGTGTTACTTTCGAGAAGTCTGTGATTGGGGCAGCCTTTCTAGGCATTATTTGACCTTGCATTGTGGAGTCGAATTTAGCTGCTGCGATACTTTGACGAGTCTTTTCTTCGATATCCTTTGCCATTTTGACCAGATCAGCAGCAGTTATCGGAATATTCTCAGTCCCAGGCGCAGCAGCAATTACAGGCTTGACAAAAGATTTATGTGCAGGTGGAATAGCAGGAGCAGCATTAAAATCATCAGCACGAAGATCGCTAGTCGCTTCCTCAAGTTCTACATTGGTATCAATTTCATTAGACATAGCTCAACTCCTTCTTCGATTTCTGCCAATCGACTTTACTAATACCAAGTCGCTCTGCTATATGTTCTTCTTCCTTAGTAAAGGATTCAGCATCGTCGCCCTTTTCTTTACCACTATGCCCACCAGCACTACCACCCTCAAATACTAGACTGGTATTCCGAGCTTTGATTTTACCATCAGCAACATCCTTCTGATTATCATACATCACAAGTTTATAGCAATTCTCGATTGATGCTGAGTTCGTTTGCTGGTTAAGCGGTAGAGTCTCAATAAGAGCATCTACTTTATTCTTGATATCTCCGTAGTAGTATTCCTTCTCCCCTAGCGTTTCCCTACGAGCTTCCCGCGATGCGAGCTTTAGCAAAGCTACCTGCGTAGGCCGTAGCTTCTCATCAACTGCATTTTCCGGATCAATAAGAATCCGCTCACTAAAATCGCCCTTATCTTCCTTATCCTTCGCAGCTTTTCTAGCAGCTTCCTCTCGTCCCTTTTCCTCGCGCTCTTTCTTTATAAGTTCCGCAAGTTCCTGCATAGGCTTCATAGATTCCTGCATCTTCGTATCACGGGCATCTAATTCAGCTTTCATAGCTGTTGTAATATCTTCCTTCATCTTCTCAGGTTTGAATTCCACATCCTCCAAACCATCCGCAACTTCTACGGGCTTTACAGCTCCGTCACTTCCTCGTAACCATTTAAGCATTTTATTCCCTCTCTCCCTTTAAAACTTTAAACGCATTCATAAAAGCAACTAGCCCGATTATATCTGAATACACTTGCAACTGACCTTGTAGATATGATTTCGCGTGTGCTTCTTCTTTCTCCGATTTATATTCCTTCTCGAAATACCCATCCTTTACCAAATCAACTTGGGACAGCAGGTACTCCACCAGCACCCTCGCCGCTGGTTGTAGGAATAGCTCCTTGATTGCTGGCTTGTGCTCCATTAGTTGCTTGAGGGCTGTTTCCGAATCCAGACTGCGGACTCCCGGATTGGCCACTATTGCCTGACTGTGTAGTAAGTTCATTTCCTCTCCCCGCTTTGATAATGCTAGGAACTGGTATGAGCCTAGCAGCATCATCATGTCCGAAATTCTGGACAATCTCTTTGTATAAACTCTGTTTCGCTCGGAGTACATCTGCATAATATTCCGCGAGTTGTGGAGGCATTCCAGGTGTAGCAAGTGCTTGAATCATCTGCGCGTCCTGAGTATAAAGCTGAGTAAGAGTCGAGGAGAGCATAATATCACTCTGCTTCTCAAGTTCCTTATTCATAGATGCCGTAGACGCACGAACCGATAAACCAAGCTTACCACTTTTAATATTCTCAAACGCTTCTCTAAGCGCGTCGGCGTTATCACCGAATTGTCGGAGCTTTTTTCCAAGTCCGAAATTAGCATACATTTTTGCGAACTTGGAACCTGCTCTGCTGTGAGCACTCCTCATATCGGACATACGCAGCCCAGTTCTTGAATTCTGCTGCTGTAGGACAGCGAAAGTCCCTTGGCTGCTATAAATTCCTCTCTTCTGATTGACAATCCCACCACCCGTACCTCCTGTAGCTGGATCAATTCCTGTGCGCTCTTTAACTAGAGCAAGGGATAAATTCTCACCATCAAGATTCTCAGCCTGCGGGTTTCCAGTATCTACACGATCAATCTCATCCTTATCCGCGGGAATTAGGATGCCGGGGTAGAATTGTAGAATCGAGTGTAGCTTACTATTCTTATTAACTCTAAACGCTGTCGTATTCGCAAGAGTCTTCGCATTAATACGCTGGCGATGAAGCTCAGAAATCTCATCCTGATACGACTTAAGCATCTCAGCAAAGCCATAGCCATAATACTGGTCATCATCATAAGCAAGCTTCGCATCTTCAAATATATCCATGTTATCTGGATAATAGTTATAGAATGCTCCTAGCCTAGTCTTGCTACGCGGATGATGAAGACATACCAATCTGAGATTAGTACCATCGCTGAGTTGATAACGAATCCAGCACTCGTAAATATCATATTCATCTGCAAGAGTTCCTGACCCTGTATCTTGAAGTCCTTGTGTTCGCTCGACATAATTCTGTAGCACATCGCTCTGGGAACGATCTGGCTGTGCTATAATTGTATCCAAATCCTCATCTTTGAAGAATTTGAGAGCTTTTTTATCCTCTAAAGTCTTCCGCGAGCACGTCATAATATGTGCTTTAAACTTAGAATCCTCAAGCTTTTGATATGAAATATCAGTCAAAAACTTATTCAAAGGCACATTCTCAGGCCGCGGCCCATCAAATCTAATCACATCCTTCATCTCATACTTATTCGCAGCGGTGTCAGACTCACCTGTGGAAACATACTGCGTTTCCACATTATAAAGCCAGGGGAATTTAATAATCCCTGTACCATTTCTGATTGTAGATGAGAACCAAGCTTCTTCTACTCTGTAGAAGTCAAGCTCCGCTGGATCAAGAGCCATGTTTCCGAGAAATTTCTCAACAGCAGATCGTTGATCGTCACCAGCGCCGAGCGCAATATCTCCATATATCTTAGCAGTCCAGAGCGGATCAGTAAGATACATGGACATAACACGAGCGAGCAAATTATCAGAATTTGATGCAATTACTTGAATCTCAATATTTGATGCGCCCGGCCAAGGAATATCACAGGTATTATGAATAGGAGTCCCCTTGTATAAACGAGCGAATTCCTTAAGCTTTTCCTCACGAAAATTCCTAGTCCGGGCGTACCAATACTCAGTAGTCTCCTCGACCCACTTCCACATTTCCTCTGTGGCATCTTTACCGAAGTTTATTTTAATAGGTCGAATCGCGGGCATTTTATACCTTTGCTACTGGGGGATACACAGTTGTAGTAGGCACTGAATTTGTAGAGAACATCTTATCAAGCCTTGTCCAGAGGAAATTCTCCTCGCCAAATGGATGTTTCTTTACTGTGATGGCTACTGTATTAGAAGTTGGAAAAGTCCACGCTACATCCCAACCCTTCTCAACAGTTTCACCGGCCTGTGCAAAGTTAACCGTTACATCAGCTTGTGCGAACATGGAAGTCAAAGAAGCAAGCTGCGCTGGAGTACAATTATAAGTTCGAGTATCCATATTAGATAATCACTCCTAGAGCTTTAAGATCAGCAGCAATGACTGAGGTATCAGTTTTTGCATCTGTGATTACGTTCTTGATAAGTGCCAGAGTTGCCTCACTAAGGGTGATTGCTACAGGGATATTTCCAGCTGAAGCCGCCGCCGCTGCTGCTGTTCCCGCTGCTATAGTCTTTGTCACATCATAGAATGTAGCCAGAATAGCAGCTTTAGTCGCCGGAGCAAGAGCAACAAACATATCCTCTACTTGCTTTGTTTTTGAAAATACTGTAACCACGAAACTAATTGCTTTTTCAATTCCCGAACCAATACTTGAAAATACTGACATATCCTATTCCTCTCTTTATACCTTTGTATCTGGTGAAGTTACTGTTGTTTTACTTGTTTGTGTAATTGTAGAACCAGATGGCATCTGAACACCATCCGTTTGGAAAGCTCCAAGCAGAACTTTAGCCACACCATTAATAGCAGTTAGAATTGCTGCTGTTTTAGGCTTAATCACACTGGATAACATCAAAGTTCCAGTAAGAGCGAATGTCGTAGTAAGAATTGACTGGACTGTAGATTTCCAATTATTTTTAAGATGCTCTGCGTCAATAATCATTAAGCTCTCCTAGAACAGACCAATCTTCTTTGAAATTATATAAAGTATCCAAGTAGCTAAAGACGCAAGAAACGGCGATAGATAACTCGTTCTTGTACTTACAGCGTTCCTAGCTGACACGTCATTCCGCTTCTCTGACTGTTCCATTGTTTCAAGTTTAGCTTCAATTCTAGCTAAGGGAGCTGTGACGGTATGTTCTATCATATATTTTACCCAATCCCTCGTGGCATAATTTGCTCCTTCAAGATCATCCATCACATACTCACCCGAATTAATATATCTTATTTATAAGCTCCACGCTATGCGCTTCCTATTACTGGACAGGAGCTATGTGTATAATCCCGCGTAAGTTTGTCGAATTGTATTAACATATCGTTGCTTGCGACGGAGAATTTCAAACTCAATATCTTCTGTGTTTGTATCAAAGTCCCATACTTGTGGGCCATAGCCAAGTGTATCAAGTACGTCGATTAGTTTTCCCGTAGGGTATGATTCAAATTCTTCAATAAACTCATCCATACCTACAGTATTGATCCAGAACTCACCGCGACTAAATATCGGCCCAAGAGAATCAATCCTCATTTTCTTGGCATTCGCGGTCTTGGGAGTTTTGAGTTCTTTTATTTCCAGTGCCGCATATCTCGAATCATCCCGTGCTTTTTCCTTGATTATGTAATCCATGTGATACTTGAGATATTTTTGGGCTGCAATGGTTTCCATGTAGATACAGTCAAGTTTCCACACATTGACTGCGAGATCGAGCATAACTCCAATAAATTCATCCGTACCACAGGCTTTTGCCCATACATCGAGAAGATATACTCTACGAGGATTTTCTGCGACACCTGTGACAGTAATAGCATGGCGGCATCTTCCATCGTTCCCTGAGTGATTAGGGTCTACAATCATGTAGCGTTTTAGATTACGAGGACTTACATCTTCCTCTACGTCACCTGCTAATACTTTATGCTTGATAAGAATCTTAGTACGAGTACGAGTTTTACCTGTGGTATCAAATGGTACTACATCTTGATATGTGAAGCTCTGATCTTTCACAAATTCAAATCTACGAAGATCACGAAGTTGGAACTTAACCTCAGCAGGATTTACCGGAGTGTTGCGATATTGACAAGAGAATATATAATTCCCTAATCTTTTACGGTATCTTGCAAGTTTCTCGATACTGTACTTTTCGGGAAATATAGGTATTCCGAACGGATGTAATGAGCAACATCCGCCCAACGCTGAGTGCGTGCTAAAATTAAAGTACGTCTCCTCTTTCCTGAGATACGAATTAAGGTCTTTATAACTCCATCTATTACCGACCACGATTTCATCATTATCCCTCCCCGCATCATCACCCTCATCAGGATCGAAAGCACCCACCAAATACTTATGATATTCTATGGTTTTATTCATAGTAATATCAGATTCATATGCTTCTCTGCCTACTAAATCATCCTGTATAACTAAATTATAATGCCTAGATTGTAGCGCACCACCTACTCCGATAAAATCATAGGTTCCTTCGCCCTGTGCGGAGCCAGTTTTATTCGAGCGCATCTGGCAGAAAGATTCTTTATTCTGAGTGCAACTTCCATCTGGCAGTATCTCAGGAAATAAATACTTAAACAAATCATTATTCTGATAGTGCCCTTGAAGTCTAACACCGAGCTTTGAGGCATTTGTAATAACTTCGGATACGAGGAGTATACGGATATCCTGATTATGTGCATATCTCATCCACTGAATCCAGCGGTCGGTATAGCCAAGTGCACGCATGTACATTTCATCTTGTGCTGAGAAAGGAAGCGCGCGCCAAATGCTATAGCATTCTGTATAAACTGTGGACTTGTAATGGCCACGAGGGATTTCGATTACTTCTTTTACCCCATCTTTTTCAACTACCTTGCACATCTGGAAATGTAAGTTCTGATCAGGATTCGGATTCTGTTGAAAACGATTCTTTCCAAGTACGCGGGTCGCAAAATAAAACAAGGAACCTAATGAGTTGAGCCGGTGTATAGTTCGGAGAGTATTTTCGTCACTATGAATCGGTGGAATAATACGCCAGCTACTTGTTACGCTTCTTGGTAAGTATAGACCGCCTGTCTCATTAAATTCATACTCCAGCGATTTCTCTACTATTTCTTGAAGATCGCCGGTAGTATATGACATGCTGTTCTCCCGTAGCAAATGGGGGCTCCGCCCCCAAACCCCCGGGACAGCTTTTGAGAAACTTGCCCGTGCCCAAGAGGTATTTACATTAGGAGCTAGCCTGTGCTTTTCAGCAGCTCTTGGTTTACGGGCACCTACAAAGTGAAGCTGTCCAGGAAACACTCAGTAGGGTTTGTGGTTATAGTTCTACTTACTTCGCACAGGCTTAGCTAACTTGATTAGTAAGGGGATTTCTTCCTGTCCGCTTTGCCCCGCCCGCTGGTTCCCAGATCAACTGGAGTTATTTTACGCGGTGGCGGCGCGGTTTGCTTGGAGCTTAGATCAACTTTCTGAATCTTTTTAGGTGCAGGCTCGGTCTGCTTTACGCCGAGGCTTACTGGTTTTTCAGTCATGGTTGCCATGTTAGGACTCCTAGTTCATTGCGGATTTGTCAACAGCCACGGCGTCAAGTAACGCGTCAGCATCAACTTGGCTTAAGTCGAAGGCCCGCGATTCAGGTACGCCGCCGGACTGAGTAAAGGCGTTGGGTGTTACTTCACATTCGAGTGTGCTAATGGGCGGGGCACCCATCATTAGAGCCATGAGATTACTGGCGACTAATGGATCAACTTGCAGATTTGGAGTCTTCTCAAAGGATACGCTGGTCTTAGAAACCTTAGCCAAGTTTCCTTCACGATCCAAAATCTCAGTAGCGGCCTTGAATTGCAGCTGTGGGCCACTAAGTCCGAGCACCGCACTCTTAATCGCGTTCAGTGCTGAAGGCACCATGCTCCTAATCTCCTGCCGCATGTTATCTACATTCTCTCGTAGTTGCGCATCGTACTGTGACAGGACTCCGGAGCTAAGCTCCATAACCTTAGCATGGAATTCGGGAAGCTGCCTAATCATCACAATAGTCTGCTTATGACAATTCAGCATATTAGCAATCTGCTCATTAGTAAACCCGGACGGATCAAGCGTAAGCCGAGCTATCGCCTCCAGCTTCCGCACACGCTTATACGTCATCCTAAATCCTGGATGAAGTGCGCTCGGTTTACCTGGGCCTGCTGACATACTAAGCTACTTTCTCATGCTGCGCAATGAAGTCTGAGATACTGGTGTCCTCTAAAGTTCGCGCCGGGGCCGCGCCCGTGCCTGATCCAGAGGGTTCGGCAGTAATAGGCGAAGCTCGTAGGGATTTATCCCAAGCATACTTGTCTACGAATTGTCGTAGAGCTATTAGTATAGGTGCTTCGCTCATTAATCCTCCTCTCACGCGCCGGGCTGCGGCTCTGACTCCTTTGATGATACCGCGGCTTAGCCGCCCGCGCAATAGAGTATGCGGGGTAAAGTTAGACTATTTGATCGAGCATACACTAGCCCACCCTGAATACGCCTTCCGCGTGGCCCTCCGCGCCTTAGCACAGAGCTTCGCCCTGTTTTATCGCTTGCGCTGAGATATGACTAGGTGCGAAAATTTCAAAAATTTGTATTGAGACACCCCGGCCTCCCAAATCTTCTTTTCGATTTTTTGGGGTGGGAGGGTGTATCATAGAAAGGAGAGCCTGTCAAGTGCTAATGTATGATACTTAAGTATCATAAAATAAATGCGCATACAGGCTTGACTGAGCGGTATAATGAACTTGCGGGCATACCCGATGACAGACGTTATATGACGCTCACCCAAGATGCGGGATGGTACAAAGTAAAGATATAGTTACACGGACTCAGGCGTAACCCTGAGTAGGATGCGTAGCAGCATCTTAGAGCGTAGTCTACATGGCTACGTTGTAAGTTGCTACTAAGCAACGTAGAAAGACACCGAACGGTGGAGGATATACAGATGGAAATTACAATCGTACTGAATGATGCACAGGTCGCAGCTTTGAAGATGGCGGGCAAGGATGACGTAGAAGTTGTAGAGTCCATGATTCAGGCGGCTGCCAAGGCGCGAGTCAAAGGCATCTTCGTATCATTCCGCGCTGCTGAAGACCGTGTCAATGCTGAGATTTA
>Ga0265338_10001750_pt1 | contig 34304 bp, 36 predicted proteins | sample 42126metaG_FD_193579 | JGI IMG/M metagenome (GOLD analysis project Ga0265338, IMG submission 193579) | Rhizosphere microbial communities from Carex aquatilis grown in University of Washington, Seatle, WA, United States - 4-21-26 metaG | ecosystem: Host-associated > Plants > Roots > Rhizosphere...
CGAACGCGTGACGCGAATAGAGTCCATGGCCATGGCGGCGATTTTGCTGGACGTGGACGGTGTCCTGCACGTCTCCGGGGAGCCGATCCCCGGCGCTGCGCAGGCGGTGCGCGAGTTGCGGGCGGCGGGCCACCGGCTGCGCTTCGTCACGAACGCGACGACGCGCTCGAAGGCGCAGCTCGCGGCCGAGCTGCAGGCCATGGGGATCGAGCTGGACGAATCCGAGGTGCAGACGACGGCGGACGCGGCAGTCGCAGCCCTGCGCGGCAAGCGCGTCCTCGCTCTCGTCATGCACGCGCTCATCGGCGACCTCGAGGAGCTCGAGATCGTGGGGGAGGGTGCGGACGCGGTGCTCATCGGCGGCGCGGACGACTCGCCGGAGACGAACCTCGTCTTCTCCTACATGAACCTTGCGCGCGCGTTCGCCGAGCTCGAGCTCGGCGCCGAGCTCTACTGCCTGCACCGCAACCGCTGGTGGCAGACGCAGCGCGGGCCGTTGCTCGACTCGGGCTGCTACGTCGCCGGGCTCGAGTACGCGGCGAGTACGGAGTCGGTCGTGCTCGGGAAGCCGAACCCCGCGTACTTCGCCGTGGCGTGTGAGGCGCTCGACGCCGAACCGGGGATGACGTGGATGGTCGGCGACGACCTCGACACCGACGTCGTCGGCGCGCACGGCGTCGGGATGCGCGCGGTGCTCGTGCGGACGGGCAAGTTCCGCCCCGACGCCGTCGAGGCCTCACGCGTGCAGCCCGACGGGATCGTCTCCTCGATCGCGCACCTGCCGGACTGGATCGAGGATCACGTCTAATGGGCGTCAGCGTCGGCACCGATCTGATCGAGATCGAGCGGATCCGGCGCTCGCTCGCGCGCTATGAGCGCTTCCGCGAGCGGTGCTTCACCGCGGCCGAGCGCGCGTACTGCGACTCCCGGCCGAATCCCGCGGAGAGCTATGCGGGCCGGTTCGCCGGCAAGGAGGCAGTGGGGAAGGCGCTCGGGTTCGGCGTGGCGCGCGCGTTCGCCTGGCAGGAGATCGAGATCGTCGGGAGGCCGAAGCCGGCGGTCAAGCTCTCCGGGCGGCTCGCGGCGCGTGCTGCCGCGATCGGCGCCGCCGCGGTCGATCTCTCCATGACCCACTCGCGCGAGCTCGCGCAGGCGGTGGCGATTGCGTATGGCGCCGACTGAGCCGCTCTACACGGCCGAAGAGATGCGCGCCGCGGAGGCGGGCCACGATGTCGACGCGATGATGCAGCGCGCGGGCGCGGCTGTCGCGGCGGAGGTCATGCGGCGGTGGCCGGACGCGCGGCGGATCGCGATCCACGCCGGCGGCGGCGCGAACGGCGGGGACGGGAGGATCGCCGGCGAGATCCTGAGCTCGCACGGCCGTGAGATCGTCGAAGAGCGCCCGGAGGTGATCGTCGACGCGCTACTCGGCACCGGCATGAAGGGCGTGCCCCGCGACGAGACCGCGCGCGTAATCGAGGAGATCAACGCCGCCGGCGTGCCGGTCCTCGCGGTCGACATCCCGTCGGGCGTCGACGCCTCGACCGGAGAGGTCGCGGGCGCCGCCGTTCGGGCGGAGGTCACGGTGACGATGCACGGGCGCAAGGTCGGCCTCGCCGTCGCGCCCGGTCGTTTCCTCGCGGGCGAGGTCGTCGTCGCGGAGATCGGGCTCATCTCCGGAGAGACGGAGCACGCGCTCGTCACGCCGGCGGTCCTCGACGAGGTGCCGCGGCGCTCGCCGCGCGACAACAAGTACACGTCGGGCCACGTGCTCGTCGTCGGCGGCTCGCGCGGGATGACCGGCGCCGCAGCACTCGCCGCGCGCGCCGCGTTCCGGGCCGACGCGGGGTACGTCACAGTCTGCGTGCCGGAGGAGTCCGTCCCGGTGATGGAGGCGCTCGTGGTGGAAGCGGTGAAGCGCCCGCTTCAGCAGGTGGACGAGGCGGCGGCGCGCGCCGATGCGCTCGCGCTCGGGCCCGGGCTTGGCCGCGACAAGGAGGCGAAGCAGCTGGTCCGGCGCCTCCTCGCCGAGGTCGCGCTGCCCGCGGTCGTCGACGCCGACGCGCTCTTCGAGCTCGAGCCGGGCGACTGGCCCGCGCCGCGCGTCCTCACGCCGCACGAAGGCGAGCTCGGCCGTCTGCTCGGCCGCGATTCGCAGGAGATCGCGGCGCACAGGCTTGCGTCGGTGCAGGAGGCTGCGGAGAAGTTCAACGCCGTCGTCGTGCTCAAGGGCGAGGACTCGCTCATCGCGGCGCCCGGTGGTGGCGTCCTCGTCTGCGCGCTCGGGCTCCCGTCGCTCGCCACCGCCGGCACGGGCGACGTCCTGACGGGAATCACGGCAGCGTTCCTCGCAAAGGGAATGGAGCCGCAGCGCGCCGCGGCGGCGGCATGCGCGGCGCAGCAACTGGCGTCGCACACGGCGTCACAGCGCTACGGGCTCGTCGCGAGCGACGTGATCGAGGCGCTGCCGTCAGTTCTCGCCGGCAAATAGGCGCTTCTCCAATCGATCCAGCCGCATGCGGTGAGCAGCAGGCACAGGAACACGGAGACCCAGCCCTCCCAGCTGATCCCAGGCGTACCGCTGTCGCCGGCTCCGAGGTAGGCGAGCGCGACTACCGTCAGCGCGAGCAGCCCGAGAGGAAGGAACACAACCTCTGCCGAGGCAGGCGGCCCATTCGTCCAGCGCACGAGTAAGCGAAGCGAGATGAGGACCGTCACGGCCGCAGGGAACCAGAGGGACTCGAACCACGGTGACTGCAGCACGAATGTCGAGGTCGGGACCCACTCCGAGTTTCCGGCGACGACAAACGATAGAAACGCGAGACACGCAACGATCGGAACAGCGCGGATCAGCAACCGCTTCGGTGCGATCGGCCGGAAGGTGCTCAGGCCGGCGAAGAGAAGCAGACCGGCTCCGACGAACCCGACGAAAGCCCCGTAGCCGAGGTTTTCCGGTCCGTCGATCCAGAGCCCCGCCACCAGGACGTAGAGCGCGGCTCCGATCGCAAGCTCGGCGTAGAAGCGCCCGCGCGCCACGAAGGCGGCGAGCAGCAGGAGCACGAAGCCTCCCGCGATGCCGCTGGGGCTCACCAACCAGCCGCGGCTCGAATGGTGTGGCCACGGCAGGAACAGTGAGACGAGCACGAGAACTGCGCCGAACACCGTCGCAGCTTCCGAGACCGAGAGCTTCGGTATCCGCAGGCTCCGAGCATCGGCAAGCGCAAGGACGAGAAGTGCGAGCGTGCAAGCAACAACAATCCATAACTCGTACGGCCACTCCGAGTAGTAGGCGCTCACATACGAATCTGGGGGGTAGCCGCCGGCCACAAGGATTGCGACTGCGGCAGCCATCGCGAGGCGCAGTCCCGGCTGTCCCTCCCGCGACCAGGTCACTAGCGCGAGGCACGCCGTGAGACAGATGGACGTGGGAATAGCCCCGCCCGCAAAGGCGAGGGACTCGTTAAGTGCCGGCGACACGAAGGAGACGAGCAGGACGAGCCATAGGGCCTGTCCCGCGGCGGCGACGAGGGACCGCCGGCGCGCGAGCTCGCGCCACCGCAGCGCCGCCGCTACAACACACGCGATTCCGGCTGCCGCAAGACCGAGGTACGCGCCGAGACCGAAACGCGTAACGGCGTAGTAGCCACCGTCATAAGGCCCCGTGATGATCTCCGAGTCCCATTGCTGGGACGTGGACACGACCACGAACACTCCGAACACGAGCGCGGTCGCCCCCACTGGAAGGTGCTTGAGCCTCGGCTTGACCAGGCCCGTGAGCGCGACCGCGGCCAGCGCTAGTGCGCTGAGTCCCGCCGGCTGGCTGAAGGGTGGCGGAAGCGACTCGGTAGGTCCCCATCCGGGGTCGATGACGGAATAGGCATCACGCAGGTGTGGGCCAAACCCGACCCGGCTTACGAACCACGGGAGGTAGAGGCTCGCCAAGAACGTCAGCGAGCCGCCGAGGATGACGACGTACGGAAGCCTTCCCTTCACTTTGCGCAACCTACTCCGCCTTTAGGCTGGCGGGCAATGCATCGCAGCGAGATCACGATTGACCTTGGCGCGGTCCGGCACAACGCCCGTCGCCTCCTCGAGGCGCTCGCCGGAGCCGAGCTCTGGGCTGTCGTCAAGGCGGATGGCTACGGGCACGGCGCCGTCGACGTCGGACGCGTGGCGCTCGAAGCCGGGGCGTCCGTCCTCTGTGTCGCCGCCGTCGAGGAGGGGCTCGCGCTGCGGCGTGCACTGCCCCACGCGCGGATCCTCGTCATGGGGCCGACGGACGACGTCGCCGAGGCGCGAGAGGCGCGGCTGGAGATCACCGTCGCGCGTGGCGCCGAGATCCCGGCGGACATCCCGGTCCATCTCAAGCTCGACACCGGCATGGGCCGCTGGGGACTGGCCGAGCTTCCGGAGCCGCCTGCCAACGTCGTCGGGTTGATGAGTCACCTTGCCACCTCCGACAGCGATCGCGGTTTCGCGGAGCACCAGATCGAGCGCTTCCGGCTCGCGACCGCCCCGTTCTCGCAGTTGACGCGGCACCTGGCGAACAGCGCGGCCGCGCTCCGCATTTCCGACGCGCGCTTCGACGCGGCGCGCTGCGGCATCGCGCTCTACGGCATCTCGCCGTTCAACACGGATCCGGCGGAGGACGGCCTGCGCCCGGCGCTCTCCTGGCGCAGCTACCTCGCGCAGGTGAAGCTCCTCCAGGCCGGCGAGAGCACGGGCTACGGCCGCCGCTTTGTCGCGGAAACGCCGACGTGGATCGGTGTCGTGCCGATCGGCTACGCGGACGGTTTCCGACGCGACATGACCGGCGCGGAGGTGCTCGTGGACGGAGAGCCGCGCCGCGCCGTCGGCACCGTCTCGATGGACGCCTTCGCGGTCGAGCTCGACCGCAGGCTGCCCGCGGGCACGCCCGTGACGATCGTCGGCGACGGGCTTCTCATCGAGCGCCACGCGGCGCAGGCCGAGACGATCGGCTACGAGATCGCCTGCGGGATCAACAGCTCGCCGGAACGCTCGAGCCGCCGCACCGTCGACTAGCCGGTGAGTCCGCCGTCGAGGTGCGAGAACGCGGCCGCAAGCTGGTCGCGCTCCTTCGCGAGCTCGGTGAACGACTGCAACAGCCGCCGCTCACCCTCCGCCGTCAACCGGAGATGAGCAACGCGCGCGTCACTCTGCGACTGCTCGCGCTGGATGAGCCCTGTCGCTTCCGCGCGGCGGACGAGCTCGGTGACGGTGCTCTGCGCGAGCTGCAGCCGCTCGGAAAGCTCGGTCACGGTCGACTGCTCGCTACCGGTCGGTGAGCCCTTGATCATCAAGAGCAGCGCATAGCGCTGCGGCGTGAGGCCGCACTGGCGAGCGATTCGCTCGCTCTGCCGCAGGAATCGGCGGAGGGCCGCGCGGAAGTCCGCGACGGCGATCACGTCGGTCACCGTAGTCCGCCCCGGCTCGGCCGACTGAGTCATGGATGCGATTCTACGGCGCTTTCGGCGTACGGCCAAGAACAATCGTGAAAACGTTCGGGAGCATGTCCTGGAGCGCGCCGAGCGGTCCGTAGAACCACGGCACCGTCGTCTCGCCCCGGTTCTTCTCGATCGAGCGGACGACGTGATCGGCGACCTCCGCCGGCCCGATCACGATTCGCTGGACGGGCTTCGGCAGCCACTTCTGCGGGAAGCCCTCCGTCTCGGCGAAGCCAGGCTTGACGGTGTGGACGCGGACGCCGCGGCTCCGCAGTTCGGCCGCGACCGTGCGCGAGAAGGCGAGCTGCGCGTGCTTCGACGCCGAGTACGGGCCGCTCGGCGGGCCTGCGACGACGCCCGACACCGACACGACGTTCACGACGTGGGAGGGCGCGGCCGCGAGCAGGCCGGGGAGGAAGGCGTTGAGGCACCAGACGCTGCCGAGGTAGTTCGTCTGGATCAGCCGCTCGATCTTCTCCACATCGCCGTTGAGGAAGCTCGTCCGGCCGGGGATCCCGGCGTTGTTGACGAGGATGTCGATCCGCGGATGGCGCTCGAGCACGCGCGCCGCCACGGCGTCTACGGCCGCGCGGTCGGAGACGTCGCACGGCTCGGCCTCGCCGCCGATCTCCGCCGCGAGCGCCTCGAGCCGGTCGGCGCGACGGGCAAGGAGGACGCAGAGATCGCCGCGCGCGGCGAGCCGGCGTGCGATCTCCACTCCGAAGCCGGAGGACGCCCCCGTGACGACCGCGACGCGCGCCATGTGAAGACGCTACTAGGATCGCCGCATGGCGGGAGCGTTCGACGGCAAGCGCGGGCTTATCATGGGCGTCGCGAACAAGCGCTCGATCGCATGGGCGATCGCGCAGCAGCTCGCCGACGGCGGCGCGAGTCTCGCCTTCACGTATCAGGGCGAGCGGATCGAGAAGTCGGTGCGCGATCTCGCCGAGACCGTCGGCTCCCCGCTCGTGACCGAGTGCGACGTCCGCTCCGACGACGACATCGCGCGCGTTTTCGGCGAGGTGTCGGACGCCTTCGGCGGCGAGCTCGATCTCCTTGTCCACTCCGTCGCCTACGCCGCAGCAGAAGACCTCGAGGGCCGCTTCACCGACACGCCGCGCGACCGCTTCTGGATGGCGGTCGACATCAGCGCCTACTCCCTCGTCGCGTGTGCGCGCGCCGCCGAGCCGCTGATGGAGAAGACGGGCGGCGGCTCGATCCTCACGATGACGTACCTCGGCGGCGAGCGCGCGGTGCCGCACTACAACGTCATGGGCGTCGCGAAGGCGACCCTCGACTCGTGCGTGAAGTACCTCGCGTGGGACCTCGGCGAGAAGAACATCCGCGTGAATGCGGTCTCCGCCGGCCCGGTGCGCACGCTCGCGGCGCGCTCGATCGCGGGCTTCACGACGATGGAGGACATCGTCGAGGAGCGCTCGCCGCTTCGCCGGCACGTCACCGCGGACGATGTCGGCTCTGCTGCCGCCTATCTCCTCGGCGACGGCGCTGTGAACGTGACCGGAACGACGCTCTACGTCGACTCCGGGTACCACGCCATGGGTATGTGACCGGGTCGCCGGCGGTCAGGCGGGAAGCACAGCTGCTCAGCCGACCGTTGTGACGTTCTGCCATCTCTGGCGTACTAGTAGGTAGTGGGCGAAGCGACCGAACCGGCCCCCCAGGATCTTCGTGGGCGCTACCGCGAGATCTATCGATACGTGCGCCGGCGGTCGCGTACCGACCCGGACGCGGAGGATGTGACGCAGGACGTGTTCGCGGACGCTGCGCGTGCCCTCTGTACGACTGAAGCCGGGGACGGGCCGCCGGTCGCGTGGCTGTACGTCGTGGCCCAACGCCGACTTATCGACCGAACCCGTCAGCGGGAGCGGCGTCGCGAGGTCCTCGGCGACGCAGTTCTCGAACTGGTCACCGAGTCCCCATCTGAGTACGGCGCTCAAGTGACAGAGACCCTTCGCGACGGAATCGAGCGACTCCCCGACCTCCAGCGTCAGGTTGTCGTGATGAAGCTCGTCCAGGGACGTTCGTTCGCCGAAATAGCGTCCACGCTTGGCGCCACCGAAGGCGCCTGTCGGATGCGCTTCCTGCGTGGTCTTGAGCAGTTACGTGCGTTTCTTGAAGAACAGGAGGTGACGCCGTGACCAGCGGCGCAGCGATCTTTGACGATCGGGAGACGGTCGAGCTTCTTCGCGACCACCCCCAACTGCTTGCGATCGCGGACGCGGTGCGCGCGACGCAGACGAGGCGAACCTTCCTTGCGCATCGCCGGAGACCGCTGTTGGTCGCGGCTGCCGCGCTGGTCGCCTGCGGGGCCGCGGCGTTGACCATTGCCCTCGCCGTTTCCGGCGGAACCGCGCAACACTCTGGTGCTGAGCCCGGCCCGGTGCCGCCTATGCCGCCGGAGATTGCCGTCCCGCTCGATCAGGCGCAGAGCGACATGTTGAACCGCTTTGGCGTACCCCTCATCCTTCCGGACACGTCGGTGCTAGGGCCTGGTGAGTCCCCGACGATTCTGGAGCAGCCCTGCGTCAAGGCACCGGAGGTTCCTACCGCCCCCCTCTGCTGGTTGAACGTCCGGTTCCCGTCACCTGCCGTTGACATCGAGTACCTGCGGACGTCGGCCACTTGGGGTTCGCGGTATCCCGACGCCCGCGACCAATACCAACGGGAGATCGCGAACGCCGCCAATCCCTCCGACTTCCAGATCGTCGCGCTTGGTGGGACGCTCGCCCTCATCGAGACCGCGCAGACCGGAAACACCATCGAGTTCAGGCTCGGCGAGCTCTCGATCACGATCAGGGCTCCGAGCGCCGATAGTCCGACTCCGGTTGATGCTGCCGACCTCCAAGCACTCGCGACGTCGATGCTCGACAAGGCGAACCAATAGCCCGTAACTCGGGTGACTTCCCGCGCGCCCCGCGCGGGCCGGCGTTCCTAGCCGCCGCTGATCGCGGCGATCACGTCGAGGCGTGAGCCTGCCGCGAGGGGAGCGTCCAGGCCCGAGCGCTCGCCGTCCACGTACGTGTGGATGTGCGGCCGCAGCGTCGGGCCTTCGGCGACGAGACGGTCACGGATTCCGGGCCACTGCGTCTCGAGCTCGTCGATCGCGCCGAGAACCGTCGCCGCCTCGATCTCGAGGCGGCGCGGCATTCCGGGGAAGAGCGGGGTCAGCGTGCCCGGCAGGCGGACGTCGGCCATGGCCGTGCTAGTCGACGATCGCGACGTCGACCGACGAGATCGCGGGGAGGTAGCTCGCGATCTCGGTCCAGGTCCCGCCTTCGTCGACGCTCGCGAAGAGCTGGCCGGTGCTCGTCCCGAAGTAGAGGCCCGGGACGTCGTGCTTGTCGATGGCCATGCCCTGGCGGAGCACGCCGAGGTGCGCGTCCTTCTGCGGCAGTCCTTCGCGCATCGGCTGCCAGCTCGAGCCGGCGTCGCGCGTGCGATAAACGGTCGCCTTGCCCTCGTGCATCGTCCGGCCGTGGCCACCGTCGACCGGGATGACGTAGAACGTCTCGGTGTCGTGGGGATGCACGGCCGCGGCGAAGCCGAAGTCACCCGGCAGTCCTTCCGTGATCTCGGTCCACGACTGTCCGGCGTCGTCGGAGCGGTGCACGCCGACGTGGTTCTGCTGGTACATCCGCTGCGGATCGGATGAGCGGACGAGCTTGTGGACGCAGAACCCGACGTCGTCGTAGTCGGCCGGCCAGTCGCGCCGCAGGCCGACGTTGCGCGGCGTCCACGACGAGCCACCGTCGGCCGTCTCGAATGCGCCGACGCCCTGCACGATCGCGAAGAAGCTGTCGGAGTCGTCGGTGTCGGTGACGAATCCCGAGATGCCGAGGTGGCCCGGAGCCTGGTTCGCCGGATCGTCCCAGGCTTCGCTGCCGTGCTGGCCCGAGAGGGTCGAGAGCAAGGAGAACGTCTCGCCGTTGTCGCGGCTCTCGAAGATGCCGGGCGCCTCGACACCCACGAGGAGCCGGTCTCCGGCGCGAGCGAGCGTGGAGACCTTGTTGACCTTCCGTCCGTCGTCGTCGGGATAGCTCAGCCCTTCGCTCGACATCTCCCACGTCGCGCCGCGGTCGCGGCTGCGGAAGATGCCCGAGCCGTGCCACTCGCTTGCGGCGGCGGCGTAGATCGAGTCGGACGGGGCGTCGTAGATCGCGTGGTAGATCGGCCAGCCCTCGCAGAGCGGCTCGCTCATCGTCCAACTCTTACGGTCGTCGCTCTCGAACAGGAATGCGCCCTTGCGGGTGGCGACGGTCAACAGCGTTTTCGGCATCTCGGCTCCTGGCTCGGGTCTCTCGCTATTTCTAGCTGAACGGCTTCATCAGCATGTCGGCAACGACGACGAGCAGCACGCCGACGTCGACGCGCGAGATCAGGAGGATCTCCCTGATCGCCGCCTGCGTCTGGGGCGCCGTGGCTCCGGCGGTGTCGAAGAGCTTGACGAGCCGGCGCGCGCGCGGCGCGAGCACGCCGATCCCGGTGAGGAAGGAGATCGCCCAACCTGCGAGCCCGATGTCGACCCAGGTCGTGCCAAAGCCGACGTGTTGGTTGATGACCATCGCGATCCCCATCGCGAAGACGATGCCGCCCGCCGGGGCGAACAGCTTCTCCCCGACGAACGTCGCCTGGCGCGCGATCGTCGCAAGCTGCTCGGGATCGTCCGCGCGCTCGGCGCGAACGGCGAGTGCCGTGAGAAGCACGCCGCCGCCGACCCAGAACACGGCAACTGCGACGTGGACGAGCTTGAAGACACCGAACCAGGTGCTGTTGGCGGCGTCCGTCGCCTTGAAGGCGAAAAGCAGGAAGACGCCGACAAGTGCGAGGCCGATCGCGGGCGTGATCCAACTCCGCCCACGCTCGGCAACTTGGACAGCTGAAGTGGTTTCCATGTCGCGGAAGTAAAGGCGATTCGGCGGACGACTACAAGGCCTGCGCGGCCGCGATCAGTTCGTCGAGATCGGGTAGCTCGTCGTTTCGATACTCCCACACGCCCCGCACGACGCCGTCGCCGTCGAGGAGAAACGCGCTGCGCCGCGAGACGTCGCGCATCCCGTTGTGCTCGATCGCGACGTCGAAGCCGTGCGTCGCCTCCGCGTTCCAATCGGAGAGGAGCGGGAAGTCGAGGTCGAGCGCCTGCATCCACGCGACGTGGGTGTAGGGCGAGTCGCGCGAGATCGCGTACGGCTCGACCCCCGCGGCCTGCAGCTCCTCTCTCCTGTCACGCAGGAGCTCGAGCTCGCTCGTTCAGGTCGAGGACCAGTCGAACAAGTAGAAGAGCAGGAGGACGGGCCGGTCGTGGAGGAGATCTCCGATCGACGCGCGCTCGCGGGGCGTCGTCCAGACGACCGCGTCGAGAGGCGCCCTCTCTTCGACCTCCAACACGATCCCGATCCTATGCGCCGGTCTCGAGCCGCGTGAAGAAGGCGGTCTTCGCCGTTCTGTAGCCCGCGTCGTCGGCCGTTCCCTCGAATCGCCGCTTGAGCGCGTTGTACTCGGCAAGGAGCTCGGGCCGGGATCGCAGCAGCTCCCAGCCGCGGGTGAAGCGAAGGTCGTGCTCGCCCCCGGCGGCGGTAAGCACGAGGCCGGTCGGAAGCCGCCGTTCCTCGGGGACGGTGAACGCGGCGAACTCCGGCGTCCACATCGCGCGCGAGTAGGCCTCGAAGCTCTGCTCGAGGACCGCGCAGCTCTGCGCGAAATCCTCGGAGGCGACCCGGACATGAAGATCGACGTCCCCGCGTGTGAGCGTGTTCGGCAGGGACGTCCCTCCGGTGTGAATTACCTCGGCCTCCGGGAGAAGGCCGCGGATTGCCGCCGTCCAGCGGGCGACGACCGCGCCGACGGTCTCGCGGAGCTCGTCCGCCGTGGTGAGCTGCACGACTACCCGGCGGCCGCCGGCTCGGGCTCCGGCTCCGGGTCGGGTGCGACCTCCGTCGCCTCCGCGATCTCGCGCGTGACCTCGACGATGTCGCGATTGGTGTTGTAGATGTGGAGCTGTCGATCGGCGCTGTTGCCGCGGCGGAGGATCTCCTCGATCCCGGAGAGCTCCTCCTCGGAGCCGAGCTCGCGCGCGTGCCCGCCGAGCGCCTTCAAGGTGCGGCGGATGAGCGCGGCGACGGGCAGCCGGTTCCGCTTGCCCGTGTGGAGATCCATGACCGGCGCGGACAGGCCGTAGCGTGCCGCGAGCCACTTGTTCTCGGTCGTGAGGATCCGGTGGAAGGACGGGATCTCCTCGCCCCGTTCGACGAGCTCCGCGTAGTGCTTGACGAGCGCCTGGCAGTACGCGGTGATCGCGATCGCGTCGTCGAGCCGCGTCACGGCGTCGCAGATCCGGATCTCGATCGTGCCGAGGCGCGGGTGGAGGCGGATGTCCCACCAGATGTGGGTGTAGTCCTGGATGCAGCCGGTCTTCTCCAGCTGGTTCACGACCTGGGCGTAGTCGGAGTAATCGCGGAAGCGCGGCGGCGGGCCCGAGCGGGGGAACGCGGCGAAGACCATGTGGCGCGACGAGCGGAGGCCGGTCGGCTCGCCGCGCCAGAACGGCGAGCTCGCGGAGAGCGCGACGAGCTCGGGCAGGTGCGCGATGAGGCCGTTCTGCACCTGGATCGCCTTCTCGGCGTCGTCGACGGCGACGTGGACGTGCATCCCGAAGATGAGCTCGCGCCGCGCGATGTACTGCATCTGGTCGACGAGTGCGCGGTAGCGATCCTTCGCGGTGATCCGCTGGCGCTCGAAGAGCGAGAACGGATGCGTGCCCGCAGAGCCCACGCGTAGGCCCTTCTCCCGCGCGACGTCGCAGACGTAGCCGCGGATGCGGAGTAGTTGCTGCCGGACGCCTGCGGGCGTGTGGCAGACCGGCGTAGCGACCTCGAGCACCGACTGCATGAGCTCGGAGTTGATGCGCGGCTCGAGCTCGTGGCCGGCGACGGCGGCGAGGACCGTGTCGATGTGCTGGACGAGATCGAACGACTCGCCGTCGAGGAGCATGTACTCCTCTTCGACGCCGAGCGTGTACGGGTCGCTCTGGCCGAAGGCGTGATCGAGCACGCTTCCGCCCGGCGGGAAGCGGGAGCCTTTCCCGGTGATCGACGGCGGGATGAGCGAGTCGGTCATGTGGAGACGATATCCCCGCGCTTTGCAGGAAGAAAGCCTGGGCACCGACATGTCTCCGCGAGCCACGTCCGGAACCTGGTTCCGGACGTGGCCACTTCGGACGTGGCTCGAAGCTCGCGCGGCGCATTGTTACGTCGTAGCCCTGTCCCATAGGGACATGTCCGGAACCTGGTTCCGGACATGTCCGGATCCGCCAGTATCGAGGTGTGGATGCGCTGCGGCTCATCGACGGTTGGGACGTGCCGAGCGCGGCGGCCGGCGTCGTGCGCGCTACCGGCGTCGTCGCGACGCACGGTGGGGCCGACGCGATCGTCCCGTGGGCGTCGGTGACGAAGCTCCTGACCGGCCTCACGCTCCTCGTCGCGCTCGAGGAGGGGACGGTCGACCTCGACGAGCCCGCCGGGCCGCCGGCCTCGACTCTGCGCCATCTCTTGTCGCACGCCTCCGGCCTCCCGCTCGACGGCGCCGAGCCGATGACGGAGCCCGGGCGCCGGCGCATCTACTCCAACACCGGCATCGAGGTCGCTGCCGACCTGCTCGCCGCGCGCGCCGGAATGTCCTTCGCCGACTACTTCGCGCACGCCGTCGCCGAGCCGCTCGGGCTTCGCGGCAGCCTCGCCGGCTCGCCCGCGCACGCCTACAGCGGCCCGCTCGCCGACCTGCTTGCGCTCGGGCGCGAGCTCCTCGCACCGACGCTCGTCGCGCCGGAGACGATCGCAGAGGCGGCGACCGTCCAGTTCCCCGGCCTCACCGGCGTCCTACCGGGACTCGGCCGGATGGAGCCGAACGACTGGGGACTGACGTTCGAGTTGCGCGACGGCAAGTCGCCGCATTGGACAGGATCCCGCAACTCGCCGCGCACCTTCGGGCACTTCGGACGAAGCGGCACGTTTCTCTGGGTCGATCCCGACGCCGGCCTCGCGTGCGCCGTCCTCACCGCCCGCGCGTTCGGCGACTGGGCGAAGGAGGCGTGGCCCGCGTTCAGTGACGCGGTGCTCGACGAGGCCATGGGTCCTGCCGTCCGTGAAGTTGAGCCGAACGGCCCATAGGCAGTTCTCGCAATCGCGTCGATTATCCCGGCATGAGCGTAGGCTCGACGGAGCTCAAGAGAGAGCGGAGACGCTGGCTTGGCCGGCGTCGGAGCGGAAAATGAGCGAACTCGGCTTCCATCGGATCGAAGACGACATCGCCGACACGTGGCTCGAGGACTGGGCGGGCGCAGGTCTCGCCGAGATCGAAGCGTTCCTCGCGAAGCACGCCGACTTTCTGCGGTTCCTCGCAGCGCGCGAAGCTACTCAAACTGCGGCTGAGTAGCTCGCAACCGATGGACGAGGGCGGCGGAGCGCGACAGGGTCGCGTGCTCCGTCGCGTCAGCACCGACGGCAAAGCCGTCGGTGCGCGCGAAGACCCCGGCCGCCGCGGGGCGGCCGGTGGGCCGCCGCGTTCTCGTAGCTACGAAGCGAGCCCGAGCTGGGTCTCGAGCATCCCCTTCGGCATCGCGCCGACGGCTGCGGCCTTGGGGGAGCCCGCTTCGAAGAGCATCATGTTCGGGATCGACTGAACCCCGTAGCGCATCGCGAGAGCCTGGTTCTCGTCGATGTTGACCTTCACGAGCTTGAGGTTCTTCTCCTCGGCGATCCGCTCGAGCACGGGCGCGACCGCGTGGCACGGGCCGCACCACTCGGCCCAGAAGTCGACGAGCACAGGCTCGGCGGCCTGGAGCACCTCTGTCTCGAAGGTGGCGTCGGTTACGTCGGTTGCCATTCTTTCCTTTCGTCTTCAGGGCTGATTACCCAGCCGCCAATGGTACGAACGCTCCTGCCTAGACTTGACTTCCCGATGGGGAAGCCAATCTTCCAGCCTCTGCCGGACAAACCCGACCATCCTCACCTCGAGGAGGAGGTCCTTGCGCGCTGGGAGAGCGAAGGAACGTTCGCGAAGCTGCGCGAGCAGAACGCCGGCAAGCCGACGTTCTCCTTCATGGACGGCCCGATCACGGCGAACGGGCCGGCGGGCGTCCATCACGGCCTCGGCCGGACGCTGAAGGACGTCTACCAGCGCTACAAGGCGCTGCGCGGCCACGAGCTCCGCTACCAGAACGGCTTCGACTCGCAGGGCCTCCACGTCGAGGTGCAGGTCGAGAAGAAGCTCGGCTTCAACTCGAAGCGGGAGATCGAGGAGTACGGCCTCGACCGCTTCGCCCACGAGTGCCGCGACTTCGTCGCGAAGTTCTCCGCCATGCAGACGGCGCAGTCGAAGCGTCTGGGCATGTGGATGGATTGGGGCAACGACTACTTCACGTTCAGCGACACGAACATCGAGTACATCTGGCGCTTCCTCAAGGAAGTGGACGCGCGCGGCTGGCTGTACAAGGGACACCGCTCGACCCAGTGGTGCCCGCGCTGCGGTACGTCGCTCTCGAAGCACGAGCAGGCCGGCGAGGAGAACTACGAGGAGCTCGAGCACCCATCGCTCTTCGTCCGTTTCCCGCTCAAGGCGCGCGACGGCCAATCGCTCGTCATCTGGACGACGACGCCGTGGACGCTGCCCGCGAACGTCGCCGCCGCCGTCAAGCCCGACGCCGAGTACGGGCGCAACGACGTCGGCGAGTGGGTGGCGGTCGAGCGCTATCCGGAGGAGCACTTCGAGGAAAAGCTGCGCGGCTCGGAGCTCGTCGGTTGGGAGTACGAGGGGCCGTTCGACAGCTTCGCGGCCCAGGACGGCGTCGTCCACCGCGTCATCCCGTGGGATGAGGTCTCGCTCGACGAGGGCACCGGCATCGTCCACATCGCGCCGGGTTGCGGCGCCGAGGACTTCGAGCTCTCTCGCGTCCACGACCTCGCGGTGCTCGCCCCGATCGACGAGTCGGGCCGAATGCTCCCGGGCTACGGGCCGCTCGAGGGAAAGGCGACGGACGAGGTCGTTGAGCCGGTGATCGAGTCGCTGCGCGAGCGCGGCCGCCTCGTCGAGGCGACGTCCATCGTCCACCGCTACCCGGTTTGCTGGCGTTGCCGGACGCCGCTCGTCTTCCGCGTCGTCGACGACTGGTTCATCTCCGCCGAGGAGATCCGGCAGCCGATGCTCGACGGGAACGCGACCGTCGAGTGGACGCCGCCGCAATACAAGAAGCGGATGGACGACTGGCTGCGGAACATGGGTGACTGGAACATCTCCCGCCGCCGCTACTTCGGCTTGCCGCTGCCCTTCTACGAGTGCGCGTGCGGAAAGCTCAACGTGATCGGCTCGCGGGCCGAGCTCGAGACGCGCGCCGTCTCCGGTCTCGATGAGCTCGAGGAGCTGCACCGGCCGTGGATCGATGCCGTGCGCATTCGCTGCGACGCCTGCGACGCCGAGGTGGAACGCATCCCCGACGTTGGCGACGCGTGGCTCGACGCCGGCATCGTCCATTTCTCGACCCTCGGCTGGGGAAACCCCGAGTGGATTCCGCACGGCTATGCGACCGGCTCCTCGGCGCAGCTGTCCGGCGCGGACCTGCCCGACAACGCGTACTGGGAGAAGTGGTTCCCCGCCGACTGGGTCTCCGAGGGCCGCTCGCAGATTCGCCTCTGGTTCTACTCGCAGTGCTTCATGGCGATCACGCTCGCCGGCCGCCAGCCGTACCGGCAGGTCCTCACGTACGAGAACGTCGTCGACGAGACCGGGCGTGAGATGCACAAGTCGTGGGGGAACGCGATCGACCTCGACGACGCGCTCAACCGGATGGGCGCCGACACGATGCGCTGGCTCTACTGCTCCCAGAATCCGGCGCAGGAGCTGCGCTTCGGCTACGGCCTGGCGGAGGAGGTGAAGCGGCGGTTCCTGACCTTCTGGAACTCCGTCAAGTTCTTCGTCGACTACGCGAACATCGCCGAGTTCCGGCCGGAGTGGGGGAAGCTCGAGCCCGACGCGGTGGAACCGCTCGACCGCTGGCTCGTGGAGCGGACGAATGCGTTCGTCGCGTACGCGGCCGAGTACGGGTACGAGTCGTGGAACAGCGCAGCCGTTATGCGCGACTTCGAGGCTTACGTCGATGATGTCTCGAACTGGTACATCCGCCGCTCGCGGCGGCGCTTCTGGGACGAGGACGAGGCCGCGTTGCACACGCTCTGGTACGCGCTCGTCCAGACGCTGCGCGTGCTCGCGCCGATCATGCCGTTCGTCACCGACGATCTCTGGCGGACGCTCGTCCTCGACGGGCCGGAGTCCGTCCACCTCGCCGGTTGGCCCGAAGTCCCGGAGCCGGATCGCGCGCTCCTCGACGAGATCGCCGAGGTGCGGCGCGTTGTCGAGCTCGGGCGGCAGGCGCGCTCGAGCTCGGGAATCAAGCTGCGGCAGCCGCTGCGGCGCCTCGTGGTCGATGGCGCGAGCGTCGATGGGCATCTCGCGGAGATCGCAGACGAGCTCCGGGTCAAGGAGGTCGAGCTCGGTGAGGTGGACGCGGTCGAGCTCCACGTGAAGCCACATCTGCCGGCGCTCGGCCCGAAGCTCGGCAAGGAGCTCGGCGCCGTCCGCGCCGCGCTGGCGGCCGGCGAGTTCGAGGAGCTCGAGGGCGGGCGCTTCCGCGTCCTCGGCCACGAGCTCGAGCCGGACGAGGTGCTCGTCGAGCGCGGCGGCAAGGAGGGCTGGGCGGTCGCGTCAGCGGACGGTGTCACGGTCGCCCTCGATCTCACGCTCGACGACGAGCTGCTCCTCGAGGGCGAGGCGTTCGACCTCATCCACGGCGTCAACACGCTCCGCAAGGAGCAGGGCTTCGAGGTCACCGACCGGATCGTCCTCACCGTTCCCGCCGAGATGCGGGAGCTCGTCGAAGCGCACGGCGACTGGATCAAGAACGACGTGCTTGCGACCGAGATCCAGGTCGGCGGCGAGCTTGCCGCCGCGAAGAGCTAGGCCGCAGCGCGCTCGGCGCGGCGGAGCTCGACCGGCAGCTTGAAGCTCACGTCCTCGTGCACGGGTGCGTGCTCGCTCACGACGGCGCCGCGCTCGGTGAACCACGCGCAGACCTCCGCGACCAGCCGTTCCGGCGCCGACGCGCCCGACGTGAGCCCGACCGTCTCGCGCCCTTCCAGCCAGCTCTCGTCGATCGCGCCGAGGTCGTCGACGAGATACGCGTCGACGCCGCCGCCGCGCGCGACGTCTACGAGGCGCTCCGAGTTCGAGGAGTTGGGGGAGCCGACGACGAGCAGAAGGTCGATCTTCTCGAGCAGCTCCTTCACGGCCCACTGGCGGTTCGAGGTCGCGTAACAGATGTCCTCGCGCGCCGGTTCCTCGATCCGCGGGAAACGATGGCGCAGCACGGCGACGATCTGGCTGGTCTCGTCGACCGAGAGCGTCGTCTGCGTGATGTACGCGAGCGGCCGGTCGGCGGGGAGGGACACGTGCTTCGCGTCCTCCGCCGACTGGACGAGGACGATCGCGTCGGGCGCCTCGCCGAGCGTTCCCTCGACCTCCTCGTGGCCGGCGTGGCCGATGAGCACGATCGCGTAGCCGGCTTGCGCGTAGCGCCGCGCCTGCGTGTGCACCTTCGTCACGAGCGGGCACGTCGCGTCGATCGTCGCGAGCCCGCGCTCGTCCGCCTGCGCCCGCACGGCCGGCGCGATGCCGTGCGCGGAGAAGACGACGGTCGCGCCTTCAGGCACGCTCGTGAGCTCGTCGACGAAGACCGCGCCGCGCGCCTCGAGGTCGCGGACGACGTGCGAGTTGTGGACGATCTGCTTGCGGACGTAGACGGGGCGGCCGTAGAGCGCGAGCGCCCGCTCGACCGTCTCGACCGCCCGCTCGACGCCGGCGCAGTAGCCGCGCGGAGACGCCAGGAGGACACGCTTCACCACTGCGGCCACGATACCGCCGCTGCGTTAGCAGTCTGTGAGAGACGGCCAGAAAAGGGGAAGAAAAGAGAAGAGCCCGCCGCTCGGGGGGTCGGTGCGGCGGGCTCTTCCTGTTGCTAGCCGCGTAAACGTCGAGGACGCGCCGCGGTTCGCATCGCCCAGTGCCAGAGAGGCTACGGCCCGTTTGCCGGGCGGACAATGGGCCATACGGCCCATCTTTGCAAACGGGAATCGTCGGGGCACGAATATGTTCGGAGCGTAGAATCCCAGCGCCCAGTGAGACTCCCATGGATTCGCCCGAACCGCCGGGCAGCCGGCGGCGGCAGAGAGTTCGCGAGCGTCAGTCGCGTAGCGAGCGAGCTCGCGCGGACCGCCGACGTCGAGGGCGTCGCGCGCACGCTCCTGGACGAGATCGCCGCGACGTTCGGCGTCTCGTTCGCCGGTCTGACGCTCGTCTCCGACGGCGGGCGCGAGGCGGTCGGCTATCTCGCGCGGTCGCGCGGCAAGGACGTCGACTGGTGGCGGGACGTGCGGCTCGACATCGAGAACGAGCCGTCCGGCGTCGCGAGCGCCGTCTTCGAGGCCACCGCCTTCGCCGTCTACGACGCGGCCGAGTCGAACGTCGTCAGTCCCAAGCTCGTCGAGGCGACCGGAGCGCGGAGCGCCGCGTTCGTCCCGCTTCTGCTCGAGGAGCGCGTGATCGCCGTCATCTCGATCGCGACCGGCGACGAGCGCCGTGTCTTCTCGGCGGACGACCTCTCGCTCATGCAAACGCTCGCCTCCGAGGCGGCCGTCGCGCTCGAACGCCTGCGGACCGGCGTCGCGCTCGAGGAGGCGCTAGCGGAGAACGAGGAGCGGCTCTCGCATCAGTCCGCCTTGCTCCGCGCGGCGCATGCGCTCAGCAGCGAGCTCGACCTTCCGGTCGTCCTGCAGCGGCTCGCGGACGAGCTCGCCGACCTGCTCGACGCCGACGCCGCCGACTGCTACCTCCTCGACCGCGACCACGGGGTGTTCCGCTGCGTCGCCGTGCACGGCTTCGACGACTCGCTGCTCGATTTCGAGTTCCCGATGGACAAAGGACTCGCCGGCGCCGCGATCCGCGAGGGGCGACCGCTCATCGAGAGCATGTACGGCGGGATCGAGAACCCCGTTCCGCATCCGGCGTACGACGGCTTCACCGACGTGACGACGGCGCCTATGTCGTGGGGTGGGGAGGTGCGCGGCGTGCTCGGGGCCGGGCGGCGCGGCGGCCACCGGTTCCGGTCGGGCGACGCGCGCGTCCTCGAGGCGTTCGCCGGACTCGCCTCGCTCGCGGTGCGGAACGCGGAGACGTTCACGCAGAGCGCGCGGCAGGAGCGGGTCCAACGCGGCTTCTACCGGATCGCCGCCGCGCTCGGCCAGTCGCTCTCCCGCGCGGCGACGCTCGAAGCCGTCTCGCAGGCGGCGGCGGAGGCGCTGGGAGGGGCGTCGGCTGCGGTGATCGTCCCGTCGTACGGACGCCTCGAGCCGGTCGGCGCGTACGAGTTGCCGGATGCGGTGGCGCGGGCACTCGAGGAGCACGCAGCGCAAAAGGACGGGCAGCTCTTCCGGGCCGCGACCGAGGGGCGGATCGTCGCCTCGCGCTCGATAGCCGACGACCAGCGGCTCCTGCAAGACCTGCGCGAGACGGCTGCGGCGAGCGGCTACCGCTCGCTTCTCGCCGTCCCCGTCGAGGCGCCGCGCGACGCCGGCCACGGCTTGGTCCTCATCTTCTTCACGGAGGAGCGCGCCTTCAGCGACGAGGACCTCGAGGTCGCGCGACATCTCGGTGACGCAACGCGCGGCGCGCTCGAGCGGAGCGAGCTGTTCGAGGCCGAGCGCAGCGCGCGCGCAGTAGCGCAGCAGCTGACGCGCACGGGCCGGCTGCTCACGAGCGAGCTCGATCCCGCGGCCGTCCTCGACGAAGTCGTGCAGCAGGCTCCGGCGCTCGTGAACGCCGAAGCCGCTGCGTTCCGAATCGTCGACGGCGACGAGCTCGTCGTCACGGCGGCGGAAGGGAACGGCGCCGAGGCGGCGCTCGAGTCGCGGAGCCCAGCGAGCGGCCGGCTCTCCGGCGACGTCGTCCAGTCGGGAGTCCCCGTCGTGCTCCCGGACGCCGGCTCTGACGAGCGGCTCCGCGCGCTCGACCCGATGCTCGCCGCGGGCCACGCCGCCTTCCTCGGCGTCCCGGTCGGCGCGGCCGAGGGCGGAGTGGCCGGAGTCCTCGCCGTCTACGCCGAGCAGCCGCGCGAGTGGCGCGAGGAGGAGATCGAGGCGCTGCAGGCGGTCGCGGCGAGCACGTCGGCTGCGCTCTCGAACGCCGAGCTGTACCAGCGCGTCGCGCTCGAGCGCGAGCGCTCGGTCGCGATCCTCGCAAACATCGCCGACGGGATCGTCGCCGTCGACCGCGAGGGGAACGTTGTCCTCTGGAACGCGGCGGCGGAGCGGATCACGGGCGTCCCCGCCGAGGCCGCGCTCGGTCGCGCGCCGATCGACGTCCTCCAGCGCAGCCTCGAGGCACCCGACGGAGCGGCGTCGGGCGACCGGCTCGTCCCGGTGATGCGCGGCCGCGAGGAGGTCTGGCTCTCGGTGACGGAGGCCGTGATGCGCGACCCGCTCGGCGTTGTCGCCGGGCGGATCTTCGCGTTCCGCGACATCTCCGGCGACCGGCTCGTCGAGCAAGTCAAGTCCGACTTCGTGAGCACGGTCTCGCACGAGCTCCGTACGCCGCTCACCTCGATCTACGGCTTCGCCGAGACGCTCCTTCGCCAGGACGTCGTGTTCGGGGAGGAGGAGCGGAAGACGTTCCTCCGCTACATCGCCTCCGAGTCGCAACGCCTCACGACAATCGTCGACACGCTCCTCGCCGTCGCGCGTCTCGACACCGGCGATCTCCAGGTCAACCTCGCCGAGACCGACGTCCGTGAGGTCGTCGGGCAGGTGCTCGGCACGGTGCGGTTCAACAACGGACACAAGGTCGTCGTCGATCTACCGGACGCGCCGCTGCCCGCGCGCGCCGACGCCGAAAAGCTTCGCCAGGTCTTCTCGATCCTCGTCGACAATGCGCTCCGCTACTCGCCCGACGGCGGAACAATCACCGTCGGTGCCGCCGTGCACGACGACACGGTCGAGGTCACGGTCTCGGACGAGGGGATCGGGATCCCGCAGGCCGATCAGGAGCAGATCTTCCGCAAGTTCTACCGCGGTGCCGACGCCGAGTTCCGCGTCGGCGCGGGCGGAACCGGCCTCGGCCTCTTCATCGCGCGCGGCCTCGTGACCGCGATGGGCGGACGGATCTGGGTCGCTTCGCGCGAGGGCGAAGGGTCGCGGTTCTCCTTCGAGCTGCCCGCTCCATCCGAAGGATCGGGAGAATGAGTCGCGGGATGGATGGGTATACGAACCACGTGAACGCGGGCGGCGGCGCAGGCGGCGAGAAGGTTCTGGTCATCGATGACGAGGCGCCGATTCGGCTGCTCTGCCGCGTCAACCTCGAGGCCGAGGGGATGCACGTGACCGAGGCGGGCGACGGCGCGACCGGTCTCGAGCTCGCCCGGAACGATCCGCCCGACGTCATCCTCCTCGACGTGATGATGCCCGGCCTCGACGGCTGGCGCGTCGCCGAGGAACTGCTCGATGACTCGCGCACGGACCGCATCCCGATCATCTTCCTCACGGCGCGGGCCGAGTTCCGCGACCGCGCACGCGGCCTCGACATCGGCGGCGTCGACTACGTGACGAAGCCGTTCAATCCGCTCGAGCTCGCGACGCTCGTGCGCGACCTCCTGTCGCGGATCGACCGCGGCGAGCTCGACGAGCTCCGGGGCGAGAAGCTCGAGGAGCTCCGCGCGTTCATGGAGACCGAGTAGCGGCGGCGAGTCGCTCTTCGATCGCCTCGCGGATGATCGTCGGGAAGTCGTAGCGGACGGAAAGCCGCCAGTCGGGCTCGATCAGGCGTCCGTAGTTCTCGAGCTCGAAGTCGGTCGCCGCCACGACGTACGTCCGTTCCGGCTCAAGCGCGCTCGCGTCGCCGGCCACGTGCAGCGGCCCGCGCGGCCTGCCACGGAGCGGGCCGGACGTGGTCTGCTGGAAGCTCGGGTCGCCTCCTTTCTCGATCATGCCGGCGAGCTGCGCGCCGGTCAGCTCCGTCACCGCCGGGTTCGCCGTCGAGTGGCACGCCTCCCAGAGGTCGCCCCGGCGTAACGGCCCGGCCGGGAGCGGGTGGTCGAGCATCACTCCGGAGGTCGCGAGCCCGATCTCGGCGCCCATGCGCTCGCGCAGCATCTCGGCGACCCACTGCGCGTCGAGCGGCTCGTCGAGGTCGGAGACGATCTCGTCGAGCGAAGCGTCGAGATCGGCCTCGGCTGCGGCCGCAGCGGCGAGCACGGCGGGATGTTCCGGGATGTCCTCGCCCACCGGAATCAGCGCTGCGGTCATCGTGGCGCCGTCGATCTCGATCCGCCCGAGATACTCGGCAAAGGAGCCCGTCTGGGCGATCAGGACGGAGCCGACGCGGTCGCCTTCCGGCAGCAGGTCGTGGGAGTGCGCTCCGACGATGACGTCGACGTCGCCTTCAACGTGCTCGGCGAGCTCCGGGTCGATGACCGCGATCTCGCGTCCCTCGGTGAACGGTCGCCGATAGCCGAGGTGGGACAGGCAAACGACGAGCTCGGCTCCCTGCTCGCGCAGCGCGCGGGCGCCGGCGCGGACCGCCTCGATCGCGTCCGTCGCGTGGATGCCGTAGAGACCGTTGCCGAGGAAGTCGGGGAATGGATCGGTGACGCCGACGAAGCCGACGCCGTCGATCAGCGCGGTCGCCTGGACTCCCTCGACCGGTGCGAGGTTCGCGAGCAGCAGTGGATAGCTCGCAGCCGCGGCCTGCGCCGGGATCACCTGCGGGCCGTAGCGGAGCCAGACCGCGTTTCCGACGACCGACACCTCGCACCCGGCGGCCGACAGCAACCGGTGCATCGCCACGCCCTTCGTCAGATTGGAGAGACGGGTCGTCGTCTCCTCGACGTCGCCGGCGTCGACGTAGATCACGCGGTGCGGCGTCTCGGCCTTGATCCGCTCGACGAGCGTCGCGACGCGGGCCAATCCGTCGACGCGACCGTGGATGTCGTTGGTGTGGAGGAGCGTGACCCGCATCCGCGTTCCGAGATTACGTGAGCCCGGCGGCCTCCTTACACTGACCGGACTCGGGGTGTAGCTCAGCCTGGTAGAGCGCCCGCTTTGGGAGCGGGAGGTTCGCGAGTTCGAGTCTCGCCACCCCGATTCGAGAAACCGGAACAAGCTGCTTGCCGTTTTCTTCTCCATGAACGAACGTCCGCTGCCCGACGAGGCTCGGCTCGACGAGCGCCCTTCGCGCGTGTGCGACCGGCGGTTGCGCGATCTCTCCCTTCGCGACTGGAAGTCGATCTTCGTCGACGCCGTGAAGCGGTTTCTCGCCGACAACGGGACGATGCTCGCGTCCGCGCTCGCGTACTCGACGTTCTTCGCGATCCCGTCGGTCCTGCTCGTCGCGGTCGGCGTGTTCACGCTCGTCGTCGGGCCGGACACGATCGCGACGCTGATGGCTCACTTCCGGCACGTCATGCCAGGACAGGCGACTTCGCTCCTCGGCAGCAGCCTGCAGCGGCTGAACCGGAACCAGTCGGCGAGCCTTGTCATGACGATCGTCGGCGGCGTGCTCGCCCTCTGGGCGACGACCGGCGCGATGACGTCGTACATGACTGCGCTCAACCTCGCGTACGAGCAGAAGGACGCGCGGTCGTTCGTCCGGAAGCGGCTCGTCGCACTGCAGATGACCGCGGCGATCGGTGTCGCGTTTCTTCTCGTTGCGGTGCTGCTGATTTTCGGGCCGTCGCTCGAGACGCTCGTCGCCTCCCACGCCGGCGGCGCGGCGGGCGCGGTCGGCTGGATCTGGTGGGTCGCCGAGTGGCCGATCCTCCTCATCGGCCTCGTCGCCGCGTTCTCGACGCTCCTCTATCTCGGCCCGGACGTCGAGCAGCGCCGCTGGTCGTTCATCACCCCGGGCGCCGTCCTCACCACGGTTCTGTGGCTTGCGGTCTCCGGCCTCTTCGCCGTCTACACCGCGAGCTTCAGCTCGTACAACAAGACCTGGGGCTCGCTCGCCGCGGTGATCGTGATGCTGACGTGGCTGTGGCTCACCGCGATCGCGCTGCTCCTCGGCGCCGAGGTCAACGCGGAGACCGCGCGACGCGTGGATCCGGCCGTTGGCCCCCGGACGCCTGTTCGTCAGCGAGAAAGCGCAGCAAGTACGCGGTGAAGACGCCGAAGAAGACGAGCGCCTCCTCCGCGGCCATCGTCACGCCGGCGATCTGCTGATCGGCGAGGGGCGACGGCCCCCACGTCCGCGGCGCGGCGACGTAGAACGAGTAGATCGCGCGCGGGATGAGCGCTAGCAGCAGCCCGAGCGGCGAGGCGAGGACGAACGCAGCGAACAGGTACGCCGCCTTCGCGCCCGCGGAGTGCGCCCCGTGGACGACGGGCCACCAGAGGCAGATGCCGGCGATGAGGTACGTCAGGTGCTCGACATGAAGCAGCGAGTGCGGGTGGCGCAGTGCCGTGTCGTAGATCCACGGCAGGTGCCAGATGTAGTACGTCGCGAGCCAGAGCGGCAACGCGACGAGCGGCCGGAACAGCGGAAAGCCGGCGGCCCGCGCGGCGAGCTGCCGCGGCACGGCGAGCAGGAGCAGCGCCGGCGCCCACTCCGCGAGCACGACGTTCTGCAGCAGATGCGCCCAGAGGAACGTGTGGTTCGCGAGCGGTTCGAGCTCGGTCACGAAGGCCGCGAAGACGAGCGCGACACCGGCTGCCGCGACCACGACGCGCCCGCGAGAGACGCCGCCTCGACGGGCGAGCCAGGCAACCGCGAGAGCGAGGACGGGCGCGAGGCCGACGGCCTCGACCGATGGAAACATCCCGCTACCGTAACGAGCGCTTCGCGGGTGTAGCTCAATGGTAGAGCCCTAGCCTTCCAAGCTAGTTACGCGGGTTCGATTCCCGCCACCCGCTTCGGTTTAAGCTCCGACTTGTGGATCTCGCCCTGGCTCGCAAGGTGGCGCTCGTGACAGGAGTCAGTCAGGGGATCGGCCTTGCCTGCGCTACGTCGATGCTGGCCGAGGGAGCTCACGTCGCCGGTACGAGCCGAGGCGCCACGCCGGCGATCGACGGCCTGACCCACCTCCAGCTCGACATGCTCGAGCCCGATGCCGGCGAACGCGCTGTTGCGACGACGGTGGAACGCCTCGGCGGGCTGGACATCCTTGTCAACAACGTCGGTGGCGCAACGATCCGGACGGGGTTCGACGACCAGTCGGATGACGAGTGGGCCGAGGTGCTCGCGCTGAACCTGACCACCGCGGTTCGCGCCACGCGCGCGGCTCTCCCGCATCTCATCGAGCGAGGCGGCGTCGTCGTCAACATCTCGAGCGTGAACGGGATTCGTCCCAGCCCCTCGATCTACGCGTACAGCGCTGCGAAGGCGGCGATGGACAACTTCACGGTGGGGTTGTCCAGAGAGTTCGCGTCTCGTGGTGTCCGCGTCGTCGGCGTTGCACCGGGACCTGTCAGCACTCCGCTGTGGCTCGGCCCTGCGGGCGCCGCAGCGACGATCGCGGCGCAGCAGGGCTCGGATGCCCAGTCGGTCGTCGACGAGGCCAGCGCGGCGATCCCCGTCGGCCGGTTTACGACAGCCGAGGAGATCGGAGACCTCGTCGCGTTCCTCGCAAGCCCGCGCGCCGGCACCATCACCGGGACGACGATCCGCGTCGACGGCGGCTCGACTCCGACGGTCTAGCGGCGTTGTAGGTTCCCGGCGTGGAGGACGTTCAGCTCGACGAGACGCCGAAGAAGCGGGCCGATCGCGAGTTGATCGAGCTCCTCAACGAGCTCCGCGTCGTGCTCCCGGGGATCACGGTCCTCCTCGCCTTCCTCCTCGCCGTCCCGTTCGCGAAGGGCTGGCCCAAGGTGACGCCGTTCGAGCGGGACGTCTTCGTCGTCGCAGTCATCGCGACAGGCGTCTCGATCGCCTTCCTCACGGCGCCGAGCTCGTACCACCGGCTGCGCTTCCGCCACGGCGACAAACAGCATCTCGTCCTGCTCGGCAACCGTCTCGCGATCCTCGGGATCGCCGCCTTCGCGGTCGCGCTCGAGGCGGTCGTGCTCCTCGTCCTGAGCTACGTCGAATCGCGCCGAGTCGGAGTTGTCGTGGCCGCGGCGCTCGGCGTGCTCGTGCTGGGGCTGTGGTACGGGCTGCCGCTGGCCGAAGTTATGCGAGATCGACGCGCTCGATGACGACGTCCTCGCGCGGTTTGTCGCCGGGGCCGGTTGCGACCTGTTCGATCGCATCGACGACGTCCATCCCAGCGGTGACGCCGCCGAAGACCGTGTGCTTGCCGTCGAGCCACGGGCACGCGTCGGCGGTGACGATGAAGAACTGCGAGCCGTTCGTGTTCGGGCCGGCGTTGGCCATCGCGAGTGCGCCGCGCGCGACGGGATGCTCGTTGAACTCGTCCTCGAACTCGTAACCGGGGCCGCCTGAACCGGTGCCGGTGGGGTCGCCGCCCTGGATCATGAAATCCGGGATCACGCGGTGGAAGATCACGCCGTCGTAGAAGCCTTCGCCCGCGAGCTTGCGGAAGTTCTCGACGGTCTTCGGCGCGTCGGCGTCGTGGAGCTCGAGCTCGATGGCGCCATGGTTCGTGTGAAGCGTCGCGGTGCTCATTGGGCTGGAAGGTAGCGGATCGGTCGTAGGTACCTCCGCGGTTCGAATCCCTCGAATTGCCCATCGACGGTCCGGAGCTAGCGGCCGACCCTCTCTGTGTGACCCGCTCCAGGACACTTCGCCTCGCGGCTCTGCTGCTCGCCGTCGTCGCGGTCGGAGGGACGGCTTCGGCCGCGCACTCCGCGGCGCAGCGCGAGACGCAGCTGCGCTCGCTCAACCGGCAGGTCGCCGCCGCGATCAACGCCTTCCGCCGTACGCACAATCTCGCGCCGCTTCACGTCTCGGTTGGCCTGAAGGCGGCGGCCCGGCAGCACTCGCTCGAGATGGGCTCCGACGGGTACTTCGACCACCCCTCCGCAGACGGAACGCCGTTCTGGAAGCGGATCCAGCACCACTACCCGTCCACGAACTACCACTACTGGACCGTCGGCGAGAACCTCCTGTGGTCGTCGGACTCCCTCAGCGCGACCGACGCCCTGGCGATGTGGATCGCGAGCCCCGAGCATCTAGCGAACCTCAAGAGCAAGAACTGGCGCAAACTCGGAGTCTCCGCCGTGCTTGTCCCCGATGCGGGAGGCGTGTACGGCGGCTCCACGGTCACGATCATCACCACCGACTTCGGCGCGCGGCGCAGGTAAGGCCCTAGCCCCCTTACTAGCCAGCAGAGTCGAGCGGGCGCCGGCGTAAGGCGATCACTCCCGCCGAAGCCGGCACGATCGGGAGCCAGAGGTTGAAGATCCGGTACGCGAAGACCGCGAGGACGGCGGCCGCGAGCGGAAAGCCGACCCAGTGGAGCGCGAACGGGAGCAGCGCCTCGACGGCGCCGGCGCCCGCGAGCGGCAATGTCCGCCGCGTCAACGCGTAGCCGGTTGCGTAGCCGACGACGACCGCCGGGATCGACGGGAGGTGCCGCGTGAACGCCGCGAGGCAGACCCAGAGGACGAAAACCTCTCCCGCCCAGTAGAACGCCATCCCGGTGAACGCCTTGAAGCCGTGCCGTCGCGGCGCCGCGACGATCAGTCCGACGATGTGGATCGCGTCGAGCGCGGGGCGGATGAACCTCCCGAACCAGCCGCGACAGAGCTTCTCGCGGTAGGCGACGGCGAGGACGGCGAGGAACGTCCCGACCGGGACGCCGATCGTCCACGACAGCACGACGGCGCGCTGTGCCGTGGAGTGCTCGACGAGGAGAATGACCGCGCAGGCGCACGAGCCGGCCGCGAGCACGGCGTACTCGAGCGAGCCGAGGCCGAGCACGCGGATCCGCGCCTCGTCCCTCGGGACGCCGAGATCCGCGAGCGCCTCGAGGTCGACGGCGAAGCCACCGCGCGGGAAGAACATCCCGAACCCCGCCGCAACGACGGCGCCGGCACGCAGCGCCCCGATCCGCGTGCCGCGGTCGACGTGCGCCACCTCGCGGTAGGCGAAGACGTAGCCGATGTGCGCAGCGAACGCGCCAGCCATCGCGAACGGGAACCAGTAGAGGTTCGCGTGTCGCGCGACATGGGCGACCGCCACGAATCCCGCCACCCACGCGACCGCGATCGTCGCGATGAGCGACAGCGCTCCGGCGAGGATCATGAGGATCACGAGGTGGTGCGGTTCCTGCTCGCGATGGTGCGCGAACAAGCCGAGCGGGCCGCCAGAGCGAGGGCTCACATGCGCCCGGGAGGATTCGAACCTCCGACCCGCGGATTAGAAGTCCGCCGCTCTGTCCACTGAGCTACGGGCGCGTGCACTAAGGGTAGGCTCGACTCGTGGCTGACGCGCTCGCGCAACTCAAGGAGCGGCTGACCGAGGTCCAGGATCTGGGCAAGATCGCTCGCCTTCTTTCCTGGGACCAGCAGACGAAGATGCCGCGCGCCGGCACCCGCCACCGCGCCGAGCAGTTCGGGACGCTCTCGCGGATCGCGCACGAGAAGTTCACGGATCCCGCGGTGGGCAAGCTCCTCGACGAGTTGCGGCCGCTCGAGGACTCGCTCGATCCGGACTCCGACGACGCGGCGCTCATCCGCCTGGCGCGGCGCGACTACGAGAAGGCCGTCAAGGTTCCATCGTCGCTGCGCGCGGAGATCTCGCGCGCGGCGTCGGAAGCGAACCCGGTCTGGGTCAAGGCGAGAGCGGAGTCGGATTTTGCCTCCTTCCTGCCGGTGCTCCAGCGAAACATCGAGCTGAAGCTCCAGTACGTCGACTTCGTCGCAGACGGCGCGGATGAGCGCTACGACGTCCTTCTCGACGACTTCGAGCCGCAGACGAAGACGGCCGAGGTGCGTGCCGTGTTCGAGGAGCTCAAGCCGCCGCTCGTTGCGCTCATCGCGGAGCTCCGCGACCGCGACGTCGACGACTCGTTCCTCGCGGGCGACTTCCCGGTCGACCGCCAGAAGGCGATGGCGCACGAGGTCGTCGATCTCTTCGGGCACCGCCCCGACAGCTGGCGAATCGACCCGACCGAGCATCCCTTCGCCTCGGGCCCGGGCCGCAACGACGTCCGCATCACGACGCACTACCACGCGGACAACCTCCACTCGCTCTTCTCGACGATGCACGAGTACGGCCACGGCCTCTACAGCCATCAGCAGCCGGAACATCTCGAACGGCTCCCGACCGGCGGCCCGTGCTCGCTCGCCATCCACGAGTCGCAGAGCCGGCTCTGGGAGAACCTCGTCGGCCGCAGCCTCCCGTTCTGGCAGTTCTTCTATCCGCGGGTGCGGGAGACGTACCCCGAGCAGCTCGGCGGTGTCGAGCTCGACCGCTTCCTTCCCGCGATCAACCGCTCGCAGCCGGGGCTGATCCGTATCGACGCGGACGAGGTCACGTACGGCATGCACGTGATGCTGCGCTTCGAGATCGAGCAGGACATCGTCGAGGGCCGTGTCGAGCTGAAGGATCTGCCGGAGATCTGGAACCAGAAGATGTCGGACTACCTTGGCGTCGAGGTGCCCGACGACGCGCACGGCGTCCTCCAGGACGTTCACTGGTCGGGCGGGATGATCGGCTACTTCTCGACGTACTTGCTCGGGTCCGTCGCGTCGGTGCAGATCTGGGAGGCCGTCCTGCGCGACGTGCCCGATCTCGAGGAGCAGGTCGGCCGCGGCGAGTTCGCCGCGCTCCGCGACTGGCTCGGCGAGCACATCCACATGCTCGGACGCAAGTTCACGTCGCAGGAAGTGCTGCGGCGTGCGACCGGCTCGGGGCTGCAGGCCCAGCCGTATCTCGACTACCTGCGTTCGAAGTACGGGGACGCGTAAAAGCCTTTCCTCGGAACCAATCCGAGGAGGCTCCGATGACGGACACGTTGCGAGGAAAGAAGGTGGCGATCCTCGCCGCCGACATGTTCGAGCAGGTCGAGCTCGAGGAGCCGCGCAAGGCGCTCGAGGACGCGGGTGCGAGTGGGTGGACGAGCAGGTCGTCGTTGACGACAACCTCGTCACGAGCCGCAAGCCGGACGACATCCCTACCTTCAACGAGAAGATGCTCGAGCTGTTCGCCGGAACTCCGGTCACCTCGTAGGCGGCCTGCACGTCAGGCAGCGGCCAGCGCGTAGAGCCGGTGGCGGCCCTCGAGGCCCTTCAGCTCGACCTCGGGACCTTCGAGGAAAGAGTCGTTGCCGACGAGGTCGCGAACGAGGCTCGACACGAGCACCTCGCCGCCCATCGCCTGGCCGGCCACCCGGGCCGCGTAGTGCACCGTCGTGCCGAAGAAGTGGTCGGCCTCCTCGATCGCGTCGCCGGTGTGCATCCCGATCCTCACCCGGATCGGCGGCGCGAAGTCCGCGAACTCCTCTTCGATCGCCTTGCGAATGGCCTGACCGCACGCGACTGCCCGTCGCGCGCTCGAGAACGCGAGCATCGATCCGTCTCCCTGCGTCTCGACGACCCTGCCTCCGTGCTCGCCCGTCATGCCGCGGATCACCTCGTTGTGGCGGCGGATCACCTCCAGCCACGCCTCGTCCCCGAGCCGGGAGAGCATGACGGTCGAGTCGACGATGTCGGTGAAGACGATCGTGACCGTGCCGTCGACGCCGCAGCAGGCGGCGAGGTCCGGCTGCTCGCGCTGTACCGCTTGCTCGACCTCCTGGAGCGTCGTCGGGATGTGCCCCATGCCGACGCTCTCGTTGCTTTGCGGCAGCGACATGTGCGCCTGAACCATCTTCCAGTCGCCGCGCTCGAGGTGGAGGACGCAAGTGAGGCGCGCGTCGTAGAGCGTCCCGCCCCAGTCGACCTCGGTCCGCGCGCTCGCCCAGCCGCAGCTCCCTTCCTCCCACGCCTCGATGTCGTGCGCCGTCATCGGGAAGCCCCCCGACTCCTCGATCTGGCGCGCGACGATGATCCGCTCCTCGCCCCGCCAGAACTCGTTCGGATCGGTCCCGATCACGACGTTGCCGGGATGCTCGGAGAGGCGAGCGAGGACCGCGTCGGCGTCCCCGCCGCTCAGTGCCTCAATCCACCGCTCCACCACGCGGCAGAGCTCCTCCGACCTTTCCATAGGCCAAGTCTCTGCATATCTCGGCCTTCCTGCAAGAAGAGGGTGGCGGACGGGACTCGAACCCGCGACCACCGGGACCACAACCCGGAGCTCTACCAACTGAGCTACCGCCACCGCGCTCCGGACAGAGTACCGCCGCCGGAAGGAGGGCTACGCTTGGCCTACTCGGCCCCGTAGCTCAGTGGACAGAGCGGCAGCCTTCGAAGCTGCGTGCGGAGGTTCAACTCCTCCCGGGGCCACTCGCCGCCTTTGGCAATAGGCCTGGAGAAGCCATCGTAGGATGGTGTCGCCATGCAGCGGTTTCTAACGTGTCCTCATTGTGGTACCGGCTTCGACGCCGGCGTTGACGACGCCTGTCCAGCGTGTGGCGCCGTCCTCGCCGAGGACTTCGTAACCCGTGTCCGTGAGAACGTCACTCGTGAAGAGGCCCCGCGGACGTGGACACCGACGATCCCCATCACGACTGGAACTGACGTGCCCGGTTCAGAGGTCGCAGAAATAATCGGGCCTGTCTTTGCGATGACCGTGCGGTCCCGCAATATCGTCTCCCAGACCGGGGCAAGGCTCAAGAGTGTCGTCGGCGGCGAGCTTCGTGCGATGACCAAGGCTCTCGAGCAGAGCCGCTACGAAACCCTTCTGCAATTGGAGGAACGCGCCCGCGACCTAGGCGCCGACGCGGTGATCGCCATGCGCTTCGACGCCGGAGATCTGGGCGGAAACTGGATCGAGCTCTTTGCGTACGGCACCGCCGTACGCCTAGTGCCGACGCCTTAGGCGTTCGGAGCGAGGTAGCGCCCGAACCACTCGAGGATCGCCTCGAACCGCATGACGCGATGCACGGGCGAGCCGGAGCGCGAGAGCTCGTGGCTCTCGGCGGGGAAGCGCAGCATCTCGACGTCCTTGCCCATCACGCGCAGGATGTTGAACAGCAGCTCTCCCTGCTCGATGTTGCAGCGGAGGTCGTTCTCGGAGTGGACGACGAGGACGGGCGTCTCGATCTCCTGGGCGTACGTCGCCGGCGACATCCGCAGGTACTCGTCCATGTGATCCCACATGTGGCCGCCGAACTGCTGCTTGAAGACCCAGCCGACGTCGCTCGAGCCGAACATGCTCGTGAGGCTGTTGACGGCGCGCTCCGAGAGTGCCGCCTTGAACCGGTTCGTGTGGCCGATGATCCAGCTCGTCATGTAGCCGCCGTACGAGCCGCCGAGCACGCCGAGCCGGTCGGCGTCGAGGAACGGGAACTTCTCGAGCGCGGTGTCGACGACGCCCATCAGATCCTCGTAGTCGAGACCGCCCCAGCCGCTGCCGCCGCCGTCGATCGGCCCGCGGATCGCGCGGCCCCACGCCTCCGAGTAGCCCGAGCCGCCGCGCGGGTTCGAGAACAGGACCGCGTAGCCCGCGCCGGCGTAGACCTGCACCTCGTCGAAGAAGCCGGTGCCGTACTGCCCGAACGGGCCGCCGTGGATCGTGAGCAGGGTCGGATAGCTCTTGCCCTCCTCGAAGCCGATAGGGCGGACGAGCCACGCGTCGACTTCGGTGCCGTCGGCCGAGATCGCGGTAAACCGCTCCGGCTCGACGAGCTCGTGTTCGCCGGTGAACGCGTCGGTGACGTGGGTGAGCCGCTTGTCGTTACCGACAAAGAGCTCGTGAGGGCGCGTGTACGTGCTCGCGGTGTAGACGAGGACGCCGTTGACGACGTCGTAGAGGCCGATCATGAGCTCGCCGCCCGCGAGCAGCTCGGGCTCGCCGGAACCGTCGGGCGCAACCGCGTAGAGGTGGACATTGCCGCCGTCCTCGACGCCGACGACGATCCGGTCGCCGTCCCAGACCGGTTCGCGGATCGTCGGGTGCGTCTCGCAGTTCCGGTCGAGGGAACCGGTGAGGACTCGGCGCTCGCCGCCGCTCGCCGCGATGACCGCGACCTGGACATGATGCGGAGACGTGGCGTCGTAGGGGGTGTGGTGGTACGCGATGAGCGAGCCGTCCCGCGAGAACGACGGGAGGCTGCCTGTCTCGTCCTCCGCGGTCAGCCTGCGCGGCTCGGCGCCGTCGGAGTCGACGTCGAGCACGTAGACCGCTTCGCGGAGGTCGACGTCCCAGCGCTCGCCGCGCATCGAGCCGAACGCGATCTGCTTGCCGTCGGGCGACCACGCGGGCGCGTCGTCCTCGCAGTCGCCTTCGGTGAGCTGGCGCTCGTCGCCGCCGTCGAGCCCGACGACGAAGAGGTGCTTGCGGCGGTCGCCGACCCAGCCGACGCTGTCGAGCTTGTAGAAGACGCGCGTGAAGCGGCGCGGCGCGCGCTTGCGGTCGTCCTCCTCGTCGTATTCGGCGTCGCGGACGCGGCGCGCGAAGGCGATGCGGCTCGAGTCGGGCGACCACGCGAACGCCTCGACGGACTCGTCGCCGTCGGTGAGCTTGCGCGGGTCGCCGCCGTCCGCCGACACGACATACAGCTGCGCTTTCGCCTTCTCCTCGTCCTCACCGTCGCGGTTGGAGGTGAAGGCGAGCCACTTCCCGTCAGGAGACCAGCGCGGCGAGCCGTCGCTGCGCTCGCCGGACGTGAACTCGCGCGGCTCCGAGGCTGGAAGCGTCGGCGGCGAAGCCGCCCCCGCCCCGCCCCAGTAG
>Ga0265338_10001752_pt1 | contig 34287 bp, 32 predicted proteins | sample 42126metaG_FD_193579 | JGI IMG/M metagenome (GOLD analysis project Ga0265338, IMG submission 193579) | Rhizosphere microbial communities from Carex aquatilis grown in University of Washington, Seatle, WA, United States - 4-21-26 metaG | ecosystem: Host-associated > Plants > Roots > Rhizosphere...
AGGTCGCTCCCGTGCAGCTTCTTCAGGTTCGCGGCGAGCGGCTGGGCGACGAAGTCGTCGAAGGCCTGCACGATCCGGTCGGTCTGCTTGTGCGGGAGCCCCAGCGTCGCCCGCACCGCCGGGACGATCGCCGTCCGCGGGATCGGCGCCAGGAGATCGCTGACGAGCTCGGTCTGCTCCCGCTGCTCTTCGCCGGTCATCTGCAGATTGTCAACGTGGTTACCCCCTCGCGCAAGCCGCCCGGCAAGCCAACTCGGTGGGCACCCCGATGCCTGGTAAGGGATTCGGGTGAAGGATCGGGTCATGCGGCAGTTCAGGGGCACCGCTTTTCCGACAAGGAGACGGTTTCTATGCGGTTCCTCTTGAACCTCATCTGGCTCATCCTCGCCGGGCTCTGGCTTGCGATCGAATACGTCATCGCTGCCGTGCTCTTGGCGATCACCGTCGTCGGTTTGCCGTTTGCGAAGCAGGCGCTCAAACTTGCGGGCTATGCGCTCTGGCCGTTCGGGAGAACGCTGATCCCGAGCGCGGCCCGTAGCGTCTCGTTGAGCGTGGTCGGCAACGTGCTCTGGTTCGTGCTCGCCGGTTGGTGGCTGGCGCTCTCCCACCTGGTCACCGGCTGCCTTCTCTGTCTGACGATCATCGGCATCCCGCTCGGAGTCGCAGACTTCAAGATGGCAGGAGCTGCGCTAGCTCCGTTCGGGAAACAGATCGTTCGCAAGAAGGATCTCGTCTACGTACCGATGGGCACAGCCACCGGGACCCCGTCCGCGTAAGGCAGGGAGGCGGTCGTGAGCGGCATGAACCTTGACCCGCAACAGATGGGTTTGTGAGTGGCAGCCTTGTCCCCCCTGACCAGGGGGCCGATACTCGATGGGGTGACCACCAGGAAGCTCAGCCGCATGAAGCGCAAGATCGACAGCGCCAAAGCGCGCGACGCCCAGGCGGCGCTCGCCCTGGGACTGGCGGTTGCCCTGCTCGCGGGCTGCGGCTCGTCTACCTCCTCGCCGTCGGCGAGCAAAACCCCATCAACCGCATCGGTGGCCACGCCCGCGAGGCTGTCGTTCACCGCCCTGGTCAAGCGTGTGCGAACCGGGGTCGTCCGAATCGAGGTGACGACCTGTCAGGGCAAGGACATCGGCACCGGCTTCCTGCTTGGACCGCAACTGGTCGCAACGGTCGAGCACGTCGTGGACGGTGCGACCAAGATCGCGCTCAAGCAGAACGGCCAGGTCGTAGGCCACGGCGTCGTGATCGGCGAAGACCCCGCCCGTGACGTCGCGCTCGTCCACTCGGACACGCCGATCAACGGCTACCGATTCGCGCTCAGCAGCCGCGCGCCGCAACTCGGTGAGGACGTCGCGGCAATCGGGTTCCCGTTCGGGCTCCCGCTGACGGTGACCCGGGGATCGGTCAGCGGTCTCGACCGGACGATTCCGATTGCGAATCTCAAGCGCCAGAAGCTCGTCCAGACTGACGCGCCGGTGAACCCCGGCAACAGCGGCGGACCGCTGATGACCGACACCGGCAAGGTCGTCGGCCTCGTCGACCTCGGAACCACACAGGCGAACGGTCTCGCTTTCGCCGTTAGCGCGAATGTCGCCGCACCGCTGCTCCAGGCATGGCGGAACGCACCGCAGGCCGTTGCAGCCGCGACGTGCGCGACCCAGCCGCCCCCGGCCGTGAACGCAGCGCCCGCCCCGAGCACTACCAGCCAGGCGCCCTCACTGCTGACGTTCACCGGTCAGCACTTCATGATCGAGTACCCGCCCGGATGGGTCGTGCAGGCCGCCGAGCAAAACAAAGGAACCTACCTCGACACGACGATCCTCGACCCCCAGGACACCTCAGTGCTAATGCGGATCGACATGACGTCGGGGATCACGACGACGAACCTGCTGGAGACAGCGCGACCTGTGATCGACTCGTTGCGCAGACAGAGCGGCTACCAGGAGCTCGATCTCAGCTACACCACTTTCGAGGGCTACCGCGCGTTGCACTGGGAGTTCGTCGTCAACGAAGGCGGCCAGCTCATGCGCAAGGAAGACTTGTTCTTCATCGACGGCACCGACAACGGGTTCGGCATCCTCACCCAGGCGCCCGACTCCGTCTACAGCTCCGTGACCGACGGATTCGCCGCCCTGCGCGGCACGTTCATCACGTTCGGCTGAGCGAGTCGCATCTCGCGCTCGCCGCGCTCGGTGACCTCCGCTCGGGAGGCGGCAGCGTCGACATCCTCAAGCGGCTGCTACGTCGGGTGCGACCAACGCTGGTCCCGCCGACTCGCTAGGCAGCCACTTGGACCGGTAGGAGGAGACCTTCCGCGGGCTCCCTCAAACTGGGCTGGCGACCTTCCGCTGATGGGCCTACGCTACGGGCGATGGAGTCCACTCCACCGGAGAACCTGACGCCCTTCCCGCTCCCCGGGCAGGCTTTCCGGGCGACTACCCGTTCCGCCAGGGAGAGGCCGACGAGGCGTGTCCCCGGCGTGTCGGAGCGGGAGGTCATTGCGTACGTCGCCTGGCTCGCTGTCACCTTCGCGGTCAGCCTGGTAGCGACGCTCGTCATCGTCCACCACGCGATCGCGCTGCCTCCGAAGGCTGAACTGGCCAGCCACTTCCTGGTCGTTTGGGCGTCGACCTGGGGAGGCTCGCTCCTGCTGCTCTCGATTCTCGCGGGCGCGCTCGTCTTCCGGCGCACAACGGCCTGGGAGGTTGTACTGACCTGGCCCTGGCTCGTCGGGCTCACGGTGGGCATCGCATACTTCGCTGGGCTCACCGGGCAGATGGACGCGGGCTCGAAGCTGTGCAATGCGTCAGCGAACGGGTCGTGCGACACCGCCTGGGGGTTAGGCGCGATTGCCCTCTCGCTCGCCGCCGCGCTTGCACTCGGCGGCACGTTCATCACGGCCGCGACGCTGCGGCGGCTTCTGCCGCGGCTGCGCCAACGCGGTCGGGCCGCCAACGGTTCAGTTCCATAGCTGAGGCGGCGCCACTCCGCGCTGCGCGCTCAGCCGCGCCTGTCCGTTGGTGACGGTCACTTGCAGGATCGCGCGAGCACGGGCAGTCGCGGTTCTTGGCCAACTCTCGACGAAGGTGACCGTCGGCGCCGACCACACGTGCGTCACCGTCACACCACAAAGCCCGTGCAGTAGCTTCCCTGGGTACGGGCCTCCGGCGGGGATCGCGCAGCGGCGGGCGCCGATCTCGCTCGGAAACAGGCTCGCGCCGAGCGTGGCGATCGCGGGCAGCCGTTCGGCGATTCGGATCAGCCGCTCAGTGCGCGGCGTCCACAGGCCGCGCACGCAGGCGACGACGCTCGCCCACGGTGTCGGGCGGGCAAGCAGCGTCGGGTCGTCGTCGCAGCGAAGGAGACGTGCACTCCGATCGAGACCCTGCGCGTCGCGCTGCGCGGCCAGGAAGTAGACCGCGAGCGCCGCCCCGCCCGGCCAGCCGCAGTTGGGCGAGCCGCCAAAGCTCGCCGTCTCGCCGTCCCGGCTCGTTGTGACCGTGAGCTGCGGCATCGTCGGGCCACCGGCGCAGGTCGTTCGAGCCGGGAGCGGGTTGAGCATCGCCCCTGGGTGGCGAGCGATGTCGCCGCAGACACGCGCCGCGAACGGGAGCGTGCCCGACACAGGGCGGCAGCCGAGTGTGAACGAGCTCGTCTGCTGCTTGTTGCCGGTAAAGGTCGTGACACTGATCCGGACGCCGATCGCCGAATGTCCGCCACTGCCGCCGCAGCCCGCGACCAGGGCCAGAATCGCCACAGCGAGCGCGAGCCTCAACGGGCTGGACACGGTGGGGGCTGGTGAAGCGCGAGCTCGGAGTGTCCGACCGGACTGCACGCATCCAGGCTCGGAATCACAAACACCGCGCCCGTGTCCGGCAACCGTGAGGTCGCAAAGACAAGCCGCCCGGACGCATTCTGGACGCCGAGGTAGTAGCCGAGTAACGGAATCCGCGGCCTCTCCAACAGCCCGAGCACAGGAAGCGTCCAGTGCTTGAGGAAGGCGGCCGGGTCGGAGACGCGCAACGTGAGAGCGATCGTGCGCGCCGGTGTCGCGGCGACGCGCAGCTCAACCACACGGGCACCGTGACGACTAGCGGCGGCACTCAACGGAACGAGCTCGCGCTGGACAGCCGCAGTGCGCGGGTTCGAGCCGAACACCTCATAGGGACGCAAGCGGCTTACCGGCCCCTGGGTCTGATCACTTGCAGCCGCGGCGACGGCCGCGTGCGGCCAGCGGCCCATCAGACCCAGATAGGCGCCCACATAGAGCTGCTGCTCCCACTCCGCCCGCACCGTCTGCTCCCCAGCCGACGAGACAACCAGCTCAACACCCCGGACATGCTCACGGCGGAGCACCCTGGACGGACGCTGGAACACCACGCGACGGATCGTCACCCCTCCCACCCGCAACGCGGTCAGCCGTGCGAGCTGCCGCTGCGCCCGGCTGCCACCAACGATCACCACCGACGCACCCGCCCGCTTCGACGGCGGTGACGCACCCACACCCGCCGTCGCGCCCAGCACGAGCACAGCAAGCGCCCAACACCCAAAGGCCACTGACAGCCGTCGCGCCATCAGATCGACCCTACGACGCACGCGTGCGGAAACCATCAGCACCCTGTTCGGAAACGACGCTCGCAGAACGCGCGACGATCATCGCGGCCAGCCGTGCCGCCCAGGTACGGGCCGGAGCTCCTGCCGCCTCCAGGAGAGCGGCTTCCAGGGAGGCGTTGCGGCTGCGGCTGACGCCCTCAACCGTGGCAACCCACCGACCTCGCTCGTCACGCTCCACAAGCAGTGAGTAGCCGTCCGGTGTCTTCCCTTTCCAGATGCGCATCAGCCACCTCCACATACGTCACGGAGAACGACGTCTGTCACAGCACCCCGTCTCACAAGGTCTCGTCTCCACCGTCTAGAAGACGAACCCGTACGGTTTGATGTTCTGTCTCTTGATGTGACCGCTCTTGATCACGGCGTGGAAGCGCTTTCCGGTCGGGCTCTGTTCGACGAAGACGATCCCGGACGGCGCTGTGTGTCAGTAGCCGCTCCTGACGACGAGTTCTGGCGTGCGCTGTGCGCCCGGCCCGGCCAGGAGCGTGACCTGGACGTGCTTGCCGAGGCGGCCGCGGTTCAGCGTGAACAGGCACCCGTGTGCGTCGAGGGTGCCGTATCCAGCGCTGAGCGTGAAGCCAGGGTAGGTCTTCTCGATCGCGCGCTGGACGTGCCCGGGTTGGAGGGTGAGGATGCGGCCGAGCTTGGCCTCGCTCAGGCGAGACGTGTGGAACAGCATCGAGACGGCGACGATGCGGCCGTGGTTCGTACCGAACTGGATCTGGACGGTGCCGGTCCGCTGGGTGGAGCCACCGTAGAGGAAGTCGGGGATGCGGACGCCGTTGATCACCGTGTTGCGCAGGATCGCAGCCGGTTTTCCCAGGGCGGCCATGACTTCGGCCGGAGTGTCGCCGAGGATCGGCTGCCCGTTGAGGGTCGCGTTGCCGAGATCGAGGCGCTCCCACGGCCTGGCCGGGCCGATCGAGCCAGCCGGGGGCGCGACCACTCTCGGGCACGCCTGGTAGTGCATCGGCGGGCTGTTGAGGACCGCGACCGACAAGACGCGCCCCGAGCGGTCGTAGCTGACGATCTTCGAGGCGACCGACTGAGGCACATCGGCGAGGAAGGCGTTGTCGCGCAGAAGGGCTGGGATGACGCGCCCGTTGGCGAGGAAGATCTTGATCGCTGCCACCTGGTCGGCCGCGATCCCGGCCACGTGAGCGATCTGCGAGGGCCACACGTAGGTGAAGCTGATCGGGCTCACGCTCAACGGCTGGAGCCCACAACTGATCCCGCCGAGTGAGCCGAGCGCCTCGATCGGGCTGAAGCAGAGCCCCGGCTTCGTGCTGGTGGTCGGCCCGAAGGCATGGTGGGCGAGGCGCACGATCATGAAGACGATTCGATCCGGCTGCGTCGGGTCTGGCTGGACGGCGCGCGCGAACAAGACCGTGCCGAAGTAGTGCCGCGCGCGCGCGGGCAGCGTGTACGGCTCACCGACCGGCTTGCGCTGCGAAAGCCAGGAGATCGTGCCGCCCGCGAAGCGCGTCGTCGGCTTCGTAGGGCCGGGGAGTTGCGCTGGCGTGATCCGAGTGAATGCCATGTAGAAGGGCGGCTTTGGCGGTGGAGCTTGGGTGGTCACGCCACCTCCGGCGATGTAGGCAAGGCGGATGCGGCTGCCGTTGCCGAGCACGGCGAAGACGCCCGTGATCGCATCCTGCGGCGACGGGTTAGCGGCCGTGCCGCTCGGGTGACCGATCAGGACAAGGAAGGCGTTGCTCGTGACGGGTACCGACTGGGTGCCGCTGCGTTCGCGGACGACCTCGATTCGCTTGACCGTGTCGTCGGCGAAGCCATAGATGCCGGTCGCTGACACCGCGGGTTTGCCGAAGCTGAACCAGGCATCGTCGAGCACCACCGCAGGCGCTGCGGACTGCTCCAGCTCGCCCAGGCTTGCGCACTGGTTGTGTCCGCGGCCCGCAGGCAGATCAGCGCGCACGACCCGAAGACACAGGGAGCTGCCTGTACGGAAGCCGAGCAGATCGAACGTCTTGCCAGTGACGCTCGCCCGCGCGATCAGCCGCACTCTCGTTCCCAACGGGAACTGCGCGAATGCAGCCGCGTTGCGGTGAGCGAAGCCGCTCTGCACCGCTGCGGGCGCAGGCTTGCCCGGCGAACCGGTCAACCATGCACTGAAGCGACGCAGCCCACCAGCGGCCAGAGCAACCGCGACCGCCAGCACTCCCAGCGCGACAAGGGCGGCGAGCCCGATCGCCAACCGGCGATGCCACGCCACACGCCTCCGCCGCGGCAACGTGACCGGCAAGGCCACGCTTGCGCGCCGCAACACGTCCCTCCAGTCGGCGCCCTCGAAGCCGCCGAGCGGCGCAAGACGGCCGAGCTCGTCCAGGATCACCGCGTCGGCGTCAACCATGAACCTCTTCCTCCTTCACTGCCTTCCTGATAGCCGCATGCGCCGACGCCAATGACGCCGATACCGTCCCGACCTCGACATCGAGCGCCGACGCGATCGAGCGGTAGTCGAGCCCCGCGTAGTAGCGCAGGAACACAACGAGGCGTTGCCGTTCCGGCAGCGCCGACACGAGCGGCGATGCCTCCAGCACCGACGGCGCGAGCTCGTACTCCGCGTCGGCCTCTCGCCCGACCTCAACCAGTGGCCGCCGCGTCGCCTTCTTCGCCGCGTTCACGATTGCGCGCCACACCCACGCCTCCAACGGGCCTTCACCACGAAAGCCTTCCCTGCCGCGGATCGCATCAGCGAACCCGTCCTGGACCGCCTCGACCGCCCGCTCCCGGTCCCCGACGATCGCCCGCGCCACCTGGACGAAATGCGGAAACCGGTCCCGGTACAGCCGCTCGATCTCCTCCAGGCGCGGGTCGCGCAATCGGCTCATCTACCCAGGATGATCCACAACGTCGGTCGTTTGTTGAGTCCCTCTCGAACTCGTCAGCGGCAGGCTGAAAAATGGCGAAGCGCCTTCCCGCGATGCGGCCGGGAGGGCGAGGCAGACGACGACGCTGTTTGCCGTACCGGTCGAAGCTGATGAGCTTCCGATCTCGCGGGGGGTGTGCGAAACCACCGCGATGCGAGTGTCCCGCCGTCACGCAACATTGACCACTCGGCTGCCGCTTAGGGGCAGGCGGTCTCGCCCGCACCGATCGGGACTGGTTTCGAGCAGGGGTAGGTGCCGAAGTGCTTGGGATCGAAGGTCTGCTTGTTGAGCTGCTTCCCAGTCGCCGAGTACGCGACTGCGGTGGTGAGGCGGTGCCCGCGCGGCCAGTTGCTCTTCGGCAGCGTGTAGAGGACAAACCCTTCGACCGGATGGAGCACGATCTGTGTGCCGTCCTGGAAGCGGAGCTCGACGCGTTCGACAGCGGGCTTCACCTGGGCTGAGAACACGGTGAAGTTGGTTCCGTGGTTGAGCCCGCCCGCCATCGGCGCCGCCTGGTAGCGGGGCGGCGCGCAGCCTGTCCCCATCATCTCGTACCTGTATCGGAGCCAGAAGCAGTTGCCGCCGGTGCGTGACGGTGCGATCGTGATCGACGCTTGGCCGCTACGCAGGATGACGTGTCTCTTCGAGAGGTCGGCCACCTTGCGCGGGTCAAACCAGGCGGGCTTCGGGCGGAAGATCCAGACGACGCGCGCGAGTACCTCTCCGTGCTCGTCGAGTGCGACAACCGCCACGGGGCCGCCTCGCCGCTGCTGTCCACGTGTGACGTCGTAGAAGAAGAAGCCTGCGTCGATCGGCGGGCTCACCCAGAGGAGCGGCACGATCACCGTAGGCGCGTGCCTGAAGCGGACTTCGACGTCGGCGATGTTCTTGTCGTAGACGTAGCCCGCGAGCACCGTCGAGCCGTACCGTCCGAGACCGATCGCGCCGCCGTTGAAGTCGCCCGGCTCGTTGTGCGCGGGCATCTTCGGATCTGCGCAGCCTCCGCCGAAGCCGAAGACAAAGCAGAAGCCGCCCTTCCGCGTGGGCGCCACCCACAACGGAAACGCCACGCCGTTGTGTCGGTGGTAGGTCGTGACCAGGCGCGCCTCGCCTGCGATGACACGCGGACTCATGCCACGAGGCGCACCGACGTTCAGCAGGTCGAACTGGTGGACGACGCGCTTCGGAGCGTGCCTGGAGGAGAAGAAGTCGAGCACCGGCGGCGCGATCCCGAGCGCAGGCGCCACGAGGAAGACGATCGCAGCGACAGCCAGCAGGACGAGAGCGAGCGACCTCCGACGACCGAGCGGCCACCGGCCACGGACGCGCAGCACAACGCCGCGCCGATCGAGCCCGGCGCGGCGGACGACGTCCTGCCAGTCGGCGCGACCGCCATCCGGCAGCGGCAGCAACGCGTCAAGCTCGGAAACGATCAGCGGCTCGACGTCGATCATCGCTCAACCTCCTCCAGAGAACGCCGCAGCGCCCGATGCGCCGCGCTCAACGTCGCCGATACCGTCCCCACCTCGACATCCAGTGCGGAAGCAATCGCCCGGTAGTCAAGATCGGCGTAGTACCGCAGATACACCGCAAGCCTCTGCCGTTCCGGCAGCGCCGCAACCCACGCACGCACACCGACCTCGTCAACGTGACCGTTGCGACTCGCTATCTCCTCGACCGAGTCCAGCGCCTCCCGTCGAGCGATCCGAGCACGGCGAACCCCGAGCGCAGCGTTGAAGACCAGTCGCCAAACCCACCCCTCCAACGGCCCCTCGCCTCGAAACGAACGACGCTCCTTCAACGCCAACGCGAAGCCCTCCTGGACCGCATCGTGCCCCGCCGCCTCATCACCGACGATCGCCGTCGCCACTCGCAGAAACTGGCGGTAGCGAGCCCGATACAGCGACTCGATCTCCACAACGATCCGCTGATCTCGCCCCATCACACCAAACGATGCTCCCAAAGCCGCGCTTTGTTTAGTCCGAGCGAGCCGCAACAGCGCACCGTCGACGACCGGGGCGGGCGCGGCGTCTGTGACGATCTCTCGACCCGGTGGACCCGTGGGCGTAGCTACCGCAGTGGCTGTTCTTTCACTATGGCGCCGTTGACGTCGAGGGCGGTGACGCTGACGAGGTGGTCGTCCTTTGTCTGGTAGCGCGCCGGGAGGTCACCATCGCCGGACGGGTCGGCCCGCCACCACGCGGGAAGGTCGGCGCCATGCTCGGCAGCCATCTGCCGGATACCCGCGTCGCGGTTGCGTCCAGCGACGGTCACGGCCGCGGCCGCGCGGATCGGTGCGATCGGGTCGGACTGCCACGGCACTGCACCCTGACGCTATCGCGCTGTCGGCACGTCGGCGAAGCCTCCTCGTTGCTCGGTCGACTCCACAGTCGCCGGTGCCACGATGAGCGATCTCCTACCCGTGCTGGGAGCAGCTCGCGGTGGATAGGAGCCACTTCTCCGCCGCCTGCACAACTGCCTTGTCGGGCAGATGCTCGGACACGGCGACGTCAGGCCTGATCGGGTGCTTGTAGACAGTCCCGCGGCGGTCGACGTCCCATTCGACCGAGACTCGCACCGCGGCGCCGTCGGCCAAGCGGTAAGTCTGCGGGCTGTCGGTCGCCCCGCCAGTGGGGGCGCCGAAGCTACGCGTGTTCGGCCGTTCGCGGAAGGCGATGGCGACGGCCTCCCCCGAGCTGACCGTTGCCGGGCCGACCAGTACAGCCACAGACGGGGCCGGTGAGAACACGGCGACCTTCAGCGGCGCCGCTACGGGCTCGCCGTCACCGGAGAGCGTGCTGTCGCGGTAGGAGACGTAGAGTGTGGACCCCTTCCTAGCGACGAACCCGATCAGGCGGCCCTCGCCGAGGATCGGGCCGACGCTCAGGAGCATCGGGTACATGTCGCCGCCCGTGTTGGCGCGCAAGTCGACGATCCAGCCGCAGGGACGGTCCTTCGCCTGGAGCGAGGAGATGCTCGACAGGGCGGTCGACACATAGCGCCGCGAGTTGGGCGATGCGGGCAGCGATGAAATCGCAGGCACCCCGACGTACCCCACCCGTCGGTCGACGAGCGACACGCTGGGCGGCGGGGTCATTGTCGTTCCGGACAGCGCAGCTCTACCCTGGGCCGTCAACTTCGCGGTGAGCGGGTTCTCGAACTGGGCGTGCGCGTCGCCTGCCTGCGTGAGCTGACCGACCACATAGAGGATGGCGCCGTATGTGTCAGCAGTTGTCTTGGCAGCGGACGCCATCTTGCGGGCTTCGACGGCTACCGCATCCCAGCCGCTTGCCGGAGTGTAGATGGCATTGGCGCGCATCATCGCCAACGCGTGATCGAGGTAGACGCTCGGCGCGAGCGGGTTCGGCGCCGCCTTGCGGCTGGAGCACCCGGCCGAAAGCCCGGCGACCGAGATCACGACCAGCGTGAGCGCGACTGCCCACGCGGAGCGAGAGTCGGCTGGAGATCGGCCACGGCAGAGTCTCTTGCTCGCAAGAAGCGGTCGGGTTGTCACCGCTTCGCCGAGCAGGCCCGGGTGGACAGCAACCACTCCTCGGCGGCCCGCCTCACCGAGCTCGCCGACGCGGTGTAGGCGAAGGGCACATCGGGCTTGATCGGCTGCTTGTAGACGGTGCCGTCACGGTCGGTGTAGAAGGAGATCCCCAAGAACAGGGAAGCGCCGTCGGGGAGGCGGTAGAGAGCCGTGCCGGTCGTCTTTCCGAGCGTCGGCTGGCCGAAGCTGCGCGTGTCGGGCCGCGCGCGAAACGCAGCGGTGACGAACTCCCCGCTGCTTCCCGTGAGCTGGCTGGTCAGCACGGCCACAGGCGGGATGGGTGTGAGGTCTGGAACCGTGAGCGGCGCACGGTCCGTGTAGCCGCCGATGGAGAGCGTGTTGTTGCGGTAGGAGACCCATACGACGGAGCCCGTCCGAGTGGTCGCGCCAGCCAGGCGCCCCTCGCCGATGATCGGCCCGACGCTCAAGAGCATCGGGCTGCTGTCCCCGCCGCCGTTGCCGCGAAGGTCGACGATCCAGCCGCACGGTTGGTCCTTCGCCTGAAGCGATGAGATACCTGACAGCGCGCTGACCATGTAGCGGCGCGCGTTCGCCGACTTGGGCTGAGCCATGAGCTCGGGCATCACGATCGAGCCCAGGCGCCCATTCACGAGCGAGACTGTCGGCAGCACGGCGGGTGGGGATGCGCCGCCACCACCGGTGACTTCGTCGGCCGCCTCGGGGGTGATGAAGAACTGGGCGTGCAGATCGCCCGCTCCGTTGAGTGCACGGACCGCGTTCCTGATTGCCGCATAGGTGCCGCTGGCGGTCGTGGCCTTCGCCGCCATCTTGTGCGCTTCCGCGGTCATGGCTGGCCAGTCCACGACTCGGGCGTAGATGTCGTTGGCGCGCATCACCGCGAGCGCATGGTCGAGATAGACACTCGGCGCCAGCGGGTTCGGCGCCGCCTTACGGCTAGAACACGCGGTGGCTAGCAGTGCGATCGAAACCACTATCACCAGGAGGCCTACACGCCTCATGCAGACATCTTGATCTCACGCAGCGGGGGAATCATCGGCGATTCGCCGCAAGCGGACCACCCGGAGCCCGCGCTACGGGTCTTCCTGTCAGGGGGCGAGAACGCGGGCGGCTGCCGCGCACGACCCTGCACCCAGTCAGTCCACAGTCTGTACGACCACATCGCCGCCGCTCTTGTAGGCGAACGTGGCCACGATCTCGCTGCCGTCATCGAAGGGGCAGTTGACCAACTTCGGCAGCGACGGCAGAACGTCTAGCTCGGCAGCGAGCGCGGCGATCTCTCGACGAGCGGTGACCCGCCGCGACGATCGCAGGCGGCGTGCAGTCGCGGCCGGGTTGAGACCGTTGTAGCGGCACAACAACAGCGAACGGGCGCCTGCCCGAACGAGACTGGCCGAGGAACCGCCGCTGGGGACCGCGAGCCTGGGCGCAATCGACGCGCAAAGGGCCAGCGGCGCGCGACCTACCGCAGGCGCAGCCGCCGCGACACCGCAGGCGAGCGCGGCCACGACCAAGGCAGTCAACCAGAGCAGCATCCGATTCATCTCAGCGACGCTCATACGCCGCCGCGTCGCTCGAACGACACATGCACCCGTCCCCGGGTCGTCGGCGGAGCCACGCAGGCGAGGCTTGGGCGAGAGCGTTAGCGGCGAGGACCGAACGGGCCGACTGCTCGATCGGCGCCTGTCTCGGCGTCGACGCGCCGATCAAATGCGGTGCCTGATGGCGGAAACTGGCGACGGCCACAACGAGCGCAGCAAATCACCGCTTCGGAGCCGGTTGAGGTCTTGTCCACCCGCCACCGATGACCGACCACGGCACAGAGAACGACACCCAACTGCATCGTCCTGAGTCTACTCCGGCTCTGGTCGCCGGAATCGCAAGCGCGGGTAGTGTCACCGCCGGACTCGCCCGCCTTAGCGAGAGCTCGCACTGGCGCATCCGACGATGACCGTCTCCTGGCACGATTCCAGCGTGGTGAAGGGGCTTGTAGTTGCTCTGCTTCTCGGCACCGCCGTCTCCTCTTCGGGTGTGGTCATCGTCGCGGCGATAGAACTCGGGCAGGGACGAGCCTGGCGTAAGCCGAGGTTGCATACTCCAATTCGGTTCGACTTCGATCGTCATGGCCGACTGGGGTTAAGAGCCTCAGCGATGCCATCACCTGCGAGATTGGCGCAGAGGAGGATGAGGACGAGGACGGTCGCGGGGCAGGCCCACGTCCACCAGCCAAGACCGATCTCGTTGAAGACGCCGATGCCGCTCTGCGTCACGTCGCCGATCAGGTTGCCGAGCGTTGGTTTCACGAGCGAGGAGACGCCTAGCCCGAAGAACTCGACCGTGGCCTCCAGCATGATCACCTGACCGAGCAGTGCAGTCGACGCGATGATGATCGGCGTGCTCGCGTTGGGGAGCATGTGTCGGAAGAAGATGCGCGTCCCTGATGCCCCGAGCGATCGGGCAGCATGGATGAACTCAGCGTCGTGGAGCGCCGCAAAGTGCGGGCGCAGAACGCGGGCCGCTGGTATCCAGAGGTAGAGGGTGAGTACGAGTGTGGCCTTCAGCACCGTGACCGGTTGGAGGAAGACGTATGCGGCGAGCAGCACCATCAGCGCTGGGAAGGTGGTGATCAGGTCGCCGATGCGCATGACGAGCGCGTCGAGCCAGCCGCCACGGTATCCAGCGAAGCCGCCGAACGCGACAGCGACGATGGTGGCGAGCAGGGCGGCGAGCAGCGCGGTCTGCTCGCTGGTGTACAGGCCCCAGAGCGTGCGGACGAGAATGTCGCGGCCGATGTTGTCGGTGCCGAAGAGGTGCCAGCCGCTCAGCATCGGAGCGTGATTCTGCCAGCGGGGGTCGAGGTTGATGCTGTTCGGACCTTGCGGCGCGAGCGTCGGCCCGAGCGCACCGAGCACGAAGACGGCGATCAGGATCACGATCGCGGCGACGGTGACCGGTTGCCGGAAGAGGCGGCGGACCGCGCGCCACCTAGGCGCGCGGTAGCCCGCGTCGGCGACGAGCTCTGGCGCTACGAAGACCTCTCGCCCGGAGCTCATCCGGCCTCGAAGCTCGCGCGCGGGTCGAGAGCAGCGGTCAGGAACTCGCTCAGGAGAGAGACCACGATCACGAGGCCCCCACTCATCAAGAGCAGCAACTGCATCGCATAGGTGTCGAGGGTGAGGCTCGTGCTGTTGAAATGCATCCACGCGACGAACACGTTCCCCAGTCCCAACAGCCCGAAGACGTAGTCGACTGCGAAGGAGGCCCCGAAGATCGCGCCAAAATCCGCCAGCAGCGCCGGGATGAAGGTCACCAGCGAGTTGCGCATCGCGTGCCGCAGAACCACAACGCGCTCCGGCAGTCCCTTCGCCCTCGCCGTCGTGACGTATGGCTTGCCGAGCTCGTCGACGAGCGCCGCTCGCAGATAGCGGCTGTGCAAGCCGACGAAGCCGACGGTGAGCGTGATCGCGGGAAGGGCTAGGTGCTCAAGGACGTGCTCAACGTAAGCGAAGCCGCTCCCCGCCGCTGGGCACCGGAAGGTGTGCAGGTCGATGCCGACGCCGCCCGGACAGCTTCCCGCCCAGCCTGCGACCGGAAGAAGACCGAGGCCTGAACCACCGGCGACCTTCCCCACCGCCTGTTGCAAGATGAGAGCGAGCAGGAACGCCGGTATCGCCCAGCCGACATACGACATGCCCCGGATGAGCAGGTCGAGCACAGAGCCGCCGAACGCACCCGCCAGCACGCCCAGCACCACGGAGACGACCAGGACGAGCACGAGCGTGACAACCAAGAGTGCGACCGTATGGCCGAGAGCGTTGAGAAGGAACGGCAACGGCCGACCGCTCAGGGAGTGCGTAAAGCTCCGCCCCGACGGCACGCCCCTCAACCAGCGCCAGTACGCGGGCAGAAGCGGCGTGCCCCGCAGTGGATAAAAACGCGAGGCGAAGAAGCAAAAGCTCACAAAGGACGCCACGAACAACATCGCCAGCGACAGAACAAGCCTGCGGACGAGGAACGCGGCCATCAGCAGGAACGCTGCACTCGACCATCTCGCATTGCCCCGCTCATGAGCCAGCCGTACGAGATGCTGTCGCTGAGCGGGCTACCCGACATCCGTGCCCTTGACGGTGAAGGCCGGGCTGCGTACCCCGAAAGATCGACCGAGAACGTCAGCCAGGACAGGAACGCGGCGATGCCCATGCCGACGAGCCCCGTGAGGGCGAGGCCGCCGCCGGGTTGGCTGACGTCTTCGATGGTCGTTTCCGGTTGTTCGCCGGGTTGGTCGGCCGACTCCATCGACTAGACCTTTGCGTCAAAGGGCTTGAGACACCGGTTGGCCGCGCTCTTCTGCGTCCGGTTCAGATGGCCAGAGGTCGCCACGACCAACACGCGACCTTTGGCGACGAGCTCTATCCATCCGACCCAGGCTCCGAACACCGAGTACGGATGACCGAAGAAAGCGACCTCACCGCTTTCGCTTGACGTCGGGTCGGTGCTCACCGGCTCGAACTCGAACCGTGTGGCACCCGCGCGTGCAAGGCAACCGCGAATCGCAGCCGAGACCGCCCCTGGCGATGGGGCGGCAAACGCGTTCGAGGCCGCGGTTGCGGCAAGCGCAAGGCCTAGGACGAAAGCTGCGGCGAGTGTGGCGAGGCCGTTCTTCACGTCAGCATCGCCGTTAGGGGACGGAGCAGCCGCCGAAGAGACCAGCGCTGCCGCATGGATCAACGGACACCTGCGCGCTGGCGATGGCCGGGTCGAGGTAAGGGAAGCTGAAGCCGACCGTCGCGCCCGGCTGGATCGACGCTCCCGCTGGTGTCCAGTCGCCGCCGACGATGTTGCCGTTCGCGTCGTAGTAGACGGCGTAGATCGCCGCGTCCTGCGGCATCGCCTGCGCGTAGGGGTTCGTAATGCTCCCGGTGAGGGTCTGCGTACCGCCGAACGCGTCTGGGGTCAGGGTTAGCGCGGAGACGACGGGCAACTGCGCCTTCTTCGGGACGCTCTTTCCGACCTTCACGCTCACCTGCACCGAACCGATCGAGAGTGTGACGTTCGAGATCGTCAAGCAGCTCGCGTAGAAGGTCTGTCCTGCCGGGACCACCGTCAGGTCGATCTCGCTGCTTGTGAGCGAACGGCCTTCGGTGTCGGCGAAGGTCACCGTGACAACGAGGTTGCGCGCGTCGCTAACGCCCGAGGTGTTCTGGAGCTGCACGCCGCAGTACAGGAAGGTCTGCGAGCCAAGGGCCTCGGTCGAGAAGCCGCTCTTGACGACGTTGATCTGGGCAGGGGCGACGGGTGGCGCGCCGACCTTGAAGAAGCCGGTTGCGATGCCGCCGCCCGCTCTGCAAACGAGGATTACAGTCCATTTCCCGAGTGCGGAGTCAAGCGGTAAGCGGTAACTCCAGGCTCCTCGCCCGCTCGTGAGCATGTGAGAGGCGAGCGTGATGAGACGTGCGCTTGGAGAAGGAGAAGGGAGTATCTGGCCGCTGCAACGCGCACCCACCGGCCCCGCCACCTTGATCGTCACCGTGCCGCCCGGCGAGACAGTCGGGGTGATGTAGGTGATGCGCAGCTTCGTGCTTCCGGCGGAGGCAGCGCCAACTACCTCACCGCCAACGCAGAGCACGACCATCGCCAGCAACGCCGCGATCCGGCCCACACATTGACTCTAGGGAGCAGGAGGGGCGGCTTCAACAGTTACCGGCAGGCTGGCCGGAAGGATCGCGCGAATTGGCTGCTACAAGTTCTAAGCGCCGGACATCAGGACAGCCCGCCGCCCTTGCCTTTCGGACGGCGCTGCGTGAGGTACAGCAGGAGGCTTCGCGCGTGGTTGCCCATCAGGAGCGCCTCCGCGGCTCCGACCTCAACGGGGGTGGGGCTGGCGCCTCGGCCGTGCTCGCGAGGCGAGCGGATCGAGTCGAGGAAGCCGAACAACTCTTGATAGTTCGGTGGGATCAGACCGACCTCTCTCGCCCGTCTCGCAAGCGCTTTCAGCGCCACACCGTCTCCGTATTCGGCACCCAGCGCGTCGAGCGCGTACTTCAGGCCGCTCTCGACAGACGTGTAGTAATCGCCGACGGCATCAACCCAGTGTCGCTGCCTAAACTGGTCATCTCCTTCACGAAGTTCCTCAAGGGCTGACACCCATCCCGCGTCCTCAAGGGCTTCTTCACAACCCTGTGGATGCGACCCGGCCGGTAGCTCCGCGAGCGTTCGTGCTTCGCGTCGACCTTCGGTCGTCAGATGGAACTCTCCAGCGTTCATCAGGTCATCGCCCCATCTGTCGTGCGGAGCTGGCTTCCAGTCGGCAAGACCGTCCCGCTTCAGCTCGATCATCCTCGCGGTGAACTCCCCGAAGCTGCCCCACTCCAGGGGACCCTGGTTCGCGGCCTCGCGAAGCAGGTCGACGCCACCGTTCAACAGATGCCTGCGAGTCGGGTCGAGGCGGAGCTCCTCCAGAAACGACAGAACATCCTCGATCGTCAAGACGCGCGTCATGCCTGTTGATGCTACGGCAGGCTCACTCGCTCTCGGGGGCTTCGAGACCTGTTGCTACCGGCGCCCCCAGCGGCGCAGGAAGTCGTTCAGGATCGCGGTGCACGTTGCGTGCGCTGCTTGCGGGAGAGTGCAGGTCGCGCTGACGGCTGCGACAAGCCCGTGATTGTCGGCCGCCGGGTACCAGGTCACGAAGCCGTTTGCGGGGTTCCTGCCGCCGGAGGGGCTGCCGTTGCCCGAAACACCGGGTGGGTCAGCGAACGTGTGGAGATAGAGCCCGGCGCGCGAATCGCGCTCTCCGAGCGGCATCGGGATCGCGCCGCCGCACCTGTTGCCGCTCTGGCGCAGCGCGTAGGCAGCGTCGGCAAAGAACGTGCAGGCAAGAAAGAGCGGCCCGTTCGTCCCCGCTGAGGGAACCTGGGCGGTGACCGCCTGCTGCGGCTGGTAGCCGTTGACCGCGGTCGGGAAGAACCCGGCGTGCGGGTTGTAGACGGTGACGCTCATGCTGCCGTCGGCGCCGAGGCCGCCGTCGCAGTGCCAGGAGCGTGGGGCGAGGATAAGCAATGGCCCGACCGCGTAGAAGGAGAACGCGTGGGCGAGGCTTGGCGCCACCTGCGTTGAAGCTGAGCGCGGCGGCCTCGAAACTGGCCCCGCTCCCGACGTGACGTGACAGGCGACCACAGGGATGTGCGTGCTCGCCGAGGCAACGGAACTAGCGCCGAGCAATGAAACCAGCGCGAGAAGACCGACGACGAGGCGATGAGCCATCGCTAGGGATTCGGCGTCAGGCAGTCGAGGGTGAAGGTAGCGGCGTCGCCGTAGGAGATCAGGAACGTCTTCGCGGCACGATCACAGGCGACGTAGAGCTTGGCGACTCGCACCGGCACCGGGTAGTTGCCGAACGCGCCGGGCTTGAAGCTGCGCGAGACAAGCCGGAACGGGGAGTTGCGGGCGCTCGCGAAGACGTAGCCGTAGCTGGAGTACACGTCCTCCGGCTGGGAACCGTCGATCATCAAGCCTACAGTGAGGCCGGGCGGCGAGCCCTGACGGTATCCCGCCTTTCCGCAGCACCGTTATTGACTCCGTGCTTCTGGGGCCATAGAAACGACGCATGCAGGCGTTGCCGAGTCCGCAGTCCATCATTTCGTCGGTCGTCGCCGATACGATCGCAGGGTTTCTGGCGTCGGTGGGTCGTCAGGTGTGGCGTGGCTCTATCCGGCGACCTCCGGACGCTGACCGAGCGATCGCCGCCGCGGTCGAGAAGGCAGCACGGGAGATGCCGCTCCCGCCGATCGCGGACGACCCCGAGGTCGCGAGACAACTGCGAGAGTTCTTGACCCTCCCAGAAGTGACTGCGGTGGTCAGGCAGTTGTTTTCACTGTCGGTGATTGATCGAGCGAACGAGATGCTTGCGCAGCGGCAGAACGAGCGCGATTCGCCAGCGTACTCCGGCGAATCCATCGCGCCGCCCGTCACCGACCGCGGGGTGCGACAGCATTTTCGTCTACTAGTTTCGAAGCACCTTGCCGGGCCAGCTGCCCAAGCCCCAGCGATAGCGGACGCGCTGCTGCATTCGCTCGCCTCCGGAACCGAGAGTGCATTGCGGGCGTCTATGGCAGTTGGCGGTCTCGGGGCCGCCGACGCGATCGCAGCGGCTCGTACTCGGCTAGTCCTCGACGAACTCCGCCACGTTGTCCGATCAGCGGAGTTCTTGGCGTCAGCGCCGCAGCTGGACGTTCCGGCGGTTGTTGCCTTCGAGGCGGAGTACCGAGCGAGCGCCGCTTCGCAGGCGCATTTTCTCCGACCTCCGGACCTCGATCGCTCACGCAGAGTCCCACTCCGGTCCCTATATCAAGAACCGTTGCTCCTGACCCAGAACGGACCCAGCGCTGAGCCGCGCGAGCTTGCGCATGAACTGATGCAGGGACCGACGCGCATCGTTGTCTTGGGAGATCCAGGGGGTGGCAAGTCGAGCCTCGTCCAGAAGTTCCTGTTGGATGTCAACGAGGGCAGCGTCGCCCTACCTTCGCGAACGCGAACTGCGACACGGGTCGTGTTGCGCGATTACGCGCCGCACTGGGAAGAAGGACGGTCCATCCGAGACTTTGTCGAACTGGAGGCGCGAGCGACTCATCAGCTTGACGTTCCCGAAGATGCCTTTGAGTACTTGCTGCTCGCGGGACATCTGGCGATCGCATTCGACGGCCTAGACGAGATCCTTGATACGCGTCGGCGCTCCCAGATCGTAGAGGCCGTCAACGCGTTCGCGCGACATTACGCAACGGCGCCGATACTTGTCACGTCGCGCACCGTTGGGTACGAGGCGGCGCCGCTTGGTGAGACCTTCCGTGTGCTGATGTTGGCACCGTTCAATTCCGACCAAGTGCATGGGTATGCGACGAAATGGTTCGCGCTGAGTAGCGACGAACTCGCTGCGGAAGAGCGGCGGAGGCTCGTTAGTGACTTCATGGTTGAGAGTGCAGTCGCAGCGGATCTGCGCGAGAACCCGATGATGCTCAGCCTGTTGTGCAGCCTCTATCGCGGCCGCCAGTCAATCCCACGTAATCGACCCGAGCTCTATCGGAAGTGTGCGGTCCTTCTCTTCGAGCGCTGGGACTCCTCGCGTGGGATCAAGGTCGAGCTTCCGTTCGAGCACCACTTGAGATTCGCGCTTCAGCATGTAGCGCACTGGTTGTACACGACGCCTGATCTGCAAGACGGCGTGTCTCGCACAAGACTTGTCGCGAAGACGGCGGACTACCTGTGTGGCTCGCGTTTCGATGAAATCGGAAAGGCCGAGCGCGCCGCGGAGAGCTTCGTCGCTTTCTGCACGGGTCGCGCATGGGTGTTCACGGACGTTGGACTCGACCGTCATGGTGAGGGGCTGTACAGATTCACGCACCGCACGTTCCTTGAGTACTTCACAGCGGCGCACCTCGTTCGCTCGCTCGGCACATCGGCAGCCCTTCTGGAAGAGCTCTTGCCGCGGATAGCTCGCCGCGAGTGGGACCTCGTGGCGCAGCTTGCATTCCAAATTCTCGCGGACGAGCGTGAAGGCGCGGCTGACGAGCTGCTTGCCGGTGTTCTTGCAGAAGCCAGGACGGCCGCCGATCCGAGCTCCGCGGAGGCACTGCTTGAGTTCGTCAGCAGAACGCTCGACTACCTCGTGCCATCGCGCGCAACGATCCGCTCCGTCGTACGCGCGATCACGGCCTTTCATCTACGAGCAGCGACCTCCGAACCTTCAGGTCTTGCGTTCGCCGGTCTGTTAACCGCTGGAGTAGAGAATCGCGACGCGGTCATAGGAGGATTGACCGAGGAGCTGACGTCGGCGATGCACGGCGAGGATACGGACGTCGCGGTGTCTGCTGCATTGACGACGTTCGCGCTCGCGAAACACGTCGATGTAGCTCGGCGAAATTGGGACCAGGCGTACGAGCGTTCGTTGTGGCGCGAACAAAGCGATATCCTTATGGCAACTAACAGAGACCGTATTCGCGATCTAAGCGCGCACGATCCAGACGTCTGTCTCACGGCTGTTCATCGTGGCTTCCAATCGGTCATCAGCCTTTGTGCGCATCACGGCGTCCAACAAGTCTTCCGTACGCCGGTGGTGGGCAGCCCGACCCAGAGCCCTGCTTGGGGCCTTATCTGCGATGGATTGGCGGGGCCGTCCGATGACACACGAGAGACGCTGAAGGCGATCGCTCCTCTGTTCCTGTCGGCGCCGCGGCCGTGGATCACTGGTCGGATCGAGGAGACTCTCCTTGCGTCAGGAGAGCACTTGATGCTGTCCGACAGGACACTGAGTGAATGGGAACCTGATGCAGACGAGTCGTTCTCGCTGTTTTGCCTCCTTGCGCCGCTATTCGACGCTTCGCTGTACGGCCGCGTTCCGGTTGTCCGATCTGTCGAGGCGACGCTTAGGGATGTCGTGGGCAACGGCGGGGAGTTTGTGCGTCTACTTGGCGCAAGACGATCAAGAGCGTCGTCCGCGAGGCTCCGGGAAGATGCGCTATCGCTTGGGCTGAAGGCACCGCAGGCCGATTTCGTTGTGGAATGGTGCAGTGGGAGCGTGCTGCTTCTAGAGCCCCGGGAGTTGGCGCGCGATATCTATGGGAACCGCAAGAGCGCGTACGACTAGCTCGCCGGGGGCTGTCGGTGCTCGGCGCGGCGGCGGTCACGCTCGTCCTTGCGGGAGCAGTCGCCGCAGCGAGCTCGGCCTGGCCGCCAAGCGGCTACTACCGCTGGAGCAGCACGATCGCCTACAAGTGGGGGAAGGGCGGCTCCTGCTCACAGGACTTCATGGGCTGCGGGTGCTGGCACGTCTACGTGGTTGCCAAGAACGGCTGCCGCGACGGGCTCTTCGTGACGCTGAACGAGTACTCGCACGGCGCGGTCGTCGGCAACACGATCGCCGAGTTGCAGAGCCTGCCGCCACGCACCGCCGCCAACCTCGAACTGGACGCCGACCGCAGTGGTGCGCTGACCGGACGGCTCGCTCAAATCCGCTGCTACAGCTTTTGAGCTTCGTGCGCCACCGGCCGATAGGCAGTCCGAGAAAGGGATGTCCGCATGCGATTTCTCTTGAACCTGATCTGGTTCGTGCTGGCGGGTCTCTGGCTCGCCATCGCTTACGTCGTAGCAGCCGCGCTCTTGGCGATCACCGTGGTCGGATTGCCGTTCGCAAAGCAGGCCCTCAAGCTCGCGGGCTACGCGCTTTGGCCGTTCGGGAGACAACTGATTCCGAGCGAAACTCGTAGTGCTCCGCTGAGTCTTGTCGGGAACGTCCTTTGGTTTGTTCTTGCGGGATGGTGGCTGGCGCTTTCCCACCTGACCACAGGTTGTCTACTCTGCTTGACGATCATCGGCATCCCGCTGGGAGTTGCGGACTTCAAGATGGCGGGCGCCGCACTCGCTCCCTTTGGCAAACAGATCGTCCGCAAGAAGGACATCTCTATGCGCCAACAGGTGTCGTGAGCAGAACCCCGGAGCGCCCGTCCTAGAAGAGGCGCCGTTCCACACGATAGGAGCGGGCCTTGCGGCAGCGCGCCGACACGGGAAGGAAGTGACGGCAATGACGAAGAACCGGCCGACGTGGCGCCGAGCCCTGCTCGGGCTCGCGTTGATCGCAGCTATCGCGTTGATGGCCGCGTGTGGCTCGGGAAGCAAGACGAAGACATCCACGCCAGCTAAAGCAGAGGATGCGGGGGTTTACTTCGCTGCCTACGGCGTGTGCCGCCACGAGCATGGAATCGAAATGTGCCAGTGTCTTTCAGAAGGGATAGCGAAACGTCCGAACGCCAGCCAGCTCAACCTGGCGCTGCTGTTCGACGTCAATAACGGTCCGCTCTATGCGTGGTGGATGGAACTAAACTTCGATTGCGGGGTGAAGACCGGCGACTAGACGCAGAGGGCGGCTTTGCACGCCGTCGTTCCACTCGCTTCTCGCGGTCTGGTACTGCATCGTGAAATGCGCGAGTGTCGCCGGACATCCGCTTCGTCGCCCGTCAGCACGCCTACGACGACCAAGGCCGCGAATCCGTAGGAGCGCATCACAAGCTACGAACTGCGGTCTGTATGCCGCCACGATCTCGGGGCGAATGTCGCTCGTCGGTCGCTCACTTTGCGGGGACTCAGTCCTGCCCAAGAAGACGTGACGAACGAGGGCGACTGCGCGTGTCCATGCCGCGATGTACGTGCGCCGGTCGAGCAGCCTATAAGCGGCCGGTTCGCAGTCAATCACGGACCGAGCACAGTTCCGAGGACAGCGTTCACGCGGTCGATATATGCGTCGAGCGGATCGCGAGGCCAGCCCATGTAGGCAGCCAACGCCTCAAGCGACTTGAGGTAGGGGACAAGCGCCGCCCGGAGCAGCCGGTTCAAGAGGTCGGCCGAGACTTCCGCTCCGGCCATATCGGCGCTTGTCGGGTCGAAGTACTCGTATGGGCTCAGCGAGGGGTGGGTTGCCGTCGTGCAGAGGTAGTCGTACATGCCGACCCACTCGCGAGGATCACCTCAGCGTTGCGCGAAGTGCTCGATCACCTCAGTTGGGCTCGCAAGGCTCTCGCCCTCAAGCTGAAGAGGTTCGATCTGGAGCGAGCCGAACTCGGCGGTTCCTGCGCCCCATCGAGCCGAGGGTACGGGAGGGCCAGGTCATCATCGGTCGGGCGGGCGGCCCGGGTGCGCGAGAATCAGGCGCCGCCACTGAGCCGAGGGGTAACTTCGACTTCCATGCTTGACACGCGTCGCGTCTGGTTCCCTCTGCGATCGAACATCTCCTACTTCGACACGTCGAGCGGTCTCGACATCGAGAGCCGCGTGAAGCAGATGGCGTTGCTTTCGGACGAGCTGTGGTTCGAGCGGGGGATCGTGGAGGTGATGCAGGGGCAGAGCGGCATCATCTGGGAGACATGGGCGCCACCTGAACAGTTCTCGGAAGATCGAGTCCGCCGCCGACGAGAGGCCCCGCAAGGCGCGCACCCACCGGCCTTGCCTCTCACCGGCGGCTCGATCGTCAGGTCATACGTTGCGGAATACCACCTTCTTGTCGAGAAGGCGGGGCTCGGCAACGTCTCTTGGGTTCAATGGCCGCTTGGGCCGCCCGACGACGACGCCGCTGTCGCGCTCATGACGGCGGACTTCGACTCCTGGGACCCCCTATTCTCCCGCGCCTTTCCGACAGCCGACGAGCGGGAACTCTTCGGCGGGCATCTCCGCAAGAGTCTGAACCGCGATCTCGTCATGAGTGCGGCATACGCGATTCCGGCGATGATCGGCGAGTTGTACCGCCCGATCTTGGAGGTCAGGACGGGCACTGCCCAAAAGGGGATCGAGGGCGGTGCGATCGTCGGAACAGAGGCTCTCCAGCTCTGGGCACCGAACTTCACTGACCTCCCCTGGAAGCGGATCATCGAGCTTCACGACCATGAGGCAATCGGAGAGTTCCGCGCCAAGATCGCTGAGGCCGAGGAGCAGTGCGCGAACCTCTCCGGCGAAGACCGTGCGCTTGCGCTGAAGGACATCGGCTATCAGGCCGCACTCCAGAAGGCCGGTCGTTTGACACCCGGCTGGGTTGACATCGGCGTCGACGTCGCCGCGGGGGCGCTCATCGACATCGTGCCGTGGGGCGGGACGATCTACAGCGCAACGACGGGCATAGCGAAGGTCAGGCGCGAGCAGAGCGACTGGACGGCTGTCCTCCTGACGCTGAACCAGCAGAACTAGGGTCGCGACCCGCGGCGGTGGTTCTTGCGTATGCGCTCCTACTCCGGAGGCGGTAGTTCGCCCGATTCCTCGACAGCCTCGCCCGCGGCTGGCTCGACTCCCAGCAGCGCCGCCAGCCGACTCAACTCCGGTGCCGGGGCATCGCTGGCCTCCTGGAGCTTGGCCGCGACCTTCCCCGTCAGGTACTCCATGTTGGTGTCGCCCTGATCTCGGTGGAGCGTATCCGGGTGACGTTCGCCGAGATCGGCGACCCATCCGACTGCTTCCCAGTCGTCGTAAGCGACGAGACGTTCGACGACCCGTGGGAGTTTCTCGTGGGTTCTAAAGGCCGCCTCTTCGCCGAGGAAGTTCCCGTACGTCTTGAAGACACCGGCGCCGATCCCTTCGTGGTATTCAGCGAGCGCCGTGCACAGTCGTTCGGCGAGCACAACTCGGGTAGGTGCGCTAAACAGCCCCGCGAGCATGTCGAACCGTGACGCCTCCGGCAGCCACGCTTCTTCCTTCCCATCGGCGAGCGCCTCGAAATGGCCATGAAGAGCGTCCTCAAGATTCGAAGGATCGGACGGAGCATCCGGCGTACCGGCGAGCCGAATCGCGAGATCGAGAGAAGGGCCGCCGCTCGCACTACCGAGCTCTTCGTCCCAGGTGTCGCGAGCAGTCACCTTCACGATTCCGCTGGCCCAGGCCGTCAGATCGTGGAAGTAAGCGGCATCCGATCCGATCTTGTCGAGGAGGAGGTTGGCCAGCTCAGCGTCCTTCGAGGCGGACAGAATCGCTTTGCGCACGTCGTCTTGTCCGAGGAGCGTCTTGGTCAGGCGGATGAAGCCTTCGTCGCCGAGCACCTGGTGCAGGTAGCCCCACTCTTCTCCGTACTCGGCTGGCGACACCTTGAGCTGCGATGAACGCTCCAGCTCCTGAAGCTGGTGCTCGACCCACGGTGCTGAGGTGGGCTGTTCTTGGACAAGACGCACGAGCATTGCGAGCGCCTCGGCCGAGTGCTGAACCAACCACGCCTGATGGGCTGAGCTGATCTCGGGATGCGTTGCTGGATCTGCGAGTACGGCTTGGATCAGGGTCGCGCCCTCAACGGTCCGGCGTGGGGCTGTCGCGGCGGACGGAAGTGATGGGTCGGCGATCAGGGACAGCATGGAAGCGGCGGCCACAAGCTGATACGACGCGTCGTCGTTGGCGATGGCGACGAGGTGCATGAGCGTCCCATCCTCAGCTGCGGCAGCGATAGTCTCATCGACCGTGCCGTACCGTCGCGCCTTGTCGAGGATGTCCAGCTGGGTCTCAAGCTGCTTCCCGCTCGCGGGGTCGTTCTCTCTGAGCCAGTCCAGCGTTCCGGTCGTCAGAGCTTCGAGATCGACGCGTGCCGGACGTGCCACGACGACGTCGAGTGCATCGCTCACCGTGCCGAAGGCGTCGCTCGTCGCGGTCTCCACGAGTTGTGCGGCGATCGCCTCGGGGGCGGCCGTCGGCTCAAGCAACTCTCGGGCGTTGGGCTCCTCCTCGGTGAGGCGATGAAACGAAGCAAGGGCGGTCACAAGACGGTCGGGGGAAATCGTCAGTCTGATGGCGAGCGGTGCTTTGAACCGCCCTCGCCGGGCGAGTCCGCTGGAGAGAGCTGCCGCGCCCTCCAGCTGAAGACGACCATCCGCATCCGCTTCGCGCGCCTCCGCCTCCAGCCGCAACAGAAGCTCCGCAAGCGAATCGTCTCGGCCCGCCGACATAGCGTCGAACAGGACGGCCATCCCTAGCCCGGTGTCGCCGCCTGAGAGGAGCCAGTTCTTCGCGGCCCGTGCGGCTGGCTGCAACTGCCGCTTCGACCAAGCCGACACGTCTTCGCGAGCAAAGGCACCCGCGGCTTCGAGCGTTCCGACCATCCTGGTGATCGCAACACCGCCGCCCGACATACGGCTCTGCAAATCGAGAACGTCGAGTGCATCGACGAAGCCAGGATGGTCCATCAACCGCGTCACCGACGAGCTGTCGCCGCCCTCAAAGGCACGATCCAACTCGTTGCCCAACAGAAGCTCCCGAGCAAGATCCTGCGTCGTTCCGAAGTGCAAGGCTGCGAGATCGCCACGGATGGTGTTGGCGAAGATATGCACGAGGCGATCCGGCGGAACGGATCCATCCTTGAGACCGTTGGCGACATCGAGTCGGTCGCGCTGCAGGAGGACGTAGTAGGCCATGTGAACGAGCGGAATGTCGGATCGGCGTCCTCTGATCAGCGCGAGGTCGTTGACGAACTGCTTGAGCTGACGCGGGGTAGGAGCTTCGCCTGCGAGCAGGCGACCCACGTACTGGGCCCTCAGGCTGAGAACAGCACCGACATCTTCCTCGCCGACTGACGGGATGGCCTTGCGGAGGAGGCTGGCAACGTAGCCTCGCCAATCCGACAAGACCAGAGGCGGTGTCTCGAAGCGCGCTTGGAACAGCTTCTCGATGAATGCGGCACCGAGCGACATCCTCGTGGGCGCCGTATCCGCGTCGTCTTGCGGCGTGGGGGTCGTAGCGCTTTCGCCGTCCCTCGCGGCCACGCTCCAGAGACGATCGAGGCCGGTCGGGTCGTACGGGATCAGCGTCCACACGCGCGCAGCCAGAGGAGGCGGCAGCACGGTACGCGCCCCGGTAAACGTCTGCATGGTCGCAAGGACAGTTCGGGCGTCCGACTCATCTACGCGATCGAGATTGTCGAGCACGATGAGCAGCCGTCTCTCTGACCGCAGTCCGGCCACGAGAACATCTGAGAACAAGCGCTCGAACTCGACGGAGGTCGGATCCGCACCTTCGACGCTCTCCGTCGTTGTCGTGACGGCGTTCTGCTCTCGGGCGAAGAAGTCGAAGGGCTTGAGATCAGCAAGGCGGCGACGGCGACTGAGACTGCCTTCAGGCTCCTTCTGACCACCAAGCAGGTAGCCAACTCCCTTGAGGCCAAGAAACACGAGGACGACGAGGATCGGCGCGATCAACAGCAGGAGGCCCACGATCTGGGCAGCTCGGTGGTGATGGTGGAAGCTGTTGGTGAAGAGCGCGATCCCGAGAGGCAGCAAGACGGCTGTGATCGCGGCGAACCTGCCCTCCCAGGACAGCTTCGGGGTCGAGGTTGTGTTGGTCGTGCGCGTTCTGCCGCTGAGCTTCTTGCGGAACGCCTCTGCGACAGGCTTGTCCACCCACTTCACCTCAGCGAGTTCGCGGATGAGCGTCTCCAGAAAAGCGCGGCGGAGCGGGTCTCCCTGATGAGCCCAGGCGTCGAAGACCACCATGTGCGTTCCCGCAGGTCGGCGGGACTTGGGTTTCGCGACCTGTAGGCGATCGCGTAGCAGCCTCACGATCGTGGACTTCCCGGAGCCCCACGACCCCTCAAGACCGATCACCCGGCCGCCGTCTTCGCCCTCGATCAGGCGCGCGATGGCAAGGGCGACGCCCTCGTGCGCCTTGCCGCTGAACTCATCTGCGTCGGACGGGTCATACGAAAGCAGTACGACGTCGATGGGCAGACCCTCTCCCGATTCGTTCATGACCTGTCTGATGCTACAAGCGCCGCTCGGTGCTCGTCCGGCATCGTCAGTAGTGCTCGGCGACGTACGCGTAGGCGCGGTCGAAGAGGTCACCGGTCGGCTCGATCCCGAACTTCTTGAGCGCCTTGCGCAGCTCGAACTTGACCGCGCGGTCGCCTTCCCGGCTTGTCTGCCAGCCGTGGAAGCGGATGCTCATGACGACCGCGTCGATCTCGTTCACGACGCGTTCGATGATCTCGGGCGACTCGTCGGGTCGGTACTCCTGGAAGATCTGGGTGAGCGCGCCGGTGCGCTGGTCAGGCAGCAGCAGCACGGGCTCGGGCGCCTCGTCGTCGGTGACGGCCTTCGCGCCGTGCTCGGCGATCTGCTTGTGATCGGCCTCGACGAGAGCGCGGGCGACTTCGAGCAGCTGCTGGAGCCACTTCATGCTCTCCTCGGCCGTCTCGATCTTCGCCTGGCGCAAGGCATCGAGCCGCTCGGCCAGCGAGCGGTAGATCGGATTCGATGAGTCCTTGCTCAGCCGGGCGGCGAGCCGCTTCTCGATCGAGTCGAGCACCTCCTCGGCGGTCGGCGCGGCCTTCGCCTTGTTATCTGTGCGGGTGTCGACGAGGCCGAGCAGCTTGAGCTGCTTGATCGACTCGTCGTCGAGGACGACGCGCATGGGGCCGCCCGCGCCGATCTCGACGCCGCTGATGTACTGGGCGATCAGCGCATGCGTCTTCGCGCCGAGCCGCTGCCAGAGGAGGGCGTCCGAGGTCGTGGCGGGCTGAACCGACTGGTAGATCTTCGCCAGCCAGCGGTAGTCGGCACGTTTGCCATTCAGGCCGTCGTCCGGGGCGAGGAGCTCGTACAGCCATGCGGCGCGCAAGAACTCGGCTGCGAACTCGTCCCGGCTCGCTTCTTCCGCGAGGCGTTGCTGAGCGGCCATGAGCGTCTCGAAGTCCGCCGTCTCGCGGTCGATCCAGTCGAACCGCGCGAGCGCGGCATCGACTGCGTCGTTGAGCTCGGCGCGCAGGATGTCGAGCTGCTCGGAGGCCATCTGCTCGCCATGCTTGCGCCGCTTCATCTGGACGGCTTCGGCGATCTCTGTCCCGAGGCCGATGTAGTCGACGACAAGCCCGGCCGTCTTCTGCTGCCCGGTCTCCGGGTTCGTCCAGGGCCGATTGGGGCGGGTGAGCGCCTGGAAGAGGGTGTGACGGCGGAGCGGCTTGTCGAGGTACATGACGCCTTCGATGTGCGCGTCGAAGCCGGTCAGCAGCTTCGCGGTCACGATCAGGAACTTGAGCGGGTCGCTGTAGGCGCGGAAGCGGTTCTTGACCCGCGCCTCTTCCTGTCGGTCGCGCCTGTACTGAAGGAAGTCCGGGCGGCGCTCGTCCTCCTTGCCGGACACGGTCATCACAACCGTGGACTGCCAGCCGTTCCCCTGCTCGTCGAGCAGGCGCTGGATCTCGTTCTGGTAGGCGACGCAGAGCTCGCGGTTGGCGCAGACGACCTGCGCCTTCAGGCCGAGCGGCGCGATCCGGGTCGTGTAGTGCTCGACGATGTCGGCGCAGACGCGGCGGATGCGCTCCGGTGCCGCCATGATCGTGTCGAAGCGGGTCGCCTTGCGGGCGAGCAGCTCCTTCTCCTCCTCGGAGAGACCCTCCTCGGCGGTCATCTCGTCGAACGCCAGGTCGAGTGCGGCCTTGTCGATGTGGACGTCCACCAGGCGCGACTCAGTGATCACCTGGAGCGTGGCGCCGTCCCTGATCGAGCGCTCCGGCGTGTAGCTGTTCATGATCTGGTCGGGGTCACCCAGGTCGCCGAAGGTCTCGTAGGTGTCGTGGTCGCCGTCGGCGATCGGTGTCCCGGTCAGCCCGATGTATGTCGCGTTCGGTAGCGCGTCCCGCATGTCGCGGCCCAGCTGGCCTTCCTGGGTGCGGTGCGCCTCGTCGCACATGACGACGATGTTCGAGCGCTCGTTCAGCAGGCCCGCATCCTTGAAACGGAAGATCGTCGTCACGATCACGCCGCGGCGGTCGTGCTCGCCGAGCATCCGCTGCAGCTCGTCCCGCGTCTCGGCGAAGGAGAGCTGCGCGATCCCCGCAGAGCGGAACTGTGCGCCGAGCTGCTCGGTCAGCTCGATCCGATCGAGCGCGATCACGACGGTCGGCGCGTTCAGCTCTCGGCGGAGCTTCCCGGCCGCGAACGCCATCAAGATCGTCTTACCGGAGCCCTGGTGGTGCCAGATCAGCCCCTTGCGCCTGTTCGGGTCGAGCGCACGAGCGACGATCAGCTCGACCGACTCGACCTGCGGGTACCGAGGGATGATCTTCGACGGTTTCGCCATGTCGCCCTCGATCACCGTCTCGTACAGCGTGTACGAGCGGAGGATCTCCAACACGAGCTCCGGGGTCAGCAGCAGCTCGACCGAACGGAGCGTGTTAGCGAGCGACGGCGGCATCAGCTCGTCGGTCGTCTTGCCCCACGGCAGCCAGTTCTCGGGACGGTCGGTGAGCGAGCCGATGCGGAACTCCTTGCCTTCCGAAGCGAAGCAGAGGACGTTCGGGGTGAAGAAGCCGGGTGTCTCCGGGATGTAGGTGTCGGTGACGTCGAGCGCCGCGTTCAGCCACGACTTCTTCTCCTTGAACGGCGTCTTCGTCTCACCGACGACGAGCGGGAAGCCGTTCACGAAGAGGACGATGTCGTAGCGGCGCGGCTTCTGTGCGCCGACCTTCAGCACGACCTCGGTGGAGACGACGAGCTTGTTCTTGCGGGAGTTGTCGAAGTCGATCAGCTGCACCGGTTCCGCGACGAGTTCGCCGACGAACTGGTGCGTCTCCAGGCCGCGCAGCCAGCTCATCATCGCCTCGTTCACCTTCACCAGACCGTCGTCGTACACCGCGAGGATCAGAGCGCGCAGGCGCGCGATCACCTCCTCGGCGTACTCCGGATGCTTCGCGATCAGCGGATTCAGCCGCTTCAGCGCCTCGATGACGTCGTCCTCTATCAGCACGTCCGTGAGCTCGCGCGAGAGCTCAGCGCCAGGGACGAACGTCCAGCCGAGATCGGGCTGCGTGAGGCGATCGACGATCGCCGCCTGGGTAGTGCTGGTTTCGGTGAAGGACGCGTGCATCTACGCCACCGCTGTCAGCAGATGAGCGTTGCCGACTTCAGTCTGGAGGATGTCGTCGTACGACGCGGGAATCGTGTGTGTCCCGGCCAGCAGCTCGGCAATGGCCGCGGTTCGGAAGTTGCTCAGTGTCGCGATGCGCGCGTCTGACCCCGCGATTTGCCCCTCAAGTGCGTCGAGGATTGCCACGGTCTCTTGCTGGAACGACAGCGGCGGTACAGCGATCGCATTGTCCAGCAGCCTCGTCTGGTTCAACGTCCGGTTGCGGCCCGCGGATCCTGGCGACATCCGCTGCAGCAGCTCGACGCCGGGCTTCGAACGGAAGAAGTTCAACAGATAACGACGGTCCACTTTCTCGTCGTTCGGGATGTAGGTCGGGAACCTGTGCGACCCGACCTTCGTATCTTCGTCTTCCCCCGCTAGGGCGACGGCGCCCTCCCAGGCGAAAACGATGTTGAACACGAGATCACCCTGACGGATTTCGAAGATCCTCTTGCTGCCGAGCTCCGTTCCGTTGACTACGGCCTTATGAAAGAAGCCGCGTCCGAACGAGCGAATGCCGATCTGCGCGTACTCGTTGTCTGACCGCACTTTGACCGGCCGCGTAACGCGCACCATCAGGTCGCGAAGTGGCTGTGCCTCCGCAAGCTCATGAGCCAGACCGTCGCCGATCCGGGCTTCGAGAAGCGCGGATCGGAACCCTTCGCCTTTCGCGGCAACATCGCGGGCAAGCGCAAGCGCTGCGTCGAGTGCGTCAACGAGATGCGCGATCCGCCGCTGTTCTTCAAGCGGCGGGAGGAGAAGCGGGAACGACGAGATTGCGCCCCGACCCAGTTCGAGCTGGTTCGTCGACCCTGTCGCGCGTGCCTCCAGCTCGTTCTTGTTGTGACCCAGGAGGATCGCAAGGAAAGCCGAGACGACCTGATCCGGGCTTGGTCGGACGATGGTCACGTGCGTGTCACAGGTGATCCTCCCGATGTCATCTGGAATCGCGGCGGAGCGTCCGACGGTGCCGCGACCTGTGGACGTGATGACGACGTCGCCTGGTTGAAGTAGCGCGATCTCTGCGATAGGGCGGGTGCTCTCGTTCGTGTACTTGAGTGGCCTGAGGTCGAGGAACCCTTCGCGGATGCACTTCTGGTTGAGGACTGGAGTCTTGCCGCCCTCGTAGGCTGGCGCCCGCCCGCGGGTGACGACAGACGCGATGCTGGCGACCGTGGTTTCCCTCCATGCGTTAGGCAACGAAGCCCCCGGCGCGAAGTAGTTCGTCGAGTCGCCTCTCTGCGTCCTCGACGCTCGCGCGCGCATCCAGGAACGATGCGAGCGCGGCCACGACGTCAATCGGTTCCGACCCCGTCCTGCGCACAAACCGACCAACACTCATGTCCCAGCTGCCCGCTTCGATTTCCGCGACCGAGACAAGGCGGCAATCGAGACCGCCATCGCCATCGGGGTCTTCGCCTGTCGCCACGGCAGCGACGATTGTTGCGAGGTCGGCTTCCGACATCACGTTGCGGGCGATGTCCTTCACGAACCGCTTCGACGCATCGACGAATAGCACGTCGCCCTTGCGGCTGGGCCTTTGTGACGCGCGGAGGACGAGGATGCAGGCCGGGAGCGTCGTGTTGTAGAAGAGATTCGAGGGCAGCCCGATCACTGCGTCGAATAGCCCGGCCTGAACGATCCGTTTGCGGATTTCGCCTTCTGCTCCGGCACGGAACAGGACGCCCTGCGGCATCACCACTGCGAGCCGACCGGTCTCGGGCTTCATCACGGCGAGCATGTGTTCGACGAAGGCCAGATCTGCCTTCGCGCCTGGCGGCACGCCGAACATGGACCGTCCGTATGGATCGTCGGGCCAATCCTCTCGCCCCCAGTTTGTGAGCGAGAACGGCGGATTGGCGATGACGATGTCGAACTGCTCCAGCCCGCCTTCCGGCTTCGTGAACTTGGGGTCGCGGAGCGTGTCGACGCGACGAACGCGGAAATCCTCGATGTCGTGCATGAACAGGTTCATGCGCGCGATGGCGGCGGTCGTCAGGCTGACCTCCTGACCGGAGAGTCGGAGCGTGCGCGGGTCGCCGCCCTTTCGGCGCACCTCGTTGACCGCCTCGATCAGCATCCCACCCGACCCACAGGTCGGGTCGTGCACCGACTCGCCATCCTGCGGGTCGAGAATCTCAGCCAACATGCGTGTGACGTGTCGCGGGGTGAAGAACTCACCCGCCTTCTTGCCGGACTCGTCGGCGAAGTACTTGAGCAGGTACTCGTAGGCGTCGCCCATCACGTCACCAGGCGTCGTCTCCGGGTCGAAATGGAAAGTCGAGAACTCGTCGCGGAGGCCGATCAGGGCGGGCTCCGGGAGCTTCTCTTTGTTCGACCACTGGATGTCACCGAAGATCCCGGCGAGCGTGGTCGGGTTCGCCTGCTCGATTCTCTGGAACATCTTCTGGAGCGCGGCGCCGACGTTCTCATCGACCGCCTGGAGGTCGCGCCAGTGGCAGCCCGGGAGCTGTCGGGCTGGATCGGCGGCGGGGAGGATGAAGCGGAAGTTGTCGTCGAGACGGGCGAGGCGCTCGTCCCCGTCGAATGCTTCGACGGCGCGAGCGTACTCCCAGTCCCAGTAGTCGGAGATCCGCTTGAAGAAGAGCATCGGGAAGATGTACGCCTTGAAATCGGTCGGGTCGACCGGGCCGCGTAACTGGTTGCACGCGGCGAGAAGACGCTGCTCAAGCTCTTGCTGGGTCATCCGGCCGGGCTTCCTTTCGGTTCGTACGAGGCCGCTGCTGCCGAAAGGCGGCGCGCATCTCCGTGATCCTAGGACGTGCGCACGGCGAAGACGAATCTCCCCCCAAGCGGCCTTCTCGAACATGGCCGCTACGG
>Ga0265338_10001753_pt1 | contig 34268 bp, 41 predicted proteins | sample 42126metaG_FD_193579 | JGI IMG/M metagenome (GOLD analysis project Ga0265338, IMG submission 193579) | Rhizosphere microbial communities from Carex aquatilis grown in University of Washington, Seatle, WA, United States - 4-21-26 metaG | ecosystem: Host-associated > Plants > Roots > Rhizosphere...
TGTTCCGGTAACGGATGTGAGGCGGGTCCTTCGGGGCCCGCCTCCGCCACCGACAGCGAGGCGCCGGCTGAACGCCGGCGAGGGATCCGATGGGCAAGGTCGTTCTTCCGAAGGGAGCCGCCGCGCGGGCGCTCGGGATCACACCGGGCGGATCGACGACGGAGGTCAAGCCGGTCAAGCCGGTGGGCTCGCCCGAGGCCACCGATCAGCCGGACCTGCGCCTGATCATCGAAGAGTCCGAGGAGGCCGGGGGGTTCGTCTACACGATCGTGGACCGCCGCACCGGCAAGATCGTCAGACGACTGTCCCGCGAGGAGGTGCTCCGCCTCCGGGAGAAGTCGAACTACGCGGCCGGCGCCGTCTTCGACGGCAAGGCCTGAGCGCCAGAGCCGCTCGCGCGGCTTAAGGTTTTCGACGGCTCGCCCTCAGGGGCGCAGCCGCGATCGGCGTCTCATGGTTAACGTTCTGACAACCAAACGGCCCTAGCGTCCACTCCGTTAACCATACGTGAGAGGGGCAGAGCGGACCGATGACCATCAGCGTGCAGACCAACGCATCCGCGATCATCGCGCTGCAGAATCTCAACAAGACCGCCGGCGATCTCCAGTCCGCGCAGAACATCATCTCGACCGGTCTGAACATCAACAACGCGAAGGACAACGCGTCGGTCTGGTCGATCGCCCAGAAGCAGCGGGCTGACGTCGGCGCCTTGGGCGCGGTGCAGTCCAGCCTGAACCGGGCGGCCTCCATCGCGGACGTGGCCCAGACGGCCGGCGCATCGATCTCGGACCTGTTGAACCAGGTCAAGCAGAAGGTCGTGGCGGCCCAGGACCCCTCGCTCGATCCCACATCCCGCGCCGCCTACAACACCGACTTCCAGTCGCTGCTCCGCCAGATCCAGGACGTGGTCAACAACGCCGTGTTCGACGGCGCCAACATCCTGGACGGATCGCTGAGCGGCAACATCAGCTTCCTCGCCAACGCCGACGCGACCAGCTTCGTCACCCTCTCGACCCAGGACATGTCGCTCGGGGGCTCGATCATCAGCATCGCCGCCACCGCGACCATCGGGACGGTCACGGCAGCTCAGGGGGTGCTGAGCCAGATCAACACCTCGATCAACTCGGTGAACTCCGCGCTCGGCGACATCGGCGCCCAGTCCAGGGAGATCGAGAATCACTCGACCTTCGTCTCCAAGCTGTCGGATGTGCTAAACCAGGGCATCGGCAATCTGGTGGACGCCGACATGGCCAAGGAGAGCGCCCAGCTGCAGGCCTTGCAGGCCCAGCAGCAACTGGGCGTCCAGGCCCTGTCGATCGCAAACACCGCGCCGCAGATCGTGCTGCAGCTGTTCAAGTAGGCTCCGGCGCGCTCGCCGGTTCCTTGTCGTGGCCCAGCCGCTCGAGAGCTCCCGGCAGGAACAGGCCGAAGAGGATTTCCTCCCCTACGGCCGGCATCTCATCGACGAGGCCGACGTGGCCGCTGTGCTCGCCGCCCTGCGATGCGAGCGATTGGCGCATGGGCCCAAGGTCGGGGAGTTCGAGGCCGGGTTCGCCGCCGCTGCCGGCGCTCCTGAGGCCGTCGCCTGCTCGAGCGGCACTGCCGCCCTGCATCTGGCGCTCACCGCCCTGGACCTCGGGCCAGGCGATATCTGCATCGTCCCGGCCGTCACTTTCCTCGCCACCGCCACGGCCGCCAGGCTCTGTGGCGCCGAAGTGGCTTTCGCCGACGTGGATCCCAGCTCGGGCCTGTTGACCTCCGAGACGTTCGAGGCGGCGAGGCGACGCGCCGGGCGCAAGTCCAAATGCGTCATCGCCGTCCACCTCGGGGGCCGCATCTGCGTCATGGACGAGATCGCCGAGGCGGCCCGGCCCTTGGGCGTCCAGCTCGTGGAGGACGCCTGCCATGCGTTGGGCGGGTGCGACGCCCTGGGCGATCCGGTCGGCGCCTGCACGCAGTCGGACGCGGCCGCCTTCTCGTTCCATCCGGTGAAGACCATCGCGGCCGGGGAGGGGGGCATGATCACCACCCGCGATCCGGCGCGGGCGGCCCGGATGCGGCGGCTGGCCAATCAGGGCGTCACCAAGGATCTGGACGCCATCACCGATCCGGAGCTCTCGCTCGACGCCGAGGGGCGGCTGAACCCCTGGTCCTACGAACAGGTCGAGCTCGGCTTCAACTATCGCATGAACGAGATCGAGGCCGCGCTCGGGCTCAGCCAGCTGGCCAAGCTGGAGCTCTTCGTGCGCCGTCGGCGCGAGCTGTCCATGCTTTACGACCTGACCCTGGAGCCTCTGGGCCCAGTGGTGCAGCCGGTCCGCCCAGGCGCGCCGGGTCAGCGCGTTTCCCCTCACCTGCACCAGGTGCTGATCGATTTCGAGGCGGCGGGTGTCGACCGGGCGACGGCGATGCGCCGCCTCGCCAAGCGCGGCGTGGGGACCCAGGTCCACTACATCCCGGTCTATCGCCAGCCCTATTTCGCCCGGCGCTACGGCGAGATGCGCCTCCAAGGCGCCGAAGCCTTCTACGCGCGCGTCCTGGCGCTGCCGCTGTTCCCAGCCATGCGCAACCAGGACGTCGAGCGGGTCGTATCCGCCCTGGCCGAGGCGCTCGGCCTCTAGTCGATCATGTCGAAGGCCAACGGCTCGCCGCGGGCGAGGTCGCGGCTGGCGCGGCGGCCCAGCACGTCGTCCAGATGTTTCGGCTCGAGGCCGAAACCGGGACGGATGGAGCGTACGTCCTCGCTGGTGAGCGGGGCGCCCTTGGAGACCGGGCGCACGACATAGAGCGAGCGGCGGAACTGGCGGTTGGCCGCTTCCTCGGCGCCCCGGCGATAATCGGCTGCGCCGAGGGCTTCCCAGGCATTGCGGCAATCCTCGACCAGCCGGACGAGCTCATGCGGCTCCAGCGAAAAGGCGGCGTCGGGCCCGCCGTCCGCACGGGCGAGGGTGACGTGCTTCTCGATCAGGCAGGCCCCGAGCGCCACGGCGGCGACCGCCGCCGCCGTCCCCAGGGTGTGGTCCGAAAGCCCCGCCGGGCATCCGAAGTCGGCGGCGAGGCGGGCGATCATGCGAAGATTGGCGTCCGCGTGGCGGGCCGGATAGGCGCTGACGCAATGGAGCAGGGCGACTGGCGCGCCAGCCGTCCGGGCCGCTTCTACGGCGTCGGCGATCTCCCTGGGGCTGGTCATGCCGGTGGAGATGATCAGCGGTCTGCCGCCGCGCGCCGCGCGCCGGATCAGCGGCAGGTCGACCGTCTCGAAGGAGGCGATCTTGAAGGCCGGCGCGTCAAGCCGCTCGAGCAACGCCACTGCGGTCTCGTCGAAGGGCGAGGAGAAGGCGATCACGCCCCGCCGGCGCGCCCGTTCGAACAGGGCCTCGTGCCATTCGAAGGGGGTGAAGGCTTCCGAATAGAGGTCGTGGAGCGTGCGGCCCGCCCAGAGGCCGCTCTCGATCACGAATCCTGGACCGCGGCAGTCCAGGGTGATGGTGTCGGCGGTGTAGGTCTGCAGCTTCACCGCGTCCGCGCCGGCCTCGGCCGCCGCGTCGATCAGCTCCAGAGCGCGCTCGACTTTGCCGTTGTGATTGCCCGACAGCTCGGCGATCAGAAACGGCGGCTGGTCCGGCCCGATGGCGCGTCCGGCGATGGCGAAGCCTTCGGCCAAGCTTGGAATCCTCTCGCGAGTCACCCCCGAGCATCCGTCAATGCGTGTTAAGGATTTCTCGCCGTGCGGGCGGTAGCTTGCTCAGTCTGAAGCCCAAGCGTAGCAATTTCGAATGGATCTCAGCCGTCTTCGCGACCCGAAGGTGATGATCGCCGCCGGGGCGGGGGGCATGGCCCTGCTCGCCGCGCTCGGGATCGGTATCGGCGCCTTGGTGCGGTCAGGCCACGACCGACCGCCCCCGCCGCCGCCCGCGGTCGTCGACAGCTCCGCTCCGACCTCGCTGCAGGTGGAGATGGGGTCCAGCGACACGGGCCTGGACCTGACGCGGCCTCTCCGCTGCTTCGTCGGCGGCCAGTTCGTGGGCATGTTGACCCTGAAGGAGTGCGCCCAGCGCAACGGCATATCGCCCGGCCAGCTGGATGTGGGGCTGGACAACTCGGGCGAGATCGCTGCGGCCTCATCGAGCGCCGAGGTGCTGCAGCCCTTGCCCAGCGCGCCCGCCCCGCCGGCGGCCGCGCCGCCGCCCGCCACGGCCCCTTCGACGCCCGCCGCCTCTCCCGAAGCCGCCACTGGCCCCTCGGCCAATGGCGCGGCCTGTTGGCGCTACGTCGGCGATTGGCGAAAGGTGGGCGAGGACATGAGCCTCGATGCCTGCGTCCAGGCTCTGTTCGCCGGCAAGTGCGCTCGCCCCGGCTCGGCCGACTACGGCCGCTGGGACGACACGACCCTGCGGCTGGTCACCGGCAAGGTGGAGCGCCAGGGCTCGGGCGGCGGCTTCCGGACCGTGGTGAGGCAACCAGCGGGCGATTGCACCATTCCCCATGTCGAGGAGTAGGCCATGAAGCGTCTTTTGCCCCTGATCGCCCTGGCCGCCGCCGGCCTCGCAGGCTGCTCCGGCGGCGTGAAGCCGCCGGCCGATCCGGGTGTCTGCTGGCACATGTCGCAGTTCAAGGGCGGCAAGGTCCGGTTCAACCCCCTGGCCAAGAACGTGCGGACGCTGGAGGGTTGCGCGGCCCAGCTGGAGGTGATGCGCATCCGCTTCAGCGCGCTCGGCTCGAATCCCGACCAGATGATCGGCGCCTATCAGGGCCAGTTCCTGTTCCTGCAGCCGGAAGGCATCTTCACCGGCGAGAATCTCGACGGCGCGCACTACCTGCTGCTGGTGCGGAGCCCCGACGGCCGGCTGGTCAAGCCGGGCGTCCTGCCGGTCCAGTGATCAGCGCGGGCGCTGGCTGCCCGGGTTGATGTCCTGCTGCGGCGTTATGTTGCTGTTGCCGATGTTGCCCAGCAACTGCTCGATCACCGACAGCTCTCGGCCGCGTGTCGCCGTGGCGCGTTTGTTGTAGGCGATCACCCGGCCGTCCTTCAGCCCGTAGGTCTTGACCTCCGAAACCTTGTCGTCGGCCTTGTTGAAATTGATCGCCACCACGTCGCGGCGCTTCACCTCGGGCAGATGGAAGGCGACCTGGTCGCTGATCTGGGAGATGTAATACCAGGTGTTCGGATCGAAGGCGGCGACCGCCGAGGGCGATCCCAGCCGGTCCATGACCGTGGTCTTGTCGTCGACGCCCACCTTCACGTCCTTCGGGTTGGCCTCGACGGCCTGGAAGCCCTGATAGGAGGTGGTCGGCGTGCAGGCGCCCAGAGCGAGGGCGCCGGCGAGGGCGAGAGCGGAGGCGCGGCGGATCATTGAGAAGCTTTCGAAGCGGCGTGCACGACTTTGACCTATCGCTCGACGGCGACTAGTTCAATGCCGCCTATCGCCGCCACCTCAGGCGGAAGTGAGGCGAAATGCTGTTGCAACGTCTGTTCGCCCCCCGTCTGGCCCGGAGCCAGGGGCGGGCGCTCTATGATGCCGCGGCCTTTCAGGCGCGCAGGCCCGAGTTCTATCGCGACCTCGGCGCGGCCGACACGGTCGAAGGCCGGTTCGAGCTCTACAGCCTGCACGTCGCCCTTCTGCTGATCCGCCTGAAGGGACAGGGACAGATCGCCGCGGCCACCGCCCAGGACCTGTTCGACGTCTATGTGCGAGCGCTCGACGACGCCCTGCGCGAACTCGGGGTCAGTGACGTCAAGGTCGGCAGGAAGATGCGCGGTCTGGGCGAGGCCTTCTACGGGCGCCTCAAGGCCTATGAGGAGGCGATCGCCAGGCTTCCGGACGACGCCGAGCTCAAGGCGCTCCTGCGGCGGACCGCGCTGGAGGAGCGGCAGGGTCCGCGTCCCGAGCCCCTGGCCGGCTATGTCGCCCGTGCGGCGGCGGCGCTGTCGGACCAGACGCTGGAGGATCTTCTGGCAGGGCGAGTCATTTGGCCGCAGGTCATGGCGGAGCAGGCGCATGGATGAGCGTCCCTGGCCCGGCCTGCTGAAGCTGGCCGAGGTCGCCCGCGGGCCGGTCACCCGGCGACTCGCCGCCGGCCCGGAAGCGCGCGACGCGATCGCCCGCCAGCTGGCCATCGACGGGCTCGACAGGCTGGACGCGGACGTCGAGGCCGCGCCCTGGCTCGACGGCGTGCGGCTGCGCGGCCGCCTGGACGCCCTTGTGCGCCAGACCTGCGGCGTCACGCTCGAGCCCCTGGAATCGAAGATCGAGGCGTCGTTCGACCTGAAGCTTCTGCCGGCAGGAAGTCCCAACGCGCCATCCATGCCGGAGGACGTCGTGCTGGATCCCGACGCCGAGGATCCGCCGGACCTGATCGAGGATGAGACGATCGACCTCGGAGCCCTGGTGGTCGAGCAACTGGCGTTGGAGATCGACCCGTTTCCGCGCAAGCCCGGAGCGGTGTTCGACACCGGACCCGAGGAAGCGCCCCCCTCGCCCTTCGCCGTGCTGAAAGACTTCAAGCCCCGGGAGCGCTGAGCCACGCCTGACCGCTTGCCCCTCGCTCTTGCATCGACTCCAGCCCATTGTATGGTCCGCCCGCCTTCCTCGGCGGAGGTTCTGGGGGGCCCCGCGCGCCACTGTGCCGGAAACCATCGTCATCTCGATCGACGCCATGGGAGGCGATCACGGTCCCCCTGTCGTGGTCCCCGCCGTCGCCTTGGCGATGGAGCGGATGCGCGGCCGGAACCTTCGCTTCCTGCTGTTCGGGGACGAGGCGAGCCTGAACGAGGAGTTGGCCAAGGCGCCCGCTGCGCGGGCTGTCTGCGAAGTGAGGCCGACCACCCTGGTCATCGGCATGGAGGACAAGCCCGCCCATGCGTTGCGACGGGGCAAGGGCTCCAGCCTCTGGAACGCAGTCGAGGCGGTCAAGAACGGGGAGGCCCACGCGGCCGTCTCGGCCGGCAACACCGGCGCTCTGATGGCCATCTCCAAGCTGATCCTGAGGATGGTCGCCAAGGAACTCGACCGCCCGGCCATCGTCGCAAGCTGGCCCACGCTCAGGGGCGCCAGCACCGTTCTGGACGTCGGGGCCAATGTCTCGAGCGACGCCACTCAGCTGGTCGAATTCGCCATCATGGGCCAGGCCTTCCACCGCGCGGTGCATGGCGTCGCGCGTCCCTCCGTTGGACTGCTCAACGTCGGGTCCGAGGAGCAGAAGGGCAACGAGGAGGTGCGCGAGGCGCACCGGCTGATGCGTGATGGCGGCCTGCCGATCGACTATCGGGGCTTCGTGGAAGGCGACGACATCGCCAAGGGTACGGTGGACGTGGTGGTCACCGACGGCTTCTCGGGCAACATCGCCCTGAAGACCGCCGAGGGCGTCGCCCGATTCGTGCGCACGCTGCTTCGCGAGGCCTTCACCTCCACCCTGCGCGCCAAGATCGGCGCGGTGGTGGCGGCCCCGACCCTGCGCAAGATGATGGACCGGCTGGATCCGGGGTCGGTGAACGGCGGCCCGCTGCTCGGGCTGAACGGCATCGTGGTCAAGAGCCATGGCGGCGCCGACGCGCGGGGCTACGCCAACGCCCTCGTGGTGGCCGCCGACCTGGCCCAGAGCGAATATTCCACCGAGATCAACCTGAACATGCTCCGGCTGGCCGAGGTGATGGCCAGCGAAAGGGAGAGCCGGGAGTGACCCTGTTGCGTACAGCCGTCACAGGCGTCGGCTCCTATCTTCCCAAAGAGGTGCTCACCAACCAGGACCTGGCGAAGATCGTCGACACCTCCGACGAATGGATCTTCGAGCGCACGGGGATCCATGAGCGGCGGCGCGCCGCGCCCGACGAGGCCGTGTCCGACCTTGCGGTAGAGGCCGCCCGGAACGCTCTGGCCGCGGCCGGCCGCACCGCCGAGGACCTCGACCTCATCATCGTGGCGACAACCACGCCGGACCTGACCTTCCCGGCCACCGCCGCCATCGTCCAGCGCAAGCTGGGCGCGCCCATGGGCATCGCCTTCGACATCCAGGCTGTGTGCTCGGGCTTCGTTTACGCGTTGAGCGTCGCCGACGGCTTCATCGCGCGGGGAAACGCCAAGTGCGGCCTGGTCATCGGGGCCGAGGAGATGACCCGGCTACTCGATTGGAGCGACCGCACCACCTGCGTGCTGTTCGGCGACGGCGCCGGTGCGGCGGTGGTCGAGCCGGCCCTTGGCGAGGGAACCACTGCCGATCGGGGGATACTCTCCTTCGCCCTGCGCTGCGAAGGCGAGAAGTCGGACCTGCTCTATGTCGACGGCGGTGTGTCGACCACCGGCGAAGTGGGCAAGCTGCGCATGCAGGGCCACCAGGTGTTCCGCCATGCAGTGGTGAACATCTCCGAGGCCATCGAGGCCGCGGCCGACAAGGCGGGCGTGGACCTGAAGGACATCGACTGGTTCGTGCCGCACCAGGCCAATCAGCGGATCCTCAAGGGCGTGGCCGATCGGCTGAGCATCGACGAGGCGCGGGTGGTCTCCACCATCGCCCAGCACGCCAACACCTCGGCCGCCTCGATTCCCCTGGCCATGGACGTCGCCATCCGGGACGGCCGGATCAAGCCGGGTCAGCTGGTTCTGCTGGAGGCCATGGGCGGCGGGCTCACCTGGGGCGCGTGTCTGCTGCGGCTTTAGGCGGTATGGCGCCCAACCCAGGGAAGCCTTTGACTCTCCCCGTCATTCCATGCACATCAATGACGGGGGATTACGGGGCCTGCCCATGAAAGCCGAGACTTTGACGCGTGCGGACCTCTGTGAGGCTGTGCACCACGAAGTCGGCCTGACACGGCAGGATTGCGCCGGACTTGTCGAGCGTACGCTCGACATCATCGTCGAGGCGCTGCAGCAGGGCGAGACGGTCAAGCTGTCCGGCTTCGGCGTCTTCCAGGTTCGCTCCAAGCGCGCCCGCGAGGGCCGCAACCCCAAGACGGGAGAGCCCGCGCCCATCGAGCCCCGGCGGGTGATCGGATTTCGCGCCTCGCAGGTGATGAAGGCGCGGATCGACGAAGCCCTGCCCTGACCAGCGCCGTGGCGAAGGGACCTGAAGCCTTCCGCACGATTTCCGAGGCGGCTACCGAAATCGGCGTCGCCCAGCACGTCCTGAGATTCTGGGAGACCCGGTTCTCCTTCATCCGCCCGATGAAGCGGGCCGGCGGCCGACGCTTCTACCGGCCCCAGGACATCCTGATCCTGCGCGGCGTGCAACGACTGCTGCACGAGGAAGGCTACACCATCGCAGGCGTGCAGAAGCTCTATCGCGAGCAGGGGGCCGCCAGACTGGCTTCCGCGGGCGGGGACGGGAACGGCTTCCCCAGCCTCGATGGGTCGGAAGCGGCGACGCAGGGACCGCTGACGGCGACGCCGGCCGGGCTCAAGGCCGCCTTGTCATCGGTTCTTCAGGAACTGATCGAGGCCAAGGCCAGGCTCGACGAAGCGCTCAAGGGCGGGAGCGCCTGAGGCATTCGGCAATTCCGATTGCCGGGCCGACAGGGCCTCCCTATAAGGCCGCCCTCGTCGGAGCGTAGCGCAGCCTGGTAGCGCACTTGTCTGGGGGACAAGGGGTCGTGGGTTCAAATCCCGCCGCTCCGACCAACACTTCCGCGGCGCGCCCCACGCCGCGGTCCCGGAGCCCTCCGGTGGACGATACCCACGGCAAGGTTTACGGCTGCCCCAATCCTTGGGTCGCATTGCTTGCCACGCCTCATGCCGATGTTGCGTAACTTTGAGACGTCACGGCCCGTGGCCGTCTGGCTGTTCGCCGTGGCGGTCCTGGTTTTCGGCATGGTGGTGCTGGGAGGCTCGACCCGGCTGACGGGTTCGGGACTGTCGATCACCGAGTGGCGGCCGGTCACCGGCGTGATGCCGCCCCTCAGCCATCAGGCCTGGCTGGCCGAGTTCCAGAAGTACCAGCACATCCCGCAGTACCGGCTGATCAACAGCCACATGTCGCTCGCCGCCTTCCAGGGGATCTACTGGTGGGAGTGGGCGCACCGGCTGCTAGGCCGGCTGATCGGGGTGGCGTTCTTCCTGCCCTTCGTCGCCTTCCTGGCCATGAAGCGGATCCCCCGGCGGCTGGTCTGGCGGACCCTGGTCCTCTTCGCCCTGGGCGCGCTTCAGGGGCTGGTCGGCTGGTGGATGGTGGCGAGCGGACTCGCCGGCCGGGTGTCGGTGGCGCCCGAGCGGCTGACGATCCACCTCGGGCTGGCCTTGGCGGTCTTCTGCCTCTTGATCTGGACCGGGCTAGAGGCCTGGTACGGGCCCGGCCGCCCCAATTTCGAGACGCGGTGGCGGCTGCCCGCAGCTCTGGTGGCGGGGCTGGTGTTCGTCCAGATCATGCTCGGCGGGCTGGTGGCCGGCAACAACGCCGGCCAGATCTACAACGACTGGCCCATGATGAACGGACGGCTGTTCCCCAAGGGCTATGTCGAGGCCCAGGGCCTTTTCCATTCCCTGCTGCACAGCCAGGCGGCGGTGCAGTTCAACCATCGTATCGGCGCCTATCTGCTGGCCATCGCCGCGGTCGTCGCCATCGTCGTCGCCATCCGCAAGCGGGAGCTGCCGCGGGGGGCCCCGGAGCTGGCCTTCCTGTTCGCGGGGCTGGTGCTCTCCCAGGTCTGCCTGGGGATCGTGACCCTGGTCAGCCATGCGCCCCTGGCGCTCGCCCTGGCGCACCAGTGTCTCGCCGCCGTGGTGCTGGCCAGCGCGCTCGGCCTCGCCTGGCGCGTGCGGCGCGCTTGAACCGAAAGGCCTGTTGCGGCATACACCCCGGCTCACTCAACTGCCCGTCTGGGCGGCCTGCAGCCGTCCGCGCCAAAAAGAGCTCACGCCATGGCCGTCCCTAAGAGAAAAACCTCGCCCTCACGGCGCAACATGCGCCGCGCCCACCACGCGCTGAAGTCCAACAGCTTCATGGAGGACAAGCAGACGGGCGAGCTGCGCCGGCCGCACCACGTCGACCTGAAGACGGGCATGTACAAGGGCCGCCAGGTCCTGACCCCGAAGGAAGACTGAGGAGCGACGACCGCGGAACGCGGCCGTATGCGATCGATCCGGTGGATCGATCGCCGCGAGGAAGGCCCGGAGCGCAAGCGGATGGCGGGGCGGTGGATTGCCCCGGGACGCTCTTTCAGTGACTGATGTGCGGCCTCAGCCGGTACTGGCCGTTCTCGAAGGCGGCGAACAGCACCTGGGTGTGCGGATGGCCCACCGGTTCGCCGGTGTCGTCCGGCAAGAGGTTCTGTTCGGAGACATAGGCCACCAGGGCCGACTGCTCGTTCTCGGCCAGCAGGTGGTAGAACGGCTGGTCCTTGGCCGGGCGCACGTCCTCCGGGATCGCCAGCCACCACTCCTCGGTGTTGGAGAACTCCGGATCCACGTCGAATATCACGCCGCGGAACGGGAAGAACCGGTGGCGTACCACCTGTCCAATCGTGAACTTGGCGACTCGTCCATCCATAAGCCGAGAGTACCCCCCCCTGGCTGACTGAAACATGAATGATGTCCTCAGTTTTCGGACAAGCGCTTTCGGCTGGAGGGCGAGCTTGTTAGGCTGTCGCTCTTAGCTTGTCACATACCCAGGGGTTGTTCGATGTCCGGGGCGGCGCCGCCTCCGATGCAAGACAGGCGCAGCGAACCAGCCCCGCGTATGGAGCCCCGCGCCTACGCCGCGCTTGATCTTGGCACCAACAATTGCCGGCTTCTGATCGCCTCGCCGACCGCGCGGGGCTTTCGCGTGCTGGAGGCTTTCTCGCGTATCGTTCGGCTGGGCGACGGCCTGGCCCACACTGGCCGGCTCGACGGCGCGGCCATGGACCGGGCCCTGGCGGCCCTGAAGATCTGCGCCGACCGCATCCGCCGCAGAGGTGCGCCTCACGTCCGCGCCGTGGCCACCCAGGCCTGCCGATCGGCTGAGAACGGCGCGGACTTCATCGCCCGCGTGGAAGCCGAAACGGGCCTCAAGCTCAGCATCATCACCCCCAAGGAGGAGGCCCGCCTTTCAGTCGCCGGCTGCGTCGCCCTGCTGGACCGCGACTGCGACGCCGCCCTGGTGGTGGACGTCGGCGGGGGCTCGACGGAGCTGTCCTGGATCGAGCTTTGCCAGTTCAGGTTCGATCCGGATCGGCGCCCGCCCCATCCCGCGCGGCTGCCGATCAAGGCCTGGCTCAGCGTGCCGATCGGCGTCGTGACCCTGGCCGACCGCTTCCCCGAACAGTCCGAGCGCCGGGATCAGTGGTTCCGGGCCATGGTGGAGCAGGTGAAGGGCGAGATCGCCAGGTTCGAGGGCGCTCGCGAGCTCGAGCCCGTCTTCCGGGCCGGCCGCGCCCACCTGATCGGCACCTCGGGCGCCATCACCAGCCTCGCGGGCATGCACCTGGGCCTCGAGCGTTACGAGCGGGCCAAGGTCGACGGCCTCTGGATGACCCGCCAGGACTGCGAGGAGGCCGCCGAGACCCTGATGGGCATGACCGCCAAGGAGCGCGCCGGACAGCCCTGCATCGGCCCCGACCGCGCCGATCTTGTGCTCGCCGGGGCGGCGATCCTTCAGGCGGTGCAGGAGCTTTGGCCCTGCGCCCGCGTGCGCGTCGCGGACCGCGGCCTCCGCGAGGGGCTCCTGATGTCGCTGATGTCCAAGCCGCCCCGCCGGCGCCGCCGCGCGCGGCGTCCGCCGCAGTTCGCCGCCGGCGGTCCATCGTCATGAACAGCGATGAGGGCCGGCGCCGCATGACCCGGCTGCCGACCGCGGGAGAGAGCGCCGGCCGCAACGTTCCCAAGCGCCTGAAGACCGCCAAGCGCCACGACGCCTCGTCCCAGGCCTGGCTCGAGCGCCAGATCAATGATCCCTTCGCCGCCGAGGCCCGGGCCAAGGGCTACCGCTCGCGCGCAGCCTTCAAGCTGACCGAGATCGACGACCGCCTCCATCTCTTGAAAAGGGGCGCCCGGGTGCTCGACCTCGGCTGCGCGCCCGGCGGCTGGATCCAGGTGGCGATCCAGCGTGGCGCCGGCGCCGTGGCCGGTGTGGACCTGCTTCCCGTCGATCCCCTGACGCCGGCGATCATCGTGGAGGGCGATTTCACCGACCCCGGAATGGGCGAAAAGCTGGTCGAGCTCCTGGGCGGGGCGCCCGACCTGGTGCTCTCGGACATGGCCCCCAACACCACGGGACACCGGCAGACCGATCACCTGCGAATCATCGGCCTGGTCGAGGCGGCGGCCGACTTCGCCATCGAGGTGCTGAAGCCCGGAGGCGCCTTCGTGGCCAAGGCCTTCCAGGGGGGCGAGACGGCCGAGGTGCTCAAGCTGCTGAGGGCTCACTTCGCCGACGTGCGCCACATCAAACCCAAGGCCAGCCGCACCGAGAGCGCGGAAGTCTATCTCGTCGCGACGGGCCTCAAGTCCCGGTGATGGGGGTTGCCGAGGGCGGGACCCTCAGGCATACCGCGCCCGCAAAACGGAGACTCCGATGGAGATTCGCGAAGGGCTCACCTTCGACGATGTTTTGCTGGAACCCGGGCGTTCCGAGGTCATCCCAAGCCAAGTATCGACTGCCACGCGCCTGACGCGCGGAATCGCGCTGAACATCCCGATAATCTCGGCCGCCATGGACACGGTGACCGAAAGCCGCCTCGCCATCGCGCTCGCACAGGCCGGCGGAATGGGCGTCCTGCACCGCAACATGACGGCTGCGGACCAGGCCGAGCAGGTGCGCGAGGTGAAGCGCTACGAAAGTGGCATGGTCATCAATCCGCTGACCATCTTCCCCGACACCACCTTGGCCGAAATCCAGGAGATCCAGCGCCGGCGGCACATTTCGGGCTTCCCGGTGATCGAGCGCGGCACCGGCAAGCTCTGCGGGATCCTGACCCACCGCGACATCCGCTTCGAGCAGGACCCGAACCTCAAGGCCGGCGACATCATGACCCGCGAGGGGCTTGTCACCGTCCGCGAGGGCGTCGGGCGCGCCGAAGCCGAGAGCCTGCTCCGCACCCACAAGATCGAGCGGCTGATCGTCGTCGACTACCAGTACCGGGCCATCGGTCTCGTCACCGTCAAGGACATCGAGAAGGCCCAGGCCTTCCCCCTGGCGGCCAAGGACGAGCAGGGCCGCCTGCGCGTCGGCGCGGCCTCCACCGTGGGCGACCACGGCTTCGAACGGTCCATGGCCCTGGTCGAGGCGGGCGTGGACGTGGTGGTGATCGACACCGCCCACGGCCATAACGTCGACGTCGCCGTCGCCGTGCAAAGGATCAAGCAGCAGTCCAACCAGGTCCAGGTGGTGGCGGGCAACATCGCCACCTATGACGCGGCCAGGGCCCTGATCGACGCCGGCGCAGACGCGGTGAAGGTGGGCATCGGCCCGGGCTCCATCTGCACCACCCGCGTGGTGGCGGGCGTGGGTGTGCCTCAGCTGACGGCGGTGATGGATGCGGTGCGCGCGGCCGAGGGGTCGGGCGTGCCGGTGATCGCCGACGGCGGCATCAAATATTCAGGCGATTTGGCCAAGGCCCTGGCGGCCGGCGCCTCGGCGGCGATGCTGGGCTCGATGTTCGCCGGCACCGAGGAAGCGCCCGGCGAGGTGTTCCTCTACCAGGGTCGCTCGTACAAGGCCTACCGCGGCATGGGCTCGGTGTCCGCCATGTCCCAGGGGTCGGCCGACCGCTATTTCCAGAAGGACGTGGCGGATTCCTTGAAGCTGGTGCCCGAGGGCATCGAGGGCCAGGTGCCCTACAAGGGTCCGATCGGCCAGATCCTGCACCAGCTGGTCGGCGGCCTGAAGGCGTCGATGGGCTATGTGGGGGCCGGCGACCTGGAGAACTTCCAGAAGCTGGCGAAGTTCGTCCGCATCACCGGCGCGGGCCTGCGCGAAAGCCATGTCCACGACGTGATGATCACCCGCGAGGCGCCGAACTATCCAAACGCCGCGTCCTGACGCGGCCGAAGGGCCGCTGATTTCATGACCCCCGCCGGCCGTCTCGCCGCCGCCATCGAGGTCCTGACCGAGGTCGAGGCGCGTCACCGGCCCGTTCGGCTGGCGTTGAAGGCCTGGGGTGACGGCGCGCGCTATGCCGGCTCCAAGGACCGCGCCTTTGTCTCTGGCCTGGTGCTGGACGCCCTGCGCAAACGCCGCTCGCTCGCCTGGCGCGTGGGTTCGGACACGCCCCGCGCCGCAGCGCTGGGCGTCCTGGCGTTCGAATGGGGCTGGAGCGCCGATGACGTGGCCGTCGCGGCCGCCGGCGAGCCGCACGGCCCCGGCGCCCTGACCGAGGCGGAAGCCGCCGCCCTGGCCCAGCCGCGGACACTGGATGACGCGCCCCCCGCGGTGCGCGGCGACTATCCCGACTGGCTCGACGCCTCGCTTGCCCGGGTCTTCGGCGACGCCCGGGCCGAGGAGGGAGCCGCCCTGGCGCGCCGAGCGCCGGTGGACCTCAGGGCCAATCGGCTGAAGGGCGCCGCCGGACGGGTGCTGAAGGCTCTGGAGCCCTTCGGCGCCGAGCCGTCGGGCGTCCTGGTCGACGCCCTGCGCATCCCCGCTCCGAAGGCCGCCGAGCGCGCCGCGCCGGTGGAGAGCGAGCCCGAGTTCGCCAAGGGCTGGTTCGAGGTCCAGGACCTCGGCTCCCAGATCGCCGCGGCGGCGGCCGGCGAGGTGAAGAACCACCAGGTGCTGGACCTCTGCGCCGGCGGCGGGGGCAAGACCCTGGCGCTGGGGGCGGCCATGGGCGCGACGGGCCAGATCTACGCCTACGACCGCGACGCCAAGCGACTGTCGGAGGTGGTCACCCGCGGCCAGCGGGCCGGCGTGCGCAACCTCCAGACCCGTTCTCCGAGAAGGCCGGGCGCGCTGGACGACCTTGAAGGCCGCATGGACCTCGTCTTCGTCGACGCGCCCTGCACCGGCTCGGGCGTCTGGCGCCGGCATCCGGACGCCAAGTGGCGGCTCACCGAGGCCCAGCTGGAGCGGCGCGTCGCGGAGCAGAAAGAGGTGCTCGCCGAGGCCCGGAGGATGTGCAGGCCTGGCGGACGGATCGTCTACGTCACCTGCTCGCTGCTGGCGGAGGAGAACGAGGACCAGATCCAGGCCTTCCTCGGCGAAGCGCAGGAATTCCACGCCCTCCCGGCGCTCGCCGCCGTCCAGGCGTCGGGCCTCGCGACGCCCGAGGGCCTGGAGGCGCTGAGACCACGCATCACGCCAGCCGGCTTCCTGCGCCTGTCGCCCCGCTCAGGCGGCGCCGATGGCTTCTTCGTCGCGGTGCTGGAGCGGCGGCTGTGATCCTCTAGGACGCTGGGAAACGCCCCATCAGCTTGGCGACGGCGTCATCGATCTTGCCGGAGTCCGGCTTATCCGGATTCACCGTTTCGGTCGCATGCCCATGCCACACTGCGCGCTTGGTCTTGGTGTCGAATGCGTCCACGGACAGGGTGCCCTGCGTATATGAGTAGGCGTCCGTCTGCATGCCGAACCATCCCCAGGATTCGAAGTCGGTCTTCTGACGCGCACCGACTGTGAGGATCAGGCTGATGTCGCCAGTGCTGGCCTTCTGATAGCCCTTGCTGGCGAGCCCCAGCTCGACGTCCGATTGAATCTTCTGGTACTCCACTGGGTCCATGCCTTGAGGCGGCAACGAATTGGCCCAGGCGAAGGTCTTGTAGGCGCCGAAGTTCGCCCCCGCCGCCACCTGCGTAGATATTTTCGGACCGGCAAGGGCCAGCGTCGGGGGGATGGCCAGCAAGCTGGCTGCGGCGAGGGCGAGTAGGAGGCGTTGGCGCATGACATGTTCCTTCGGGCCGGGTGGCGGCGCGGAGCCGCCGCCCACAGTTGCCGCTGCAGGATCGCGACATCGGACGACAACCCCAGCCGCTTGAACCCTGAGCCGGCCGTGAAAAGAGCCCGAGCCGCGCCTCCTCCATTTGGACAGCCCGCAAGGCGATGGCGCTAGGGGACAGGTGACCCCCGGCCGATTCTGCCCTATCTGCTCGCCATGACAGCGCCCCACCACGACCGCCTCCTCATCGTCGACTTCGGCAGCCAGGTCACCCAGCTCATCGCCCGCCGGGTGCGCGAGAGCGGCGTCTACTGCGAAATCCATCCCTACGATCGCGTCGAGGAGATGCTGGGCGCCTTCGCCCCCAGGGCGGTGATCCTCTCCGGCGGCCCGGCCAGCGCCCACGAGGCCGAGAGCCCCAAGATCCCCGGCGGGGTCCTGGACCTCGGCGTGCCGGTGCTCGGCATCTGCTATGGCGAAATGGCCCTCTGCGACGCCTTGGGCGGCGCGGTCGAAAGCGGTCACTCCAGGGAATTCGGCCGCAACGAGATCCGCATCGAGCGGGAGTCGCCCCTGGTCGCGGGACTGGGCGACATCGGCGACACCGAGCCCGTGTGGATGAGCCACGGCGACAAGATCACCGCCATTCCGCTGGGCTTCGAGGTGGTGGCCACCTCTGAGGGCTCGCCCTTCGCCGTCATCGCCGACGAGGGCCGGCGCATCTACGGCATCCAGTTCCACCCCGAGGTCGCCCACACCCCGCGCGGGGCGCTGATCCTGCGGAACTTCACCCACCGCATCGCTGGCTTCTCAGGCGACTGGACCATGGCCTCGTTCCGCGAGGAAACCGTGGCCCGCATCCGCGCCCAGGTCGGCGACGGCCGGGTGATCTGCGGCCTGTCCGGCGGCGTCGACTCCTCGGTGGCGGCGGTCCTGATCCACGAGGCGATCGGCGACCAACTCACCTGCGTCTTCGTCGACCACGGCCTCTTGCGCCTGAACGAGGCCGAGCAGGTCGTGACCCTGTTCCGCGACCACTACAACATCCCGTTGATCCACGTGGACGCGGCCGACCAGTTCCTGGGCGCGCTGAAGGGCGTCTCGGACCCCGAGCAGAAGCGCAAGATCATTGGCCGGCTGTTCGTCGAGGTGTTCGACCGCGAGGCCTCGAAGATCGAGGGCGCCGCCTTCCTGGCCCAAGGCACCCTCTATCCGGACGTGATCGAGAGCGTCTCCGCCCGCGGCGGCCCCTCGGCGGTGATCAAGAGCCACCACAATGTCGGCGGCCTGCCCGAGGCGATGAAGCTGAAGCTGGTCGAGCCCCTGCGCGAGCTGTTCAAGGACGAGGTGCGGGCGCTGGGCCGCGAGCTCGGCCTGCCCGCGCCCTTCGTCGGCCGCCACCCGTTCCCGGGCCCGGGCCTGGCCATCCGCATCCCCGGCGACATCACCCCCGAGCGCGTCGCCGTCCTGCAGAAGGCCGACGCCGTCTATCTGGACGAGATCCGCAAGGCCGGCCTCTACGACGAGATCTGGCAGGCCTTCGCCGTGCTGCTGCCCGTGCGCACCGTGGGCGTCATGGGCGACGCCCGCACCTACGACGAGGTCTGCGCGCTCCGGGCGGTGACCTCGACCGACGGCATGACGGCGGACTTCTTCGAGTTCCCCTGGGAGGTCCTGGGCCGCGCGGCCACGCGGATCATCAACGAGGTGCGCGGCATCAACCGGGTGGTCTACGACGTGACCTCCAAGCCCCCGGGCACGATCGAGTGGGAGTGACGCCGGCGGCTGCGGTTGACCCGACGCACGAACCAGCGCCTGAAGGTCCATGGCCAGCGAAACCGTCCACATCGTCCAGTCCTATGTCCGGGGGCGCGGCAAGGGGCTGAAGGCCGAGCAGCAGGTGGGCTGCAAGACCGCCGAGGAGGCGCGGCGCAAGGCCGAGCGGTTGGCGCCATTGCGCGTGGGCGTGGTCGCGTTCTCGGCCACCGCTGACACCGAACTCGGCGACTACGACGAGGACCCGGTGATTCTGTTCCGGTCCGGCGAGTTGCCGCACCCGTTCACCGAAGCCTGAGAGCCTCTCGCTGGCGGCGCCTCGGCGTCAGCGCCCGCGTGCGACCGTCCGGCTCTGGCCGTGTGGACCGGTCACATGGGCGACGCTGGGGCCGTGGCCGCGGGGGCCATTGACCGTAGCTGCTGAGACGCTGCCGCCGTTTGGCCCGTTCACGGTTCCACCCCTGGCCGAGCCCCCATAACGGCCATTGACGTAGCCGCCGTGGGCGCTGCCGCCGTTAGGGCCCCGCACATAGCCTTGGCCGCCACTGACGGCCCCGCCATGGCCGTAGCCGTGTCCGCGGTAGACGGCGCCGCCGTGGTAATAGGAGCCGCCGCGGTAGCTGTAGCCCATCCAGCCCGCCGGGCCGCCCCAGCCGTAGCCGTGGCGCCAGGCGTAACCGCACCAGTAGAAGCCGGGGCCCTTCCAGCCGCCGGGGTACCAGCAGTAATCGCGGCCGAGATAGGCGAATTGCGCCGGGGTCAGGCCCGGCATCTCGCCAGCCCGATCGACGCCGTAGATCAGCTGCTCCGTCGTCTTCGCCTCGGAGGCTTGCAAGGCCCCGAACAGCGAGGCGAGGGTCGCCGCGCCGGCAACAAGATTTCGCATTGGACGTCCTTCGGCTGACGCGCTTCGCTCGGACGCCAGCACAGCTCTTTCGAACGGCACTCTGGCGACTGGAGCGGTGGTGACCATCAGGCGGAACCCTGCGGCTCGCGACGCTACTGGTGGAGAGCCAGTACGCTGCGCGCTATGCCCCGACCGCGACGGCCTTGATCGGCGACAGCGTCTTGAGCTCGTTCAATCCGACTACGCTCGCCTTCGCCCAGGTCTGGACCAGATCCCGGAAATCGCCCCAATTGCTGGGGGCGCTGCGGACCATGAAGGTGGTGTCTCCGGCAAGGCGCGTATCGACCGCCCGTCCCAGGATCGCACCCGTGCCCGAATCCCTGGCCTCGATGACGAAGGTCGCCTGGCCGGCAGACCCGGCGGCGGACATCGACATCCCCGCGGTCATGACGTCGGGTGCGGTGACCATGATGTTGATCACAGCGGTTCTAACCCTCAGGACGTGCGGCCCCGGCGCGGTCACCACAGGGTAGCCCCCGTCCGCATAGACCTTGGCGAAGATCTTGTCGGCGTCCTTGATCCCGTCCTTGACGTTGTCTTGGAGCTGCCGCTGGCTGAGCCAGCGCGATGGGTCGTCCTCCTGGCTGTTGTAGTCGCTCACCCACTTCTTGCTGAAAGACACTTCGGTGGGGTCGAGCATCACACTGGAATAGGCCCGGAAGTCGGCCCCCGGCGCCAGGTAGACGAACTTCAACTTCTTCGATGGGACCTCGACGAGGCCGTCCCAGGTGGCGGGCGGCTTCTCCGCGAAGGCCGCGCCTGCGGAGCTCAGCGTAGCCGCCGCTGCGGCCAGCACAGCGAATTGACGGCGGTCCATGTGCGTCTCCGGGTCGGGGTCTTGGGGGTGCGAACATCGGACTTGTCCCCGATGCCCGCCATCAGCCCGAACCCCGATAGAGACATGGGAAACGTGGGGCGCGGAGGGACAGCGATGGGTCCGTCTTGTTCAGGCCCAGGTTCTTCGGCGGGCGGGTTTCGCCCGATGGACGGCTGCCGCACCGCGCCCGAGCATCAGTGAACGGTCATAGGCGGCCCCGTTGGCGCCGCGCGGTGAGCGGGAGAAGCCACCATGAGCACCGAGGCGCCCGAGGCTCCGCCGCTGGATCCCAACACCCAGATGGCCTCCCACCGCACCGCGCTCTCCTTGCAGCGGACGCTCATGAGCGCCGACCGGACCCAGATGTCGGTGCTGAGGACGTCGCTCTCCCTGATCGGTTTCGGGTTCACGATCTACAAGTTCTTCGAGGAGGTGGAGAAGAACACGGGCCGGACGGCCCTGAACCATCCGGCGAGGAATCTCGGGATCGGACTGGTGCTCCTCGGCCTGGGCCTGCTGATTGGCGGGCTCTACGACCGATATCGGACAATGCGCGAGCTCGGCCAGCGGCGGCAGGAACTCTACGACGAAGGCCTGCTGAAGACGCCATCGGAGCGCCGGACATCCCCCAACATGATCGCCTCGCTCCTCCTGCTCCTGGGCGGGCTGCTGGTCCTGCTCGGCATCGTCGCCCGGACGGGCCCCTTCGGCTGAGCGCCGCCGGCGCAGCGGTCGGCTAGACACCGAGGGTCTGCGCCTACGCGCAGGTGGTCGCCTTCGCGCGGTTCGACATCCCTGCAAGAGGCGGCCGGACCATATCGACCACCTGGTGGCGCCGATCGCACGTGGCCGCCAAGGCTACGTTTCTTCCGGCGCCTGCGCGTCCTGCAGTTCGGCGTCGATGTCGCGGTTCTTGTCGCCCGCGACGGCGGGATTCTTCAGCACGATGCCGTGCAGGACGAAATGCGCCGTCAGGCCGGCGGTGAGCACCGGCATGGCGTTCATGATCGGGGTCCCCGTAATCATCAGCACCACCACGGCCATCGTGGCTGGAAACGGGAACAGCGCGCAGGGCACTGCCGCCATCAGGCAGCCCACCGCCATCATCGGCGGAATCGCCGGAACGAGTTGCGAGACGGCGATTCCTATCGCCCCCCCGGCGAACAGCAGCGGAAAGATTGGCCCCCCCACGAAACCGCCGGCAAGCAGCAACGCCAGCACCAGCAGCTTGACCAAGGCCGCCGCAACCACGAAGCCGGTCGCCAGGTGGTCGCGGTCATTGACCACCTGCTGCAGCCCATCCGTACCCAGGAACAAGGTGGCGGGCATCGCCATGGCCACCAGACCCGCGATCAGCCCGATCGCAGTGCAGCGGATGATGGGCTTGTCACGTAGAGGCGTCAGCAGTTTCCCAAATGCCCGCTTTGAAAGGGCAAAGACCATGGCGACGATGACGCCGACGATCCCCAACAGGAACCCTGCGAGCAGGTGCCACTGTTGCAGCTGGTATACAGGAAGGTGGAGCAGGCGGAGGAGTTCAGAGAAGCGGTTACCTCCTGCCGTGTAGAACAGACCGAACCCAATCAGGGCCGAGACTGCGATGATCGCCAGCGTGCCGTAATAGTACAGGGATTGACGGTGCTTGAACTCCAGCGCCATCGGAATCATAGCGAAGGGACTGGTGAACAGACCGCCATAGGCTCCGGCGACGCCGCTGATCAGGTTGGTGCGCATGACCGCCTTGGGAAGCCGCCTCTTCTTCGCGATCCAGACTCCCAGTCCGCCGGCGAGGATGCCGGTGGGGCCCTCCGGTCCGAGGGGAAAGCCCCCCACCAGCGACGGGACGGACACCAGCAGGGCGCCGATCAGGGAATTGGTGGCCATGTCGCCTTTGGGGATGGCGGCGAACAGGTCCACCTCCTCGGCGGACATGAACCTGTGGATGATCCCTACAAGCAGCCCGGCCAGCGTCGTGATGACGACGATGCGGATGGGGCCAGACCACGGAATGAGGGACATCTGTCCCGGCCAGACCAAGTGAATCAGGACCTTGTTCACGATCGCGACGTAGATAAATGCGCCAACCGCCGCGAGCGCCCCCGACAAGACGCCCCATCCGAACCGGACCCAAAAGTCGGGCGACCTGGCATAGCCAATCGGTTTCACGGTCGCATCCAACGCGGCGACGGGCACGGAAGGCGCCTGAGGGGTCATTTGGATGGCTCCGATTGCACTTGTGCGCTGGCCCGGAGATGACGAGCCCTGACCGTTGCGTGCTACCAAGTCCGCCCGCCCACAATAATCCGGCCAAACCCGGAGTGCTGTCGGGCAGGCTAGAGCTGCAAGGCTAAACTAACCCGTCCCCGGATCTTGCTGTTTGGCCTGCACGGACCTGCCCGTAAGATTGATTTCCCCCAAGCGTCACAGGTTACTGGCCACTGCGGCGATCCAACACCGCAACGCGGTCATGATGAACGCAGGGCCATTGTCAGAACCAACATGGACCGACCGCTCGCTCCGCCTCGTCTAGTATTCAGGGGAACCATGGCGAGTACCGACGCAGGCTTCCTGCGCTATGCTCGCTTCGGTGAAGACCACGAAATCGGCCAACTCGTGGAACTCTGCTTTATGGCCGGGCCACGGCGACCTTGACCGGTGACACACCGTCCTTCGCCCGCGTCCGCGCCAGGTCCCTGAAATCGCCCCAGTTTTGGGGGCGCTGTGGACCCATGAAGGTGATGTCTCCTGCGAGGCGCGTGTCGACCGCGTGTCCCAGGATCGCACCCGCGCCCGAATCCCAGGCCTCGATGACGAAGGTCGCTTGGCCGGCGCGCCCAAGCATGAACCTTTGGTGACCACCGACGCCTGAGCGCCGCGAAGCGGACCGGGCCTTTCGGTTGAGGCCAGCGGCCTCCATCCGCGCTCCGGTCGGGTCGCCGGAACACCGCGGGTTTGCGCCGATGTGCAGTGCGCCTCGCTGCCCGGACTCTGCGGTCCCTGCGAGAGGCGGGAGTCTGAGATGAACGACGTGTTGGTGCGCATCGGGAGCAACCTCGTCGAACGGGTCACTGGGCCGATGCACCTACGGGTCTATCTGCAGCCGCTGATGGCGGCAGTCTTCGCGGTCATCGAGGGCTTGAAGGACGCCAAGGTCGGCCGGTCACCGTATTTCTGGCTGCTGCTGTCCCAGCCAGCCGACCGGGCCGCCACGATCCGAAACGGATGGCGCAGCGTCGGCAAGGTGTTTGTCCTGGCCCTGGTGCTGGACGCCATCTACCAGTTCATCGTCCAGGGATTCATCTATCCGGGTGAGATGGTGATCGTCGCCGTACTGCTGGCGATCGTGCCCCATCTGGTGGTGCGGGGTTTGGTGACGCGCCTCGCGTCGCAGATCTTGCGCAAGCGTCAGGCCATCGCTTCGACGGAAGCGCCGCCGTTCGATCAGCTCCCGAAGCGATAATGGGCGACCAGGATCGGGCCGCTCATGGTCAGGTTCTGCAGCACGCCGCCATCGTGGGGCTGATAGTCCATGTATCGCCAGCCGATGCCGATATCGCCCCAGAAGTAGGTGTAGGCCAACTGACCTGAGGCCTGCCAAGTGAGTTTCGAGCCTCCCGTGCCCACGTCGCCGTAATAGACCAGCTTCCAGCGGCTGGCGCCGAGCGCGGACTCGCCGCGAACGCCGGCGATCCCGTCCCAGATGTTGTCGCTCGCCGAGCGGGTTCCCGTGCGAGGAAGATCGGCGACGGGCCCCTGGAAGCTCCAGTCCAGGGTGTTGTCGGACCCCAGATAGCGGAACCCGGCGAACAGCTGGACGAAGTTGCGCTCGTTGCGGAAGACGTCGTAGCCGCCGCTCAGGGTCCAGAGGGTGGTCTTCGGCTTCAGCTCGCCGCCCACGCTCACGGGGAACTCGCGGCCAAGCGGACCCGTGACGTCACGGACGTGCGATCCCGACTGCGCGAGCGACAGATAGATGAAGTCGGTCTGCGCCGAGAAGCGTCCTCGCCGCGCCTCCGCCGCGCCCATGAAGCCGAACTTGAACGCGCTGAGGACGTCCCCAAAGCTGGCGTCGAAGGTTGCATCGATGGTGCTGCGCGAACCGACCGGGGGTGTGAACGCCACCGAGCTCTTGACGGAGGCGAACCAAAGATAGGGGACAGCAGTCACGCGCCACTGGGGATCGACGGGCCTGACCGGCATGGTCCGATACGCGTCGGGACCGGGCGCCGTTGCGGACGGCGGTGGCGGCGCGGCCTGGGCGAAGGTCGCGGTCAGGAGCCAGGCGGCTCCGGCGAGCGGCGGCAAGGCGGAGTGGACGTGGCGGGACATTTGGCCTCCTGCGGGACGAGGATCGCGCCGCCTGTTCAGGAGGTCCGCGCCAGAGGGCGGAGACCAAACGGGCGCCTGGACCTTGGCCGTGAGCATCGCGCCGGGGGGGCGACCTGCCGATTGGGGTAATCCACGGGTCGGGGGGCGGAATCCACCGAGCTTTGCCGGAACCGAGCAGCGTCCGCCGCGGCCACAGGCCGCGCCTGTGGTTCCTTCTCAGCGAACCGGAGCAGTGAGAGGGATAGGCAGGCGCGCTGTCCGCGTGGGAGATCGAGTCCGCATGGCTTTCGATGCTGAACCTGGAGGCGATCCCAGAGGTCCCTGGTGTCCCAAATGCCAGCGACCGATCCTCGCGGGCGAGAACTCGACCATCATGCATTCCGCCTCGGATCCTTACGGCGACAAGGGGATCGGCGGCCGCCGCTGGCACAGCGAATGCGCCCGGCCCTATTGGGACAAGATGTCCAGTCTGCTCGATCGTCTGAAGAACATGGGCCTCTAGCTGCGCCGCGAGGCGTCGAACACCACCTGGTCGTAGCGCCAGAGCTGTTGGAAGAACACGCCGACGTCCGCCTGCCTTGCCTTGGCGCCGGCGATCTCACCGATGGTGCGGTGACCATCGACGCCGGCCAGGAGCCTGGCCTGGGCCGCGTCTATCGGCATCACGAGATCAGGATAGGTGTGGCCGCGGTTGATCAGCACGGCGGCCGCCCCCGGCGGCAGATTCTGCATCACTTCGATGGTGTCGGGCAGGCGGATGGGAACGAGATCGGCCCAGTCATCTCCGTCCAGCCCTTGCGGCCCCGAGCGGGCCGGCGGATCCCTTCGATACGCCAGGAGGCTGTGGCGGACCATGGTCCCGCGGAACAGCTCCATGGCGGCGTATTGATCCTCCGACCCTAGCGCCATGAGCTTGCGCCTGTGGGGCGTGGAGGAGGGCGATCCGCACTGCGGCAGGAATGGAGCCTGGCGCAGCCAGCGGCCGAAGCACAGCCCCGCTCCCTTCAGCAGATCCAGCAGCTGCGGAACCGAATACGCTCGGTCCTGGGGGTGGAGCAGGGCGTCCGCCAGCCCCGCTTCGGTGCGGAAGTCAGGCGAGTTGCGCAGCAACGGCGCGATGGGGTGGTCGCGCGGCAGCGCCTGGAGGACCTGGGCGAGCTCGCCGATATCCTCAGTTGTCGCGCCGAGTCCGAGCCTGCGGCCATAGTCCTGGAGCAGATAGACGCCGGCGCGGCCGTAGGGGGCATAGACCATGAGATGCAGGGCCCCGGCGGGCGCCAGGACGCCCCGCAGCGCCCTTAGTCCTGCGTCGGGATCGGGCAGGTGGTGCAGGACCCCGGTGCAGACGACGTGCTCGAAGTCCCGGCCGAGCTCTCCCGCGCCTTCGACCTCGAGCTGCCGGAGCTCGAGGTTGTCCAGTTGGTATTTCCGCTTCAGCCCCTCGGCGAAGGCGAGGCTCGTTGCGCTGACATCGATGCCCGTGACCTGTGCGGCCGGCCAGCGAAGGGCGTACCTCGCCGCCTGGCTCGTTCCGCAGCCCGCCACCAGGATGCTGCGGTCCTCGCGATAGGGCTCGGCGGGCCAGAACAGATGGGAGTCCGCTCTCCGGCGGCTGTCGTCCCAGAGGTCCTGGTAGCCTTCCAGGTCGTCCACCGCCGGCGGATAGGGGTGCCGCTCGTAGAAGGCGCTGACCCGGTCGTCCGGGCCAGCGCCTTCGTCTGCCGAGGCTTGGGTAAGGACGCTCAAGCTGCGCCCGCCTTCACCCTGGATCCGCTCAGCTGTGGGGCTGGGTAACCTGCGCCATTACGGCGTCCAGATTGAACGACGCCGGCTTCTGGCGCGGCGGGAACTTTTCGAAATCCGCCAGTTGCCCCGCGATGACCTCCTGCATCAGGTACATCTGCGGCACGTGATCGACCATCCAGTCGAAGTAGGTGTTGGAGTTGAAATCCGCCCGCTCGAAGGGGTCGCGACGCAGGTTCACGATGTGGGGCAGGCGGAGCTTCACGAACGGCTCGGCCCACTGCTGCATCGTGTTGGCCCGCTGGACCGAAAGGTTGAATTTGTAATCGCCCACCCTGACGGCGATCACGTCACCGTCGTCGCTGAAGTAGACGATCGCGTTTCGCGGGCTCTCGGCGGTCTTGCCGGTGATGTACGGAACCTGATTGTAGCCGTCGAGGTGGACCTTGTAGTTCATCGACCCGACCTTGCAGCCATCGAGCAGCTTCTGGGTGACGTCCGGATCGCCGGCCGCGGCCAGGAGCGTCGGGAACATGTCGATGTGCGAGACGATGCCGTTCAGGATCGTGCCGGCCTTGATCTGGCCCGGCCAGCGCATGAAGCACGGCACCCGCCAGCCGCCTTCCCAGTTGGAGTCCTTCTGGCCGCGGAAAGGCGTGTTGGCGCCGTCGGGCCAGGTGTCGTTCTCCGGACCGTTGTCGGTGGAGTACATGACGATGGTGTTGTCGGCGATGCCGAGCTCGTCGAGCTTGTCGAGCATCATGCCGATCTGCTCGTCGTGGACCACCATCCGGTCGCTGTAGGGGTCCTGTCCGCTCTTGCCGAGGTTCTTCTCGGCGACGTGCGTCCGGAAGTGCATCGCCGTGGCGTTGTACCAGAGGAAGAACGGCTGGCCGGCCTTCGCCTGCGTCTCCATCCAGGCGAGCGCCGCGTCGGTGATCTCCTCGTCGATCGTCTCCATCCGCTTCTTGGTGAGCGGGCCGGTGTCGACGATGGTCTGGCCGCCCTTGCCGTCCGCCTTGCAGTGCAGGACGCCGCGGGGACCGAACCGCTTCTTGAACGCCGGGTCCTTGGGATAGTCGGGAAGCTCCGGCTCCTCCTCGGCGTTCAGGTGATAGAGGTTGCCGAAGAACTCGTCGAAGCCGTGCACGGTCGGCAGATATTCGTCCCGGTCGCCCAGGTGGTTCTTGCCGAACTGGCCGGTGGCGTAGCCCAGCGGCTTCAGCAGCTCGGCGATGGTCGGATCTTCTTTCTGCAGGCCCACCGTCGCCCCGGGCATGCCGACCTTGGTCAGCCCGGTCCGGATCGGGTTCTGCCCAGTGATGAAACAGGCGCGCCCCGCCGTGCAGCTCTGCTGGGAATAGTAGTCCGTGAAGGTCACGCCTTCCTCTGCCACCCGGTCGATGTTCGGCGTTCGGTAGCCCATCATGCCGCGGCTGAAGTGGCTGATGTTCCAGATGCCGATGTCGTCGCCCCAGAGAATCAGGATGTTGGGCTTTTTTCCGGGCATGGGTCGGGTCCTTCAGGGGCTGCGCCCGCCTAGTCGGGCGACGGCGGCTAGCAATGGACCGCCGCGCAGGGTCCGCGACATCGGCGCCAACCCTCACCCGCTCGCGGGCGCAACCCTGACGCCGGACGCGGCGTTCGCTGGTGGCTGGCTGGGCGCGCCAGCCTCACTCTCGATCTCGGCGACCGCGGCCTTCATGGCGGATTGGTCAACGAGGATCGAACCGGAGTCCGGCCGGTCCAGGTCGAGGATGACGCCGAACGCCAGGGTCAACAGGATCAGGACCACAGTGGACACGAGCCGGTAGCGCAGGTCCGCGTGGGCAGCCAGGCCCATGAGAAGGGCCGCCACAAGAGCGAAAAGGACGAGGATTCGAAGGACGCCCACCGGCACCCGGTTGTCCCGCGCCGCCACGCGTGAGGCGTTCAGCTCGAACATCTCATTCATCGATTGGACCAGGGGAGCATTGACGCTGGGTGTGGGGTTGGTCCGCACCACGGCCTGGACCTCCCGCCAGATCACGCCTTGGCGCGAGGAGCTTTCGCGCTGGATGGCGGAACGCCGCCCCAGCTTCGCGTCGGGGCCTGGAAACTGCGCGCGCAGGCGGGCGTACCTCAGCAACTCCTGGCTCAGGGTCGTCCGCCAGGGCTCCTGTATGAGCTGAGCGCGGAGATAGGCCACGCTGATCGCGTTGTCCTCCTGCACGACCAGCTTCTGGCGTACGTCGAAACGCTCCTGGGCGGCTCCGAAGGTGAAGGCAGTCAACAGGCCCAGGAGGGCCAGCGCCGCGCCGACGGTGGAACCCACGACTTCGAGCCGGCCATCGCCGAGGTTCCGACCGAGCCAGAACCCCAGCTCATGGGCGATCACGAGGCTCGCCGCCAGCGTCAGTCCGATGATCCAGATGGGGAGGTGGTCGAGCCAGGCCATCAGTGGCCAGCGGCCGCCGTGCGCCGCAGCGCCTTCGCCGCGGGAGTTCGTCCGGTCTCGGTCATCGGCAGTCGTCCTGGCCGTGCCCGCGGAGCTTGACCGTCGCCGCGGACGCAGGGGATCAGGCGCTTTACCGAGCTCAAACTCCTGGAACACGCAGAACGCGGCCTCGACTCCGGTTTCATCGTCGACTTCCGTGCGGTCTCGACCGGATGCGCCGGTCCCGCCCCGCGTGCTGATCTGCTGCGCCGGAGGCCCTCCCATGGATGGCTTGCTGAAGCCGTTCGCCGCAACCGTCGCCGTGGGGTGCGAGGTGGTGGCCGTCACCATCATCGCCGTAGCGGCGCTCGCCGCGGCGTCTCAGCTGATCTGGCGCGTGCGGACGCTGACCCAGGCCGAGGTCAAGAACGCGATCTGGCGTCGCTTCGCACGCTCGATCATCCTGGCCCTGGAGTTCGCCCTGGCTGCGGATGTCGCCAGGACCGCGTTCTCGCCGACCTGGAACGAGCTTGGCCAGTTCGTCGTGATCGCCTTGGTCCGCACCTTCCTGAACTACTATCTCGAGCGCGACCTGGAGGGCGCCCGAGCGTTAGTCAAGGCCGCGAAGGAGGGCGGATGATCGCGCGCCTGGAACAAGGGCGCTCGACCTGATCCGCTTGGGTTAGGATGCGGAGGCCAAGAGGGGAGGGCCGATGCGCAAGGGATGGTGGCTGGCGTGGGCGGTGACCTGCGCCGGGGTCGTGGCTGGGGCCGGACGGCCCGTCGTCGCCCATGCGGAGTCTATGGACGCCGATCGACTTGCCCGCCTGCAGGTCGCGATCGAGCGTGAGGAGGGGGTCCGGGCGGTCAAGCGGCTGCAGTATGCCATGGCGCACGACCTCGAGGAGGGCCGCTGGCGCGCCCTAGGCGTCCTGCTGTCCGCCAAGGCGACCGGGCGGTTTCCGGAGGGGAATGTCGAGGGACGCCCGGCTCTGGTGCGTCGTTTCATGGCCGAGGCGGGGCGGGCGCGGGAGGGTCTCGCCGGGGGCCAGCTGAACGAGCACCTGCTGCTGCAGCCCATCGTCACCCTGGGCCCTGACGGTCGCACGGCCAAGGCGACCTGGCACGAGGTCGCGATGACCGGCCGCCGCGGCGGGACGGCCGGATGGTCCGGCGGGGTCTGGGAGAACGACTATGTGCTGGAGGGCGCCGTCTGGCGGATCTCGGCGCTGCGGCTCTTCCAGCAGTACCGGGGGGCCTACGGCGATGCGGGCTTCAAGGCGCCGGCCAAGTGGGGCATCCCCTATCATTTGCAGGCGGCCCACGTCGGGGTGACCATCCCGCCCGGCGCCCTCGAACCGGAGCCGGGCGCGGCGCCGCAGCTCGCCGATCTGGAGCGCCGGGCCCAGCGCCTGGGAGACGAGGCGGCGGTGGCCAATCTGCAGCACGCGTTCGGCTACTACCTCGATCGCAAGCTCTGGGACGACGCCGCCGACCTCTTCGCGCCGGACGGCGATCTGCAGCTCGGCCCGGGGCCCAAGGCTTCCGGTCCAACCCGCATTCCTGATGCGCTGGCTGCGGCCTTTGGCGGGCCCGGGCTGAAGCGTGGGGAGATGTTCGATCACATCCTCCTGGGCACGGTGGTCGACCTGTCCCCCGACGGTGATCGGGCCCGGGCGTGGACCACCTCCCTCGGCATGATCGGCCAGACCGGCCGGGGGGCCCGCTGGGAGCTCGGAACCTTCGAAACGAGCTTCGTCAGGCAAGGCGGCGTCTGGAAAGTCAGGGCCCTCCGCTTCCGTCCCCGCATGACCGCCGACTACGACAAGGGTTGGGCCGGGGAAGGCGGCGTCGTCATCGCATCACCCGCGCCCATCGGCTTCATCGATCCCGGCCGCGTCGGCGCGCCGGCCGCCTCGCATCCCGCCAGGGCCGCCTCGGTCGGGGAGGCCGAACGCCTCGCCCGCGCGGCCATCGCGGTGGACGCGGTCGAGAACCTCAACAGCGCCTACGGCTATTACATCGACGAGGACGACTGGGACGGCATGGCCGACATCTTCGCCCGCGGCGGCTCCAAGGAGATCTCGGGCGTCGGCGTCTATGTCGGCGCCGAGCGCATCCGCCAGGTGCTGAAGCTGCGGGGGCCCAATGGCGGCCGCAGCCCCCGATTCTACACCATCCATCAGCTGACCCAGCCGGTGATCCACGTCTCGGACGATGGCCTCTCGGCCCGCGCGCGGCTTCGGCTGTTCCAGCTGGGGGGCGCCGCAGACGGCTCGTCCGGCGCCTGGATCGGCGGGATCTACGAGAACACGGCGGTGTTCCAGGACGGGGAGTGGAAGTTCGGCGTCCAGGACCTGCATCACATCTACAATGCGTCCTACCGTGGAGGCTGGGCCCGCGTGGCCGAGCCCGGCGACCGGGGCGGTCCGCGCTCCAGCGGCATCGCCGACAAGCTGCCGCCCGATCGGCCGATCCGGGTGCAGCGCCAGTTCGCCTTTCCCGACATCGTCGAGCCGGCGTTCCACTACACCAACCCCGTCAGCGGCCGCGCGCCGGGGGAGCTGCTGCCCTGAGGGACGGAAGTCCTTCTGGCCTCGAAGGCATGCATCCGATCCGCCGACCGGCGGGAACTAGGGTTCAGAAGGGCGGCGGGAGCGTCGTCCGGGACAGGAGCTGACCCATGGAAGAGTTCGCCTGGCGCTTTTGGTGGCTGATCTTCCCGATCATGTGGTTCGCGTTCGGGATCGTCGGCATGGCGCTCAAGCATCAGCGCGACCGCGACACGCTCGAGCTGATGAAGACCTATGCCGAAAAGGGCAAGGACCCTGCCGAGATCGCCAAGGTCTTCGGCGATGCGCCGTCCGGCTGGGACAGCCGCTGGGAGCGTCGCTGGGCGCGGCGCGCCTGGCGCTACACCCCCTACGGCGCCTGGCAGAGGGCGATCATGGCGGCCTGCGTGGCCGGCGGCTTCTGGTTCGCCAGCTATTATATTGACTGGCCGTGGTACGGGCCGGGCCTGTCCATCGTCGCCGTCATCATGACGGTGGTGGCCGTCGGCGCGCTCATCAGCGCCATCTTCGCCAGTCTCTTCGCCTCGCGAGGGTCGCAAGTGTAGCGGCTGTCTCTCGACCGGACGCGGCCCAGCCTTACGAAGATTTCATTCACCCGGCTGCATCCGCCCAGGGTCTTCGAAGCCTCTTAGCTGATAAAGGCGAAGCACGGGACTTCGTCACATCGGGAAAGGGCGTCGAAATGGATGCAGGTTCAATTGGTGCGCTGACCGCGCCGATCGGCTCGATCATGTTCTTCGGGATGATCGCGGCCATCGTGATCGTGCCGCGCTGGCTCAAGGTGCGTGAGCGGGAGTCGCTTCAGGCGACGATCAGGGCGGCTATCGAGAAGGGCCAGCCGCTGCCGCCTGAGATGATCGAGGCGATCAGCCGGGACGCCCGTCCGACGCCGTCGGGGGGCCGCGATCTCAGGACGGGCGTCATCCTGCTGTGCGTCGCCGCGGCCTTCGTCGCCATGGGCTATGCCGGAGGCTACCTCGGCGAGGACGATACGGACGCCTTCGGCTGGCTGGTCGGCGTGGCCGCGTTCCCCGGCTTCGTGGGCCTGGCTTTCCTGATCATGGCGTTCCTGAACCGCGGCAAGGGCAAGATCTAGCCGCAGCACCGCAAACGAGGGGCATTGGCTCGGCCGATGGCTGACGTCGCCGACATCGCAGGCCTGCACGACGTCGAGCTCGCCGCTCTGGCGACCGCCGGTCAGCGCGCCGCGTTCGGCGAGCTGGTGCGCCGTCACGGTTCGGCCGTGCGTGCGCTGCTGCGCCGGATGGGCGCCGATCCGGCCCTGGCCGACGACATCGCCCAGGACGCCTGCCTGGCGGGCTTCGAGCGGATCGCGGAATTCCGCGGCGAGGGGACCTTCCAGGCCTGGCTGAAACGGATCGCGACGCGGCTCTATCTGAAGCGCGTCAAGCGGACCCTGGCCCAGTCGCTGGTCCAGGAGGCCGCCGAGGTCGGGTCGGACGTGGCGCATGGCTTTGTGGACGCCCGGCTGGATCTCGACGAGGCGCTGAAAGGCCTGCCCGAGGCCGAGCGGGTGTGCGTTTCACTCTGCTATGGCGCCGGCTTCTCGCACGTCGAGGCGGCCGAGCTCTTGAACACACCGTTGGGGACGGTCAAATCCCATGTCAAACGTGGTCTGGATCGGCTTAGGGCGAAACTCGCCGGGGGGCCTGGCGAGACGGGGAGACAGGTCAATGGCTGACCCCGAGTTCGAAAAGCGGCTCAGCCGCATGTTCGGCGAGGCGCCCGCGTTTGCGGACGCCGACGTCTTCGCGCGCGGAATCGAGGACCGCCTCGCCCGTTCCTGGACGCTGCGGCGCCTGATGATCGGGGCGGCGGGCATCGGGGGCGGGGTGATCGCGGCGGCCCAGATGGTGGGGGGCCACTTCGCCAAGGCCGCCTCCGGCTTTTCCACCGCCTCGGCGGAGGCCGTCCAGCGCGGCGGCCAGGCGATCGGCCAGCTGCGCTTCCTGTCCGATCTGCCCATCGGCGGCGAGGTGATGTGGGTAGGCATCGGCTTGGCCGTCCTGGCCGTTGTACTGATGGCGGCCCGCGCCATCGAGGAGTTCTAGGTGTCTGCTCAACGCGAAACCCAGAAGCGGCTCGCCGCCCCGGACATCACGGCGATGAAGGGCAGGACGCCGATCGTCTGCCTGACCGCCTACACCGCGCCCATGGCCGAGCTGCTGGACCCGGTCTGCGACATCCTGCTGGTCGGCGATTCGGTGGGCATGGTGGTGCATGGCCTGGACAACACCGTGGGCGTCACCCTGGAGATGATGATCCTGCACGGCCAGGCGGTGATGCGCGGCTCGCGCCGGGCGATGGTGGTCGTCGACATGCCCTTCGGATCCTACGAGGGCGACCGCGACACCGCCTACGCCAACGCCGTCAGGGTGATGAAGGAGACCGGCGCCCAGGCCATCAAGATCGAGAGCGGCGCGGCTATGGCCGACACCATCTCCTATCTGACCGAGCGCGGCGTGCCGGTGATGGGCCACGTGGGCCTCAGGCCCCAGTCTGTGCTGGTCGACGGCCGCTTCCGCGCCCGCGGACGCACCAACGCCGAGCACGACGACGTCATAGGCGAGGCCAAGGCGGCTCAGGCCGCCGGCGCCTTCGCCATCGTGGTCGAGGGCGTGGCGGAACCCCTGGCGCGCACCGTCACCAAAGAGCTCGATGTCCCGACCATCGGCATCGGCGCCTCGCCCGCCTGCGACGGCCAGGTGCTGGTGACCGACGACATGCTGGGGCTGTTCGACTGGACGCCCAAGTTCGTGCGCCGCTACGCCGACCTGAGGAGTGAGATCGACAGGGCCGTGCGGGCCTACGCCGCAGACGTCCGCGACCGCCGCTTCCCGGGAGAGGCGGAGACCTACCAGCTGATCCGTCGCGCATAAGGGTGGCGAGGCCCGCCGGCCGATACGCCA
>Ga0265338_10001754_pt1 | contig 34257 bp, 35 predicted proteins | sample 42126metaG_FD_193579 | JGI IMG/M metagenome (GOLD analysis project Ga0265338, IMG submission 193579) | Rhizosphere microbial communities from Carex aquatilis grown in University of Washington, Seatle, WA, United States - 4-21-26 metaG | ecosystem: Host-associated > Plants > Roots > Rhizosphere...
GTGCGAGCATCACCGCAGGACTCACGGCGGATGACAAGATTGCCCCGTACATTCGTAGCGCCGTTTTCGCTAAAGACAATCGCATCTACTGCGGGACCGTATCGGGGCCCACTGACATTGCGTTGAGTGCGCTCATTACGCCCTCGCAATCCGCGACTCAGATCGTAATAGTCCCCGGCACGCCGCTTCGTCCGAACCTTCCGGCGATGATCGTATACCACCGCCTGACCGCGCAGACCGGGATCGGCCTGGTGGTCCAGGGCGTCTACCTCACGGACCTACTTGGGCGCGCACAGGCGTCTGGCGCGCGATCGGCGACTGTGGTCGCGACCGACGGCAGTGCGTTCACCAGCGCCGGCCAGTATATGCCGTCCATTTCGCCCGGCCAGGACTGGGCCACTTATTTCGCTCCCAATGCGCTCTTTTCTGTATCGGTGCAAGCAAGCCAAGCTTGGCGCGAAGATGATTTGGTGAGCATTGAAAGCGTGGCGTTGCTAATCGGCCTAGCGTTGGGTATGGCGGTCGGCGCCGGCTATATCGGCGGATTCACGCCCGCGCAACGATTGATCCGGCGAGTCCGCACAGGGCTGGCACATGGTGAGTTCTTCGTGGTTTATCAGCCCATCGTCGAGGTGGCGAGCGGGCAATGGGTCGGCACCGAGGCACTCGTGCGCTGGCAGCATCCCCGCTGGGGTCTTGTGATGCCCGGGCGCTTCATAAGCGAGGTTGAGGACAGCCCGGTCATAGCGGATTTGACGCAATTCGTCCTTAAGCAGGCGCTCTCGGATCTGGGCGCGATGGGCCTGCGAAGCGGGTTCAGCCTCACCGTCAACTTGGCCGCTTATCACGCGGGCCTGCGGCGCTTTCCTTACGACTTGAGTCATACCATCGCTGCCAGCCAAACCAAGCTGCAAGTCGTGTTCGAAATTACCGAGCGAGGCTTGCTCGCGGGCATTGACCAAGTGAAGGATAGCTTGGCCCAGTTGAGGGGCCAAGGCGTCAAATTTGCCGTCGACGATTTCGGCACTGAAAATAGCAACCTTACGTTACTGCACCGGTTCCATTTCGACTATATCAAGATCGATCGGCAATTTGTCCAGGATATCGTTAGCGGTGATGTTAAGTTCGTAGAAAGCATCGCATTCCTCGGGGAGCGGCTCGGAGCGCTTGTTATTGCCGAGGGTGTCGAGGAGTCAGTACAGCAAGCCATCTTAAAGACGATAGGCGTACCGTTGGCACAAGGATACTTGTTTGCGAAGCCGGCTTCGGCCCAGAAATTCGCCCGCGGCTATGCGGCGTCAGCCAGGGGTGTCACCGCAGAGAGTGCGTGAGTCGAAGGTCATCGGACGTAAAAAAAGAAAAACCCCGTAGAATCAAGGCTTCTAGCGGGGTTTTCGGACAACCTGGGTTGTCTGATAGGTAATTGGTGCGGCTGCAGGACTCGAACCCGCCACCTTCTGATTACAAATCACAAAAACACCGCATTCCTTTAGATTGATTGATGTTCATGTAAGCGGCGAAACTACCGCCGCATAAAGCTTCTCACACACACCCTCTGATTAAAACGTTGACCTAGATTGATTGATTACGCCACAATCGGGTTACATGGTGGTTACATGGAATCCATGTGACTTTGCGAGTGCCGACAGATCGGGGGAGTATGGGAAAAGTCAATTTCACTGTGGCGCGGATACAGGGACATGCCTGTCCCGCTGATAAGTCTCAGGCTTTCCTATGGGATGAAAAGACTCCAGGCCTAGGTCTGCGCGCAACTGCAGGCGGCGCGAAGGCATACATCTTTCAAGCCAAAATTCACGGCAAAACTGTGCGCGTTACCATTGGCGACCCGAAAAGCTGGCCTATCGACAAGGCACAGAGCGAAGCACGCCGACTGCAGCGGCTGGTGGACGACGGGATAGACCCACGAGCGGAAAAGTCCGAGAAACGCGCCGCCCACGAAGCCAAGCATGCCGCCAAGCTTCGCGAGGACGCAACAGTGGCTGAAGCTTGGGCCGACTACCTTCAGTACTTGCGAACCAAAATCTCACCGAAAACCAAAAAACCGAGATCCGCAAACTACATAGAAGACCATGTCGCGCTCGCCGCATCGGGCGGCGAAACGATGAAACGTGGCAGCAACAAAACCACGCGCGGCCCACTTGCACCGCTAATGTCTCTGAATCTGTTGGACCTGACCGCTAACAAAATCAGTGCGTGGCTGGAATCAGAAACACCTTCAAGGCCAACCAGCGCCGCGTACGCATTCAGGATGCTCAAGGCATTCGTTAGGTGGTGCGAAGGCCAAGATCGGTATACCAGTATTATCCCCTCCGACTGTTGCACGTCGCCAAAGGTAGCAGGAGCGCTGCCGAGCAGTCGCACAAAAGACGGCGACTGCCTCCAACGAGAGCAGCTCCCCGCGTGGTTTGCGGCAGTACGTGGTCTGCAAAATCCGGTGCTTGCGGCTTACCTGCAAGGCTTGCTAATTACGGGAGCGCGCCGAGAAGAACTGGCCGCACTTAAATGGGACGATGTGGATTTTCAATGGCACAGCATGTCCGTTGCGGACAAGATCGAAACCGGCCGCGTGATTCCTCTGACTCCCTATTTCGCGTCTCTCTTGAGCAATCTCAAACGCATAAACGACACGCCACCGAACGTTCACGAGTTAGCCCGTTTGGAGCGACGCGGCGAGAGTTGGGCACCGTCGCAATGGGTGTTTGCCAGCAAAGCTGCTGCTGACGGCAAGATTGCGGAACCGAGATACGCGCACAATCAGGCCATCGAGGCGGCAGGCTTGCCACATATAACACTGCACGGCTTGCGCCGATCATTCGGCACTCTCTCAGAATGGTGCGAGGTCCCGGTGGGCGTTGTGGCGCAAATTCAGGGACACAAACCTAGTGCGCTCGCAGAAAAACACTACCGCCGCCGCCCGCTCGATATGCTGCGCATGTGGCACGAAAAAATCGAGGTGTGGATGTTAAAAGAAGCTGGCATCAAATTCAAGGGCAAGCCCGCACATGCCCCCAGAAATGCCCCCTAACCTAGCCACCTAGCATCGCCTAAAGAGCTACGCAGCATATCGGTGCCTTCTTGTACCAACAAATGTACCAACAAAAATCATTGCTACGTTGGTGCGAGGCCCATTTCCGCGAAGCGCCGATGCGCTTCCGTGCACTATATAGGTCAAGAATATCTCTGTGGCGAGTCAACCGCCGCCGCCCCTCGACATGCTGCGCTCGCGGCTCGATAAGATCGAGGCGTGGGTGCTCGTACAGGCTGGCATCCCATTTGAGCCGCCATCCTCGGATCATATCTAAATCAGGTCGGCAGCATCCGGCATCTTTTACGATAAACTTTCCAGCGATCTTTAGCACTTGAATAGCCATAGGGACTGAGAAATTGATTCGTTCAAAGCGCCTCCAACTGCCCCAGTTAAACACGTGGCTCGTAAACATTCCCCTGCCTGGTGGCAATTCTCAATACACGCTGCGTGCATGGAAAGAGGAGCGCAAGTCACTGGCGGCGCCATTCAAGGATGAAGTCGTAGCCTATTTTGACGAGGCCTTTGAGGACGCGAGGAGAAGCCTCAGGGAGGGGTTCGAGGATGACCTCTGCTCATTTAACGACCCCGCCACCGATCCGGCGGCCAACTTTCCACGACTCCTCCACCGGGTCACGCAGCAGGGGTACCTTGGCGAGGCGCTGGGCGCCCTCGCCGTCGAGCACTGGGGAGCCGCCGGCCATACCGATTGGCAGGTACCAGCGATGCTCTTCCGATTCCACACGGTTGAACTCCAACACCTCGCGTCGATCAATGAGCGTATCGTGCGGGGGCTCCCTTTCAATCAAGATGAAACCGCGGGGATCCGACCGGGCCGCACTGGAGATGATGCCCTTGCCTTTCGCATGAACGACGCTGGTGTGATAACGGATGTACTTGTCATCGAGGCGAAGTGCGTCGGGGCAAACAGTAACCAGACGATCACTGAGGCACATGAGAAGCTCTCGACCGCATTGCTTCGGAACAGCGGTTTTCAGGAGCTCATCAACATCTTGGACAAGTACAGTACGGACGAGGCTCGAAAATGGCGGGCGGCACTCCTCGATCTCTGGCGCAGTGGTCACACAACTGCAGGGCGGTACGATTGCGTCTCGTATGCGGTCGGTGCGCAACCGAAGCAGCCGAAAACCCGGACGAGCTGGATGGATCCTGGTACGCGCCATGCCGCATACAAGTTGGCTCATCCGCTAGTCGGACTTGAGTTTCAGATCCCTGACCTCAAGGGCGTGATCGACATCATCTACAGGGGCAAGTGATGGCGGACGCGATAATACTTGGCGTTGCCCGGGCGGTCCGCGAAGAGAGAGCCGGCCCAGCCCTTCTTGCCTCTCATGCCAAGCTCTATAGCCAGCAGCTACGGCGCGACATGTCCCGCCCAGGCCTTGTGTCTTTCTCGCAGGCCGACGCAGAAAAACTACTCGACGAGGCAATATTACTTGTCGAGTGTGGTCTGATCGAGCGTGAAGAAGCACCGGCTTCGAGCTGGCGGGCATCGCTGCAGCGCGCTGCTCAAATCGTCGAGTGGCTGTCCCAAGAGGACATCAGACCCGCGGGATCGCCGCTGCACCTGATCGCCGCTGCAATCTATCAGGTGGCCGACCTTCCGGCGATGGCATTCGGACACCTTCGTCGAATGCCTGTGAACGAGCATGGCTCCGAGATCCTGAGGAACTTCCTCTCAGGGGACTTCCCTGGTGCCCTCGCCGAGGTTGGACGCTACTGGCAGGACGAACACGATGCCGATCCGCCTCACTCCGATAGTTCGCAGTTAGAGGCAGACTTGGAACTGAGCCGTCTCTCCGAACAACATGTCGTGAAATGCATCGGCACAGTTTGCGCGTACCTGCGAGCTGGAGGCCGCGCGCCCATTGAGCGCGCCCTTGCGAAGCTTGACCGTCTGGCACTTGTCTTCCTTCATAGCCGCGAACCCTACTCTTTCCTGCTGGCACGGCTTGTCGCAGCCAGTGCACGCCGATTCGCGGAGACTTGCCTGTGGCCTCACGTCGAGCGGCTGCGCGCAGGTTCGTCGGAGAGGGCTGGTCAGGCGCTCGTGCAGTTTGCTCGTGCGGCCTTCTTGAACCGGCGCGCACTAGTGTGGCCCGCGCAGGCGGATGGAATCAGGCGGCTTCACGAAGAAGGGTCGTTCGTGCTCTGCACGCCAACAGGCTCGGGGAAGACCACCATCGCGACTCTCGGTGTCGTCCAAGGCCTCTTCGAGGAACGGGACGATCCTTTCTCGCTTGCAGGCATCGGCCCTGGGAACCTGATCCTGTACCTCGTTCCTTCCCGCGCCTTGGCGGCCGAAGTAGAGCACAGACTGTCGGAAGACCTCAGGGGCATCGACGCGCGCCCGGTGGTGGTAACCGGTCTGTATGGTGGCGTGGACTGGGGACCGACCGACGCTTGGATTCAATCCGATGACCCGGCTATCGTGATCTGCACATTCGAGAAGGCAGATGCCCTGATCCGCTATCTCGGAGTCCTCTTTCTAGACCGCGTGCGGCTCGTCGTGATCGACGAGGCGCACATGGTCGAACTTGATCCGACAAAGATAGCCGAACTGGCCCGCGGCACGTCACGCGCGCTCCGTCTCGAGCAGCTGGGAATGCGTCTACTCCGTGCACAGGACACACACGGCTTCAGGATTATCGCGCTCTCGGCGGTCGCCGCGCACGCCGCGCCTGCGATAGCGCGTTGGCTCGGTGGGGGTCCGGACGCTCTCCCTGTCACGTCGACCCATCGAAGCACTCGTCAGATGGTCGGCAAGCTTGAGGTATCCCCACAAGGTGCATTCTCCATTCACTACGATCTGATGGACGGGCAGAGCCTTCGCTTCGGTGATGGGGCGAGCGAGGACACGCCGTACGTCCCGGCCCCCTTCGGCCCCATCCCGGGGGGCATGCCCGATGGCGGTCCCGAGGTTCGCATGCGTGGCCCGACGCTGTGGGCGGCGCTCAATCTGGCTAGGGAGCGCAGCGACGGGCTACGCCCGGCGGTGCTTGTCTCCATCACCCAGAATGTCGGTGCTTTCGCCAAGACCTGCGCCGATCTCATGGACCAGTGGGAGGGCGAAGAGCTTCCCGCCTACAGTGCGATAGACGAGAACGACGAGGCCTGGACGAGGTGCCTTGCAAGCGCGGCCGACTACTTCACCGACTGCTCGGTTGAGTACCGCCTGCTGAAACGCGGGATCGCCGTGCATCACGGCCAGCTTCCACCGTTGCTTGCGCGTAGGCTCAAAGTGATCATTGACCGCGGCTTGGTGCGCGTCATCATCGCCACATCTACCTTATCCGAAGGCGTCAACATCCCCGTGAACGCGGTGCTAATTCCAAGCCTCTTTCGTGGCACCGTTCGCATGACGGTTCAGGAGTTCACCAACCTCATCGGACGCGCAGGGCGACCGGGCGTCTCCACGGAGGGGGCCGCACTGGTGGCGCTGCCAGAGGCGGAATGGATACGGCCCGGTCAAGAAGCCTGGAACAGACAGCGGCTGGCATACGACTCACTTATGACGGAGATGCTGATAGCGGGCAAAGCACCCGCCGACACCGATGATGGAACGGCAAGGGCCAACAGCCCGCTTCAGATTCTGTTGGATGCGTTGCGCGAAGCATGGGAAAAGCTAGACGGGAACGGAGCCTTTGAAGAGTGGCTCGCCCGTGCAGCCGTAATTGGGGAGGACGCGAGCAACACCGCGGACGGTCTACTCGACCTGCTCGATCCCTTGGACGCCATCCTGATCGCCGCATTGCAGGAGGTCGCACAGCTGAAGACGGCGGAGCGTGAGCCGGCTGCGATTGAGATCGAGCTCGCTCGCATTTGGAGGCACACGTACGCTGCCGCCGCTGCCACGAGTGAGGAGGCGCTCAAGCAACGTTGGCTTACGCGAGGGCTCGCCATCAACAGGCTGTATCCTGACGCCGCGCAACGTCGAAAAATATACAAAACCAGTCTTGCGCCCCGCTCTGCAACGGTGCTGCTGAACATCGCCGACCAGCTCCGCGAATTTCTGCAGACCGCCGGGAACTACGCACGACGCAGCCAGGAAGAACAGCTGGACTTCATCGCCGAGGTTCTCGGATCCCTCTCCGCAGTACCTGCATTCGAGATCGAGCCGCGACTTAAGAAGAACGTGAGCTGGCGACTCGTCCTTCAATGGTGGCTCGCCGCTGGAACTCTCCAACCCAAGCAACGGCCGCGTCCTGACGACTGCCCGAAGTGGTTCAAGTTCGCCAATGACAACTTCATCTACCGCGGGAATTGGGGTCTGGGCGGCTTGATCAGTGTGTTGATGGACAACGTCGACGGCGATGGCCCCGTGCGTGCGCTTGAGATCGACGACTGGCCCAGGAGCGGGCTCCCCTGGATCGCGTTCTGGTTGAAGGAGCTGGTGAATTGGGGCACGCTGGATCCTGTCGCTGCCTTCCTGCTGGCGAGGGGTAACGCCGTTACCCGTCAGGAGGCAGAAGCCGAGGCTAAGCTCTACTACGAGGAGAGATCGGCCGTGGTCGACGCAAACGACCTTCTCGACCCGCGAAAGATTCGGAATTGGATGCAGAACCGTCGCGTGCCATCTGAAACGGCAAGCACACGGACTGACATCACGATACCGGCCGAACTCGTGCGCCCGGCCGATGACTTCCTCATGGAGAACGTCTCAGTCTCGCCGCTACGATCAGCCGGCGGACTGACGTGGCTCGATCCCGCTGGGCATGTGGTCGCCAGATCCGAAAGACCCGAAAAATGGATCGACAGTCCGAAGCATTACGACTTTGACCTGCAGGTCAAGACCGCGACGATCGTGGGATCGGCTTACCTTCCACACCGCCTTGCATGATCGCGAGCCGTCTTGACATAGCCGTGATCAATCAGGCGCTCACCCCCTATCCCAGGCTTCTGCCGCCAGGGGTAATTCGTTCAACTCCGTTCGCGCTTCACGCCAGCTCGGATAGTGTTGATCAAGCAGTTTCACAAAACGGTCGCTATGCGTGGACTCGATCAGGTGCAGCATCTCGTGCGCGACAACATATTCGAGCAAGTCTTTGGGCTTCTTGACCAGCTCGGTATTCAGGCGAATATTCCCCGCCCGGTGGTTGCAGCCGCCCCATTTCGTTTTCATGCGCTGGAGGAAGTAGCCGGCAACCTTCACGCCGAGCTTCGCCTCCCATTTCCGGATCAGTGCAGGCACCGCCTGATGCAGCAGGGCGCGGTGCCATTCCTGCATGACCTCTTCGCGCTTCGCCAGCGTACTGCCCGGGCGCACGGTAAGCGTGATCCGTCGATGATCCAGGGTCACGGTCGGCTTAGTGTCTTTCGCGACAACAGACAGTAGATAGCGCCGCCCCCAGAGGTAATGGCTCTCGCGCCCGACAAACTGGCGGGGCGTCTCCCGCGCCTGCCCGAGCAGCTTCGCCTGCTGGTCACGAATCCAGCCGAGCTTAGAGATGGCATAGGCGCGAGCCACTTCCAATCGGGTTTCGGTGGGTGCAACCAGGGTGACATGACCGGCCGGCGGGTGCACCGAGAGGTGAACGTTCTTGACGGCCTTGCGGTTCACGGCGATCACGATGTCGCCGAGCTGGATCGTCTCCGTCACAAGTACCCCTGCTGGTTTTTGATGATCTCGAAGAGGGCTCGCGTGGCCTCGCGGTCGCGGTCGAGGATCGGGAACAGGGCATTGAGCACCTGCGCCTCGCGCGCCCAGTCGCCTTTCCATCCAGCGGGCGCGCGCTCGCGCACAGCCAGGTCAATCTTCAACGCCAATTCCGCTTTTTCGTCGTCACCGGGAGGGCACTGAAAACTCGTCGCTGGAATCGCCTCAAGGTTGTTGAAGAGTACCACGGCCTCGTGCTTGCCATGCAGCACCGCAGGAATACCGGCCTCGGGCTGCTTCGCCGCCAGCCGCTTCACCAAGTGCTCGGCCTTGCGCAAGAACTCCTCATAGGCCGCCGTATCCGCCCGACTCTGCTTGATGAGATCGTCGAGCAACTTGGACATCTGCGCGTAGAACCTCGGGTCGGTAAGCTGGTCGCGGATGATGGTCTTGCGGACGTTGTTGATGATCCCCTCGGCGATGGCGTTCTTCGAGAGCTTGCCTTTCTCGTTGAGCTTCTTGGCGATGGCGTCGTGGATGCCTGTTTTGATAATGAGCTCGGTCAGCGACAGCTCGCCCAGCTCGCCCAGCTCAGCCGCCGGGTCGGCCTGGATGTGGGTGTTGATGAGATGGCGCATGTCCGCCTCGTAGGGCTTGATGTCCAACTCCTCACCGGAGTGCTTCTTGATGGTCGACCTAATCTCGGCGAAGAACTCGACCTCCTTTTTCAATTCCGCCGCCTCGGTGTCGGAATACTTCGCATCGGTCAAATCCTGAGCGAGGGTGGCAAAGGCGCGTACAAAGATGGCCACCGCCTTGTAGAACGAGATGCGCAGCGCTTCGGTTTCGTTCAATGCGTTGGCATTGGCGGCGTCACCGCAAAAATAGTGCAGGAACTGCTCCACCTCGCGTGGCAACGCCACCGGCTCACACAAGTAGCGCAGCGCCTGGCGGGCATCGTCGAGCTGCTTCTTGCCCTCCTCCAGCCAGTTCTTTATGCGCACGTTGTTATCGCCGCCGTTGCCCTCGTCAATGTCCAGCTCGTCGGAGCTATAGACCGCGATCGCCTGCTGAACGTCGCCGAAGAGTTCCTTGAAATCGACGATGTGACCATAGTCCTTGTCATCACCGTCCAGCCGGTTGGTGCGGCAGATGGCCTGAAACAGGTTGTGATCGCGCAGTTCGTTATCGAGATAGATGTAGGTGCAGCTCGGCGCATCAAATCCCGTCAGCAGCTTGCTCACCACGATCAGCAACTTCAGGTTCGCTGGTTCTTCAATGAAGCGACGTTTGGTCTCGTCCTCATATTGTTTGGTTGTCTGGCTCTTTTTTAGGACGTGCTGCGTGTAGGTGTTAAATTTGTAGCGCTCGTCGCTGTTGGCTGGCTCGCGGGAGATTCCGTTGTGGTTCGGCTCGTAAGATGTGATGATCCCGCAGTAGGGGCCGAAGATCGTGTTCTGGAATAGCCGGAAGTAGTGGCAGGCATCGTAAATTGATGCCGCCACCAGGATCGCCGTGCCGCGGTCGTGGTTCAGGCGCGGCTTAAGGCTGAAGTCGTCGATGATGTTAGCGATGATGCGCTGCTTGCGCTCACCCGAACTCATCAGCTCCTTCATCGTCGCCCACCGCTTGCGCAATATCGCTTTCTGAAAGTTGTTGAGATGCTTGGTCTTCTGTTCGAACCACTTGTCGATGGCGGCTTGCGAGGTCAGTCGCTGCGGCACGCCGCGGGCCTCGTACTTGAGGTCTAGCACCACCTTGTCGGCCACCGCCTGGTGGAATTTGTAGGTGTGGACGTAGGTGCCGAATACGTCTCGCGTCATCAGCCTGTCTTTGCGCAGGAGCGGGGTGCCGGTGAAGCCGATGAAGATGGCTCCCTCCAGCCAGCGTTTCATCTGCTTGTTCATGTCGCCACCCTGGCTACGATGGCATTCGTCTACGAACACATAGAAGCGTCCATGCACCGCAGGTGCGGGGCCTTTCAGGTCGGCAACGTCGAACTTGTGAATCAGAGCGCACAACAGCCTAGGTGTGGTCGCCCCAAGCTTCCCGACAAATTCCGCCCGCGAGGTAATACGCGGAGAAGGCGAGTTTTCTCCGATCACGCCCGCATTTCTCATCACCCCGACGATCTGTTTGTCAAGCTCGTCGCGGTCGGTGATGACCAGGATGCGGGCGTCGGGGTCGTGCTCCAGTAGCCACTTAGCGATGAGCACCATCAAGATGCTCTTGCCGCTGCCCTGGGTGTGCCAGATAACACCACCCTCTCGTTTGGCGACGCGTTCCTGCGCGGCCTTCACGCCGGCGTATTGATGTGGCCGGGGAACCTTCTTCTGGCCCGCGTCGAAGAGGATGAAGTTGCGAATCAAGTCGAGCAGTCGAGCTTTGTTGCAAATCTGCGCCAGTGGGCGGTCGAGCAGTGCACCGGCGCTTGGCGCCTGGCCAGCGCCTAGTGGCGTTTCATCCTTCCACTCCACGAAAAACTGTTCCGGCGTGCCAACGGTGCCGTAACGCAGGCCCTGCGAATCGCTGCCTGCCAGCAGGAACTGCACCGTACTGAAAAACCCCAGGTTGAAAATCTCCTCCTGGTTGGTGATGAGCTGACGCACACCGTCGGCCACCTCCACCGAACTGCGCTTGAGTTCGATCACCACAATGGCGATGCCGTTGAGGTAGAGCACGATGTCCGGCCTGCGTTCATAGCCGCCCTTGAGCGTTACCTCCTCGGCGAGGGCGAAGTCATTCTTGTCGGGGTTTGCCCAATCAATCAGATGCACTGTCTCATGCGCCTGCCCGGCGGCGACCTGCACCGGTATACCGTAGCGCAGCAACTGGTAGGTGCGCAGGTTGGCCTGGTAGAGCGTAATGCCAGTGGCGTCAGCGGCAATCTCCAGCTTTTGCAGGGCGGCGGAAATTTGGGCGGCGGAGTAGCCCCGAGCCGCGAGATTGTCGCGCAGCAGCGCGGTCTCGATGGGGCGATTGCTCTCCAGCTTGTTCCACTCACCGAGGTAGCGATACCCCAGCCAATCAGGTCGAGCCTGATCGGTGAACAGGTCAATAACGCGATTCTGCGTCTTGCGTTCGGAGCGAGGTTGTTCAGGCATAGGCTCCTCCCGTCAAAACTTCCGCCGTCACATAGCGACGAAAGGACTTTGCGTCGGTAAAGCAACGGAAACGGTCGCTGATGCTAAGGTTTGTGTTGGAGATCTTCATACCAGCCTTGTCTTACCGGTGAGCAGTTCCTGCATCATGGCCCGCTTGAGGGCGCGGGTTTTGTCGCGACGGGCTTCGAGGGCGGCCAGCTCGGCATCCATGTCGGAGAGGGCGGTAGCGATGGCGACTTGCTCAGAAAGCGATGGCAAGGCGAGACGAAAATCCTGGACCATGCCTTTGTTTAAGTTTGACTGAGTACCTTGTTGCCCAAGCGACTTGACCGCGGTCTTCAATGACGTGAGGAAGTAGAACAGAAACTCTGCATTGAGATTGCTATCGGTACGAATTCCAAGAATTGCTTGGCTGGTGCATAGTGGCATGCCGGCAATGCTGCACTCACCAAGAGACGCATACATCGCGTAGAGAACTGTGCCTGCAGGAAACAACTGAGCTGGTGAATTGGCGAGGCCAAGTGAAGTCAGAGTTCGCTCTGTGCTCTCAATGACCTTGCCGCCCTTTGTCATATCCGAGATGGAAACCCATGGAATATCCCCATCGTAATATGCGGAGACTGACGACAACGGCGTTCCACCACTTCCCATTTCAGTCAACTCTCCTAATCGCTTCACTTCCCACTTCCCGCTGAAGCCGGGGAGGCGGCTCTGGCCGGTAAGGAGTTGCTGCATGGCGGCCTGTTTGAGGTCGCGCTTCTTGGCGATAAGCCGCTCCAGCCCGCTCAGCAGCGCATCCACATCGCTTAACGCCGTCGCGATGACTCGTTGCTCTGAAAGGGAAGGAAGACCTACTGGGAGCTCACCCAACGACGACTTGCTGATAGAAGCAAGATTCGTCGTTTGCTTGCCTGCCAATAGAAAGAACTTCCTCGCAGGTTGCGTTCCCGTCCAAACATCTAAGTATTCTGGCAACAGTTGTGATTTGCACCGAACAACAAAAACGTGGTTTTGATGCACGCAGGGGCTGAATCCGCCCTGCCAGATAGCACCTCGCCCTAGCTTATCTAAGTCGCCACCCTCGTTCATAAGTACATCGCCAGGCAACACCGAGTAGCGCTTTAAATCTTGTTGACTGATTTCAATCTTGCTCAAGTCAGACAGGTCTAGGAACCCGTCCTGAACATTAGCAACTCGTAGGTAGTGAACTGAAATGGGATCAAGGATCGTCACGTTCGAATTCTTTGCGATACCCCCTCTCACCTCTGCAACTTTGGCTAGATGTGTAACATCCCAATCGTCCGGAATCACCCCAGCCTCGGTCCGCTTGTAGCCGGACGTCAGTTCCATGATGCCCCCATCTTCATGAAATGCTCCTCCACGCGGGCCGCAAGAGTCGCCACCTCGTCAGTGAGCTGCGGCAGTGGCGTCGCGTAGCGTTCGGCCAGTTCGCGGATGCGGCCGGTGAGGGTCTCGGAGACACGATCCAGCTCGCCCTGCACGGCGGCTTCCAGCCGGGCCATCCACTTGTCGTCCACCACCAGGGTCTTGATTTCAGCCTCGCAGAGCTTGGGATACTTGGCGTCGATCTTTTTGTCTAGTTCCTCTTGCGCGGCCTTGCGCTTGGCCTTGGCGTCGGTCTGCTGTTCCAGCAAGTCCGCGTAGGCAGCGAGGAGTTCGCGCTCGTCGCTGTACAACGGATCGTTGCCGATTTCTTTTAGCCGCGTCTTCACTGCCTTCGCTGTAATTTTCTGCTTGTCGCCCTCGCCCTCAATCACCTCGGCGAGCAGCCCGTCCTCGCCGCCATTCTCCTCGCGCATCTCTTCGAGTTGCTGCTCAAGCGTGGCGAGTTGGTTGTCCAGCGCTTCGATGGCATCACGCTCAGCAACGAAGTAGCGGGCGACCAGGATCGTCGCAGGAACAAGATCAGATTTGAAGCGCCGCTTACCTTTCAGGTAGTCGTGCGGCTCCGGCCAGAAGAGCTTGTTGTCCTTGTTCTTGACCTGAACGATCTCGCGGGCCTGCGCGCCCTTCACCCAGCCGTCAGCAGCGATGAGGTAAGTGTCGTCCTGCATGGTCTCGGCCCAGTAGTCCATCAGGTGCTGGTAGATGTCGTAGGCGTCTAGCAGCGGCGCCTCGCAGAAGGCGGTGAGCAACTCCTCGGCGGTTGTATTGATCAGTGCCTTGGGGTGGCCATCCTTGCCAAAGCCGGTGAGGCGCGGCGTGGTGGCCTTGCGCCAGTCGGTAAAGAGCTTGGTCGCCGCTTGGTTGAAGGCGGTGAACTCGGCGTGACCGAAGATGGCGGGCTTGACCTCGGCCAGCGCCAGCTTGAGTCGGCCGTAGCCAGGGCGGCCCGCTGAATCAAAAAGAGCGTTACGCACACCGGGGAGCACCTGCCAGTAAGCATTGAGAGCGTCGAGGTCGCGCTCCGGGATACCGCCGCGCAGGTGGCCGTCAATGTCTTGCAAGTCCTCCAGGGAGGTCGAGTCGACATAACGCGGCAGGTTGAGGTTGAAATCGTTCTTCGGGTCGGCGATTTCAGTGAGCGGCACCATGCGGGCGTAGCGCGGGGTGTTGGCCTGCCGAGTAAAGGTATCGACGATTCTGTGGATGTCCTGCTCGCGCAGGCGGTTCTTGTTGCCGTCCTTGATGAAGCCCTTGGAGGCATCGATCATAAACACCCCCCTGCGGGCGGTGGCGTTCTCCTTGTCGAGCACCAGGATGCAGGCGGGAATGCCAGTGCCGTAGAAGAGGTTGGTAGGCAGGCCGATGATGCCCTTGAGGATGCCAGAACGGACGAGCTGCTCACGAATCGTGGCTTCGGCATTGCCGCGGAAGAGAACGCCATGGGGCAGGATGCACGCGGCTTTACCCGCACCCTTCATCGAGCGGACGATATGCAGCAGGTAGGCGTAGTCCCCCTGCTTAGCCGGCGGCTCGCCCCAGGCGAAGCGCTGGTAGGGGTCGTTCGACGGCGTGAGGCCGGTGCTCCAAGTCTTGTCGGAAAAGGGCGGATTGGCTACGACGTAGTCATAGGTGCGCAGTTGCTCGCCGTCCTTGAACTTGGGCGCAGCCAGCGTGTTGCCCGAAAGGATGTTGGCCGTCGGGAAGTCATGCAGGATCATGTTCATACGGGCCAGGCCCGCGGTGGTCACGTCCTTCTCCTGCCCTTCGAGCGTGATGTGCTTGCTCGCCTCAGCGGCCACCTTCAAAAGCAGCGAACCCGAGCCGCAGGTAGGGTCGTAGGCAGTGGTCGATGCCTTCGTGTTGTGGGGCGAGATGCCAATCACTTTCGCAATGATGCGGCTGACCTCGGACGGCGTGTAGAACTGCCCCTTGCTCTTGCCCGAATCCTGGGCGAAGTGCCGCATGAGGAACTCGTAGGCATCGCCGAGGATGTCGTCGTGCTCGGCGCGGTTCTGCGAGAAATCGAGTTCGGGCTTCTGGAATATCCCGACGAGATTCGTCAGACGCTGCACCATCGCATCGCCTTCGCCTAGCTTGTTGGGGTCGTTAAAGTCTGGGAAGTCGCTGCGGGCGAGGCGGGCGTTGGTATCGATCAGTGGCTGGATGATCTGGGTGTTGATCTTGTCGCCAATGTCGCTCTTACCCTTGAGGGCGATCATGTCCAGGAAACTCGCGCCCTTCGGGATCGTCACCGATGGGGCGATGTCGTCGCTGTCGCCGTACTTGTCGCTGATGTACTTGATGAACAGCATGAACAGGACATAGTCCTTGTACTGGCTGGCATCCATGCCCCCACGCAGTTCATCGCAGGAAGCCCAAAGTGAGGAATAAAGGTCGGATTTCTTTATGGCCATGAGGATTATTTTTCGTGTCTTGGTGCCATCTAGCACAAGCCGGTAACTCTACCTTAAAAATTGAGTTGTCTAGGGTACGCGATTGTCGAGACCAAAATCGACTACCTCATGTTTGTGAAAGGATCGTAATCACGAACTACGAGTCGGGAAGACGCTGGGCGAGATACATGCTGACGTCAGTGCCTTCAGCGGTCAATTCCGGCACGTACCGGGATGTCGCGTATTGGCGCTATGGAGCGTCGACAGGCTCACACTCTTCTGCCCTTCACGTCCCAAACAACAATGAGCATGCGCCGGATATCGGTGGACATTTTCTTTACCACGCGACAAAAAGCCTGATTCTCATTCCGACCTACCGATGGCAATTACGCTCGCAACCGCAACGCTTCCCGCATGGCTCGAACTGACAAGCCAACGGCTGATGCCACGTGTGGCTTGCAGTGCAGCAAGTTTTCGATGCAACAGCACGCTAGGTGCGCCCGCCTCCAGAATTACAACTTCGACATCAGTGAAAGCGATACCATCGCCCCAACCGACCCCCAGCGCTTTCATCACCGCCTCCTTAATCGCAAATCGCCCCGCCAGCTTGTCCAGCCGATTCGTCCCCTGCCCCGCCGCCGTCATTTCGTCGTCCGTGAAATATCGATCCAAAAAAGCCAGAGCCGGCTCCTTGAGCAACTTTGAAAAGTCGTTGATATCGACAACATCCAGACCGTGACCAATCACGGCCCCTTGAGCGGCGCCGGAAGATGGAGTGGTCATTTTTAGGCACCCAAACGCGCTTGTACAGTCGTTTGCCGCTTCTTACGAATAGGCTTCGGCAAGCCTAAGTATTTCAAATCCTTGCCATCGAGATCAACAAGTATTGTTCCACCGCCATTCGCAAGCACCTGACGCCATACGTCGAACCCGAGAAGAATTGCACGCTGCCAATCCCCCATTGACCGCTCCCTAACTTCGAGGAGAGACGTGATGCCCTTGATAGTGCGCAACAACTGATAATCGAGGTCGGAGACGCCGTCCAGCCAGTTGTGACCTTTCGCATAGTCAAACACAAGAGCTGCAACACCTTCGTCGATGACCTGCGCTCGTCCGCCATCCTGTACCTCATCAATAATTGGGCGGCTTTTCCGCTTGCGTTTAAGAAGCTTCCTGATCACCGGTGACCATCCAAGCACGGCCACGTAGCCAAGGTGAAAGACATCATGGAATCGATATCCATCGGGATCATCCGCGTTGTCCGTCAGGTCGTCACCGATCTTCTTGCCGTTCACCCGCATCCGGATCTTCGTTTTCCCTTTGACGATCACCTCGCGCAACTCCACTTCAAATTGCCTCGGCAACTGTTCATGTGCCTCATATTCGGCGTCGAAAACAATTGCAGAAGAATTCTGATCACCCCATCGGTCCTGTGTCTTCTGCAGATTGGCCTGCGCAATCTTCTCCAGCGTCAGGTCGAATTTCGCCGCGACATTCGCAATGTACCAAAGCAGATCTCCGAGTTCCTCGGCAACACGTGCTTTGAAAAGCTGATGTGAATTCCCATCGCGCAAGTGCTTCTTGTACTCGCTTAACAACTCTCCTGTCTCACCTGCGAGGCCCATGAGAGGAACAACTAGCTCGACTCCAACCTGCGCGCCCCCTCGTCCGGGTACACGATCAGTCTTCTGTGCTTCTCGCTGGTAAACATTCAAATTCATTTCGAGCCCCCGAGTTCCAGAATTGCCTGCCCGTACTTCTTCCGGCGTCGCTTTAGGGAAACACCGCTGTCGGTATCGCAGGATAAAAAGCTGGCTCCTATTTTCTCGTTGATGCCCCACTTCGGAGGGAACCAAGGAGGGGTAAGGGAACCAGTCGGTGTGAATTTTTGTTTGATGCGCGTACGGCCTGAAATCCCAGCAATCTCCGGATGTACAACGCGGGCATACTTATCCACTTCGCAGAACAGGTTCTGACAGTCGATGAGCTGGAGTCGACGGCCCCACAGAGACTGAAAATTGATGCCTAGGCGCTCGAATTCTCGTTCCTGGTTGTCGGCCATAAGTCGAATGAGTTCAGCGTCATTTAGTCCAGCGCTATCTGCAAAACATTTCTTCAGTCCATCACGAGCCCCAGGACCGGGTATAACGAAATCCATCTCCGAGAAATTTGTGATCTCGCTGTAGTTGATGTCGGTGATGAATTGGTATGCCAAGAAGTCCCCGATCGTGGGATAACTTCTCAGCAGCTCGAACGCCGTCTGCATCTTGCGCACATTTGCGAGCTGTCCGGCTAGGTCATCCGCCATCATTCGCTCCAAAAGCCGCAAGTGATTTTGGTGCTTTGCCGAATGTCCAAACGCCGAGCCTCCCGGCGGCATGATATATGCGGCCGAGTAAATGCGACCGCCCGCACGCATGGCTTGGCTTAGCACCTGATCGTAGCGCTCAAACCGGTAGTCCTTAAACGTGATAGCGCCAAATGCGTGCTCCAAAAGCTGCCAGGTTTCAATCTTATTGAACAGCTTGAACAACAGCGTGCGGAACAAGACCTCGGACGGCGAACTCGGCAGATCGTCGCGATAAATCACATGGCGAATAAGAAACTGGCTCACTCTATCCGACGCGCGGTATGCATTGGTGAACTTGTGCATCGAGATGACAGGATCTGTCGTCCATGGCCCCGGCTCGCCAGCGAGCCTTCGAAAAAAGACACTCTGCCGCTCAACCGCGAAACGCCAATAACTGTTGTAGACCGGTGTGACCTTTAAAGGCGACAGGTGCGATATTTCTGGCTCTGCATTGATGGTCGAGACGAAAGCACTCCCGGCCTCGGCACATTCGCCTAGTAGGTCTTTTGCCTTACTTGTCACGCCGCCGTCTCAACTGCCAAATCTTGGACCGATGCAGAGGCATCTCCCATTGTCCCTGCCGCTATGCATGCACGCGCCGCTGCAAGCAGCGGCTTCAGAGCGGGATCTGTTTTAGGAATGCGCTCAAATTTCGCTACACCAATCACCACGTTCATCCGGATCAATTTCATATTCATTTCATGGGCCATAAAGGCACCTAGCTGTGCAATTCCCAAGTAATTTCCATACGCTTTGACGAAGAGCTGTTGCGTAGCATAGAACGCCGTCACCACAAGACCCTCGTCTGTCGGCTCAAAGCTGACGTGCTGCATGCATGGGAACTGAAGTTGGGCGTCGGCAACATGATCACGCGCAGGATCAAACACGCTCGCTTGGAACATCGAGCGCCGCACCCCCGCACGTCCATTGAACTGTGTCAGAATCCATTCCAACTGATTACCATCGTTGGGGCCGGCACCAAAGCTCATAAGCCGTTCGAAGTAGAGGCCGCGCTTATTGTCCTTGCGATTCATCGCCTGATAGCGTGGAAATGCATCCCGATAGTACTTAAACAACAACGCTCGATCTCCACGCGCCACTTGCCAGAGCCGTTGAGGAAAGATGGTAAACGCAACATCTTCGACGCTTCGCATTCCTTTCACGAGCAACAGATCATCCAACTCCGTGCGCACGCGCTGATCCTCCGGCGGCACGCCATCGTCGTCGAATCCGGTAACACTCATCACGAGCGGAGAAATCTCCAAGCCGACATGCTCGATGACATGAACCACTGCTCGAGCCCACGCTAGGGACAGGCCGGGTTCGTCTATAAGCAGTGGCCTGGTTACCAATCCGTTATTCTTAGTCATCTGACATATCCTCCAGGTGGCGATAGCGAGCAAGCCCAACATACCGCCGTGGTGCAACGCGTACATACGTCGCCCACGACGTGCCGGGGATAACGACGCGAGTGATGCCAGGCTTCATCGTGCGAAAAACTCGTCCCGCCGTAACGTCACGTTGAGGCATCAGGATCGTCGTATCCACCACGACTCCTGCGGGCAACAATAATAACGCGCCTTCTTCGGCATCGAGCGTCGGTGAATTCCAATGCTGATCCGCGACGGTCAAGGGCTCAGGCACAATCTCGCCGAGTAACCCCGTTCGAATCATCTTAGGTGTAATTCGCCCGAGAGCAGCACGCTGCGACATGCCCATCATCCCTATCCCATAGGCCAGGTGATTCACCAGCGTACTTTGCCCGACTCCGAAATTACAGGCGATTGCGTAGATGTCGGTGGCTGATGCCGTATTGGGATCAAGGCCACGCCGGTTGAACGCCTCGCGCAATCCCAATGTAGGCATCAGGACGAAAGCGGCAAATGCATCGGCAAGTACTTCGTTTGGATGACGCTCATCGCTGTTCGACTGATCGACTTGCATCTCATCTATAGTTGAGCCGTGCCCAAAAACGTGATGCCCAAGTTCATGAGCGCATGTGAAGGTTCGTCGGGCCAAGGGCCGTAATGCCGAAACATGAATCCGCGTCTTCGGCACCCGATCGTACATGCCCTCCATGTTGATATCGTTAAAGCGCACAGTGACGCGATGCGCATCACACAGACCGTAAATGCACATAGGGCTCTTGAGATCAATGCCCGCCTTCATGCGAGCGGCAATTGAAGCCTGCATCCCCTGCATAACTAATGCTTTACGTGCCGCGAAGGAACCTGATGTCATCGGTCGGGCGTTCATTCTTTTGGATCTCCAGCCGCATCGGAACTTCGCATTGATGCCAACAAACGCAGCAGACGATCAAGATCATCAGGCTTGAGTTTGCTCAACTCGCGCGCCGCAAGCTGAAGGCGAGGATCATCTGTCTCCAACTGTTCCGCCGTCTCCGCCAGCAGCCATGAGGTGGTTACATCGTAGATGTCGGCAAAGCGCGAAAGCTCCTCGGCCGATACGCGCCTGTTACCCGCTTCTATTTCGGAGATCGTCGGGCGGTGGAACTCAAGCAACTTGGCTACCTGACCTTGAGACAATCCTGCCATTTTTCTCGCTTCGCGTAAGCGCGAAGCGACCACGGCACGCTTTATATCTTGCTGTTCAGTCATTTTGAATTGATCGCGTGTGCGGTGTTTGCTGCCAGTGCTTGCGCGTCGGCCAAAGCAATGACTTTGGCGACCGCTTCGTCGATGGTCAGCGCGACACAGCTTTTGTCTTGACGAAATATATTTACGTCGGGCGCGATAGTGATGCCAAGGTTCGCAGCGAGCATGCCGACGGCTACCGGCCAGATCTTGCTATTGAACTCCGGAAGAGCCTCGAGTGGCTTGGTGGCACCGGCAATCGGCGGACATTCCAAACCGCTTGCGGCTTGAATTTCCTGCAACACCTCAACGAGCTTGGCTCGAACTACGGCTGCATTCATCTTGCACCTCAGCACTTGGCATTACCATCAGTAAGAATATCTTACCACTGAATCGGAGAAATACAACCCCTTTTTGTCGTCGCAAAAAAAGGACCGCGGCACGCTTGACGCGTTGAGGAGTCACCGCCAGGTTCGGGCGGCGTGCCAATCCAGTTGATGAGCTATTCGATGCAGATGAGCCTCGTTAATCCCGCAGACCGTGCGACAGATGTGTCATTGGCAAGTCGTCGAAAAAAAAATGCTAGACAACTATCGCTGCGATCGCACTCGAAATCCGCACACTGCCGTTCAATGCTAGCTAGAAAGCCTCTAATCGACGCATTCACGAACCGACGCTCGCCCACTGTCATAGCCGGCCCGACCGAAGCACAACAATGGATGATTCGAGATTTCTTTAGCCCTATATCACCGCTCGGAGCACAACAATGGATATCGCTCCATCAGCCGGATTCCCCGCTGATGCCCTTTAGTCTAATGAGCCTGTGATGCCAAACAATTCCCCTTTCGAACACCTTGTCGTATTCAGCGTCGTCTTTGCCGCTGGCGCACTCTGGTCAGCCTGTTTCGGCAGGTACGTCGAAAAAGTCCGCAAGGAGGCGCAGCATGCACAACCAGTTCGATGAGCCGTTCGGGCTGGATGCCCCACATGCAGCAGGGACAATGCATGAGCCTTTCGAAAACACCTTCCCCACGCCGCCGTCGAGTGCCTCCGCCATCATGTCGCCCTGCCCCAAATGTCAGTCCCTGCGAATCGAAACCCGCAACTATGCCCGCAAAGTCGGTGGCGCCATCGGCACCGTTGCGGGCACTACTAGCGGCGTCGCGTTTGCACTGTCCGGCGCTGAAGTTGGCGCCACGATCGGTGTACTCGCCGGCCCCATTGGATCAGTTTGCGGCGCCCTTGCCGGTGCTGTCATCACGGGATTAATCGGTGGTGCAGCAGGCTGTGCGGCAGGCGCGGCCGTCGGTGAGGTAATCGACGCAAACGTGCTTAACAACTACCACTGCCTCGACTGCGGTCGCACGTTCAGCAGCAAGCCGACCTGATCTTCCGGTCCGGCCATGTCGGCCGTGACGCTTTTCCCCTTTTCCAGTCATTACGCTGCCCGGCCTTGTGCCGGGCTTTATGCACGTGTCTTTTCAAACAGGAGTTTCAAAATGCACCTCGTTCAATCGATGGCTTACGTCGGTGAAACACCGTGGCATGGCCTCGGCAACCCGCTCGCAAAGAACCAGCCACTAGAAGTCTGGGCGCAACAATCCGGCATGAATTGGAAGATCGAGGAATCCGAAGTCCGTTTTATTGCGGGCGCCACGGGCCTGGGTTCCATTCACGCCTTTCCGGAGCAAAAGGTGCTGTACCGCTCAGATACGAAGGCACCCTTGTCCGTCGTATCCAACCGCTATCAGGTCGTACAGCCGGCCGAGATTCTCGAGTTTTATCGGGATCTCACTGAAGTCGGCGGGTTCGAATTGGAGACTGCGGGCGTCCTTAAAGACGGCAAAAAGCTCTGGGCGCTAGCCCGCACCGGTCAGAGCGCGACGCTGAAGGGCCGCGACAAGGTCAATGGCTACCTGCTACTGGCCACCGCCTGTGACGGTACTTTGGCAACCACCGCCCAGTTCACCTCGGTGCGGGTCGTTTGCCACAACACCCTGGCGATTGCGCTCGGTGAAGGGAACGGCGCCGTCAAGGTCGGCCACCGTAGCCAATTCGACGCCCAAGCTGTCAAGCGGCAGCTGGGTATCGCCGTATCCAACTGGGATGGCTTTATGGTGCGGATGAAGGCGTTATCCGAATGCAAGGTCAGCGATGCCACCGCCGATGCCTTCTTCCATCGTGTACTGACGTATTCAGGGGGTGGCCCGAACATGCCGGCCCCGACCAGCAATGACAGCGCCATCAAGGCGGTACACGCGCTCTTCGCCGGTCGCGGCAAGGGCGCAACACTGCCTTCCGCATCCGGTACGGCCTGGGGTGTGGTGAATGCCATCACGGAATTTACTGATCACCAGCGCCGGGCACGCAGCGACGATCACCGCCGGGATGCCGCTTGGTTCGGCGCGGGCGCCACACTCAAGCAAAAAACGTGGGAAGAGGCGATGAAGCTCATCGCGTGATCGTTCCATTCCTGTTGTTAGGGCATAGAAGCCCGGTCGGGGAATTCCCGCCGGGCATTTTTACATCTGGAGATGCTTATGTCACAAGCTGACTTGACTGGCGAGCGCGGCAAATATCGCCCCGCGCTACGCTTAGTCGAAACGGTGGACCTGAACCGTGACGACTGGCTCGCCGTTCGCAGGAGCGGGATTGGCGGCTCGGACGCCGCCGCAGCAGTCGGACTGAATCCTTACGTCAGCCAGTTGGAACTGTGGCTCGATAAGACCGGTCGGGATGCTGGCCTCACGCGCCCCGATCCGACCGACACTTCGGAGCCGATCTATTGGGGGAATTTGTTGGAACCGATTGTGGCAGCAGCCTATACCCAGCAAACCGCCAACCGGGTTCGGAAGGTCAATGCAGTATTGCAGCACCCGACCGTGCCGTTCATGCTGGCTAATCTGGATCGAGAAATTGTTGGGGTTCCCGGTGTGCAGATTTTGGAGTGCAAGACGGCGGGTGAGTTTGGCGCTCGCTTGTGGCGTCACGGCGTGCCGGAATACGTCCAGTTGCAGGTTCAGCACCAGCTTGCCGTCACCGGCAAGCGCGCCGCCGACGTTGCGGTGTTGCTTTGCGGCCAGGCACTGGAAGTCCACCGGATCGAACGTGACAACGCGCTGATCGCCCGCTTGATCGAGCTAGAGCGGCAATTCTGGCGGTACGTCGAAACGGATACTCCGCCACCCGCAGACGGCTCCGAATCGGCAGATCGCGCATTGCGCTGCCTGTATCCGAGGGATGCAGGCAGTACGGTGGATTTTAGCCACGACCGGCGGCTGTCGGCGACCTTTGCTGATCTGGTCGCCGTGCGGGCCGAAATCGACACACGCGTACAGCAAGAAGCGCAGCTCAAGCAATTTATCCAGCAGGCAATGGGCGAAGCATCCCGAGCGGTCTTCGAAACCGGCGAAGTCACCTTCAAACGCTGTAAGGATGCGGTTGGTACCGATCTGCCTCGGTTGCTGGCCGACCACCCTGAGCTGGGTCCGCAGTACCCCATCACCAAACCCGGTAGTCGCCGGTTTCTGATCAATACGTAATTCACCGCAATCCCATCGTTATTCCACCGAAGTCAATGGCCCGTACGCACGGGCTGCTGGTGCTTGCCCGCCCCCTGCGCTAACTGGGGCGGGCCAGGCCCATTTTAGGAGAAAAAATATCATGCTTAAAGGCTTCGCGATCACCCCACCGGTTGTCGGCCGGATAGCGATTGGCCGTATGGTCGAGAAGAACGGCAAGCGTCTGCCGGAGAAGGACGATCAGTTCACGCTCACGACCCAGATGCAGAACCGGGACGGGTGGCTGTTGCACCCACTGAATGAATCACTTCGCAAGGCCAATACCGGCAAACTACGCGCCATTCCAATCCGCTTCCTGTTCAACGATCCCGACTTGAATTTGCGGGCTGAATATTCACTGTTCGACCGGGAGACGGGAAGACCGGTTTGCGTTGGCAATGGCGAGACGTGCAAACGGGCGGGCGATGACGGTATTGCCAGTCTGCCATGTCCCTCACCCGACGGCTGCGCGTTTGGTAGGACGGGCGGCTGCAAGCCGTATGGCCGGCTCAATGTGGCGATCGGTGATGATGATGAACTGAGCTCGTTTATCTTCAGAACCACGTCCTACAATTCCATTCGTACGCTGGCGGCGCGGCTTCACTACTTCAGTGCGGTATCGGGCAACGTGCTCGCCTGTCTGCCGCTGGAATTGAAGCTACGGGGAAAAAGTACAACACAGAGCTTCCGCTCGGCCATTTATTACGTGGATTTGAGTGTGCGTGCCGGCAACTCACTGGAGGACGCCATCGTTCAGGCGCGGGAGCTGGATACGCGTCGCCGCACAGCGGGCTTCGACCAGGCGGCGCTGGATATAGCCGCACGGGTTGGGTTTGCCAATGGCGCTTTCGAAGACAGCCTTGAGGAGGGTTCAGCCATTGCCGAAGAGTTTTACCCGGACGGCGAATCGGGTGGCGACGGGCAGGCACAGACAGATTCAACCGCACCTGTGCAATCTACCCCGCCCACGCTGCGCGACAAGCTCGACCGGAAAGCGGCAGGTGTAGGGAAGGCGGCAGCATGATGCCATCGACGCGGCGTCATCGCCTCCGCCCTGGCTGGGCACTGGGGCTCGCGGTCGCCGCGACCAGTACAGCGCTATGCATGTCAGTGCTGGCCGGGTGGCAGCGTGGCGGATGGCTGTCGGAGCGACTGGTGTGGATGGCAATTGGCGTCGTGCTGGTCGTTGGTGCGCACCTGCTGCCCGCGCTATGCCGGTCGACACCGCTTGCTGTCCGTGCAGTTGGCATCGTGCTGTGGCTTGGGTGCATGGTTGGGGCGTCGTATGGGCACGCAACCTTCGTCCTGCTCTCACAGTCGCATGCGGGAGAGCTTCGGGTCGCTGCTGTAGCGATGCCGGGTGTGCGGGAGCATCGCAGTCTTACGGTTGTTATGGCGGAGCGGGCAACGGTGACAACGGATCTTGCCGCAGCCAATGCCCGGCGCTGTGTGCGTGATTGCCCGGCGTTACGGGTACGTCGCGTGTCGCTAGTGGCCAGATTCGACGCGCTCAATGCCGAAGCGGATGATGTGCGCCGCCAACAGGTGATCGATGACCGTAACGCTACTCGTCGTGAGACGCTGCGTAACGACCCGGTCACCACACGTCTGGCCGTCCTGTTCGCCATGCCATCGGGACGCGTCGACCTGTTCGCTGGACTCGCCTTCGCATCAGTGCTCGAAGGCCTCGCCTGCCTGCTCTGGTCGATTGCCTTGCTGCCCCATCAGGTAAGTGTAGTCACGGCGGCTATCGAGGCCGTCGCGGCGAATCCGCCCGATCCACCATCACCAGATCCCGTCGTCACAGTGCCCGAAACAGAAGTCACAAAGCTGGCTCGCGACATCAAGGCCGGGCTCGTGCGTCTCACCGTTTCCGATATTCGCCGCCATCTACGTTGCTCGCAAGAGAAAGCTGCTGCCTTGCGGCGGCAGATCGTCAGTTCCTCGCCGTAACCGGACGCGCTCTGCGTCCGGTCGTCTTCCCTTCCCGTCTTTCCCTTTCGTTTCGCGAGTCCTATATCCGGCCCTGCCGGAGACATGTGCCCGCCGTTCATCCGGAGAAACCCATGTCCGCAATCGCTCTCATCTACCGCAATACGCCGTCCACGACCATGCTGAAAGAGTTGGGCGTTATCGCCGGTGTTGCTGCCGTCAGTGTTGCCGCTGCCCTCTGCTACCAGCATTACCGCAAGAGGCAGGCTGCTCACGCTCTCGCCTCGATGTCACGTGTAAGAAGCGTCCTGCCGTATCTGGACGCTAACAGTCGAGCGCTTCTGGCCAGCTTCGGCAAGTAAGTGCTGCCGGCTACTGCGACTTCGACCGCTGGCTTGCAGTAGCCCTACCCCAACGATATATCCAACCAAAGCCGGCAAGTTTTCGCCGGCTTTTTCATTTATCGCGACCACGTATCCGGCTCTGCCCGCTGGCCCGTGCTCGCCTGTTACCTGGAGAAGCTCACCATGCCTCACTCCTGTCCCGATTCCACCGGACCGCGCTTCCCGCTCGGTCGTCTCGCGATCACCCCGGCGGCCCAGGCCGCGCTCGATGCGGCTGATATATCCGGCGTCCTGCTGTTGGCTCGGCATCTTCACGGCGATTGGGGTGAGATCAGCGAACATGACCGACTCCAAAACGAGCTGGCTGTGTTGCTGGGATTACGTGTGTTATCCAGCTACGCGCTGACGGACGGCAAGAAAGTCTGGATCATCACCGAGGCCGATCGCTTGGCAACGACGATCCTGCTGCCCGACGATTATTGAGGTAGTCGGCCTCAACGGCGGCCAAGTCGTCCAGTCAGACGCTCGACAATCTCGACGACCATGGCCCGGTCGTTGCTGTTCAGCCTCGCAAGCAACTGACCCATGTACTTTGCCTGGTCGCTCGTACGGCTGCTGGCCTTAGTCAGCAGGTCTGCGGCTTCGCACTCGAAGATGTCGGCCAGTTCCGCCAGACGGGCCACGTTCGGCATGACGAGGCCTCGCTCCATGCGCGACACCGCCTCATTCCCGATCCCCAGTTGCTCCGCGACCTGCTCCTGGGTCAGGCCGCTTGCCACGCGGTGTCTCGCAATAGCCTGTCCTACCACCTCAGCCAATTGCTTCAAGTCTGTATCCGGCATGTGCCCTCCCTTTCGACCTGAATGGTTGGGCATCACCCTTAGCAAATGAAGGACTGACACAGTTGAACCTAAACTTTTTGAGTTGAATGTCGTTATTATCCGAGGAGGCTCCGGGGTCTTAGCGACGTCGTGGGCCGAAGCCCTGTACGTCTGCCACCCCAGGGCGCTCGGCATTCTTATTCCAGAGGAAAACAACTATGAATTCGTGGCATTACGAGAAAAATGGCGAACGGCTCGGCCCAGTATCCGAGGCTGACATCTCCGCACTGGCTAACAACCGCGCAATCGACGCTCAGACGCTGGTCTGGCAGCAAGGGTTTGCAGACTGGACCCCGCTGTCACAAACCACGCTGGCATCCTGCTTAACAAGCGCCAGTGCCCCGCCGGCCCTACCGGGAAACAAAATCAACAATGGTGTCGTGTGGACGCTTGCTTTCGCGCCGCTGCTTGGCTTGGGGCTACAGGCTGCGCTGGCTGCAATGTTCTCAGGTGATGGCAGCGACTTTACCGATGCAGATCTCGGGCACTTTTGGTACGCCACAGTGCTTCTCAATATCGCTCTGAGCATATTCGACGTGCGCCAACTGAAGAAGGCCGGGATTGATGCGGGGCAGTTCAACAGTTTTGCCTTTTTTGTTCCCATCTACCTCTGGATGCGGTCCAAGGCGCTTAAGCAAAGCCCCGCCTACTTTTGGGTATGGATCGCAACGCTTGTTGTCAGCGCCTACGTCAACTAACTCCCCATCTACGCTCAATAACAGCTGTCGCTTCAGGCAGCGCAAACCCATGAAAGGAATACAAAAAAATGAAGATCAGAATCAATGCACGGATCGTGCTGTGCGCATCGATGGCGTTCCTTCTTGCCGCATGCGGTAGCAGTTCTCCGTCAGAGTCAGATGCCAAACAAGCTGTGCAAGCTGAATTGGGAGATTGCAAGTATGTCCACATGTCAGATTTCACACGAGTCAATGGCCAGCAGGCTACCGATGAGAACCATTACGAGGTACAGGTCAAGTACACGGTGACGCTCGAAGCCGATAGCGATCAGAAGGAGAAGCTCCAGGCACAACTCGACCGATTTACTCAACGAAACGATTTAATCAAGCAGCAGATGCAGATCCTCAAAAACTATCAGGCTCAAGGCACGGGCGACAGTCCTTATAACGATCCGACGTGGAAGGACGATGACCAGAAACAGAAAGCCTTCTATCAAGAAATGGCGACCAGCTACGGAACCGCTGCATTCGAGCGTGAGTTTAGACAGGCATGCCCTAGTTTCCCGGAAAAGGTTTTTTTCCAGCTTTTAACGAAGACGGACGGTGCTGTCTTTAACGGTAAAAATGCCTTGGACTTTTCCTACATGCTCCCCATGGTCAAAACCGATAACGGCTGGCAGTTGGACCGCTAACGGTGACGGCGGCATTGGCCGAAGCCGATGCGCGGCGCTGTATCCGTGACTGCCCGACATTACGAGTACGTCGCGTGTCGCTCACAGCGAGACTCGATGCACTCGATGCCGAAGCCGGTGAAGTACGGCGGTATCAGACCATCGAAGACAGTAACGCCGAGCGTCGTGAGACTGCCAGTGACGATCCAGTCACGGCACGACTGGCGGTGCTTTACGGGATCGCGGATGTCCGTCTGGATCTATTCGCGGGGCTCGTCTTCGCGAGCGTACTCGAAGGCGTGGCCTGTCTACTCTGGTGGATAGCACTGTCCGGCCCGAAAGCTGCGCCAGTCACATCCAGTTTCGAGGCCGTGACGTTCGATTCGACCGTACCCATTCCCGCAGTCACCGAGCAGGAAACCGAAGTCACGAAGCTCGCTCGCGACATCGCGGCCGGACTCGTGCGGCCCACCGTTTCCGGCATCCGCCGTGATCTCGGCTGCTCCCAGGCCAAGGCCGCCTCCCTGCGAAAGCAGATCGTCAGTTCCTCACTGTAACCGGGCGCGTCCGCGTTCGGCTTCTTCCATCTTTACGAGTCCAGTATCCGGTTCGACCGGAGGCATGCGCTCGTTCTTTACCTGGAGCAATCCATGCAAGAAATCCACGTCATTCATCGCTCGCCACGTCCCAGCCCCTTGCTGAAAGGGCTCGGTGTCGTGGCAGGCATAACGGCCATCAGTATCGCTGCCGCGCTGTGCTACGAGCAATACCGCAAGCGCGAACTGGTGCGCACGCTCGCGTCGATGCCGGGTGCCGCAGGCATCTTCCCTGCGCTGCGCGCGCACTCGGAGATGTTGCTCGCCCAATTCGGCGTGGGAGTAGCGCCGACCTCCGACACCGACGGCTCGTAACCCGACAAGCCGCCTCATACCCGGCGCCTCGCGCCGCCTTCCTTTCATTTCATCGCACGCATCCGGCTCGCTCCGGAGGCGCGCGTTCGCCTGTTTTCTGGAGACTCCACATGAACCAACCCTCACGACTCAAGCCGCTGTTTCACCCAGGCAAACTGCTTATCACGCCCGTTGCGCTTGCCGCATTGCGCGAGAATGGCGTTCCGATCGAAGTCGTGGTCAGTAGCGAGGCTCGGCCTGCTGCAACGGGATGTACCTGTTATCCCACATGGCCGAATGCTCACTACGCGCAGGGAGACCGGGCATGAGCCGCGACATCAGCAACGGTCCCCGGTTTCCGATGGGCCGACCGACCATCACGCCCTCGGCTGAAGCTGCGCTCAATGCGGTCGGCATTCACCCGATACGACTGCTCGCCCGGCACATTCACGGGGATTGGGGCGATCTATCGGTAGAGGATCTGGCCGCGAACGAACTGGCTCTGCGGACCGGTAAACGTCTGCTGTCAAGCTATGCGCTACCGGGCGGCGAGAAAGTATGGGTCATCACAAAGGCGAATCGCTCAGCAACAACGATCCTGCTTCCCGACGAACATTGACGGAAATCGTTGATGGGAATCGGTGTCTAGATGCGCAGCCACTGTCCCCGACCCGTAGTTGCGCGATCAAGGTCAGATGCACCAGGTGGTGCGTCTGGCCCACCGATGCCGGTACATTTTTTTGCGGATACGTGGCCGCTTCGGGCGTCGCTCAGCGACCCATAGGAGACCCTCGACTCGCCCAGCAGCGGCCGTTCAAACGGCGCATCGCCGTCTGCGTGTTGAGACAAAATAAAGTTGTATGGCGCTCCGGGGGATAATAGTGGGCCAGTTGACCAGGGGAGTAGGCGATGGAGATCTGGGCACGGTTCATCGTAGACGTAGACTGCTGCGACGGGAAGGATCCACAGACGGAGGACGCGTCGACGGTGGTTCCGTGAGGAAGGCAAGCTGACACATCTCGGATCGAAAATGAAAATAGCAAAAACACCCAAAATGCCGTCCCTAGTGGGGCAATGGACCGGCAGCTTTCAAGCAACCGAAATTGAGGGAACGCTAGTAATCGATCTTGAGGAACTGTCCGGCCACACAGTGGGCAGCGTCTTGATGTTTCCCAAGACCGGTACACCTGTCATGGTCGGCAAGATATGGTCCATCTACGCGGCACCCGATCGGGCATTCGCCGCCATCTCCTTTAACCCGGTGAATCCTCAATTTCAAAACTTGGTGATGTGGGAGCAGATACCCCAAGTATTTCCTAACATGGAGATCGCCAAAAAGGCACAGGCCGTACTGACTTGGACAGACTCGAGGATGGAAGTGCATTGGCATTCCGACATCAACCGACAAGGCAACGCTGCGCTCACCCGAAATGATCCCACTCGACCGTCCGAGCTGCCTACTCAAACGATGAATTGGGCCGACTTTAAGACCCATGTTACGGGGCTCTCCCCACGAAAGTACGTCTTCCGTGGTCAACAAAAGCCCTGGCGTTTGCGGTCTCACTTCCATCGAACTGGTCGATCGGATCTATTGCGTTACACCCTCGACGATCTTCCGACGCTACACCGCCATTTAAGCGCACGCACGCGCCACATCTTCAACAGGCAGATTAGCGACGAGAACGGTGCTTTCCTGCATCTTGCTCAACACCACGGCTTTCCTACGCCCTTAATTGACTGGACCTACTCCCCATTCGTTGCTGCGTTCTTCGCCTTTAGAAAAATAACCATCAGTGACTCGAAGAAGCGCAACGCTGGCAATGTAAGAATATTTCTATTTGACCAGGCACAGTGGCGCGATAGCGTAGTTCCGATCTCAATTACGGCCCCCGCCCTCCCGCACTTTTCTCTAATGGAGTTCCTGGCGATCGAAAACGAACGGCTCATTCCTCAGCAAGCGCTCTCCGCGCTCACCAATGTCGATGATGTAGAGTCGTTCATTGACTTTGTCGAGAAGCTTCATGCCAGGCGATACATGACCGCTATCGATATCCCGGCGAAGGAACGAGAGACCGTGATGCGAGAATTGGCCTTGATGGGCATAACCGCCGGTGCGTTGTTTCCCGGACTTGATGGTAGTTGCGAGGAATTGCGCGAGCGATTGTTTCCTACCTAAATTGGAAACGATCAGGGCAATAGCCGAACAACCGCCCGCGAATTAGGCAGTACAACATCCATACGAGAGATGAGCATGCCGACAATTGAGTTGCAGATTTTCAGCCCACGTTGGGGCCATGACGACACGTACGAGATCGAACTCGAACGGGACCACATGGAGATAACTAGGGGAGCGAACACCGCCCGCGCTGATTGGCAGGACAACGCGGACCCTACATGGAGCCGCTGGACCGTTGAGGGAATGATGGGGAATGACAGCATCCACCCGCCTGCCGTCGCGCAGAGAATGTTCCAGAGGGTTTGGATGGCTTGGCGAGGTGGTGAGATAGACACTCCACAGGCAGAAGCGGAGCTACAGGCGCTTGCTGACTGGATCAATGCGGTCACGCGCGCTAAGCCGCGAACTGACTTCTGGAGGGCCTACTTCTAGTGGTGAGATTTATTTAACTCTGAACTCACTGCGGCCGACGTCATCGATATCGGGGGGAGCACAAACGCACGAACGCGTCGGGAGGGTAGGACATAGGGCGGCAACCTCCACCTCGTGCCCCCTTGTAAATCGGGCAAAATTCCGTTTCGCCCCGCACCACGGGCTACAGTGGTGTTTTACCTTCATGGAGATCTGATGTCCACCCCGGCACCAACTGAGCGACCTGTCGAAAACAGCATCGATGGGATCGCCGCGCGAGTACAGCGCTCAAACGCGAAGCAGGCCAAACAGCGCCAAAGTGCTTAGCCAATTCTTCGTCGGTCGCTCCGGAAAATCCAGATGTACACTGGCAAACTTGCAACAATCGAACCGAGCACAGCAATATGTGCCCGAAACTGGGCGGCGCCTCTCGATGAAGCAATGAAACCACCATTTAAAAAGTCGTCTGTCGCCATAGCGAGCGAGCAGGCCACGGGGGCCTTTTCCGATTCGTCAAAGCTCGTCTTCGTGTTACGTCCTCCCTCGCAGAAAATTCGCAAGAGCGGCCCGTTCGATTTGGCGATGGTTACGCCTGAATATCCGTACCTCTCTCATCGGTTGACCGATCTAGTTCGAAAGATCAAGGAACTGCCGGATTTCTCGGACGACAAGAAACTTGCCGTGATGTCCGACTTCGGTGGTGAGCACAAGGCAGCGCGTTTCTATACCTACTCGTTCCTTTTCCTCGCGTACAACAAGGTTGGCCCTTTTGCCGAGCAGGTGAAGGAACTAAGAAAGAAGCATGGCCTGCTTGCGCCTTACAGCGAATTCGCCTACAAGAATCTCACATACGGTCCGAGGAGCCGCGCGCTCCCCGAATATCTCCGACTGGTCGATAACTTCATTCACGGCTCGATCATTACGGTAGCAATCGACAAGAGAATCGACACGCTTTTCGGTGCGACGAAACAACACGCGCACCCGGTCATGGTCGAACAGTTATCGAGCATGGGCCTCGGCACATGGGACGGTGATGCGGTAGAAAAGGCGTCGCGCGTCTGCCATATACTGGCGGCGTTCACGAGCCTGCTGACGACCGACAAGCAGAGGCTACTTTGGTACAGCGACAGGGATCGGATCAACGAGGACGGCAAGCACCGAACATTCGCTGATACACAGATGTTGTTTCGGCATATCCTCGCCATGTACGTGAAGCACGGTTTCGACATCTTTGGATTTGCCAAGTCCTTTGAGGAGAAAAGTCATCTGGACGATCTATTGAGCGTTCCGGATCTCGCCGCTGGCGTAGTTCAAGACCTGTTACAAGAGTACCGGACCGGTATAAACATTCCATTAGGTGATGAGAAGACCGCGGTAGTGAAGTGGATAGCCTCTCCCGCCAAGTATTTGTCGAAAATAACACTTCAAATTACCCGGATGGATGACGGCGGCATCGGCACGGGGGTTGTCGATATCAACCCTAAATGGGAAAACGGAGCAAGTTGATGTCTGGAAGCACGGCAAGCAAGCCCCTCGGCGATCACTAAGCTCCCGGCGCAAATGAGGATGGAAATTCCGCCGACCAACCACAGCGTCGTTATAGGCCCATTCTGTTTTGAATTCGTGGCTGGCGGTGTCATATTCTTGATCCCTCAATATTTGGCGAAACACATTGGCTGGATCGCTCACGTTCTACTAATGGAAATTCTGGCGACATTGCTGGCCGCCATCGCTGTGTTGCCATCCATCCGCTGACAGGCTTACCACGCGCCCGAAAAAATAGGTCGCCCTACCTCCTTCGAGCGCCTTACAGCGCCTTCTACGCAGTCCCGTGACCATCTAGCGCATCAGGATTACCCGTCTTCGACATAACCGCGTATTCCCACGGGATGTCCCCGGCAACATTGGTAGCCGCACAACCGGATTGTTCAGCGTCATCGTTTATGCCCTCTTCACCTATGACGGCATCTACACGAGGACATCCTGACTTTAGCTTCTTGGGCACATCGCTCATGTCGAACGTACGGACCTTACCCTCTGCCTTGATTTGGAAGTACTGCTCTGCCTTCACCAGATATTTCAGATTTACACGCAACGACTCGCGCATCCTGTCGTTAGTACGATCGATTTGGCCTACACCAACACCGTGCCCTTTCTTTTCGTACCAAACCTTGCGGCGCTCCTAGTTGCTATTCCAGTAAGCG